>Ga0137413_10000211_pt1 | contig 17102 bp, 9 predicted proteins | sample CZODoug2_1_16fun_FD_108280 | JGI IMG/M metagenome (GOLD analysis project Ga0137413, IMG submission 108280) | Vadose zone soil fungal communities from Angelo Coast Range Reserve, California, USA - CZODoug2_1_16fungal (Illumina Assembly) | ecosystem: Environmental > Terrestrial > Soil > Vadose... | reverse complement strand
GGCGCTCGACCTCAGCGAGGCGGGCGTGGCCATCGAGGGCCGAGCGGCTGCCTGCGTGAACTGCCACCGGCGCAGCGGCATCGGCGTCAACGAGGGCCAAATCGTCATTCCACCGATCGTAGGCAAGTACCTGCTGCGTCCGGGTGAGCGCGCGATGCCCGAGGCTGCGATGCAGTCGCCCGCCGCCGCGATCGCGCGCCGTGAGCGGTACGACGACGCGACGCTGGCGCGCGCGATCCGCGAGGGCATCAATTCCGACGGCAAGCCCCTGAGTTACCTGATGCCGCGCTTCGCTCTGAGCGATGCCGACTCGGCCGCCTTGGTCGACTATCTGAAGTCCCTTTCGAGCGAGGCGGTACCTGGTCTAAGCCATGACGATCTGGATCTCGCGACGATCGTCACCCCGGACGCGGACCCGGCCGAGCGCAACGGAATGCTGGACGTGCTGGAGCATTTTTTCTCGAACAAGAACGATTTCGAGCGTGGACACGATCCGCCGTTGGTGTCGGCTCGTCGCATTCATTATCGCGTCACCCGCAAGTGGCGGCTGCACGTCTGGGAGCTGTCCGGTGCGCCGCAGACGTGGGAGGCGCAGTTGCACGCACGCTTCCAGGCCGAGCCGGTATTCGCGGTGATCTCCGGCGTCGGGGGGCGGGACTGGTCGCCCGTCCATCGGTTCTGCGAGCGGGCGAAGGTGCCTTGCCTGTTTCCGAACGTCCAACTGCCGGTGGTCGCGGAAGGCGACTTCTACCCGATCTACTTCTCCCGTGGCGTGCTGCTGGAGGCCGACCTGATCCGCGCTGCATCGGGCTTGTCCTCAGGCGCGCCAGGCGGGCGCGTGCTTCAGGTGTATCGCCGGGGAGACATCGGTGAAGCGGCGGCACGCGCGCTCCGAAGTCAGTCAGCCAGGCACTCGGTCGATTGGATCGATCTGCCACTGGCGCAGGCCCACGCGGCCGGCGACGTCCGGGGGGCACTGGGCTCGGTGCGAACGGGCGATACTGTCGTTCTGTGGTTGCGCAGTGACGATCTGAGCGAGCTACCGGTCGATCCGCCCCAAAACGCAGCTGTGTTCGCATCCGGCTTGATGGCCGGCCTGGAGAATGCGCCGCTGCCGGCCGGCTGGCGCAGCGCAACCCGGATCACCTACCCGGTCGACCTTCCGAAGCAACGCGCGGTACGCCTCGTCTACCCGCTGACCTGGTTTCGGACGCAGCACATTCCCGTCGTCGCCGAGCGGGTTCAGGTCGACACGTACGTGGCTTGCCAGGTTCTGTCCGAAGCGGTCGGGCATGCGTTCGGCGATCTGCTCCCCGACCACGTCATCGAGCAGATCGAGAACATGGTCAGCTTCAAGTTGCTCGACGGCTTCTACCCGCGGCTGGGACTGGCTCCGGGCCAGCGCTTCGCCTCGAAGGGCGGGTACATCGTCAGGCTGGCCGAAGCGAACGGCGGCCCGGTGGTCGCGCAGACCGATTGGCGCGTGCCCTGACGGAATCTGCGTGGCGGATGCAAGGCCAGGGAAGATGCGCTCCCGACAATTCGCTCGATCAGGTGGACCTCAGTCGCCCGCAAAGAGGGCGACGCCGGTCCACGGAAGCCTTGAGCGGCGGTGAAAAGCGCTGGCGCGCTTAATGCGCCGCGGGAGGACATCCATCAAGTATCGACAGTTGTACGCTCCGGTTAGAGGATGGGTCGAGTCATCTTAGCTCTAGTTCTGCTTGCCAGGTGGGGTGGAACTGTCCTCGAACGGCCAAACACCGTCGCTGAACTTGAGCAAGAGGAAACCATTGTCCTGACACGATGTCTGCAAAGTCCTCGTTGCGGAATTGAGTCGGATCTGAGCAGAGCAATGGTCCGGATGCTTGCCATCCGCGGTCGCGGTGTTATTCGCGTGTTGAGAGCCGGGACTCACTGAGGTTACTGCGCGCGGGTTGAAATACGCTATTTCCCTAGGTCGCCTCGGGTGCCGTATGTCATAAACCCGAACTCCCGCCTCGAAATTGGCGCACGCCAACGTCGTCGCATTGTCTCGATTATCGACGCTGCAGTAGTGTGTGTCGTAGGTGAAGCCTGAGAGACCTACCAAGTCGGGGAGCACCGCTGAACAATTAGCTGGATCGTTTGATTCAAGCATCAACTTGGAGACAATCTTCGGATTCGTTTCATCGCTTATGTCGATGATTCGCGCCATGCCGAAGGGCGTCAAGCCCATTTTGCAGGCCGTTGCCCAGCCGCCTGCGAGGTTCAGCTGGCCGGTGCCACCCTCGTCAACGGAGATCACATAGGGTTTGCCATTGATCTTCACCGGTATCGTATGTTGCGCTCCCGAGCCGTCTCTCCACATCAGGTTGCTGATCAGGCGCATCTGCGCATTAGCTTTGCGTTCCTGCACTTCGCTAACATCGACGATCAAAAGCCCGTTTCTCGCTTGGCCGCTTTGTGGAACGATGCCGCCCGGAGAAGTGGGATTGAAGCTGACCTCAACGAAGTAAGCACGCTTGCCGTCGTCGCTTATAGAAAGGCCGTGTGACGTCCCGTCATACCCAGAGCTAAAAAATGGAGTCTGATACGTCGAAATTACACGAGGCTGCGTCGGATCGGTCACGTCAACCGCATGGTACGTATGATGGGTAATGTCGCCGATATAGTACGTAAGGCCATCAGGTGAAAAAGCGCCCTCATGACCGTTCACCAGAACTGAATTTGGGCCACCGACCCCCAGCTGGTTTGTGCTCGCCAGCAGTTGGGGATATCGACAGTCTTCGCTAAGGTCATAGACGTCGATCCCGTCTGCTCCAGTACTATTGAGCCCATAATCGCCGGCAAGCAATTCCCGGGCTTGGTTCACCTTGAGCGATTCCCAGGGATCGATCATCGAAAGACTCGTCAAATATGTGGTCGGATGGGGATTTTCCGAATCCGATACGTCCAGTACAACGCTGCCCACGTGGGTTCGACCAACCGTGGACGACGACGTGTCGTGGTACGCGCATTTCTTCCCATTGCGATCCGTAAACGACGCGAACTGCCAGCTCGCACCATCGCCCTTACTTTGGCTGACGAGTTGCAAGTTGCAGCTGAAGCCCTCGAAGCCAGTCGCCCTCAGAGAGGCCGGAACTTGACCTTGCAGACCAGTCTCCGGACGGTCCTCAGGGCCGCACACGGCTCTTGGCACAGCGCGCGTAATCGTGCCCCCGTCATCCCCTTGATCATCATTCGACTGACGCGCGCCTGCCGCACTGCCCGACAGCGCGACACATGTCAGAATGACCACGGCGAACGAACCCGACTCACCGAGCCGAGCGCCCAGCGCTTTCGCATCCATCGTTTCCCTCCGCAAATCACTTATCCGACTGGTGATTGGTCTCTCCTGCAGGCAAGCTGCCGCTTGCGCGTGGTTTGAGTTTAGGAAGGTTCTGTCTTCGTTGTAAATTCGACAAAGGTCGATGTCTGGCACTTGGTTAGTGCTGGACTGAAAGGACCTGTAGATTCGCCAGGTTGAGAAGAACTGACAGGGCGACGGGGTAGGGCCCCCGTGGGGACCCTACGGGCCGCGATCGGTCATCGCTGCGGAGGCTCAGCGCAGGGTGTTGTAGCAGGCCTGCGCCAGAGCGTTTGAGGCTTGAGAAGGTGGCGCGCCGAATGAAGCGCGGAAACCGTTGACACCCCAGCTATCCGTGGAACCGATGCCGCACAGGTTCGTCGGGCGGGCGTTCCGATCGATGGGCCCAAACGATTCACGAAAACCAGTGACACCCCAGGTGTCGGTCGATCCGTTGTAGCCGTGAGGAAACGAAGCCGACGGCTCTCCGGAAATCCCGAATGATGTCGCGAAGTCATTGGCGTAGACATCAGTGGACCCTCCTCTTGCGGCGACGGCGCCGGTGGCAATCAAAGCGGAAAGTACGACAAATGATGTTGCACGAACGGCCGACGCAGCGGCACGATGGAAAGTACGCATGGTGTTCTCCTTTTGTGAAGCGCGGTACCCTTTGGTACCACGGAGCGAATCGTACGGTACCGCGCGGTACCTTGTCAAGCGATGTCCATCAGGCCAAAGTGAACCGCGAAGTAGACGTGCGGAAGCTCGAACGATCCGCACCAAGCCGACTATCGAACGATCGAGCCGCGCTGGCGGAAGTCTCGCCGATGTTCGATTGGAAGGTCGCTCATTCGAGCGCCAGCGCCTGGGAGATCACCCACAACCCCATGACGGTGTAAGAGACCATGAGCAGCAGCATTGGAACTTGACTCAGGATCGCATCGCGTCGGGATGGGAAAACTCTCAATGCGATCCGGTGCGCGAGATAGACCGCTGCCAGATGACCCACGAGAATGAGCGCGACTTCCGTGTTCCAGACGGCGCCCATGTTCGGCGGCGGGAACTCGGCAGGAGGGGTGAGGCCGAGCAGGTGCCAATGGAAGCCGAAGGGATCCGAGACGAGGTACGGCAGCTTCTGGATCCGAGTCAGCAGCAGCGTCCAGTAGTGCGCCATGTTGTAGACGATGGCGATCGGCAGGACCGTGAACGCGAATTCCCCCGCGAGGTCGCGCAGTGGGATCGTCGTCCGGGTGACCGCCTTGAGCGCGAGAATAACGGCGAAGTAGAAGGCGAGGTATAGAAACGGGGACAGCACGAGTCCCGCCCGTTGATACGCCACATACCAGTGCTCGAGCATTCGTTGTGAGGCGATCAGGTCCGTTCCCCACAGGGGTTGAAACACCACCACGAGATGCTTCCAGAACAAGCTCATCCACACGATCGTCTCGTGCATGCCGTCAAAGGTCGTGGACGAAAGCATGAAAAGCACGAACAGCACAAGACTCAGGCTCTTCTCCGGCCGCTCGGCGAGTACGCCCGACAGCGGCCAGCGCATGCGTACTTCGAAGCAGTGGGTGGCCGCGCTGCGCTGGTACTCGACCGGAGCGAGCAGGCCAACGAAGCGCAGCAAGACTCCGAACAGTTCGCCGTAGCGGAACCACGCCGCCTTGCCGAATAGCCAGGCTCCTGCGAATGTCACCAGGCTATACACAACGAGCACCATCGAGAGCCCGCGCGGAGACGGCAGCGTGAACAGTTCGAGCCAGATGAGTCCGATGTAGGAGATCAGCGCGGGCCAGTAGCCCAGGCGCGCGGGGTAAACGAGCGGCGTGCGCTTGGGTCCTGGCGAGGCCGTCTCGAACCATTCCACGATCGTTCTCCACGGGTTGATCAGTGCGAACACATCACCCACGAGCGCGGTCGCATAGGTGAACACGAGCACGAAGACGACCCAGAAGAGCGTGACATTGATGTTGGCGTCGGGATCACGAGTGCCTATCAACCCTGCGACGACCGACAGGAGCAGGCATCCGACCGCCAGGGCGCGCAGGCCGCGAAGGGCCCATGCGGGAAGTGTCGCTCTGCGCCCGCTACCGCTGCGAGGCGGAATACGTGGCGCCGCCGCCGCGACAGCCGGGACGCTGACGAAATAGCCGACCACGGCGAAGGTGAGCACCACCGTTGCCGCACAGGCAAAGAGATACAGCCAGAATGGAACGGGCAGCGTGTAGGGCTGCACGAAGGCGTGCGCCTCGGTTGCGGTCGCAAGCAGCGCAAGCGCACCCGCGACGGCAGTCCGCCCGCAGGTCATGCGGCGCACCGCGGCCAGATTCCCGGACGACTCCTGGCTTCCCGGGCAGCCGGCCGCAGCACCGGGCCCCGCGGGCATCTCTTGCTCGCCGTCAGTCGCGCTCGTCGTCGGACCGACCCTCCTCCCCGTGTCCTCGATTCGTGAACTTCAGGACCTGGAAGCCGTTGTCGGCGGAAGTGATCCACAACTCCCTGACACCGTCCCGGGTCAGAAAACGGGAGTTGGACTTCGACCAGTCGTAGGTGCGGTTCGCGACCGTGTTGATGCCTGACCCAGGCAAGCTTGCACCCGGGTGGATCGGGGGCTTGTAGTAGGCGACCTCGCTCGGCCGATGGGGGTTGCTCACGTTGATCACGCGCACGCCGGCTTCGTGGCGGCTGCAGGCGACCAGCTTGGCATCCTGCGGATTGTCAGCCCTGCAGTAATGTGCGGAATAGCCAAAGGAACCCGTCAGCGCAGGGTCGTTCGCCATTTGGGCACAGTTCGCCGGATCGTCCACTTCGAGCTTGAGCAAGGCTACGGTCTTGGGTTCCTCCTCGTCGGCGAGGTCGATCAAGCGCGGAAAGCCGAACGGCGGCAGGTTCTGCGCGCACGCGCTCTGGTGATTCGTGATCGTGGGGCCCAGTTCATCCGAAGCGAGCAAATAGGGGTGACCATCGATCTTGATCGGCTGGCTGGTCATCGCAATGCCCCCGTCGGGCCAGAACAGCGTGCTGACGACGCGGGGTTGCGGGTTGGGGCGGCGGTACTGAAAGTCGCTCACGTCCACGATGACCAAGCCGTTTTGGCCTGACGCACCCGTCCCCGGGTTCATGATGTAGGCGCGGGTGCCGTCCTCGCTGATCGACAGATCGTGCGGTGCCCCGACTCCTCCGGGCGGGACCCAGTTGAGCATCAGTTTCGGATTCGTGGGGTCGGCGATATCGATGATATACAGGCTTACGGGATAGTACGAACCGTAGTACGTGCGTCCATCGGGCGCGATCGCGCCCGCGTGGCCCTTGATCGTATTCGGCGGGACCGGCAGATCGATGGCCGCTTGCAAAACCGGCATGCGGCAGTCGGAGATGTCGTAGACGGCGAATCCCGGATTGACGCCCGCGCCGCCTTCCGATTCGACGGCAGCAATGAGCTTGCGCTCCTCGCTGACCTTCAGCGATTCCCAGGTCTGCAGCATGGACGGTGCGTTCAAGTACGCGGTGGCCTTCGGGGCGCGGGGATCCGACACATCGATGACGGCCACGCCCGGGTGCGCCTGGAGCGGACTGTCGGCGGTGCTGTAATAGGAACAGACGTCGGTCCAGGCTTGCGCGTGAAACGCACCTTCGCCTTGAAACTGACCGACCAGTTCCAGGTTGCAATTGAACCCACGGGCGGCTGCGCCGCCCAGACGCTCGGCGAGGGTCGTCTGGCCTTGCAACCCGCTCTCCGTATGATCCCCAGCCCTGCAGTGGGCCTTCGGTACGGGACCCGTCCAGGGAACGCGCGATTCTTCCGGGCTGGCAGCGCCCTGGCCCGCAATACCCGACAGAACAGCCACGGCGCACACGGTTACTAAAGCGCCCAACAGGCGACCCCGTCTTGCCCCGATAGGGTTTGAGCTCATGTTCATTGTCTCCTCCTTATTATGGTGACGTCGATCGAATCGCTTGAACATCATCCCCGCGAGGACTCCCATTGATGCCGACCGGCTCCATGTCTTTCTAATCGGCACTGATATTAGACATCGATTTCCTCAGCCCGCAGCGTGTAGTCACCACAAGATAAGCCGACAATAGGGTTCCCTTTGTTCAGCGTGCAGTTTGAGACGTTGGATCAGTGAGAGTCGCAGCCGGTGGGGGAGTGAACGGGTTCACCGGCGAGGTCGACGGAGGCGGATGACGGAGGTGTTGGCTGTTTATCCGACTTGTCGCCCAGAACTGTCGACAGGTACTCGACAATTTTCTTGCCTCGTTCCGTATCCGGGCTTTCGCCTAACATTTTCTGATAGATCTTGCGCGCCGAGTCTTCATCAAAGGTCTGCGTGATGATCACGTTTGGCGCGTGACATTGCGAGCAGGTCCGCTTGACCAGCATCACGTTCGGACCCGGCGGGAAGGGCGACGGATCGCTGGCCTCAGCGCCAGGCGCGGCAACTTCCTCCGCGCTGGCGACGCTTTGACTGTTGGGACCCAGCGCGACTGCTAGCAGCATGGCGGCGCATTTGAACTTGAATGATTGTTTGAGCATTTCGCTATTCCATTCCTAAACGGAACGTTTGCCACATATAGTCGGCCCAGTACTCGTTCATGAAGAGAAATAGTTCGTGGGCCAGGTTGATGATTTTCCTGGCGCCAATGGCATAGGCCTCGCAATCGGCTTCCGCCAGCGTCAGCTCCAGCGACACCAGACCATCGCGCGCGCGCGCCAGCGCCCTCATCCTTCGCGGATCGACGCGGCGATGCTCGGGTACACCTGCTCCGGCGCGCCCTTTCAGGAAGGTTTTGATCTGCTTGTGCATCAGCGAGTCGCGCTGCACGCCGGGCAGAAGGTCAATCAGCGACAGGCGTTTGTGTCGCAGGTCGCACGTCAGCGTAAACGGCTGCCCATACAGCCAACCGAAGTTGTACTCGCCAGTGCCGTTCTTTCGCCGCTTCATGCGGTAGTCCTGGAACACACTGCGGCAGGCGTAGCTGTTCAGCACGGCGTCGACCGCATGCAGTCCATCGGCGGACGAGGTGTTCTGGTCGAGGCGGGGGCGTCGCGCGGCATGCGGCCGGGCACTCTGCGCCGCCGCTGAGGATTGCTTGTCCATGTTGTCCCCCTAGTGGTAATACGAGGTGACGCCCGGCTCGACTTTGCCGAGGAAGCCCGGAGGGAACTTCTCACGCTGCCAGTATTCCTTCTTTCCCTGGACGTTGATCACCGTCGGCATGCTGGTCTCAACCGCGGTCTTGTACGCTTTTTGCAGCGCCGGTGTGAACTCTTCCGGCTTGGTAACGTAGATGCCGTTGGCTCCCAGGGCCTCGGCCATTTTGTCGTAGCGGATGTTCTCCTGGAACAGGTGCATCGGCACAACGCGCGGCTCGTCGGCCTGCAGATACCAGGTGCCCCAGGCGTTGTTGTTGTAAACGATGATGATGGCCGGGATGCGCAGCTTGGCCAGGGTTTCGGTCTCCATGCCGGAGTAACCGAAGGCGGCGTCACCCATGATGGTGATTGTCGGGTGGCCCTTGTACGCCGCCTGCACGCCATGGCCTTCCTTGACAGCGATCCCTGCGCCGACGGCATAACCGACGTCGGCGCCGACGGTGCCGAACTGGTACTGGCCATTCACGATTTGTGCAGGGCGATAGGCGCGCAGCCAGCGGCGCGTGTAGCGGGCGACGCCGAAACCACCGGACCCGATCAGCGTCTGCTCCTTCGGAATATTGCCGCGATACAGGAACTCGGCCAGCTCCTTGGCGATTACGCCTGGGTGCACCGCGTCCTTGTAGGCAAGCACCTGCCGGTACATCGCGTCGTTTTCATCTTCGAATTTCTTCCGCGCGGCCATGATTTCAGCGACCCAGGCGTCGTGGCGCATGGCCGGCGCATCCTGCGCCAGGACTTCCAGCGCAGCCTTTTCATCGCTGACCATGCCGACCTCGATCGGCAGGTTGCGGCCAATGTCTTCCGCTGCCGGGTCGATGCGGATGTAGCGCGCGTCCGGACCGAAGGCGTATTCGCCGATGCTCGGCATGCAGTACTGGCCGATCAGCATCACCACGTCGGCACTGGCCAGCGCGTCCGGCGAACAGGTTGCCGACAGCGGATGGTCGTCGGGAAATTGGCCGCGCATCGCGCCCGATTCCACCACGGGAATTTGAGTCTTCTCGGCGAACTGGCGTAGGGCGTCCCAGGCCTTGCTGTAAAAGACGCCGGTGCTGGAAACGATGATCGGGCGAGCGGCTTGCCGCAGCAGGGCGATCGACTTGACCACATGCGCCGGCGACGGGTTCGGCTTGGCCTCGGTTCGGTACAGGCACTTGTCGAAGTTGTAGGCGATGTCGCCCGGCGTCTTCAGTTTTTCATCTCCCGCTTCGGCAGTGAAGTTCAGATGAACCGGGCTTGGCACACCGGTCTTCAGCTGGCGGAAAGCGTAGGCGGCGTATTCATGGTTGCGGTGCGCATTGACCAGGCGTTTTTGCCATTTGACCATGTGCGAAGTCACGCTTTCCTGTTCCATCAACTGGATCGCGACCTCGGCATCTTCTTCGCGCACGCTCTTGTTGCTGGCGATGAACAGGACCGGCGTGCGGGCCGCTTTGGCATTGGCCAGGCCGGAGATCAGGTTGGTGAAGCCCGGACCTTCGGTGCCGGAAGTCGCCGAGACTTCGCCCGTGGCGCGGGTGAAGGCGTCAGCGGCGTGGCTCATCGAGCGCTCGTCACGGCCGGTGTAGACGGGGATACCGATCTTGGCCATGGCGTGGGTGACCGTATAGTTACCGGGACAGCAAAACAAGGCAGCCAGGCCTTCAGCCTTGCAAGCCCTCGCGAACAGCGTGGCGCCGGTCATCGGCAGCTTCGGCACCTCGGGCGGCGCCTGCGCTGCGGTGGCGAAATCGGCCGGCAGCGGCAAGGGCTGGCCGGCCTTCTCCTTGCTGGCGGCGGAAACGGCTTGCGACAGCGCGCCGGTTGCGACCGCTCCCGTGGCCGCCAGCAAGCCGGACGCGCTCAGGAAAGTGCGGCGGGACTGCAGGTTTTCCGATTTCGGTTCCAAATCATCAACGCGCACCGATTTGTTGACGCCCGTCTTGGTGTAGTCATTTGCGTTCATCGGTCCTTACCTCTCCTCACGTCAGGCCGAGTTCGCGTAGAACCTGAAATGCCACGTCGCGAACGGTTGACGAATGCTTCCTGCGGCGATCCAGCAAACGATTCGATAGCCTGTTCGGTTCAGTCTATCTGGAATCATCGGCTGCGGAATTGGACGGCGGCTGAAATTGCGACGAAATCCAAAATCGGATGCCTGGCCTGCAATTCGGATGCGCGCAGCGACAATGGCCACTTAGGCTGTGCGGAAACTCATCGTCCGCTTCCCGGCAGCAGTGACGTCAGCTATCTGCAGGGCGACGAGATTGGATTGCGCTTGGGGGTCGATTGGACGCGAAGCGCATCAAGTACCTGGCGATGCTGCTGATCGAGTCTTCGCCATAACAGCGATTTTCTCATTTCGCTGGAGCCCAATCTGGGCGCGAGGTTTTGGAGATGTTGGCACCCGGGCGGCTTTCGCGAAGAGTAGGATTTTACGTGAGGGCGCTCGAGCGCGAGGCAAGTGGAGCGACGCGCATCTCAGCCCCAACACAAGTAGCAAGAGCGGACAGAACATCCACAGCCAGTGGCCGGTCGTCGCCGCGCTAGTTGCTTGCGCTCTCCGCGAAACCTGGTGAAGGAGGAAATCATGGTTTTACAACGCGGCGTCTTTAGAACGACTGAGTCTTTTCTGTCGACGTCTCGGTGGTCATCCTGTGACTTGGTGACACTGTTATCCGCATCCACGTTAGTTGCGTCCGGGACATCCGAAGCGACGACGGGAGCCGGCCGAAACCACCATTGGTATGTAAGCGCTACCGCTTCACCGGGTGGTGACGGCACGATCCATTCGCCGTTCAATTCGCTTGCTGCCGTCGAGCAGGCATCGTCGCCCGGCGATACGATCGTCGTCGAAGCTTCACCACTCAACGTACCCCCGCTCGACGGTGGGATCGCGCTGAAGCCAGGTCAGCGTCTAATTGGGGACGGGCCCCCGGTTGTCCAGGTGGGCCGGCCGCTACTGGAGGGTGGACCGCCGCTTGTGACCAGCACCGCCCTCGCTTCGCAACCCAGGATCGCGAACACCTCCGGCGCCGCACACAACGGCGATGCGGTCGAACTCGCCGATGGGACCGACGTCGAGAACATCGTCATCACGAGCGCCTACCGGGGCGCAATCTACGGAAGTGACGTCGTCCACGTCACTCTAAGCGACAATGATATTGCCGATTTCAACACTTCCGGCACGACCGGGTTCGTCGTCCAACCCTTCTATCTCAACTCTTACACCGCGGGGCTGGCTAACTGGGTGTCATCCGGCATCCCGGCAGGATGGGCAGCCGTCCTGGTCGACACCGCGTCCGTGGAGACGAACGTCTCCATCGAACGGAACTACGTCCACGACGGTGTGTGCGGCGACGGCATCGACCTGCGCTCCATGGGCAGCGGAGTTGTCACTGCCCAGGTGACCCGCAACTTCGTCACCCGGCTGCACCAGTGCAGCGGCGTCAGCGTCCCGGGCAGCGTCGTGCGAACGATCGAGGGCATCGGCACGCAGGTGACCGGTGCCGGCATCCTCGATGTCGCACTGGAGGGGAACACGGAAGCGTACGATGGCAGCCCAGGCGCCAACATGGACAGCCTATTCGTCAACCCGGCGGAATCCGGCACGCTCATCGAGTCGATCAAGCACAATCTCTACACGACCGGCATCGGTGGCCCATCGACGAACGGGATGGAGTTCATCGTCAGCAACGGCAAGCCATACAGCGAGCTGACCATCTCCGACAGCGCGTTCTACAACAATCCAGGTGATATGCTCGAGTTGTTCAATCGTGGCGAGCAAGGCTCCACCGGCATTCTCGTCCTCGATCACGTGCTGGTAGACGGGACGACCGTCAGCCTCGGACTCCCGAGCTACGCAATTCCGCCAGGAGGAGCGAACGGCGTGCCACTCGCTTCGACAGGCGACAACACCGGCGAGTGCCTTGGGATCGCATCCGTCGGCGCCAACGACGTGACCACGCTCGTGATGCGCGACAGCGAGTTCATGGGCTGCGGCAACAACGGCATCGAGATCACCAGCAACCACTGTACGGATCCGCCATCGCCCGGGCCGGCGTGCGGCGCGGGTGACCCGCACATTGTCTCCATCGACATCCGGCGCAGCCGCATTTCCGGCAGCAAGTACTACGATCTGTGGATGAATGACGTCACGCCGCTCACTGAGCTTGAGGTGCGCGTCGAGCGCAGCGACCTCTCGACGTCGCTCAGCGGTGTCGCAGTTGCATTCGACCGGCAGCCGACGGGATCAACCGGCAGCCACACAATCGACCTCGGCGGCGGCGCGCTGGGGAGCAAGGGTCGTAACTGCATCGTCGGCGGGGCCATCTACGACCTCCATACCACGGGATACGCGGTGATGGCCGAGAACAACTGGTGGGGTACGCCGTCCGGTCCGGCTGCCGGCAGGGTCGTTGCCATGGCTGGGGGTCGCGTTGACGATGCGAATTGGCTTTCGGAGCCTGCATCCGCCTGCACACGGCAGTAGGCAAGCATGGGGTCTGGCGCGACGCCTCTGCTCGTCGTGCCGGACCTCAAGGCGTTCGTTCGGTTGGGTTGCGAAATCCGCACAAAGGTGACCCCGATACCTGCCTTCGAGACCCGCTCGGCGCTCCTCGAAACGCCCGATCCGCTTGGCGACGCCGATGCATTCTCATATCGCCCCGCGCGTGCGCTGACCGGCTATCGGCCTTACTGGGCCAAGCGTCTTGGTCCCGCGAAATTCCTGCCGATGAGCCGCCCGGAGATGGAGGCACTCGACTGGGACAGCTGCGACGTGATCCTCGTGACTGGCGACGCGTACGTCGATCATCCGAGTTTCGGCATGGCGCTGATCGGGCGCGTGCTCGAGGCGCAGGGCTTCCGGGTTGGCATCATCGCCCAGCCCGACTGGCGAAGCGCCGAAGCGTTCCGGGCGCTCGGGCGGCCAAACCTTTTCTTTGGCGTCACCGCCGGGAACATGGATTCCATGATCAACCGGTATACCGCGGACCGCAAGATGCGCAGCGATGACGCCTACACGCCGGGCGGCTTGGGCGGCCGGCGGCCGGACCGTTGCGCGCTGGTCTATGCGCAGCGCTGCCGCGAGGCGTTTGGCGACGTAGCGGTGGTCGTGGGCGGGATCGAGGGTTCCCTGCGGCGCATCGCGCACTATGACTACTGGCAGGATAAAGTGCGCCGCTCCATCGTGGTCGACTCCAAGTGTGACCTGCTGGTGTATGGCAGCGCGGAGCGTGCCATCGTCGAGATTGCCCACCGCCTCGCCGCGGCCGAACCGGTTCATCAGATCCGCGACGTGCGCGGCACCGCCTTCGTCCAGCGCCGGTCGCGGCGGGGCTGGTTCGAGATCGATTCGACCTCGGTCGACGATCCGCACGCGACCCAGCCGGCAACCCACGCGTACCCCGATCCCTATCAGACCACGTCGGAGCGTGCCGCGAGCAATTCCTCGCGCTGCGATCCTGGCACGCAGTCGTCCGCGGTCTGGAAGCCCGTGGCCTTGACACCTGCTTCCTTCAGCGACAGGCGACGCCCACCACCACGCGATCGCACCGTGATTCGTTTGCCGAGCTACGAACAGGTGCGGGCCGACCCGGTCCTGTATGCGCACGCGAGCCGGGTGCTGCATCTGGAGACGAACCCCGGCAATGCCCGGGCGCTGGTCCAGGCTCACGGCGAGGGCCCGACCGCAAGGGATGTGTGGCTGAATCCGCCGCCGATACCGCTGACGACCGCGGAGATGGACGCGGTATTTGACCTGCCATACGCGCGCGCACCGCATCCGAGCTATGGCAACGCCGACGGTCCGAACAAGATTCCCGCCTGGGAGATGATCCGCTTCAGTGTCAACATCATGCGCGGATGCTTCGGAGGTTGCACCTTCTGTTCCATCACGGAACACGAAGGCCGCATCATCCAGAGTCGCAGCGAGGAGTCGGTCCTGCGCGAGATCGAGACGATCCGTGATCAGGTGAAGGGTTTCACCGGAGTGATCTCCGACCTGGGCGGACCGACCGCCAACATGTACCGCATCGGCTGCAAGTCGCCGCAGATCGAGGCCGCTTGCCGCAAGCCGTCCTGCGTCTATCCGAAAATCTGCCAGAACCTAGTGACCGACCATGGGCCACTCATTGGCCTGTACCGCCGCGCGCGCGCGGTTCCAGGCGTCAAGAAGGTCCTGATCGGATCGGGCCTGCGCTACGACCTTGCACTGGAGTCGCCGCAGTACATCCGCGAGCTGGTGCAGTACCACGTCGGTGGCTACCTGAAGATTGCCCCCGAACATACCGAGGCTGGCCCCTTGAGCATGATGATGAAGCCGGGGATCGGCTCCTACGACCGCTTCCAGCAGTTGTTTGAAAAATTCAGCGCCGAGGCGGGAAAGAAGCAATATCTCATTCCGTATTTCATCGCCGCGCATCCGGGCACGACCGACGAAGACATGATGCATCTGGCAGTCTGGCTCAAGCGCAACGGCTTTCGTGCCGACCAGGTGCAGACGTTCTATCCCGGTCCCATGGCGACGGCGACCGCGATGTACCACAGCGGCAGGAATCCCCTGAAGAAGGTGACCCGTGCCAGCGAGAGCGTCGACATCGTCCGCGGGGAGCGACGCCGACGCCTGCACAAGGCGTTCCTGCGTTACCACGATCCGAAGAACTGGCCTTTGTTGCGTGAAGCCCTGCAGGCCATGGGACACGCCGATCTCATCGGTAACGGCAAGCAGCACCTGGTGCCTCGCTACCAGCCGGCCATCGCGGGCGACTATCAGAGCGCGCGGCGCAAGAACTCCACGGCAGCCGGCAGCCACGTCTCCCCGGTCACGCGCGGGCGCATCCTCACCCAGCACACCGGTCTGCCGCCGCGCGCCGGCGTTCAGGCGACGGCTGCACGTGCCTCGCGCAAGAGGGAATCGCATCGGGGACGCGCCTGATTCGATGGGCGACAGCGCAGCCGGCCACGACCGGCGGCCATATCCGATGCTGCATCGCACAGCCGCCGACTCGGCAACTCGAGACTCGGCACGTCGCTCTCCAATTCGAAGACCAATTCCATCGCGGCGGATTGTGCTCTCTGCCGGCGTTTCACCGCAGTTCCTTCTGAACGCGCATCTCGAGTGCGATCGCCGCAAGCGCGATCGCGCAGATGCCCAGCGGCAGGAACGCGAACGCAGGAACCCGCTCAAATCCCAGGCGAGTGCGCGCTGCACATCCCCCGACGGCGTACGAAAGCTGCTTTCGTCTCGCAGCCAAACACGGCTTGGGGTTCTCCAGGATGCGTCTCGGCGGCTATTTTCTTTTTAATCAAGTAACTTGACTGAGAATAATATTCTCGATAGAGTTTCTTTCATCGTACAGGCAATGCTCGCTTCACGTGGCGACTGGCCACTTCGGAGCCTCGGAGGTCCCACTTGGCGAGTGACATCGATCCGATCGCGTTGACCCAGGCGCTCATAAGAATTCCAACGCTGAACCCGCCAGGCGACGAGGATGAGTGTGCGCGGTGGCTCGCCGGATTCCTCCAGGACCAGGGTTTCTCGGTGCGCCTGCACGCGTTCGGTCCGCAGAGGTTCAACTTGGTTGCCGAGTGGGTCGGAGAAGGCGGCGGCCCCTGGCTCGGATTTTCAGGACATCTGGACACGGTGCCGCTGGGCGGCGCGCCTTGGACCCAGGATCCTTTCGGCGGGGTGATCGATCGTGGCGTGCTGTACGGCCGCGGATCGACGGACATGAAGTCCGGGCTCGCGGCATTCATCGCGGCCTGTGCTCAGTCGCGCAGTGTGCTGCGTCGTTGCAAAGGCGTTCGCCTGCTGCTGACCGGAGGGGAAGAAACAGGGTGCGACGGCGCGCGGGCCCTTAGGGACAGCGTTGGAGAAAGCCTGGCGGATCTCGGCGCGTTGATCGTGGGGGAACCGACACGCAACTACCCATTCATCGGACATAAGGGCGCGATTTGGATCCGGGGATCGTCGAACGGAGAAACCGCCCACGCCTCGATGCCGGAGGTCGGTGACAACGCGATCTACAAGATCGCCGATGCCGTTGCGAAGCTTCGCTCCTTCACGCCCCCCCACCACCACCCGCTGATGGGTGGCTGCACCATCAGCGTGGGCACCATCAGCGGGGGTATCAACGTCAATTCGGTCCCCGACAGGGCGTCCTTCGAGGTCGATGTCAGGACCGTGCCTGGGGTGTGTCATTCAGCACTGCGCGACGACATCGCCGGACATCTGGGCCCGGAAGTTCACTTGGAGTCCTTCGTTGATGTGCCGCCGCTGGTCCCCAACGAAACCCATCCCTGGGTTCGCAGGGTGCTCGAGTGTTGCGCCCCGTTCCATGCGGAGCAAATCGTCCCCAAAGTGGTGCCGTACTTCACCGACGGGAGCGTCCTGGTGCCCCAGGATGGCTCACTACCCGCCGTGATCCTCGGGCCAGGGGAGCCGCAGATGATGCATAAGACCGATGAATATTGCCACGTAGAGCGTGTCCATGAGGCGGTCCGAATTTACTCGGCGATCCTCGCAGACTGGGCCGTTTGGGGCGCACGCGGAGGGCAAGTCAGCCACAGCGATAAGTTGTCAAATATTCAAGCGAGTTGATTAAGAAGAAAGATTGGCACGGTATTTGCATC
>Ga0137413_10000209_pt1 | contig 17191 bp, 14 predicted proteins | sample CZODoug2_1_16fun_FD_108280 | JGI IMG/M metagenome (GOLD analysis project Ga0137413, IMG submission 108280) | Vadose zone soil fungal communities from Angelo Coast Range Reserve, California, USA - CZODoug2_1_16fungal (Illumina Assembly) | ecosystem: Environmental > Terrestrial > Soil > Vadose... | reverse complement strand
TCGTGTCGATCACCAGCGTTGTGCCGGCGGAGCCGTTCGAGGATCCCGAGCCGCAGGCCGCCAGGCTCAATGCGAGTACCGTCGCGGCGGCCGCCGCCGCGAGACGGCGGGTGGATACCGGACCGATCATGTACACCTCCATGCTGGCTTGTCAGCGTGCCAGACTGATCGCGCCGCTCAATGGATTGTGGTTATAACCTCTCCTGTCGGCGGCCGCTAGGTCATGATCTGGATATGCCAGGCAGCTTTGATGATCTTGTGGCCGAGGCCGACTCGGTAGACGTGGACGGCTGGGACTTCTCCTGGCTGGACGGCCGGGCCACCGAGGAACGCCCGTCCTGGGGCTACCAACGGCTGTTGGGTGAGCGTCTGGCGTCCGCGTCGGCCGCGGTGGACCTGCAGACCGGCGGCGGCGAGGTGCTGGCCGGGGTCTCGAGGTTCCCGCCCACGATGGTCGCCACCGAGCACTGGCCACCGAACGCGGCCAAGGCCACCGAGCTGCTGCACCCGCGCGGCGTGGTCGTCGTCGCCACCGCGGACCAGACCACGTTGCCGTTCGCCGACCAGGCGTTCGACCTGGTGACCAGCCGCCACCCCACCACCGTGTGCTGGCCGGAGATCACCCGCGTGCTCAAACCCGGCGGCACCTACTTCGCCCAGCACATCGGGCCCGCCTCGGTGATCGAGTTGTCGGAGTACTTCCTCGGACCCCAGCCTCAGGCGCACACCGAGCGGCACCCCGACGACGAGAGCGCCGAGGCCAAGGCCGCCAGGCTGGAGGTGATCGACACGCGCCTGGAACGGTTGTGCATGGAGTTCCTCGACATCGGCGCGGTCGTCCATTTCCTGCGCAAGGTGATCTGGATCGTGCCCGGCTTCACGGTGGACCGCTACCGAGACCGGCTCCGCGACCTGCACGACCAGATCGAGGCCGAAGGCCGCTTCGTCGCCCACTCGTCCCGATCCCTGATCGAAGCGCGCAAGCCGGCCTGAGCTGACGCATAGGGCCCCGGCGGCCGGTTGCCCGCGCTCGCTCTGCGCACCGTCCCGCGCGTTCGGACACCGACCTGGTGCGGCGGACATTCGGCACGGTGTCGGCGGCATTCGTCGGCCACACGCACCACCCGCCTGGTGCAACTTCCACGCGGCATCCCCGTCGCGCTGTGACAACGGCCCGCGAGTCGGCGCTCTCAGCACACTGTGTCGCGGGTTTCAGCACACACCCACCGCCGCGTCCCGACCGCTAACGCGGGTTGATCTCCTCCAGGGAGCGGGCCGAGGTACGGGGCCCGAGCAGGGCGATGTCTGCCGCGACGATGAGCATCGCGGTGGCGACGACCAGGAACACGCTCCCCGGGCCGCGGGCCTCCAGCAGCGGGAGCAGCAGGAAGGGCATCAGCCCGGTGGTCATCCGGGACAGCGCGTAGGTCCATCCAGTCGCCGAGGCGCGCAGCTCGGTGGGGAAGATCTCCGCCTGATAGATGTGGTAGGCGTTGGAGAAGATGTTGCTCACCGTGGTGAACGCCAGCCCGCACGCCACGATCAGCGCGGGCAGCACGGAGCCGGCGAAGCCCAGCCCGAGTGCGGCCATCGCCAGTACCGAACCCACGATCAGGAATTTGCGCTCGAACCGGGCGATCAGCGGGATGGACAGCAGCGAACCCAGTGGATACCCCAGGAATGCCAGCGCGGTGTAGAGCAGCGAGTGCTGCACCGTGTAGCCCCGCGCGGTGAGCACTATGGCCGCCAACGTGCCGAAGCCGTAGTAGCCGAAGGTCTGCAGGAGGTGGAACACCGCGAGCATGCCCAGCCGCCGCCGGTACGGCGCCCGGGTGAGCGCCTTCGGCGTCAGTGGCCCGGTGGAGCGGACCGGTGTCGAGGGCGTCCCGGGGGCGGTGCGCGCGGCGGAGATCACGATCTTCGGTTGCCGCCGCAATGGGGGAGCGTCCTCGAACGCGGCGAGCTCCGCCTGTGCCTCGCGGTGTCGTCCGGTCGCCTCCAGCCAGCGCGGCGACTCGGGCAGTGAGCGGCGCAGAAACAGGACGAACACCGCGCCCAGCGCGCCGAGCGCGAGCAGCCAGCGCCACCCGGCGAACTGCAACGGCGACCGGTCGGCCAGGGCGAGGGAGAGGAAGCCGAGTGCCGGTACGGCGAAGTAGGAGCAGGTGTACGCCCACGCGGCCAGTCGCCCTCGGAATCGGGCCGGGAGCACGTCGCTGAGGTAGGTGTCGGACACCGGATACTCGGCGCCTACGCCGATGCCCGCCAGGAAACGGCAGGCGACCAGCCATCCCGCACTGGGGGCGAAGGCGCCGAGCAGCGACCAGACCGAGTACCAGGCCAGGCTGAGCAGGAACATCCGCCGCCGGCCCACCCGGTCGGTGATCCGGCCGATCACCGCGGCGCCCAGGAACATGCCCAGGAACGCCGAGCTGAGCAGCACCGACAGGCCGATGCCGCGCAGTCCGAACTCCTTGGTGAGCGCGCCGCTGATGGTGCCGGCCAGGAACACCTCGTACATGTCGAAGAAGAGACCGAGGCCCACCGCCACTACCACGCGGCGGTGGGTCCTGGTGACCGGCAGGAGGTCCAGCCGCTGGGCCACGGGCGAGATCGCCGGGGCGGTGTCGCGGTAGGCGGTCATGTTCTCCTCGCTTCGATGCGGTTGATAGCCCACGATGTGGTGAGAGACGTTAGGCGGCCCGCCGGCGCTGAGCAAGGGCCATTTGGCGTGCTAACTCTGGATGTAGGACCGTTCGACGGGGACTGTGGTGCCAGACAGTGACACGCAACTACTTGCCACGGTGCGGTTTATGAACCACGATGCGGTGTACCGGACATGTCGCGGTGAGGTGGTGGCGTAGGTATGACGGACGCACGGATTCCCGGGGCCCTGCCGATGAGCGGCATCCGGGTGCTCGAGCTGGGTAACTACATCGCGGCGCCGACCGCCGGGCGGATGCTCGCGGACTTCGGCGCCGAGGTGATCAAGGTTGAGCGTCCGGACGGCGGTGACGAGCTGCGCCGCTGGCGACTGCGCGAGGGGGACACCTCGCTGCTGTACCGCACGCTCAACCGGAACAAGAAGTCGATCACTCTGGACCTGCGCACCGAGGCCGGCCGCAAGGTGGCCCTGGACCTGGCGGCCACCTGCGATGTCGTCCTGGAGAACTTCCGGCCCGGCACCCTAGAGCGCTGGGGCCTCGGCCCGGGCGATCTCACCGCCGCCAAGCCGGACCTGGTGCTGGTGCGGATCTCCGCGTACGGCCAGACCGGCCCGTACCGGGACCTGCCCGGGTTCGGCGCGATCGCCGAGGCGGTGGGCGGGCTGCGCCAGCTGACCGGCGACCCAGACCGGCTGCCGGTGCGCACCGGGGTCAGCCTGGCCGACACCCTGGCCGGCATCTACGCGGTGGCCGGCGCGGCGATGTGCCTCTACCGCCGGGAGCGGCGCCGTACCGCGACGGCCACACCGGCGGAGGTGGCGTCCGGCCTGGCCGCGCCGGCCGGCGGGCAACTCGACCTGGTGGACGTGGCCCTGTACGAGGCGATCTTCAGCCTCACCGAGTCACTGCTGCCCGACTACGACGCCTACCGGGTGGAACGGGATCGGCTGGGTGGCCGGATGGAGGGGGTCGCGCCGAGCAACGCCTACCCCTGCGCCGGCGGTCGGACGGTGATCATCGCCGGCAACGGGGACTCCATCTTCCGACGGCTGATGACCGCGATCGGCCGGCCGGACCTGCGTGAGGACGAGTCACTGGCCAGCAACGACGGCCGATGGAGCGCGCGGGAGGGGCTCGACGAGGCGATCGCCGCGTGGACCGGCACGCGCGAGGTCGACGAGGTGGTGGCGGTACTGGAGGCGGCCGAGGTGCCGGTCGGCCGGATCTACCAGGCCGACGACATCGCCGCTGATCCGCACTACGCCGAGCGCGGCATGATCCAGCGCCTGCCGGTGCAGGTGGGCAGCCGGGAACTGGCCGACGTCGCCTTCCCCGGCGTGGTGCCTCGGATCGATGGGAAGAGCGGGACGGTCCGCTCGCTGGGGCCCGACCTGGGCGCGCACACCCGCGACGTGCTGAGTGACCTACTGATGCTGGACGCCTCGACGATCGAGCGCCTGGCCGCCGAAGGAGTGATCTGATGAACACCACCCGCGATGTCATCATTCGGGACGTCACCCTGCGGGACGGGTTGCAGCTGGTCCGCGCCGGGCTGCCGACCGAGCGGAAGCTGGCGCTGGCCCGGACCCTGCTGGGCGCCGGCCTGCCCCAGCTGGAGATCGGCGCGATCGTCCGTCCCGACCGGGTGCCGACCATGGCCGACACCGAGCGGGTGATCGCCGGCATGGGCGCCGCCGGCGCACTGGATGAGTGCTGGGTATTGGTGCCGAACCTGACCGGGACCCGCCGGGCGATCGAGGCCGGTGCGCGCAACCTGCAGTACGTGCTGTCGGTCTCCGAGTCGCACAACCTGGCCAACATGGGCTGCTCAGTGCGGCGCAGCCTGGACGGGCTGGTCGAATCGCTGGAGTACGCCGCCGACTACGACGCCACCATCCAGCTCGGCCTGGCCACCGCGTTCACCTGCCCGTTCGAGCGCCGGACCCCGGTCGATGCGGTGCGTCGGGTGATCGCCGAGGGGGCGGTGGGGGCGGTGCACAGCGTGGTGCTGTGCGACACCATCGGGCAGGCCGTGCCCGGCGAGGTCACCGAGCTGGTAGGGGCGGCCCGGGCCGAGCTGGACGCGGCCGGGTCCAGCGGCACCGGGCTGGCCTTTCACGGGCACGACACCTGGGGGATGGGCGTGGCGAACACGGTGGCGGCGGTCGAGGCTGGGGTGGGCGCGGTGGACGCCGCGCTGGGCGGGCTCGGCGGCTGCCCGTTCGCGCCCGGCGCCAGCGGCAACACCCCGCTGGAGGACGTGCTGTACGCGCTGCGCCCGGCGTGGCTGACGCAGGAGTCGTTCCACCGCCTGGTCCGGGTCGGTCAAGAGCTCACCAGCGCGCTCGGCGAACCCGCGCGCAGCCGCGCCGCCGAGGGTGCTCGGCGTTCCCCGGCCGGGCACCCTTGGGCGCTCGGTGACCCGGTTGCCGCGTGTTCGCCGGTCGCGCTGTGAGCCCCGGACGGACATGCTTGACGGCGGACCACCCGCACCGCGAGCCCGCCAGGACCGACCCGGGAGGAACCCGCGTGAAGATCAATCGCTTGGACCACTTCGTGCTCACCGTCGCCGACATCGACTCGACCGTCGCGTTCTACACCGACCGGCTGGGTATGGAGGCGGTCACCTTCGCCGGCGGCCGCACCGCACTCGCCTTCGGCACCAGCAAGATCAATCTGCACGAGGTGGGCAAGGAGTTCGAGCCCAAGGCGGTGCGCCCGACCCCCGGCTCGGCAGACATCTGCCTAGTGGTCGACGAGCCGGTGGCCGACGTAATGGCCGAGCTGACCTCGGCGGGGATACCTATCGAAGAGGGCCCGGTGGAGCGCACCGGCGCCATCGGCCCGATCCTCAGCTGCTACCTGCGGGATCCGGACGGCAACCTGATCGAGCTGAGCAACTATCTGAGCTGAGTGTCGAGACGTTTACGGGTCAGCGGCCGGAGCGCGGCCGCCCGCCGAGCAACCTGGTCGCCTGCTGGGCGGCCCTGACCACCAGCGGCGCCCAGGCCATCGACTGCTGCGGGGTAAGTCGCTGAGTCGGGCCACTGATCCCGAGCGCGCCGACCAGCTGGTCTCCCGGGCCGAATACCGGGGCGGAAATCCCGGAGGCGCCGGCGTCCCGCTCCTCGGCGGTCACCGAGTAGCCCTGCTGACGCGTCTGATCCAGCAGGATGCGCAGCACCGACGGATCGGTCACGGTCAGCTCGGTGTACGCGGGCAGCGGGCCGGCCAGCACCCGTTCCGCCGCGGCGTCGTCCCAGGCCAGCAGCACCCGGCTGGAGGAACCGGCGTGCAGCGGCATGAGCTTGCCGACGTACATCTCCCGCCGGATCGCGTGCAGGGTCTCGGCCATCGCCACGCACACCCGCAGGTCGCCCTCCCGGCGGAAGAAACACGCCGTCTCGCCGGTCTCGTCGCGCAGCGCGGTCACCGCCGGAGCGACCACATCACTGATGTCCAGGCCGGCCGCCGCCGGCGCCGCCCAGTAGCCCAGCCGCAGGCCGATTCGGTAGCGGTCACCGACCCGGTCCAGGAACTGCTCGACGACCATGTTGGCCACCAGCCGCTGGCAGGTGCTGGCCGGCAGCCCGGTCGCCTTGCGGATCTCGGGAAGGGACAGCTCCGGCTGCTCGGCGGAGAAGATCTCCAGGATTTCCCGGATCTTGGGCAGCACCAGCAAAGGCCGCACACCCCGGGGCAGCCCGCGCGGCCCGTCCGCGTCCAGCGCGGTGTCCCGCGAACCGTCGTCGGCCTCCACGCACCGATGCTATCCCGCGTCCACCGGCCCGCCGCGCCCATCGCCAAGCCGCCGCGCCGGCATCCGGGCGTGCGCCGAGCGCCGGGGCACTAACAGGCCTTGCGGGCGAGGTAGCCGACCACGGCTAGTGGGGCGCGCAGCGGCAGCCCGTCCCGCACGGCCTGGCGGGCCTGGTGCGTCGCCGACTCGATGAACGCCGCCTCCCCGACGTACTGAATCGCCTCGTACGCCGGGCCGGTGGAGGCCAGCGCCCTGGCGAACAGCTCCGGGTCGGCAAACTCCCACGCGAACGGCACGTCAACCCGTTCGATGTCCACAAAACCGCACCGGGCCAGGAACTCCTCGCCCGCGCCGGGTCGACTGAGCTGCATCGCCGCCTGGTTCTCCACCTTGGCGGGAGCAGCCAGCCGGAACGGGCCCAGCGCCCACGCCCCGGAGGAGGACTTGATATGTCCCCACACCGTCAGCCCCAACCGGCCACCCGGCACCAGCACCCGGAAGATCTCGTCCACCGCCGCCGGCGTGGTACCCCAGATCCCCCGGAAGCTGGTCGCGACGTCGAAACTCGCGTCGTCCCAGGGCAGCGCGTGCATGTCGCCGACCCGGATGTCGGCGCCCGCGTTCCGATCACGGGCGACCGCGACCAGCCGGCTCGACGCGTCGATGCCGGCGCACTCGGCACCCCGCGCCCCGGCCAGCTCCACAGCGAGACCGGCACCGCAGGCGATGTCGAGGAGCCGGTCGCCCTCGTTGACGCCGAGCCGTTGATGCATGGCCACGTACTCCCGGCAGTTGCCCGGCTCGCTGAGCGTGGCGAAGTCGACGGCTCTGCGCCCCCAGCCCTCGTCGACCACTCGCCAGTCAACCTTGTCGCGGCTGTCCGGGCCGCGCTGATCGGTCGTCACAGGGACCACCTGTTCGGTCCGCGGTCGGGCACCAGCGCGGTCGGGCGCATTGCCTCGAGGATGTCCTCGAGTTCGTGCGCGCTCTGGTTGGGCGGCAGGACCACGACGGGCATGTCGGCGCCGGCGTCGTACCACCGGTCCAGACCCGCCCGCGCGTTGGCCGCGGTTCCCCAGAGGGTGAGTTCGTCGAGCAGCATCTCCGCCGACTCCGGGATCTCCGGGGTGCCGCCGCGGGTCGGGTTCGCCGCGAGCACGTCGTCGACGGCGCCGCCGAAGCCCAGTCGGCGCAGTGTGTTGGCGTACAGCGGGCCCATGCTGGTCAGGTAGAAGGCCACCCACCACACGGCGGTCGCGCGGGCCCGCGCCGGGTCGGACGAGATGGCTACCGGGATGCCGGGGCAGATCTGAGGCAGCGGCCGGCCGGGTTCACCGAGGGCCGCTCCCGCGTACAGGTCCGCCTCGGCCGCCTTGAGCGAGGAGACCGGCAGCAGGAACGGGAACCAGCCGTCCGCGTGCTGGCCGGCGACCCGGACCGCGCGGGGCCCGAGCCCGGCCAGGTTGATCGGCACCCGGGAGGGCGGGAGCAGGCCAAGGCGCAGCGGCCTGCTCCCGCCGGGTTCCGAGGGGATGATGCGCTCCCCGTCGAGCAGTCGGCGCACCTGCTGGGTGGTCGCTTCCAGCCGGCTCACCGGGGCGCGGAACGCAACGTCGTGCAGCCCCTCGGCGAGCTGCGGGCTGCCCGCGCCGAGCCCGAGCACAAACCGGCCGCTGGATAGCTCGTCGAGGCTGGCGGCCAGCATCGCGATGCTCCCCGCACCTCGGCCCCAGACGTTGATCACGCCGGTGCCGATCTGGATCCGGTCGGTGTGTGTGGCGACCTCGGCCAACAGCACCGACGCGTCGTGGCCCCACGCCTCGGCGACAAAAAACGCCGCGTAGCCGAGCTCTTCGGCCCGCTCGGCGAGGCGCACGATGACATCTCGGCGGGTTTCCAGTGGGGTGATCCCCACGGCGAGGGGTCGGGTCGTGGTCATCAGGCGGCCACCTTCCTGGCCAGGATCACCTTGGTGATCTCGGGGATGAGCGCTTCGCCGTCCGAGGCGGCGAAGCCGGCGTCGACCAGCCGGGCCGCCAGGCTCCGCGCGGAGAACGACACCCCGTCGGAGCGGTAGGCGACGTATTGCAGGAACCACAGGGCGGCCAGCACCGGTCCGGATTCGTCGTCGTCGAGCATGAAGTCGTGCACGACGAGTAGTCCGCCCGGGCGCAGGCAGGCGTACGCCTTGGCCAGCGCGACGTCGATCTCCTCGTCCCCGATCGCGCTGAGCAGGTACGACATCAGCACGATGTCCTGGTCCGGCGGCCATGGCGTGTGCACGGCGTCGCCGCCGATCAGGCCGATGCGGTTGGCCAGCCCGGCCGCGTCGCGGTACTCCCGGGCCACCTCGGTGACGGCGGCGAAGTCGAGCACCGTCGCGCGCAGCATCGGGTTGCGCGCGCACAGCGTTATGGCGAACGCTCCGCTGCCGCCCCCCACGTCCAGCAGCGTGCGCGCGCGCTGCATCGGCACCCGCTCGGCCAGCGCCCTGGCCGCCGTGAGCGACCCGGCGTGCTGCGCCGAGGTGAAGATGCGGGCCTCGTGCGGTCGGGACAGCAGGTCGGTGAACGTGCCGAACGCCGAACCGGTGCCCTGCAGCCCGGCGCCCAGGTGCAGCAGCGCGGGATAGATCTGCTGTGCGATCTGGAGCCGGAAATACTCGCCGAAGTCGCCCGGCGCGCCGCGCACCAGGTAGCGGTCGGAGGCTGGCGCGTTGCCGTATCCGTACTCGTCGGCCACGACGAGGCCGAGGCCGACGAGCGCGTGCAGCAGCGTCCGCAACCGGTTCGGCGCGACCCCGCTCACGCCGATCAGCTCGTCGACGGTGCGTGGCCCGGCGGCGAGGTGGCTGAACAGGCCGATCTCCAGCGCGGCGAACAGCGCCTGGGAAGCCATGAAGCCGTAGGCGATGCCGGATATGTCCGCCCGCCGCACCGCCGGGGCACAGGTCTGGATTCGCACCTATAACCCTCGAGTAGTGGGCCGGATGTTCTGGTTGACGCGGAACGTGTTGTCCGGGTCGTACCGGTTCTTGACCTGTACGAGTCGGTCGTAGTTGCCTCGGTAGGAGGCTTTGACCCGGTCTTCTCCCTCGTTCATCATGAAGTTCACGTAGGCGCCGCCGGCGGAGGTCGGGTGCAGCTCGGTCCAGTAGTCCCGGGCCCATTGGGAGATGAACTCGGCGCTGGCCGGGTCCGGGTCGACACCCACGATGACCCCGGCCCATCCGCCGCCCCGGTACGCGAACGCCGTGGCGTCCTGCCGCACCCGGCTGGCCGCGCCGTCGATCGGGTACAGGTGCATGGTGGAGTGGCCGGTCGGCAGCAGCGCGCCGTACTTGCAGTGGGTGGCGATCGCGGCGTCGGAGATCTCCTCGAACATGTCCGCCCGCCAGTACCACTGCAGCCCGGCGGGGTAGAGGGCGTCGAACGCGGTCTGCAGCACGTTGAACGGCATCTCGTGCAGCCCGACCACCAACGGCGATCCGAAGGCCTTGATCGGCTCGAGCACCTCCTCGGCCTTCTCGTGCGAGCCGGTGTAGCACCACACGATGCCGCATGCCTTGCGGCCCCAGAGCTCCTCCGGGAAAGGCGGGGCGGGCGGGATGGTCAGCGTGCCGATCCAGCCGCTGAGCTCCTCGGGCAGCGACGGCAGCAGCTCCCGGTACCAGCGCATCACCTCGGCGGTGTCGGCGAGGTCGTACAGCACCGGCCCGCCGATGATCACGCCGTGCTCGCCGATGTCGTGGCAGCGGAACGTGAAGGAGGTGACCACGCCGAAGTTCCCGCCGCCGCCGCGCAGGGCCCAGAACAGGTCGCTGTGGGAGTTCTCGCTCGCCGTGACCAACGTGCCGTCGGCGAGCACCACGTCGGCGGACAGCAGGTTGTCGACGGTCAGCCCGAAGCGCCGGGACAGGTAGCCGATTCCGCCGCCGAGGGTGAGGCCGGCGACGCCGGTGGAACCCAGGAAGCCCGACGGGGTGGCCATGCCGAACGCCACGGTGGCGTGGTCCACGTCGGCCCAGGTGCATCCGGGGTCGACGCGCACGGTGTGGTGGTCCGGGTCCACAGTGGTGCTGCGCAGCAGGGATAGGTCGATGACCAGCGCGTCGTCCCATACGCCGAACCCAGCCGCGTTGTGGCCGCCGCCTCGGATGGCCAGGGTGAGGTTGTGGGTGCGGCCGAAACGCACGCAGGCCACCACGTCGGCGGTGTCCCGGCAGCGGACGATCGCCGCCGGCCGCTTGTCGATCATGCCGTTGTAGACGGCTCGTGCTTCGTCGTACCGCTGGTCGTCCGGCCTGATCAGGTCACCGCGCAGGGTGGCCGCGAGCTCGTCGTACGCGGTGGGACTGACCTCGATCGATGTGGTAGTCATCTGGCTCCGCCTCCGGTGGGGTTTCGATTTCCCCGCTGCGGAAGGCTAGGAACCGTGGCGTTCGCCCAGCGTTCGTGGGACCGGCTCGACTGAGGCATCCGGGCGAACGCCGGGCAGGTTCTGGCGAACGCCGGGCAGGTCCGGGCGAACGCCGCGCTCGGTGAGGTCGTGTTCGCAGCGCCGGAGCAGGGCCAGGCTGCCGTGGCCGGCGGCCAGCCGGGCGGCGGAGCGCAGTCGGGAGATGGCCTGCTCCGGCTCTGGGTCGTGGGCGGCGCGCATCCGCATCACCTCGGGCAGCCACCACAGGTCGTACCGGGCCCATCCGCCGACCGAGGCGGCGTCCAGGGTCGAGCGGGCCGCATCGGGCTCTCCGGTCCGCACCAGCAGGTCGGCCAGCAGCGCCAACCAGTAGGGCATGCGGGCGAACGACCCGTCCGACTTGAGCTTGTCGATGCCGCGGCGGGCCAGCTGCACGCCCGACGCGTCGCCACGGCACCAGCCGTCCAGGACCAGCCCCCACTCGCGGTAGTAGCTGAAGCCGTACCGGTCGCAGAGCTCCCGCAGCTCGTCCACCGCGCGGCGCAGCTCGGCCTGGTCGCCACGCATCTGGTGGGTGATGCCGGCATAGCCCAGCGCCACAACCAGGCTGTAGGGCTGGTCGACCGCCGACCGGGCCATCCGGACCGCGTCACGGCAGCTGGACAGGGCCAGCTCGTCGTGGCCCAACAGCCAGTGCGCGTGTGCCGCCCATGCGCGGGTGTGCACGTCCGGTCGGGTTCCGATGGTCAGTGACTCGCTGCCGGCCAGCGCGGCGGCGATCTCGAAATGCCGCAGGGCCTCGGCCGGACTGCCCAGGTTGACCGACGACCCACCGAAGGCGAAATGGGCCGAGCCGCTCGACTCGGTGCCGGGTTCGGCGACGGCCACCGCGCGGGCCGCGGTCTGGTGGCCGTCCGCGATCCGGCCCTGCACGAATTGGGACGTCCACAAGCCGACCAACCCGTTGAGCACCGAGTCCGTGCGGCCCAGCGACTCGGCCAGCACGATCGAGCGTTCCAGCACGGATTGCAGCTCCCGGGAGGAGTAGCCGTATCGCGCGTTGAGCGGCGCCGCCATGGCCTCCAGGACGGCGAGCTCCTGGCGGTCCGCGTCGCGCCCGGTCGGCCACCCGCGCACGATCGACAGCGCTTCGTTGTGCATCCGGATCGCCTCCGCGTGCGCGAACATGCGGGATGCCAGGTCGGCCGCCCGCCGGTAGTACGCCACCGCCCGATCCGGCCGGCCGCCCCGCGCGTACTGCTCCGCGAGCTGGGCGGAGACCGGACCCAGGTCGTTCGCGTGCAGCAACTCCAGACTCTGCGCGAGACGCCGGTGCAACAGCCACCGCTTGGGTGGGCTGACCTGGTCGTACGCCGAGTCGCGGAGCAGGTCGTGGGAAAAGTCGTAGCTGGCCCCGCGTTCGTGCACGATCCTGCGCCGCCAGAGTTCGTCCACCGCGCGCACCACGCTGTCGGCGTCCAGGTCACTGGCTTCGGCGAGCAGGTCCAGGGTGAAGTCCCGCCCCACCGCGGCGGCGAGCCCGGCCACCTCCTGGGCGGCCGCGGTGGTCTGCGCCAGTCGGTTGCGCAGCACCGCGGCGAGATCACCTCCCGGCAGCGGTGTGCTGCCCAGGTCCACCACGGTGCGCACCGCCTCGACGATGTGCAGCGGAAATCCGCCGGTTGCCGCCTGCAGCAGGCTCTGGTCGCCGTCGAGCAGCGGCCGCCCCCGGATCGCCTCGGCGAGGCGTGCCGTGTCGGCCACCTCCAGCGGGCTGAGCGAGAGCTCGGTGAGCATGCCGGTGGCGCGCATCCGGACGGTCCAGTCGGCGAGCTCGGGTTCGGAGTCCCGTTGGTCGATGCGCAGCGTCCCGGCCACCAGAACGGGCGCATCGGGGGAGTACCCGAGGTAGAAGGTGAGGAACGCCAGCGTCTCCTGGTCACACCACTGCAGGTTGTCCAGGACGAGCAGGGTGGGACGCTCGACTCCGAGCAGCGCCCGGGTCACGCCTTCGAAAAAGCGGTGTCGTTGCCACGCGTCGACCATGGCTCGAGAGCTGGGCGTCGGCTCGCCCCGGGCGGTTTCGGAGGGCACCAGCCGGTCCACCTCGTCGCGCCAGACCGAGTCGAGCATCGTGGTCGCCGATCGGAATGCCGGGTTGCGCAGCCAGTCCGCAACCGGCGCTAGCGCGAGACGCCCGGAGGTCCCGAAGCACTGGCTGCCGGCCACCACCGCGCCCTGCCGGCGGGCCAGCTGCGCGATCTCGGCGAGCAGCCGGGTCTTGCCGACCCCCGCTTCACCTCGGACGACAGCGATGCTCGGGCGGCCCTCGGCCGCGGTGCGCCACACCTCGTGCAGCGCGGCGAGCTCCCCCGCCCGGCCGACGAGCTGGGCGGCGGCCAACCCGGACCGCCCGGCGGCCGGCTCCGATCGCCCGGCGGCCAGCTCACTCGGCCCGGCGGCCAGCTCCGGTCGTCCGGTGGCCGGCTCAGTCGGCCCGCGACGGTTGCTGACCGGCTGCTGGTTGGCCATCAGGCGCTGCAGCGCCGCCCTGGTCGCCTGATCGGGCAGGACGCCGAGCTCGCGCTCCAGAACCGACGCGCAGTTGTGGTAGGTGCTGATTGCGGAGGCTCGGTCGCCGAGGTCGGCGTGCAGCCCCATCAGGACCCGGTAGCCGACCTCGTCCAACGGTTGCAGCTGGATACGGCGGCGGGCGGCGTCGAGTGCCCTGGTGAGCTCGCCCCGATCGATCCGGGTCTGGCAGATCAGCCGGCAGAGCTCCACACACTGCTGTTGGAGCTCCGAGCGGGCCTCGAGCAGCCAGTCGTCGTAGTTGCCCGGCAGCAGTTCGCCCTGGTACTCGGCGAGCGCGGCGTCCGCGTGGCGGAGCGCGCTGTCGGCGTCCCGCGCCGCCTCGGCGGCTAGCGCGGCCCTGCGCTCGAGGTCGAACAATCGCACGTCGACGCGGGCGGTCGGAGTGTCCCGCCAGCACAGGTCGGTCGAGGTCACCAGCAGGCAGCGCTCCTCGCCGAGAATGTGGCGCAGGCTGTGCAGCTCGCGGCGCAGGTTGGTCAGCGCCTGACTGTCGGTCGAGTCCGGCCAGAACATCCCGGCGATCCGCTGGCGCGACTGCGGCGATCCGGCGTGCAGCACGAGGTAGGTGACCAGCGCGATGGTGCGCGACGACCGCGTCCGGGTGGTGCCGGTCGCGACGTCGATGATCGACTGTTCTCCGAGGAGTGTGACGTGCAGCATTCCCGCAGGCCTCCCCTGAGCGGGGTAGACCTGTGCCGTCGCACGTGGCGCCGGCCGCGGTCCGTCAGGTCAGTCCCTGCTCAGCTCCGGGTCATTCTGGGGGTTCAGCGCCTGGCGGAGAATATGTTTACCTGGTTGGTCGCCCTCGCCCCGCCCAGGTCCAGCTCCACCCGTGCCCCGCCCTGGGGTGAGCGGCCGATGCGGAGCCTCCCACCGGACTCCTCCGCGGTCTGGCGCGCGATGTCCAGGCCCAGCCCGGTGGAGGACGTGCTGGAGTGGCCACGTCGGATGGCGGCGAAATCGGAGAAGCCGAGGCCCGCATCATCCACGCTCACCCGGGCTCCGCCCTCCCGCCGGGGCACGACGCTGACCCAGAACGGCACGCCGGGCTCAGTGTGCGCGAACACGTTGCTCAGGATCGCGTCGAAGCTGGCTTCCAGGTCGGCCGCGCTGGCCCGCACATAGATCGGGGCCACCGGAAGCTCGCGCTGGATCGCCCGTCCGGTGTCCTCGGCCAGGGCGGCCCAGAACTCGACCCGCTCGCGGGCCAGCAGTGTCACGTCGCAGCGGCGCAGGGTCACCGGGGCCGGGGGGCGCCGCGCCATCCGGATCACCTCGTTCACCGCCCGGTTCACGCTGTCGTAGTCCGCGAGCAGCCGCCGGGTCGCCGGGGACTCCGGGATCGCGTCGATGTCCAGCCGCAGCGCGGTGAGTGGAGTCCGCAACCGGTGGGTGAGGTCCGCGCTGCGCTGGCTGCGTTCGTCCAGCAGGTGATCCACCCGGATGGCCAAGTGGTTGAGCTGGTCGCCGACGCGCCGGATCTCCGCCGGGCCGTCCGGCGTTACCCGGGCGGCCAGGTCGCCCTCGGCGATCCGGTCGGCGGCGGCGGCCAGGTCGGCGACGGAACGCAGCAGTCCCCGGGCCAGGCGCTCGGCCAGCAGGACCGCGACGAGCGCCGAGGTGGCTCCCAGGCACAGGCTCAGCACGGTGAGCAGGTTCGAACCGGCTCCCATGGCCTGCTCACCGGCGAAGACCCGCACCACGGTGTCGCAGCCGGGCCCGTTGCGTACCGGCAGCAGGACCTCCACCCCGCCGTCCAGGTCACCGGTGGACGAACGGCATGACGACAGCGCGGCCTGGATCCCGGTGGATCGGGGCGTGGGTACCCCGATGAGCTGGCCGTTGGCGGTGAGGATCGAGACGGCGAAGCCGCGCTCGGGGTAGGTGGGCAGGGCCGTGGGAGCCAGCGAGCGAGCCAACGGGGCCAACTCCGCCGCCTGCTGCAGTGCGGTCAGGGTCACCCGCTGCTGGGCATCCCGCTGCACCATGATCAGCAACGGGATCAGGAAGGTGAGCAGCACAACCGACAGCGCGGCCAGTACGACGCCGATGAGTTGCCCGCGCACGCTGCCTCAGCTCGTCGGCGCGGACAGCCGCAAGCCCACGCCGCGCACGGTGTGCAGGTAGCGCGGGAACTGGGCGCTCTCGCCGAGCTTGCGCCGCAGCCAGGACAGGTGCACATCGACGGTCTTGTCGGTTCCGCTGAACGGGACCTGCCACACCTCGGTCAGCAGCTCCCGTTTGGTGACTACCTCGTCGTGGCGTTCGGCGAGGTAGTACAGCATGTCGAATTCCCTGGGGGCGAGCCGCAGGTCCTTGCCATCCATGGTGGCCGCGCGGGCGGACTGCTCGATGACCAGCCCGCCGATCGAGAGCGCCGGCTTGGGCTTTCGGGTGTCCAGCCGGCCGCGTCGCAGGGTGGCCCGAATGCGCGCGACGAACTGTTCGCCGCCGAACGGCTTCACCAGGTAGTCGTCAGCGCCGGCGTCGAGCATGGTGACGATCTGGCGTTCCTCGTCGCACGAGGTCGCCACAATGATCGGCACCTCGCTCACCGCGCGGACCATGCGCAGCACCTCGTTGCCCTGGATGTCGGGCAGGCCGAGATCCAGCACGATCAGGTCAGGCGCGGTTTCCAGCGCTGCCTGGAGCCCGGCCATCCCGGTGGAGGCGGACGTCGCCGCGATGTCCGCCACGGCCAGCGACCGCATCAGCCCGCGACGAACGTCGGCGTCGTCCTCGATCACAAGGACATGTGGCACGGCGGCAGAGTAGCGGGAGTTGGCGATGCTCCCCGCGCCGGCTCGCGGCATTCGGCGGAATTGAGTCACCTCGATCGGCCCAGATCGTTAGCCAGATGTGCCCAACGCGACGAAGAGGGCGACAAAGAGGGCGGAGCCGCTGGAGTCCAGCACCGTCCCGTTGAACGCACGTCCCGGCACGCGTAGTGCACCCCCCGGGTCCCGGAGCGCCGCCCCCATGGGCCGCTTTCCCGTGGTTCTGCGTCAGTTAGCCCGTCGAATCCCTGAATCGCTGCGTCCGAGGCGCGGCCAGTCGCGGGAGTTCCAGCTGTGTCGGGCCTGGGTTGTGGCGATCCTGTGCGGCCTGTTCGGTCTCTCGCTCGTGCTGGTGGTGCTCACCGTGGTCGGCGGCCACGCCCCGGCGCCCGCACCTCTGACCGTTGGCACCGGCCCTGGCCCAGCCACATCGTCGGCCCCAGCGCCGCCGCCGACGCCAGCTGGCCGCTCCGACGCCGAGGCGCCGGCGCAACGGTCGAAGGCTCCCGCCCGGTCGACGGGTGGCTCCGCATCGGGCGATGACGGCGACGATGACGATGAATCGGCCGACTCCGGGTCTGACTCCGGCCCTGCTTCAGGTTCGGGTTCGGGCTCCCGGGATGAGTGGGGGCCGCATGGGCGCGAGTACGACATGGCGCGGGAAATGATGCGGTACCGGATGAACAACCAGGTTCATCGGCACCCTTGGTGAAGCCCCGCTAGCGCCCCGGTCGCGAGTTCCGCAGCGGATTTAGGGCTCTCTTATCTCGACCTTATGGTCGCCGCCGGCACACTGGCCGGACGGCGAGGCGGCAACGAACGGCGCCTGAGCCGACAGTTCATCCGTGGACGGCGCCGTGCGCGCTCCGACCAACGTATCCGCGCATGGCCCGTCATTGTTCGGTGAGGCGAGGGTTCCTTGATGCGGCAAGACTTGTACTACTCAGTTTCCGAAGCGGCGGCCGCGCTGAACG
>Ga0137413_10000208_pt1 | contig 17233 bp, 15 predicted proteins | sample CZODoug2_1_16fun_FD_108280 | JGI IMG/M metagenome (GOLD analysis project Ga0137413, IMG submission 108280) | Vadose zone soil fungal communities from Angelo Coast Range Reserve, California, USA - CZODoug2_1_16fungal (Illumina Assembly) | ecosystem: Environmental > Terrestrial > Soil > Vadose... | reverse complement strand
TCCACGATGAACTCGTCGCCAATTCCCGCCCGCCTCAACATGGGCCGAGCAGCGTCGTTGCCATCGCAGAACCACGTTGGTCCCACGCCGCGCGACCGCAATCGGCGTACCGCACGTTGCTGGTCGAGGCTCAGCCAGTAAGGCGTTTTGCGGCTGCGAACGCACAGGATCTCGCCCACACCGGATTGCCCACGAAGCAACGGTTCGCTCCAAGGTCCGGATGTCAGCACGTCCACGTCGCGACCGAAGCGCGCACTCAAGTCGCGGATCAGGGAAGTCACCAATACCATGTCGCCGAATGCCCCGCATCGCACCACCAACGGACGCTCACACTGTTTTGGGGACATCTTTCACATCAATGAGAACTTGGCTTGCACGAACTCTCCGAGCTGCGGCCTCGCGGCGGGAAACCACAAGTGGATGCGCTGCGATGACGCGAAGTATAATTCACCGCTGAACCCGAATGGCACATTGGGAGAGATCGTTGATGAAAGTGCGAAGCATTTTAATTGCGGCTTTAGGACTGCTGATTGCGGTAATGGCGGGTGTTGCAAATGCCGGCGCCGAAATGAGCGCGGTACCCGACGCGCTCAAAGCGCCGGCGGGACAAGTACTCGCCCTTTCGGCACGTGCCGCGGGAGTGCAGATTTACGCCTGCACGGCCGACAAGGACGACCCGACTCGCTTTTCGTGGACTCTAAAGGCACCCGAGGCAACTCTGCGGGACAAATCAGGTAAGCCATTGGGTAAGCACTATGCCGGTCCCACCTGGGAAGCGACCGACGGCAGCAAGGTGGTTGGGGATGTCGTTGCGAAAGACGCCGGACCGGATCCCGCCGCGATTCCATGGTTGCTACTCCGCGCTAAATCGACGTCGGGAACCGGCGTTTTCAGCGCCGTTGCGTCGATCCAGCGTTTGCGCACCGTCGGCGGGAAAGCGCCCGCAAACGGCTGCGACCAGGGGCAATCCGGCAAGGAAGCGCGGGTGTCCTATTCGGCTGAGTACCTTTTCTACACAGCGCAGCCGTGAGGTACGCGCACATCCGGATCGCAGTCCTGAGCGTGGTTCTGCTGGCGGTGATCCCTCCGATGGCGGCTTTCGGATCGGAGTCGGCGTCACCCCTCGGCGTATGGAAAACTTTCGATGACAAGACCGGCGAGGCGCGCGCCATCGTGAAAATCTACGACGAAGACGGAAAGCTCTTCGGCCGAATCGAACAGAGTTTCAGGCCGGGCGCGGCAAGCCGGGTCTGTGCCGTCTGCACCGATGAACGCAAGAACCACCCCATCATCGGTCTCATCATCATTCGGAACATGAAACTCGATGGCAACGAGTATGCGGGCGGCGATATTCTCGACCCCGAGTCCGGGTCGGTGTACCGCTGCAAAATGCACCTGGAACAAGGGGGATCCCGCCTCATCGTCCGCGGATATGTCGGCTTCTCGCTCCTAGGACGTTCTCAAACCTGGCAGCGGCAAAGCTGATCACCCAATCTTCCGAAGTGCAGCTGTGACAAAATCGCTAGCTGTCATCACAGGCGCTTCCAGCGGCATCGGTATGGTGTTTGCGCGCAAGCTCGCGTCCGGTTATGACCTTCTTTTGATCGCGCGGCGGCGGGAGCGTTTGGACGCGCTCGCGAGCGAGCTTGCCGCTCAACATGGCTCGGTCGTCGAAGTGCTCGCTGCCGATTTGACTGACAATGATGCATTGAGCGTCGTCGCGGATAGAATCGCCGGCGAGTCGAATCTTGCGATGTTGGTCAACAATGCGGGGTTTGGGTTTAGAGGCGCGTTCTGGGAAACGGATCTGGGCGTCATTGAAAGGATGCACCAGTTGCACGTGATGGCAACGGTTAGACTAAGTCACGCGGCGCTTCGCGTACTCGTTGCGCAAAACCGCGGCGCCGTCATCAACGTGGCGTCGGTCGCCGCGTTTGGACAGCGCGCGGGCAGCGCGAGTTACGGCGCAACGAAAAGCTGGCTTACGGCGTTCACGGAAGGGCTCTATCTTGATTTGAAAAGAGCCGGGTCTGCCGTCACCGTTCAGGCTCTGTGCCCTGGATTCACCTATTCAGAATTCCATGACATCATCGGCGAGGATAGGCAAACTCTGGCGCCCGCGTCCCTGTGGATGACGGCCGAGGACGTCGTGGACGATTCCTTGGGCGCATTGGCCGACGGATCGCTTTTCGTCGTTCCCGGGTGGCGGTACAAATTTATGACTTCTGTTCTGACGAAGCTGCCAACTTGGCTGAAACTTCGCGTGGAAGCATCTCGCCTAAGCCGCAGATCCTGATCGGCGATATTGCGACGCCGGCCCCGTACCGTTGGTTACGGCGTGGGAGCAGCGCGATCGGGGCGCTCGCTCACAACCCGATACAGATTCAAGAATTCGCCGGCCGCCTTGTGCACGTTCTTCTGCCAATCGGCGGCGGCCGCGTGATCGGCGCCGTCCGTCACATATTTGACGGAGGCGAATTGCGCTCCTTCGAGCCAGCACACCTTCGCAAGCGCATACGCTTCCATATCGAGAACGGAGCACGCCGAAGCGGCTTCCGCACCGCAGTCGGCGGTCGCGAACGAATCGCCGCTGCCGCAGATTGCCGCCGACAAATGCGTGAACAGGGGTTCAAACTTCAAGGAAAGGGGCGCCGTGTCGAAGGGAGTGATGCCGAGTGCGAAACCCAAACCGCGTACATCCATATCGCGCTGTATGAATTCATGGCATGCCAGCAACGCGCCGGTGGCGTGCACGCGGCTGCCGGCCGTACCGAAATTTAGAACCAGCGGCAGCGGTTCGCCGGCGTGCCTGTAACCGCATAGTTCGCGAGTGAGCGCGATGGCGGCATTCACCTTGCCGACGCCGCAATACAACACCGGAACTCCCGCCGCTTCGAATACTCCGTCGGACTCTGCCGGCAAAGCCATGACCACGCGCGTTCTTGGGTAGGCGGCTTGCATCAGTAATTTATCGCAGCACGAATGGCTAGATTTCGCCAACGGTACCCCGGCACGATCTTCAGATCGATCAAGGCGGCGAGCGCCTCGACTTCGTAGCCTGCGCGCTCGCACAGATCCGCCGACGCCGTCATCGTGCCGCCCGTCGCGAGCACATCATCGATCAACAGCACGCGTCCCTGGCCGCGCTGCATTTCCAAAACGCCCGATCCATATTCAAGATCATAGGCGACATCGACCACGGGCGGCGGCAGCTTCCCCTGCTTGCGTATCAGGACGAATCCTTTTTTTCGGTGCACGGCCAGCGCGGCACCGAGAATGAAGCCGCGTGACTCGATGCCGGCGAGCGCATCGATGTCGCTCCATTCCGCTTCCGTGAGCAGAGAGTCGAGCGCTCGGACCGTGGCATCGAGGTGTTCACGCAGTAGCGGCGAGATATCACGAAACAGGATGCCGGGCCGCGGGAAGTCCGGTACGTCGTTGATGAATCTTTTCAGCTCGAGCAGGGTCATCAACCCGCCCCATTCTTGGTTCTTTCGATGAAAGCGGCCACGTTCGCATGTAAGGCTTTCAAATCGGGCTCATGAGCGTAAACCATGTGACCTGACGTGTAAAAATGCATTTCGATATTTCGCTCCAGCGAGGACTGAAGCGGCAGCTGACGCAGTTCGTAAACAGCCGCAAAGTAAGGCGTCGCCAAGTCGTAGTATCCGCCGTTGAGCTGCACTTTGAGGTTCGGGTTCTGTTTCATGGCCACCGCGAGGTCGGGCATGACATTGGTGGAACCGGGCAGCTTCTGCAGGGCACCCGGCGGCTGATGCTGATAATCCCAATTCTTATCTATATCGATTGCCGGCTTATAGGTTCTCTTATCGCCGAACTTGAGTACGCCTCGTACGTAGTCATTGAATGCCGACACATACGCCGAGGAGATCGAAACCGACTGCGGATCATAGTCGGCTTCCTTGCTCATCGGATCGATGGTCGGACCGGCAAAGCGGGTATCGAGCCGCCCTGTGGTGACGTCGCTCCCCAGCAGCGTCTTCTCGAATTCCCCGCCATTGACCCTGAGGTTCGCCCGCTCGATGTAATCGGTGGCGAGCCCAGTATAAGCGCTCAGTTTGGCGGCAACGGCGGATTTGCGCTCGGGCGCGAGCGTGGAGCCCGCCGCCAATGCCTGTGCATAGTCGGTGATGGCGAAATTCTCGACTTCGCGCAGCAAAGGTTCGAGCGCAGCGGGTTGATTCGGCAACTTGTGGTGGTACCACGCCGTCGCCGCGTATGTCGGTAATGCCAGAACATAGGGCAAATCGACGCCTGGGTTGAACTGCGGTCCATCCGCACTGTCGTCGAAGTTCAGGATTTGCGATAACAGGATCACGCCGTTCAAATCCAGCGATTTTTCACTCTGCAGAATGTTGGCGAGCGCCGCCGAGCGTGTTGTTCCGTAGCTCTCGCCGAACAGATATTTTGGTGAATTCCAACGGCTGTGACGCGACAAGAACTCGACGATGAAAGTGGCAAAAGCGTGAGCGTCTTGATCGACGCCGTAAAACGCCTTTTCTTTGTCCGCACCTCGCAGATGGCCGAAACCCGTGCCGGGCGCATCGACGAATACCAGGTCGCTCACATCGATGAGACTGTATTCGTTGTCGACCACGCGGTACGGCGCGGCGGGCACGTGCTTGTCGCCCGCCGTCACGACCCGCTTCGGACCGAACGCGCCCATGTGCAGCCAAACCGTCGAGGATCCCGGACCGCCGTTGAACAAGAACGTGATGGGCCGATGAATGTCTTCCTTGTCCCCCTTGAAATACGCTACATAGGACATGCTCGCTTCGGGAGGTTGCGGCGGCGGCGGGCCGGTGCGTTCTTCCCGCGGCAGGGGTGCATCGTCGTCCATCGGGTCTTTCACGTGCACGACCAGAACGCCGGCCTCGGCCTGGTAGCTGAAGACACGGCCGCCTATCGACATCGAACCTCGGGTGGTTTGGCGCTCATCGCGCAAGTAGCGCGGCGACTCGGTCGGCTCCGGCACCACTGAGATCTTGGTGTCGGGCGCGTCGGTCGGGGCACGCTCAGCCGCCACCGCAACCGCCATGACCGCGGTGTTCAGCAACGAGGCGCAGAGCAGGCAGCGAAGCTTGGCAATCATCGGCACTCCATTCAAGAAATTTCAGTCAAAAACACCGCCGGATCGATACTCGCCCGGGCGTTATCACGTCAGTCAAGTGAGCGCTTCCCTGCAGGTGGGCGATCATAATATGCGTGGGTCGCCCCTGCGCGCCCATTTGCATATGGTCCCTTAAGCGATGTCCAGGAGTTTTTCGATTTCAGCCTGAAGCTGCGACTGTTGGTAGGGTTTTGACAGGCGGGGTAAATTCGCCAGCTTGCTGGCCGGCAAATCGGTATATCCGGTTGCCAACAGGACCGGCAGTTTTGGTCTCTTCGCGCGCACGATTTCGGCAAGCTGGATACCGGTCATGCCGGGCATGGCCTGGTCCGTCATCATCAAGTCGATGTCCTGCCCGCCGTCGATGATCTCCAGGGCCCGCTCGGCGGAGTTCGCCTCGATGACGATATGACCGAGGTCCTCGAGCATGCCGACGGTGCTCATGGCGATCAGCGGATCATCGTCGACCACCAATATCGTGGCGCTACGATTCGCAAACGACGGCGCAGCGCTGGACTCGATTTCCACGGCTGGCTCGGTCGCCATGGGCAACCACAAGGTAGCGACGGTTCCCGCACCGACTTCGCTGGCGAGATCCAAGTGGCCCCCCAATTGAACGGCCAGGCCGTGGGTCATGGATAGGCCCAAACCGGTGCCCTTGCCGAGCGGCTTCGTGGAAAAGAAAGGCTCGATCGCCTTGCTCAGGGTGGTCGCATCCATTCCACAGCCGGTGTCGGCCAATTGTATGCGTACGTACGTTCCGGGCCGCAAGCGATCTTCGGCGCTGACTTGCCTTTGATCGACGCGGATCTCGATGACGCCCCCGTCGTCGGGCATGGCGTCTCGCGCGTTGATCGCGAGATTCAAAATGGCAAGCTCCACCTGGTGGGCATCTACCACCGCCGGCGGCAAATTCGGCGCGATGTGCAGATGCAACTCGATCTGCGGCCCCAGCGAGCGCCGCAACAGCTCCTGCATTCCGCTGACCAAGGCGCCGACATCGGCTGACGTCGTCCTGAGGTCTTGCTGCCGGGCGAAGGCCAGCATGCGCTGGGTCAAAGAAGCGCCGCGCTGTGCGCCTTGCATGGCGCCATCGATCAAGCGGCGCGTGCCGGCTTCGTCCGGTACGCGCTTGCGCAATATCTCCAGGTTCCCCATCACCGCCATCAGAAGATTGTTGAAGTCATGCGCGATGCCGCCGGTCAACTGGCCAACGCTCTCCATCTTTTGCGATTGCAGCAGCTGCTCCTGCGCTTTCTCCCGCGCCGCCACTTCCGTCATCAATTCGCTGGTCCGCTCGGCTACCCGCTGTTCCAACGTGCGGGTCAGAGTGGACAGAGCAGTACGCTCCACGGCCAACTCACCGAGCAAGCGCTCGCGCTCCAATTCCGAGTTCTTTCGCGCCGTGATATCCGAAGATACTCCAACCAAGGAAATCACCTCGCCCGAGCTGTCACGCAGCGCACGCGCGCGCACGTCGACCCAGTGGACGTACCCGTCCGGCCGAACGTTGCGGTACTCGATCACGTAATCCGCGCCGCTCAGCAGCGTCAGCTGTATTGCCTGGGTGACCCGCCCAAGATCATCCGGGTGCACCACCTTGCGCAAAGCCTCATACGAGAATTCGTCATCGCCTGTGACGCCGAAATGGGCCCGGGACGTTTCCGAGGCGTGGAACACCATGTTTTCCACGTCGAGCGACCATGAGCCGAGCCGGCCGGCCGTGAGCGCCGTCTGCAATTGCTGTTCCCGCTCACTGATTTCTTCAAGCCGTAAACGAGCCTCGTACTGCCGGCGTCGTCCGCGGGCCGCGGCACGCACCATGCTGCTCAAGGTCGTGGGATAGAACGGCCTTTCGAGGAAACTTACATTGCCGAGAATTTCGCCGAGCCTGAGCGCCGCGGGATTGCGCTCCGGACCGCCCCCTCGATGCGTCAGCAGAATGACCGGCATGTCCGACCACGAGGGCTGCGACTCCAGGAAGGAAAACAACGGGCGTAGGTCAGCACTCTGGACAGCCTCGTCCGCGATGATTGCCAATCCGGCGCCGCGTTTCAATTCGAGCGTCAGCGACGCGAGATCGGCGCAAATGTCGGCGGCGAATCCGGCGTCCTTGAGCAGCAAGACCGTCAACGGCGCTTCGCGGCCGGTGGGGGCCAAAACCAGCGCGCGCAAGGACTGCGCTCCCATTCGACTCACGGGTCGTTCCCTTCCGGCATCGGTGCTAATTCCGCTCTTCGCTCTACTACGCTATCCGTAGCAGTGGTCGCGCGCGCAAACAAGGCGTGCGTTGTATGGGAAGTGCCAGTTTCGATACACTTGCCTAGGCGGGGGGCGCGGCCACGAAGGCCAACTACCAACGTACGCGTAACGTCCGGATTAAACCCGGTGCCGACGGTCGCTTCTCTCGGACGGCACCACAAAGCCATGTAGGAATTATCCGAGCCGGCCGACGCCGTGCTTCGTTCCTCCGGTACTTCATGCAGCATCCCGCCAGTACCGCTCCCGCTGCCGGCGTCGAAGAAGTCCAAGATCCAGGTGCGGGCGTGGAAGCGCATGTGCGCTATCCCGTAAATCTGCGGTATGCGGGGGAAATCGACGAGCGAGTAACCGAAGCGTTGGCCGACGCCGTGGCGACCGGAGTTCCGGCTCACCCCGGGTGAGAATGCTATCCTTGCGCGCTTTATCGCCATCGACAGCTCCCGAGGTAGTGGATTCAGCATGATTTTGGTCATCGACGTGGGCAACACGCGCCTGAAATGGGCCTGGCTGACGAGTACGGGCCTGTCGGATCAACAGGCCATCGTGCACCGGGAGGCGAATCCCGGTATATGGACGGCGGCCCTATTCGAGTCCGGCCAAAAGCCGATCCGCGTGCTCGTTTCCAATGTCGCCGGCCCTGCGATGGCGAAGACTCTGGCGCAGCTATTGAAAAAGACCTTTCGCGTCGACGTCGAATTCGTCACGGCGGCACAGGAATACCATGGACTGACCAACGGCTATCTGGATCCATCACTGCTGGGCGCCGATCGATGGCTGGCGCTCATCGGTGCCTGGACCCTGGCTCGCTCGGCGCTGTGCGTGGTGGACGCAGGCACTGCGGTCAAGGTCGACAGCGTCGACGCCAATGGTCAACACCTGGGAGGCTTGATCGCTCCCGGCATCCACATGATGCGCGAAGCGCTCATGAGCAAGACCAGCGACATTGCCCGAGCGGCCGAGCACAGCACGCCGTCGCTGGCCGGCATTCTGGCGAACAACACCATCGGTGCGGTGTCTCGCGGCGCCGTGTTCGCATTGGCGGGCATGGCCGATCGCGCGGCCGAGATCATCGAACAGAGTACCGGCGCGAGACCTAAGTTATTCATCACGGGCGGTGATGCCGGCATGATCACGGGCATCATGCGCTCTCATGGTGAAATCGTGCCGGATCTGGTCTTGCAAGGGTTGGCCGTGATCGCGGCGCAACCCACGTAGGCAAACCCGTGTTTCGGCCCGGCCCTAGAAACCTCATCACGGATGTGGCGGGTCTGTCCGTGGGACATGCGACCGACGACCGGGCATTGTCCGGAGTGACGGTTCTCCAGTGCGCGGCGGACTGGCCGGCGGCCGTCGATGTGCGCGGCGGCGGCCCGGGAAGCCGAGAGACAGAAACCCTTGCGCCGGAAAATCTCATTGGGCGCGCGCATGCCGTGGTGTTGGCCGGAGGCTCCGTATTCGGCCTCGCAGCCGCGGACGGCGTGGCCGCGGCCTTATCGGCGCGCGGCATCGGACTGACCTTGCGGCCGGGTACACCGGCAATTCCCATCGTGCCCGCCGCGGTGCTGCATGATTTAGGCAACGGCGGCGACAAAGCATGGGGAGTCGACCCACCCTATCGCAGCCTTGGACTTCGCGCGCTGCAAGCCGCCGGCGCCGATTTTTTACTGGGGTCGGTCGGCGCAGGACGCGGCGCCATGGCCGGCTTGGTCAAGGGCGGCATCGGTTCCGCTTCCATCGATGTCGGGCTGGGCGTGATGGTCGGGGCGTTGGTCGCGTTGAACTCGGTCGGGTCGGTATTGATGCCGGACGGCACGACGTACTGGGCATGGGCATTCGAACTGGAGCGCGAATTCGGCGGCGCGAAGCCGCCGCGCGCGCGGATGAAGGCTGCGCACCTGGATGTCGGCAACCCCGCGCCCGATGAATCCCGGCTGCTCGCGCTGGGCAGGCTGGAACCCGGCGTCAATACTACGTTGGGCGTCGTCGCCTGCAGCGCTGCGTTGACGACCGCGGAATGCAAGCGGGTCGCGATGATGGCGCATGATGGCATCGCACGGGCGGTGCGGCCCGCGCATACCCCCTTCGACGGCGACACCCTATTTGCCCTCGCGAGCGGCGCCGTCGCGCTCGATGAGAATCGCGCGCGAGCCGTTCACGTGGCTCGAATCGGTTCCGCGGCTGCGGACTGCGTGGCGCGCGCCATAGTGCGCGCGGTACATCATTCACGCTAGATCTCCCCGCTACACCTGAAAAAAACAATACCGCGTCTTCCCCATTGTGATCCGTGCCGACCGCGTGATATTGCTCCTCTATGGGCCGCGAGAGCTCTCATGCCGCATTGGGACACAGGGAAACGCCAGTGGAACTGAATATTTCAGCATCTTTCGTCAGGGTCTCCGTAGTGAGTGTGTTTGCCGCGGCGGCATCGGCCATGGGCCTGGCAAGCGCCTATGCCGACAGCGCCAGTCCTCCTCCGGAAATCCCCACTTGCATCAAGAAAATCGGCACCTTGGCGGTTACCGAACCACAGAATCAGTGGTGGACCGCCATGCAATTGGAATCCCCCGCATCGCTGATTAAAGTGTATGTCGCGCAGTCCAAGTGCTTTACCCTGGTCGATCGGGGTAAAGGTTTGGACGCGGCGAAAGCCGAGCGCCAGCTGGCCGCCAGCGGTGAGGAGCGTGTGGGTTCGAACATCGGCAAGGGACAGATGAAGGCGGCCGATTACGTGCTCGTGCCCGATATCGCCAATCGCAACGGCAACTCCGGCGGCAAAAATATTGGCGGAGCGCTCGCCGGTTTCATGCCGCATGGCTTTGGGGCCCTCGTCGGCGGCGTCAGCCTCAAGAGCAAGACCGCGGATGTGGTACTGACGCTGACCGACGTACGCTCCACGGAGCAAATGTCGCTGCAACAGGGGCATGCCAAGAAAACCGATCTGGGTTGGGGCGGCGGCGGCGGCGGGTTCTTCGGTGCCTTTGCGGCAGGAGGTGCCAGCAGCTACGCGAACACCGAGATTGGCCAAGTGGTCGCGATGGCTTACTTGGACGCTTTCAGCAAGATGGTGACGGATATCAAGGCTATTACGCCCGACGCCAAAGCCGACAATGTCCAGCAAGCCGTCTCCATGGCCAAATCCGGAAAGATGTATACCAAAGCAGACTTGAAGTCCGCCGTGGTGCGCGATTTGGATCTCGGGATGATGCTCTATCCGACCGGCGATAAGGCGGGCGTGTGGTGGAAAGTCAACGACGAGCTGGGCAATGAAGGCTGGGTGGTGTCAACTCAGTTTCAGCTGGCGCGATAACGAGAGCAAGCTATGCCGCCTGGAAGTGCGGTGTCGCGGCGATCAACGCCCGGGTGTACTCATGCTGCGGCGATGCGAATACGCTCACCGCCGGACCATGCTCGACGATGCGGCCCTGCTGCATGACATAGACGCGGTCTGCGATCGCTCTCACGACGTTGAGATCATGGGACACGAATAAATAGGCCAGCTTCAATCTGCTCGACAGCTCGCTGAGCAGATCGAGTATCTGAGCGCGGACCAGCACATCGAGCGCGGATACTGCCTCGTCGAATGCGATCACGGCGGGCTCGGTGATCAATGCACGCGCGATCGCGATACGCTGCCGCTGACCGCCCGAAAACTCGTGCGGATAGCGAAGCCGGTCCGCCGGCGCCAGGCCGACCTGTTCGAGCACCGCGGCAACTCTGCGCCGCCGCTCCCCCGCGCTGGGCGGGGCGTCCATCAGATAATAGGGCTCCGCGACCAGACGCTCTACCGACCATTGCGGATCGAAGCTGCCATAGGGATCCTGAAAAACCGCTTGGATCGAGCGGCGCAGCCGCCGCAACGTCGCTCCCTGCGCCGTCGAAAACGCCTCGCCGAGCAAGCGTACCTCGCCGGCTTGAGCGCGCTCCAGTGCCAGGATGGCACGCAGCAAACTCGATTTGCCGGATCCGGATTCGCCGATCAGGCCGACGTTCTCGCCGGGATGAATCGTCAGCGACACGTCATCCACCGCGCGAAACTTCGGGGGTGCGTGCCAGAACGAACGCCGTTTGCGCGGATACTCGCGCACGATGCCGCGAACCTCCAGCACCGGGGCCGCCCGTTCCAGCAGTGCCGGCCGTTTCGGCGGCAGCTCCGCGGCCGCGAGCAGCGCTTTGGCATAGGGATGGCGTAAATGTTGGATTGCTTCCGCCGTGCCCCCATCCACGATCGCGCCTTCCTGCATGACCACGATGCGATGCGTTACTTCGGCAATCACCGCCAAGTCATGACTCACCAAGATCAAGCCCATGCCGAGCTCGCGGACCAGTTCCCGCAGCAGCACTAAAACTTGCGCTTGAGTGCCGGCATCCAATGCCGTCGTCGGCTCGTCGGCGATGAGCAGCGCGGGCCGGAGCACGATGGCAATTGCAATGGCGACCCGTTGCCGCTGGCCGCCGGAGAGCTCGTGCGGGTACCGATCGAACGCAGCGTGGTCCTCCTTGAGACCGACGGAATCGAGCGCCTCGCGCGCCATCGCGTTCGCCCGCGATCGCGATACCGCAACGTGCAGTCGAACCGTCTCCGCTACTTGATCGCCGATCCGCATCAACGGATTCAACGCGGTCATCGGCTCCTGGAAAACCATGCCGATGTCGCGGCCGCGGATGTCCTGCAGTTGCGCTTCGCTTTTCGTGCCGAGCGCCTCGCCGTGCAGACGTACGGTTCCGCTCAATCGAGCACGTGCCGGCAGCAGCCGCATGATCGCCAGTGCCGTCATGGATTTTCCGGAACCTGACGCTCCGACCAAGCCCAAAATTTCTCCGCGGTCCACCTGGAACGACAGATCGTTCAATATTCGAATGTCGCCGATGGAAACGCTGAGCGAGTCGACGACCAAAAGCGGTTGCGGGGTCATTGCTCCCGCCGCGAACGCAGTCCATCACCCAAGAGATTCAGCCCCAGCACGAACAACAACACGGCGAATCCCGGATAGAGCGCCGCCGAAGGCGCGAGCGCCGTCAGAGTTTGCGCATCGTTCAACATCCGTCCCCAACTGGGTGTCGGCGGCTGCGCGCCAAGTCCGACATACGCGAGGCCTGCTTCGGCGATCACGCCCAACGAGAACTGGATGGTGCCTTGCACGACCAGCAAACCGACGAGATTGGGCAATATATGTTCGAACGAGATTCGCAGCGACCCCTTGCCCGCCATTCGCGCGGCCAACGTGTAGTCGCGAGTCCACAATGCGAGGCCGCCGCCGCGCGTGACGCGCGCAAAGACCGGGATGTTGAAAATGCCGATCGCAATGATGGCGTTGACCGAGCCGGGCCCGAACACCGCAGTGATCAATATCGCGAGCAGCAGAGCCGGAAACGCAAAAATCAGATCATTGGCGCGCATGATGACTTCATCGATCGCCCCGCCGCGAGCGGCGGCGAACAGTCCGGAAGGCACGCCGACGACGAGCCCGATGACGACGGACAGCAAAGCCACCGCGACCGAATTGCTCGCGCCCGCCATGATCATCGACAGCACGTCGCGGCCGAGCTGATCGGTGCCGAACCAATGATGCCAACCCGGTGCTTGCAGCTTGTGGACGATGTCGAGGGCTCCGGGGTCGTAAGGCGTCCAGAACCGGGCAAGCAGGGCCATCCCGATGAAGGTGACCGTGCTTGCGGCACCTAGGACGAAGCCGCCGCGGACAGTTCTGGCGGTCATCGGCCGCGCTCCGCGCGCAAACGCGGATTGATGATGACGTAGGAAAGATCGACCGCGAACGTCACCAGGACGACGACGATCACCAAAATGACGACTACGCTTTGCACCACCATGAGATCGCGCTGCACGACGGCCTGAAAAACCAGCCTTCCCAAGCCCGGAAGGAAAAAGACGTTTTCAATGATGACGCCGCCCGCGAGCAGAAACGAAAACTGCATGCCGAGAATGGTCAGCACCGGGATCAGAGCGTTCGGCAGAGCATGCCGCCACAGCACGTGCCATTCGCCCCCACCCTTGGCCCGCGCGGTGCGGATATAGTCCTCATGCAGGGTGTCGATCAGCGATCCGCGCAGTACCCGGGCAAGTATCGCCGCTTGCGGCGTGGCTAGCGCGATCGCCGGCAACGTCAAGGCATGGATAGCGGGCCAGAAGCCCGCGCTCCATCCCGGAAATCCGCCGGCGGACACCCAATGCAGAGTCACTGCGAACACCAGGACCAGCAGTAATCCCAGCCAAAAGTTGGGAACCGCCAGTCCGATCTGCATGAGACCGGTCAGCATCCAATCACTGGGACGACCGCGACGCGCCGCGGCTATCAGTCCAATGGGGAACGCAATGACCGTGGTCAGCAGGAGTGCGTAGAGCGCGAGCGGCAACGACACCTGCAAGCGTTCGGCGATCAGGGTTGCCACCGGTATGCGGTAGGTGTAGCTCAGGCCAAAATCGCCGTGCACCAGCCCGGCGACCCAGATGAAATATCTCTGTAGCGGCGCGATGTCCAATCCCAACTGGTGGCGCAACGCGCTCATCGCATCGGGGTCCGCCTGCAGCCCCATCATGTAGCGCACCGGGTCTCCGGGGACCACTTGCACGATGACGAATACGATAGCGGTGGCCGCGAGGCCTGAGGCGATCAATACCGCGAGCCGCCCGCCCAGGAACACGGCACCGAAGCGCCGAGCCGTCAAGGCCAACAAGGCGAGCGCTCCCGCGCCGATCAGCCAAAGCACGATGCGCAAGGAACGCTGCGCCGCGGCCGATGAACGGGACCGCATCGACCCGGCCGCAGTATCGTAGTGGGCATGCGCCAATTCGACGATGCCCAAAACATTGTCGAATCCCAAGCCCTGCAGATGCACATTCCAGACGGCGAGCTTGGGATATTGGAACAGGAAGCCATTGACCGCATCGTCGGCCAGTTTGTGCTGCACGCGTCGCAACAGATCGCGGCGTTCGACCGGATCGATGGTATCGTCGAGCGCCTGGATCAAGGCTTTGAAATCCGGATTCGAATAGCCGAAATAATAATCATCGCGGGCATAGATGTCGTAATCCATGGGCTCGGCATGCGCCACGATGCTCATGTCGAAATCATGACGTGCGTACACCTGGTCGAGCCACTGCGCCCACTCCAGGTTTTCGATTTTGGCTCGGACGCCGATCTCGGCGAGCTGCGCCGCGATTATTTCGCCGCCGCGCCGCGCGTAACTCGGCGGCGGCAGCTTGAGCGACACGGAAAAACCATTGGGGTACCCCGCTTGCGCCAGCAATATTTTTGCCTTTGCCGCATCGTGCCGATACTCGCCGGTAAGGTCCACGTATGCCGGGTTGCGCGGCGGAAAATGGCTGCCTATCGGCGTGCCGTAGCCGAACATCGCGCCGTCGATGATCGCATTGCGATCGAGAGCGTGCGCAATGGCCCGGCGCACCATGAGATTGTTCAACGGCGGGCGACGGTTGTTCAGGGACAGGATGGTCTCGCTCTCCGTGGGCCCTACGAACACCGCGAAGCGCGGATCGGCGCCGAACTGCGCGAAACTTTCCGGCGCAGGATAATTGTCGAAGGCATCGACATCGCCGGCCATCAGCGCCGCGTACGCCGCGCTCGGATCTGAAATGAATTTGAATGTCGCCTGATCCAGCCGCGCCGGGGTACCCCAGTAATCCGCGTTGCGCACCAACGTGAGCGAGTCGCCGCGCCGCCATTCGGCAAATCGAAACGGCCCCGTGCCCACCGGCCGCAGCGCATTGGCCACCGCCGAATCCGGCGACACCATGACGAAGGAACCCCAGGCGAGAGATTGCAGCAAGCCGCCTGAGCGCCGCCTCAACGAGATTCGCAGAGTATCGCCATCGATCGCATCGATGCCGTGAATTGCTTGCAAGCGGGACTTCTGCGGGTTTACCGAGTCGGGCGCCAGCGCACGGTCCAACGCGAACTTTGCGGTCGCGGCATCGAACGATTTACCGTCATGAAAGCGCACTTTCCGCCGCAGATGAAAGGTATACGTCAAGCCGTCCGGCGAGATATCCCACGACTCGGCGAGCTGCGGCAGCACCGCGCCGTCAGCAGCGAACTTGACCAGCCCTTCGAACACGTTGCCGTACAGGGCCTCGGAAATCGCCGCGGCGGGATTGGCCGTGGGATCCAAGATCGGCGGCTCGAGTTGCATGCCGATGGTCGCACTGCCCGCCGCGCAGGCGTAGTTCGAGATGCCCGCAAGCGATAGCGCAATGAGCAGCGCAAGACAACTCCGCGCAGAATACTCAGACAGGCTCCTCGTCATGCGCTCTTGTGCAGCAGCGACCATGCGGCCAGCGCCATCACCTTCGCAGACGCGACCATATCGTCGATGAGGACATACTCGTCAGGCTGGTGCGCGAGTTCCAAGATGCCGGGCCCATAGGCGATGCATTCTTTCAACTTGCCGACGCGATCGATATGCTTTTGATCATAGGTGCCGGGCGAGCAAATGAACTCGGGATCGCGGCCGATCACGCGGCGGATGGCCGCCGCGGTCATTCGAGCGACCGGCCCATTGCGATCGGCCATGGTCGGTTTGACTTCGAATATGTCGCGGATACGGTAGGCAAACCCGGCGCGGTCTTCCACGAGTTGGTTCAACAGTGCGACCACCTCGGCCTTGACGCTATCGATGCTTTCCTCGATGAGCCAACGGCGGTCGATGACCATGCGGCACGAATCCGGCACGCACGCGGCCGGGTAGCCGCCCTGTTGTTCGGCTTGACCGCCATGAATGGAATTGATGTTCATGGTCGAGTGGCGCGCGCCCGACGGCACCACCGGCATGTCCGTTCGGCGCGCCGCCAGCTTGGGGTAAAGGTCTTGCTCGAGACGATCGATCACGGCATTCATGTGCCGCACGGCGCAGTCTCCCAGGAACGGCATCGACCCATGCGCGATGCGTCCATGGGTTTCGATCTCCGCCCACCACACGCCGCGATGACCGATGCACACCCGGTCCACGTTGAGCGGCTCGGGAATGATGACGTGATCGACCCGCGGCGGTGAGAACCAGCCGCGCTCCGCCAGGTAATGAACGCCGCCGTAGCCGCCCGACTCCTCATCCACCGTACCGGAAATTTCCAGAGCGCCCGGCAGATCTGCGCCGGAATCGATCAACGCCTCGACGGCGACGATGGACGCGGCCAGGCCGCCCTTCATGTCGCAGGCACCGCGGCCGAATAGTTTCCCGTCCTTCACCACGCCCGCAAACGGATCCACCGTCCAACCGCTGCCGGTCCGAACGACGTCGATGTGGCTGTTGAAGTGCACGCACGGCCCGGGCCCGGTGCCCTCGCGCCGCGCAATCACATTGATGCGCGGGTATTGCTCATTGTCCCCGGGCGTCCCCTCGGCATGCACGTAGTCGATGATGAATCCGCGCGCCTCGAGACGCCGGCCGATGAATTCCGCGCAAGGCCGGTAGGCCTCGCCGGGCGGATTCACCGTGGGAAATCGAATCAACTGACGGGTCAGATCCACGAGTTCGTCGCGCCGCTCGTCGACGGCCTTGAATACGATGTCGGAGATATCGCCGGGCATATGTCCTCTCAATCAGGATGTCGAAGCTTGGTCGATGCCGCGCGCGCGCGCGCTTGATCGGCCAGATCGAGCAGTCCCAGGCTGTTGTATACAAGGCTGAGCGCCGTATTGACCGGCACGCCGTCGGGATCCGACTGGCGCCGCAGCTCCAGCATTTGCTGCGCCGGCGTCGAGCGCCCGCTCTTGATTGCCGCGTCGAGCAGAATCTGTTCGAACAGGTCGCGCTGCGCATGGCTGCCGCCCGCCTCGATCATTCTCGGCATGGCGAGGCTCAAGT
>Ga0137413_10000206_pt1 | contig 17354 bp, 21 predicted proteins | sample CZODoug2_1_16fun_FD_108280 | JGI IMG/M metagenome (GOLD analysis project Ga0137413, IMG submission 108280) | Vadose zone soil fungal communities from Angelo Coast Range Reserve, California, USA - CZODoug2_1_16fungal (Illumina Assembly) | ecosystem: Environmental > Terrestrial > Soil > Vadose... | reverse complement strand
CAAATCGATCATCGTGTGCTCGGTGCTGGCTGATGGAAGCGGCGGAATTGGTTGTGAGGCTCAAGTAAAAGTGGCGAGCGACTGGCCTACTTTACTCTGCGACAATAGGCGCAGCGGCGGACAACTCCCGCAGCCGTGGCGAGCTCCCCGAAAATCTCTTTGGCAGTGTAGGGTTGAGGGCTCGGTGAGGAGCGCTCCGATCTTACACAACGGACTCCTCTATGTCTCTTCTCTGGCGGGCTATCTAAGTGCGATCGATACTCACACCGGCAAAGTGCGATGGCGGTTCAAAACTACGGCACCGATCCACTCAACACCCTCAATGAATTCGGGGCAAGTTCTTGTCACTTGTGACGGCGGCACGTTGTATGCGATTGATTCGAGCAGTGGAACAAAAACCTGGGATGTGGCAACCGGCGCGGAAGTTTGGACCTCGGCGGTCGTCTCGAAAGACACGATCTACTTCGGCGACACAAACGGCCACATGCGAGCCGTGAGTTATGCTAATGGGGCGCTGCAATGGGAACGTACGCTGGGGGGAAAAATTTACTCGACTGCTTCCACTGCGGGACAGCGAGTCTTCGTAGGCTGCAGCGACGGCAGGATCTATAGCATGGATGCAAAATCCGGTGACATTCTCTGGAAGACGCCCACGGGAGACGGCATCGACAGTTCGCCAGCCGTTGCCAAAGAAACGTTGTTTGTGGGCTCGCTCGATTATTTCTTCTACGCGATCGACACGGTGAATGGGGCCATTCGTTGGCGGCACGAGGCCGAGTTGGGTATCACGTCTTCGCCGGCCATTTTTGGCGATCTTGTTGTTTTCGGATGTAAGGCCGGCGTCCTCCGCGCGCTCAACGTACAGACTGGCAAGGTGATATGGGCGCAGCGTCTCGGCCAAGCCATCACCGCACCACCCGTAATCAGTGGAAGCACAGTCTGGATCCAGTCGGGAATGACCTACGCGCTTAACCTGGCCGACGGTAACATCCTCTGGCGGGCTCGCCTCGGAAATTCGCTGCAATCCGTGCCAGTAGTTGCAGAGGCTGCTGTTTATTTGACTAGTATCGAAGGCGACGTTTATGCGCTGGCTTAAATCTGCGGCGTTGGCGTTCCTGGTCTTGGCCATGCTGCCGCTCCCTGCAATCCTGTGTTTGCCCCAAAACAGTTCGTTTGTTCACCAGAAGCGCTATGCAATGGGGACGGTCTTTGAAATCGTCATCTACGATGAAGATTTGCCACGCGCGGATGCTGCTGCGCGCGCCGCTCTGGATGAAGTTGTGCGCCTCGACGGCATGATGAGCAACTACAAGCCGGAAAGTGATCTGAGCCGGATGAACCGCAGTGCACATTTTCAGCCGATCCGTATTCCGCGCGAGCTTTACGAAATCATCGAAGAGTCGCTCTTTTACTCGCGTCATTCCGATGGCCAGTTCGACATCAGCGTGGGGCCCCTTGTCGATCTATGGAAAGCGACTCTCGCCGGCGCACCCTTGCCTACGACCACTGACCAAGCTTCTGCCCTGCGTTGCATCGGATATCAGAAGATCGAATTGATACCGCCAGACCGCATTCAATTTCATTCGGATTGCATGCGACTAGACTTGGGCGCCACGGGGAAGGGCTACGCTGTCGATCGCGTGGCAGAAATACTAAACGCATGCGGTATCCACCGCGCCTACATTGACGCTGGAGGCAGCACGATCTACGCCCTGGGCGCGCCGCCGGGAGGCAATGCATGGCGCGTTCGTTTGCGTGACCCCTCCCATAAGCTGGGCCCAGAAGTGATGTTAATGAATAACAGTGTCTCCACGTCCGAGCAGAGCGCTCCGAGCTCGCTTGGAGGGGACGCGCCGGGCCACATCATTGTTCCGGGCACGGGCAAGCCCCTGCAAACACGCTATGCGATCAGTGTAACCGCGCCATCCGCCACCGCGTCCGATGCACTCTCAACTACACTGCTTCTGCTCGGCCCATCGAAAGGGGTGGCCTTGGTGAAGACTTTACACAACGTGTCTGCTATTTGGATCGATTCCGATGGCCAACGAACACTTGCCGGCGACGGCGTCAGTTTCGTACTGGCCGGAGGGGACCGCCCGATCGACGTCTCGCCCCTGAGAAATAGAGTCGCGCCAACTTCAAAAGCTGCGAAGGAATTGCTTCCATGAGTCGCATGTCCATTCTCTGTATGCTGTTTCTTGGTTCGATTGCCGCGTGCACTCCAGTGACTGCGAAAGTCCTTCTCCGTGTGGAGCCATCGCCCTTGCCTCCCGCGGATAAAACAGGGATTCAGGACGTAGTCTTGCTCTGGCCATTGCGGGATCTATCCGCGGCCGCCAAACTCCGCTCTCAGGGTTACCGCGTTTTTCTACAGTGTGAATCGAAAGACCTCGCCGCGGCCGTCGTTGCTGCGGAACGCGCAGCTGTCACAGGGATAATCGTCGCCAACACGGCGCGTTCAAGCCAACCTGCTGCCCTCGAACCGCTTCGCCCTTACTTCGCTGCACATAAGAGTCTGACTTTCCGCGTGCTGGTCCCTGGGGGAAAACAGCCACAAATGAAGGGACGTTTGGTGGTCGAACGTGACGGCGTCCTGCAAGTTTCAAGTGCTTCCTCCCAGCCGTGGCTTGATACCAATCTCGCTTTGGTCAGGCTTGCGCAATCTATGGATCCGGATTCGCTCCCGATCCTCTACGATTTTCATTGGGACACCTCGGGGGGTCTGCCTGATACATGGCGCCCAGATGCCGAAGCCTACGAAGTGGCGATTGCCGAAGCGGACGCAAACCGCTCAGACGTCACTATCGATCTTCCCGGCTCGCTGCAAAAGGCGCTCGCTGCGGACGATTCTCGGGCTTGGATGCTCTGGAAAGGCATTATGCCCTACCTGGACTTTTCCTCTCACGCGCAGACGGAGAGAATGCTGCCGGTGGTGAATCTCGGTGTCATCGTCGAGGACGCGCAGGCCAGCTACGAGGCCATTAACCTGATGGCGCGTCATAATCTTGCTTTCGAATCCGTTCGCCCCTCGGATCTCACGCTGGCGCGCCTCAGTAGCTGGAACTCTGTTGTTGTCTTTTGCCCCTTGAATAAGGAAGCCGTCGCACTGCTTCGCAACTTTGCTGCTAGTGGCCGGATCGTCATTTTTGTGAATACTCAAGATAAATTTCCCTGGCACTCGGCTCCGCCGCTTCGCCAGGAATCTGGCGCGACCGTTTATTCCATTGGCGCAGGCCAAGTAGTTGAACTCGCCGAGCCGGTGGTCGATCCAGAAAATTTCGCCCGTGACCTGCACCGTTTGATCGGTAGAGAGCGATCAGCCCTCACCCTGTGGAACTCAATAACCACGCTCGTAACCGGCTATCACGAGCAAGGTGGTCTGGACATTACACTTTACCTTGTGAACTACGCCGACCAGCCCGACAACGTGCAAGTTCAAGTGAAGGGTCGCTTCGCCCGCGTTCGATTGGAATCTCCCGAGGAACCCTGCTGCGTTTCTCTGCCTTTCGTTGAACGCGGGGGTTTCACTGAATTTATGATTCCGACGCTCCGCATTACTGCAAGAGTGCATCTCGACTCGGCTCGGGAAAGCTCCGCGGCGCCATAGCGGACTTACCAGGCAGTGGGATTATTGTTGCCAGACACAGGACACGGGACAATCATTTGCGTCGAAAGGCAACATAGCATGGACAGGTAGTGCTCAATGCTCTTTTGCCTCTCCGGGCCACGGCTCAACGCAGAGCACTACTTGTTCGGCGCAAAGGTCGTTTTCACACAAGAAATTCTCGAAGCATCGAAAGGGGCCGTAATGCGGCAAACAGCACACATGGTTTTCTCATTGGCGGGATTATTCGTAATTGTCGTTGGGGTAGCTAACGCGCAGGTACCCAGTACACAAACACCTAAGTATGACTTGCTGCTAAAAAAGGGGCACGTCATCGATCCAGCCAACGGATTGGATGGACAAATGGACGTTGCTGTTTCAATTGGCAGGATCGCTGCAGTCCAAAAGGATATTCCCGTCAATCAGGCTGCAAAAGTTGTAGATGTCTCAGGTTTGTACGTCACACCAGGGCTGATCGACATTCACTACCACATCGGTCACGGAGGCGCACCGCTTAATTGGTTCGCTGAAGACTCCTCCAATCACGAAGTTCCAGTCGTAACCGCGCTCACAACTGATCCGCGCGGGCAACTGGCCCCCCTCGGAATTCCAGCGGATTTAGCTTTGCAGTCGGGGGTAACAACAATAGTTGACGCGGGCACGGCGGGCGCGGACACGTTTCTACAAGAAAAGGAAGAAGTGATTGACCATGCTAAGGTACGTGTTCTGGCCTTTCTCAATATCGTGTCCGACGGAATGAAGGGTGGACTAGAACAGAGCGTAGAGGGGATGGATGTGAACCGCTGCGCTGATACGATCCTAAGATACTCGGACATCATCGTCGGAGTAAAAACAGCTCACTACTGGCCCCAGAAACCATTGGATGACCTACACCCCAGTTGGGCCGCTGTCGATCGCGCCATTGCTTGCGGAGAGGCGGCGAAAGTTCCGGTCATGTTTGATTTCTGGCCACGGCCAGAGAGAAGCTATGCCGACCTCATTCTTCAAAAGGCCAGGCCCGGAGACATACATACCCATGTTTTCGCGCAGCAATTCCCGATACTTCTGGATGGGAAGATCAATCCGATCCTGCAACAAGCGCGAAACCGCGGAGTGATTTTCGATGTGGGCCACGGAGCGGGGAGCTTTTGGTTCCGAAATGCCGTGCCTGCCGTCAAGCAAGGTTTTGTCCCTGATTCCTTATCCACCGACTTGCACACAGGCGATTTCACTGTAGTCAGCATGAGCAATGTGATGTCCAAGTTTCTGAACATGGGAATTCCATTTGCCGACTTGATCCGGCGTTCGACAGCCAATCCTGCACGCGAAATTCACCGGCCAGAGCTAGGCACCTTGTCCGTTGGCGCGGAGGCGGATATCGCGGTCTTCGAAGAGCTGCACGGTCACTTCGGCTATATTGATTGCGGTTACGCCAAAATGGAAGGAACATTACAGATCGTCGCGCGAATGACGGTTCGTACCGGGCGAATTCTCTACGACCCGTCGGGCCTCAGTATGGTCCAGTGGGAGAAGGCTCGTCCCCAATACTTCAACATTCCGATGCTACAGGGCTCTCTACCAGCAACTGCCGACAGCTACCCGAGAAATTAAGACAGGAGGAAGCATGCCAGAATCTATTAGCCGTCGAGAACTTCTGTGTAAGGGAGGTCAGGCTGTCGCGGGCGGCGCCTGGATCGGTAGTGTATTGCCAGCAAGCGCCTCGACGCCCACGGTCAGCCCCGTAGACTACTACCAAAAACTTGGCGTAACACCGTTCATCAACGCAGCTGGGACCTACACGATCCTGTCTGCTTCAACCATGCCGGATCAGGTGCAAGCGGCCGTGACTTTGGCGGCGCAAAAGCCAGTTCATCTCATGGAGCTACACAAGGCGGCTGGCGAGTACCTTGCGAGACGTCTACGCTGTGAGGGCGCATTGGTCACTTCAGGCGCTGCCGCTGCAATAAAGCTGGCGACGGCAGCCTGCATCACCCGGGGCAACAAATCTGCAGTCGTAAATATTCCTACGGACATGCAAGGATTGAAGAACGAAGTCATTGTCCAGAAAGCGCATCACTATGACTACGATCATGCAATCCGCGATTGCGGGGCACGCTTCGTCGACGTGGAAACGCTTGACGAATATGAGCGTGCCTTCTCGGAACGCACCGTAATGACACAGTTTTTCAATGCCGCTGAGGGCGGACGCATCAGCAGGGAAGATTGGGTCCGCGTCGCCCACAAGCACGGAATCCCGTGCTTCAACGATGCCGCTGCCGATGTCCCTCCCATTTCAAACCTTTGGAACTACACGGATATGGGCTTTGATCTGGTGGCCTTTTCCGGTGGAAAAGGCATTCGTGGACCACAGTGCACTGGCTTGCTACTGGGCAAGAAAGATTTGATTGACGCGGCACAGCTAAACAATTCACCGAGCTCAAACACAATCGGTCGGGGGATGAAAGTGGGGAAGGAGGAAATCATTGGTCTCGTTGCTGCCCTGGACTGGTTTCTTGCGCAGGACGATGCGGCAATGGAAGCGGAATATCGCAAGCGAGCCGCGCTGGTCGCAGAGCGCGTTCAAACCGTTCCCAGCGTCGAAGCAAGAATCTTCGTTCCTCCCGTGGCGAACCATGTCCCACATCTGCTGATTACCTACGACAGGAATCGAATCAAGCTAACCGCAACCGAGGTCATGCAAAGGATGCGCGAAGGGAACCCGCGTATCGAACTGAATCCGGCTACAGGTGGAGGCCCCGCCAGCGCTGGTCTACCGGGAGGCGGCAATGCGATCGTCGTCGGAGTTTGGATGTTGCAACCGGGTGAAGATCAAATTGTGGCGAGACGACTTCATGAGGTCTTATCTGAAGGAGCGAAGTGAACAGGAGCGTCACAGTGAAGGCCGGCTTGCCTCTTCCCAGCCGGTTTGAAAACTCTCCAGTAGTTACCAGTCGCTTAGGAAATTGCTTGCGAGTAGCAAGACGGGCTGTCGAAGCTAGTCGAGACTCTGAAAGCGCTGATGCCCGACCCGCCACGAGAATAACGGTGTTCACCTTCGGCAATGTTGGCAATCAGTGGCTTGCACCTGGAAGGGTAGACTGAACGCCTAAACGTTTAGAAAATATTTGCTAAACCTTCGAACACGATGAGCAAACCTGGATGACCTAACCCTTGCAACAAGTCTCTCTTTCCATCATTTTCCAATTAAGGCCTTCCGAAAATCGCAAAAATGCCGCCAATCCAGCGCTTCTTGAGTTAGATTGCAAGCTTCCCAAGCTTCGGACGTGGGTTCCCATCGCCCGCTCCATAACTTACGATGATTCTATTGTCCTTACGCCGCTAAACCAACTGAATACGGCCACAAAATTGGGGGTTTTGGTCCCCAATGTTCCTCAGCCCGAAGTTGGAAGCAGATGGCCGCCGCCATCAATTGGAAGCTGCCTTGGCGTCGATCATCCTGAATCCATCTTTTTTGAACTGCGACCTGGAAAATAGGTAAAGAAACATCCGTCATCCCGGTGCCGCAGGCACAGAACTCATATCCTTGCATCGGTGGATTCGATACTTAACGGCCGGATGATCGAAGACAGAGCCCACCCGGCTATCTACAGACCGATGATGGGCTGTCCGCCTCCGGGCAGTAGTCCGAGTACGTTAAGATCCTGTCAATGTTGAGACTCTTCAGGAGGAGGATCTTGGCGCTGAACCGGAGCTGGAGGCGTTTCGGCACCCAGACGCTCTCACCGACACAGGTCTGCTCCAGGATGATGTGCGCGCCGCGCTGCATGTGCGCCACGAATAATCCCATCGAGAACGACTGCGTTACTTCGCCGTCTACCTTGATCCAACCGTAGTCCTGTTTGTCGATCCAAAGTTGGCCTTCCACCTTGGAGAACATCTTGCCGAACTTGCCGTGCGCATGATAGCCCGGATGCGGCGTAGCCAGAAGCACGTAGGCCGGCCTGCCCTCGACGAGCTCTTCGCCGATGAGCTGGAAGTCGAAGGCCTGGAGTACTTCCTTGAGGAAAGACCTGTTCTCCTGGTCCTTGCGGAGCCGGGCAGCTCGCTCCTCCGGCGTTTCGCGCTTCAATTTTTCGAGCTCCTCTCTGCGTTTCCTCTCTTGCTCGGCCGATGGGGGCTGCCCGTTGTGTTCGATGAGCTGTTCGAAACGCACGCCGTTGACGAGAATCATTCTGGTGACGTCGACATCTTCGGATTTCACCTGGCCACGGGAGTCCAAGCGCCGATCCTCATCACGCTCGATATAAGTGTAGTGATAGTCGCGGGCCTGCCAACTGCGCTCGGTGGCCGCGACCGAGAGCGCCACGATCTGGCGGGCGTCCAGCATGCCCTGCTGATTCTGCGGCTGGCCCGGAGAAGTCCCGCTACTTTGAGCAAAGAGCGCGGATGAAGCCGCGAGCGCGATCACGAGTATTTGGATCCGAGTGTTTACCAAAAGTTTCATTCTTGACTCGAAGGCCCAGCCGAAGCTGAATTCGTTCTCTGCGAGACAGGAGTCGTCCAGGCCGAACTGCGAACAAACGCAGCTACGTCGCTGAATGTACAACCCAAGGCAATATCGCAATAATGCCGCTTTTGCTGGCTTCATTCATGGTCTCGATACAACCTGCCCCGGCGCATTATTCTTTCGTCCCCAGGAGATAATCGAACAACGGAATGAAAACGTTGAAATTCTTTGGTGGCATCGTGTGATGCCCGTGATGGTGTTTCACGCCCAGGTTGAAGGGGACCCAAAGGCCTGTGTGGATGCGGTAATGGATGTCTTCCATCACAATGACGTAGCCGACGAATATCAACATAGCGGGTGGGAACCACCTCGTGTGGAATATCAGGTCGACCGCCACCAGTGGTGCGCCGTTGACGATAAAGAGCAACGCGACATAGATTGGATGTCCGCCAAAATTCAGGTGCTCCTCCTCGTTCTCCCGACGATATGTCGCGTGATGAAGGTGATGTTTATCCGCGAAAATAGTGCCAGGACGATGCTGAAACCAGCGGTGGTATAAGTATTCGAAAAATAGGCACCAGACAAACCCTAAGGCGGGAACAGCGAGACTGTGGCTCGCCCTCGGTAACATCACGACGGCAGGAATGGCGAAGAGAAGCGCCACAAGAGAATTGCGGACGAAAATTAATCTCTCCATCATCGAGCCTTCCTGCAGCGGACTTCATCTTCGCTGGAGACGCCCCAGGTTGGGGGACATGAATACGTTTTGGTCTTTTTGTTGAACTTCGGAGAGGGTGCCTTCTCATCCTTCTCTTCCCGCTGCGCCCTCTTAACGTCCTTCGAGTCTTGGAGCAGACCGATGCCGTGCACGGTCAACGTATCGACGCCGCATTCGAAAACCATCGTGTGGTGGACGGACCCCCGCTCATCTGTAGCATCCAAATCCCCTCGTTTCAACGGCACGAAGTTGTCGGCCTTGACAGTGAAGTACACGCCGACTTTCGGAGTCAAAATTATTTTCCCGTTCTCAATGCGGTCGAACACGAGTACGACTTGGTCGTTCGTCGCTTGCCCCTTGGCACGTACCCCCAGAAAAAGCAGGAAGCACAGCGCCAAAATCAGAAGCAAAATGACAACATTTAGCGCGTCTGTCTTCATTGGACCACCTCGGTGCCGTTGAGTTGGTGATGCAAAAACGCCGTTGCCAAGGCCTCGTCAATTTCGTCGGAATGCGCCAACACAAAGTCGGTGAACTCGTTGAAGCATTCGACAGGGATGCCGTCTTGTTGCAAAAGAGTGAGCACTGTTGTTCCGTCAGGTAGCTGCTTGACAGAATTCGGTTCACTCTTTCCAGCCCGGTTGTGTCCGTGAGCAAACTGTGTTGGTTGGCCTTTGATGTGGCCGAGGTCTGTGCGCCTTCTTTTGGCGGTAGCCACAAACCAGACGGGATTGGGTCCCACCTTTGATTGAGGGGAATCGGTCATGCTTTTCCCTTTCGGGGACGCATCTGCCTAGGCAGGCTTCACACCGTTCTTCTCGATGAAACTGAGACCACGGTTGTGGGCCGTCTGAATGACGGCGCTCTTGATGCACCTGTAGAATGCCTCACGTCGTCCTGAATTGGAATAGTACGAATGGAATAGTACGAAAGTACTTTCAATTGCGGCTCCGCTCGAACAGCTCCGGCACGGCCTGTTTGAACCGCTTCAGTTGATCTAATGTCAGATACAGACAATGACCTGTCAGACGGAGTGACTCGGGGCCGCAAACTTGAACATCGAAACTGCCTTGCCCGGAAATTACTTCCCGGCCTTCGCGGCTAATGTCGTCGGCAATCCAAATACGAGCGGAAATGGTCTGAGGAATTAAGAGGAAAATCGAGCCGTGATTCTGAAGTTCGAAATCAGGTGTTGGAGAAGAGCTGGAAGCTACGAAGGAATCAGTCTGCATTTTGCTCCTTTTTAGAGCCATATCGTTTTTCCACCGCGACCTTGTAGGCTCGGTTGGCAGGCGGCTAAAATCACCGCCACTCTCGATACAGGCAAAATAACCTCTGATATTGAATGCGATTCGGGAAGAAGCCAGAGCCGTAATCCACGGCTAAAAGCATCATTGAGCGTGCATCTTCACATTTGAAAAAAATCCGCATCGCATACGCCGAGACTGCTACAAAACCTATCGAGCGGTGCCATCGGTTCGCTCATATTGAGCTGGGGAAGCTGCTCGTGGTGTGCGAGATTCACCTGGCGCAGCGGCCACAACGGAATATGGATGCCTGCGGCCATCAATAGTTCAGAATTGGGGGCGGACCAGTGAGCAACCAGCTGCATGAGATTTCGGAACTGCAATGCAGTTTTGTAAGTTCCGTCTGGCGGAGCCGTCCCCGTTCGTTTGGCACGCCATGCGAGAAGGTACCCAACGATGACTGCAACTACACTTCCCGCGAAGGTCGTAAGCACCAATAAGTTATCGCGGTCGAGGTCGTCCATAACAACATCCAGACACAGTTCGCTCATCCTAGCACGGTCCGTCGGCTCCCGACCGATGGAGGCTGCCCGAGTTGTAGCGTTCCGGCCCGGTTTCAGCCGGCCTCAAGTCGTTTGTTGGCGTGGCTCGATCCGGAGAGAAGGTTACAAAATATTCAAAGGGACCCTAGGACAACGACGCAAGAGATTTTTTCTTTAGCTGCTGTGATTTTTGCCGCCCTTTTATTTTCAAAAAGTTAACGGATAGCGCCCTGAAGCGCTCTATAGTGCTGGAGATTTCGTAAGTCCGTGATTTCTTGATGGTTCCTATACAGCAACCAGAGTTGCTGTGCAGCACCCAACCTGGGGTGGCGTGTCCATGCCCCCACCCGGCGTCGAAGACGCCGCTCTTCCCGCGCTACACAGCGCTGCTCTTTAACTGTGCCTGACAGGTCCTCGGAACGGCTCAGGACCGCTACGGGGTTTCGCTAATCGGATATCCAGGTCTTTACAACTTCTTTGCCTGTCCAAGCGTAAAGGATCGCCCAGGACTCCAAGCCGCAAAAAACGATCACGGGATTTTTAGCCCGACTTGTGTTCGGCTCGGACATGCCATCGTATTTTCCGGGACCTTCGCGCCAGACCACCGGCGTCCCATCCGTGGTCTCCAGTGACCGAGTCTCCCACGTGTCACCGATTTGGCGCGCAACAACGAGTTCCGCCTTCCGCTTCGGGTTCTCTCCTGAAATCAAGACAAGCGCCCACGTGGGCTTTCCGTCGCCGTAGAAATCAACCTTGACTAGACCAGGGCATCGGCTGCCGTGGTCTTTTTTGAACAGGTTTCGGCGGTATTCGCCCAGGTCAGCGAAGCTGACGACCCTTGTACCGGGATATTTCTTCGAGATTTCGTCACGCAGGCTAGGCGGAAGAGAACACCCGGCTTGTGGCGGCGTGGCAACGACCACTTGACTGGCACAAAGGCAGAGACTCACAGAGCGGATCAACACAGATTTCAGTCGCATACGGGATCACCATTTCTAATAGTCTATCGGCTCTTGCCGATAGCGACCGCCGGACCAGAAGTACACCTCAACGCCATACTCGTTTTCGCCTGAATCTGTAAGCAAGATGCCGTCCTTGGTATGGGCCTGGAACTTCCTCCTAGAGGCCTCATCGAAGAACTTGCTGATCGGCGTACTTTGAATGTAGTAGTTGGCCGCTCCCTTTTCGTCCAACTTGTCGAGAACCCGAACCTCGTAACCCGGTTGGCCCAGTTTCTGGCTAAAAACCAAAAACCTGTAACCCTCGTCTGGGTGACCCGTCGGGACAAGCAAAACGGCATATGAAAGACTCTTCGCGCTTTCGAAGTGCCCAACTGCGATTCCTGGGCACGCCAGCGGCTTCTCCGGTTCCCACGCTTCCCGGGCACGCTGACTCAGGTCCGCGGGTTCCTGGATCTTCCAGGAGTTGTACTCTTCCTTGAGGCGATTCTGGATTTCCGAAGGAAGAGATTCCGGTTTGCAGAGCTCCGGTTTTTCGTTGGCACGAGCTGAGCCGTGCCCGAAAAACAGTACGGATAGAAGCAAGAACAAAATCGTTCTTAAAGCGGTCATTCGGAGGAAGCTCTTTAGTCGCGGAGCCATATTTTGGCCACCTTGTTGTTAGTCCAGGCGTAGAGAACTGCCCATGACGAATAGCCACAGAACACGATGACCGGTCTGGTCGCACGAATTTTGTGCTGATAAACACCCTTGTATTCACCTGGCTTCTCGCTCCAAACCACTGGAATAGGTCCGTCCGCTTTGTCCAAAATGACGACTTTCCAATTTGCTCCTACTTGGCTAGCTAAAACCAGCTTCGTCTTGGGACTGGCCCCACTCTGCGTGGTCAGGGCCAACGCGAACGTGGGTCTGCCGTCACCATAGAAGTCAACCTTCACAAGACCAGGGCAGTTATCGGAATGCTCTTTTTGAAATAGCGCCCTGTCGTCCTCGTTGAGATCCGATAGGCTTACGATCCTGGTCCCGGGATATTTGGTCTCGACTACTGCCTGCAAGTCCTTCGGGGGATCGCAGGCATCTTTCGACGACCCAGCAGCCGCGACTGGTACGAGTGCGAATAGCCAGAGCGTTGTCGCAAAGGTCGCCATAAACCTCTCGGGGGACGAGGTTCTCCATCGTCGTTTTCTCAGCGGTTCTTTGATTTTCGTGCTCGCAGCTTCAAAAATTCCGGCTCGACCCAAACCACGTCGCTTCCTTCGGTTGAAATTGCAGGCCTCGATACATCTCCGGTAACTTATCAGAGTTGACCTAGCCGAGCGGTCCGCAACACCCAGTAGGTTTCTATTCGATTAAGGGTGTGCCACCCACGGTTTTCCCGTGACCGGCAGCAATGGCAGAATTTCCGATCCGTACGAGCGTTTTTTTATCGCCTGCCTTGAGACTAATACCGTAGTAATAGCCTCCTTCACTCCAATCAAGAGAGGCATCATCGCAATGCGCGCCACAATCGAAATCGATGAATGATCCCTGGCGGGGGGAAGAGGGGCGGTTTGGAACGGCGCAGGTGAAGTTCACTTCACCCTCGCACTTCAGGACTTGCTTCACTGTTCACTTCACGCCGGTGGTGAAGCGAACTCGTCGAGGGAAACACAAGAGATGAATGGAAAAGACGAAGTCATTCGGACGCGGCCCAAACTGGGAGAGAGGCTGGAGCAAACGATTCATCCTAGCTTGCTGACAACATTCGGGACTGTGTCACCTGCGATTTTGTACTCGTGTGGCTTTTCGGGCCAGCAAATGACGATGCCGTCCGCCCCTGAATTCGAGCAAGTCGGTCCCCCAAACCTCGAAAGACCAGCAGAAGTGCGCTTCAGCCCCTCACTTCAGGCCAAAGGATTTTTCGCTTCAGCCCTGTGTTAGAGCGAACTTAGCAGAACGAAACGAGATACCGCCTGCGGAGAACACCAGGAAGGACGCGGCCAAATTCGGATGAGGCGAGAGCGACCCCACCCTTTGACGCACCGTGCGTCACGGCTTCTGTGGGGTTGTTCCCGCCTCAGTCACGCGCAGCGCGTGACCCATTTAGCCGCGTCCCAGAGCCGGAGTTTCGGAGTTGTAAGACAACGTCCATTACACCCCGTAAGGGAGAAAGGAAGGACACGGATCAAAGCACTCGCAAAACAACCCAAGACGGCAACATTCCCAGGTTCATGATGAGCAGGGCATCGAACGCGTCTCGCACAGGCATGCCTAATTCAGTGGTGATCCTAGTTTCCCTGCCCGTGGCTCCCTCGTGGCTTCGCAAAATTCTCGAAAAAACCAAACTTTCTGATTGAGGTTTTCCCTTTTCGAGGCCTCTTAATAGGTAAGGGGCTCGATTATCTCAAAGAGCCTCGATCGCTGTTTGCCGTGCGGGAAGGTGAACGGCGCATACGAAGGTCGGACCCTATGGAACTGCTGGAGGGCGCCTCCGAGTGGGCTGGTCGCCGAAAGGAAAATAGCAAATCACAAAGATTTTCGGTGAGGTTTTCCTTTCTCGAGAGGCTCTTAGTATATAGGAGGAAGTTCACGTTGAAATCTCCCGCAGGCCTGGTGAAGCCGTTTCGTACGCAAATTCGGAGGGAGCGTTTGGAAGTTGCTTCGATGGATGCAGGAGGGAAGATCCCAGGACTGGTCCACAAACGAGGATCAAAAGCGATGGAACCCGGGCACGGTCCGGTGCCGGTCGCGATTTGTCTTTTACATTTTTTGCTTCTGAGCAAGGAACCCGCGATACGCGGGTCAAACCAGGTAAGGAACTGAGCCGGGGGCTTCGTTGCGATAACATGAGCGGGCCCATGCGCGCCGGCAAGTAGGCCGAAATGATCAATGGTGCATCCTTCGGGAGCCCGTTTCTTAGCATGGTTCCAGACTCTGTGCTCAAGACAGTGGTGACGGCGGCTCCTCACTGGGGTACGTCGATCCCGTTCAAGAGAGTGCTCTGTTCTGCACAGTCTGGGCCGTCTCGCATGGCAGAATGTTTCAAAAGGAGAGCCATGTCAAGAAAGCGGAAGAACAACAAGACGAAGATCGGTGCGCCAGTGTTGCATTGCTTGAATCCAAATGCTGCCGGTGTGGACGTAGGAGCGACGGAGATTTACCTCGCCGTGCCTGCGGACCGCGATCCACAACCGGTACGGCATTTCTCAACGTTTACCGAAGACCTGCACGCTGCTGCGGATTGGTTGAAGGCCTGCAACATAGCGACGGTGGCGATGGAATCGACGGGAGTCTACTGGATTCCGTTGTTTCAGATCCTGGAGGCGCGAGGTTTCACCGTCTTTCTGGTCAATGCGCGTCACGTGAAGAATGTGCCGGGACGCAAATCGGATGTTTCTGACTGTCAATGGTTGCAATATCTGCATTCGGTAGGTTTGCTGAGCGGATCGTTCCGGCCGGAACAGGCGGTATGCACGGTGCGTTCGATCCTCCGGCATCGGGACAGCCTGGTGCAGATGGCTTCGAGCCACGTCCAACACATGCAAAAGGCTTTGGATCAGATGAACCTGCAACTGCACCACGTGATCAGCGATATCACCGGTGTGACCGGCCTAACCATCATCGAGGCTATCTTGGCGGGGGAACGCAACCCGCATACGCTGGCGGCACTACGCGATGGGCGGGTCAAGGCCACCGTGGATACCATCGCCAAGTCGCTGGTGGGAGACTATCGGCGCGAGCATCTGTTCACACTCCGCCAGTCGCTGGCAGCATTTCGTCATTACCAAGAGTTGATCAGGGCCTGTGACCGCGAAATTGCGCAGTATCTGGAGGCCTTCGAGTCAAAACTGGATCCGCCGGAAGGTTCCCTCCCGGAATCGCAAGACAGGCAAAAATCGGATGATGGCGAGCCCCGTTTCGACCTGGGGAGTCATCTCCATCGAATTTTCGGGGTGGACCTGACACTCATTCCCGGGATCAACGTCCTCACGACACAAACTCTTTTGGGGGAGATCGGTCCTGACCTCTCGCGCTTCGCCAACGCGCCGGCGTTTACCTCCTGGCTCGGACTCTGTCCGGACAACCGAGTTAGCGGTGGGAAAGTGCTGTCGGTCAAAACACGCAAGGTCAAGAATCGAGCGGCCACGGCACTGCGCATGGCCGCTCAGGCGCTTCATCGCAGTCAATCCTATCTGGGGCACTTCTATCGCCGCATGCGCGCCAAACTCGGGGCTCCCAAAGCGATCACCGCCACGGCGCACAAACTAGCCCGCATCATCTATCAAATGGTGACAACCAGGCAGGACTACGATGAAACCATCTGCGTGCAAAACGAGGTACGAAACCGCGAATGTCTGGAAGCCAGGCTCCGGAAACAGGCCCGGCAGCTTGGGTTCCAACTCGTTGCCGCATCATAAGATAACAGGGAGTTCCTCAAGAGAGAGGTCTTTTTCGGGGTAGAGGGGGGAGGATCTTAAGGAGATTCAATGACCTTTTCTGGCATGGAAAGGTGACGGGTGCGTGAAAGACACACGTAACCCTCCCCGTCACCGTTGGCGTCACCCAGGGGCGAGGCGAAATTGTTGGGAGCATAGAGGTTGCACATGGCGCGACGCGCAGTTTGGACGCGGGTAAATGCACCGGAGTGGTCTGGAGCGACCCCACTTCGTTGCCAAGGGAACCGTGGCGGTCGCTCCAGCCCACACGAATACAGCGAAGCACGCCGCGGGCGAAGGGGGTAGTTATGCTATTAGCCACCCAGAAGAGCTACGAGCTTCTCGCGAAGTACGGATTCTTCGTCCGCGAGATTTGCGACAAATGCGGAATCGTGCTCGGTGCGGTTCGATTCACGCGGAGAGACGAGTCGGGGGTTTGGTGTAGCCGGGAATGCAGAGGCGATGGCGATCGGAGAACAATCCGCAAGGGTGGACGGCCTCGCAAGTACAAGACAGAGAACGATAGACGCCAGGCTGAACGACGGCAAAACGCAGAGAGACAGAAAGCCTTTCGCGTAAGAGTCCAGCGTAACGGAAAACTCTCTCGCAGCTTTGCTGAAACAAAAGACTTGCAGGCGCAAAAAACGCATCTCTCGCACTGCCCCCTTACCCCGGCTCTTCAGTCCCGGAAACGCGTTTTCGCAAAGGCGGGAGCACAAGCGATTAAAGCGATGCTGACCACTCTACACCTCACATTGCGGTTTGATCCGCGTCGGTGATCTCGAAAAAAATGGCAGACGTTCTCAAATTCGAGCGAAAGGGACGGCCAGGCGGAGATGAAATCCCCGCCGCGCTTCGCGAATTTATCGACGCTGTGATTGTTCCGGCGCTTGTGAGGGAGTATCTTGGCGAAATGAATGTGTCGAAAAACCTTGCACCGCCTTCGGGCGTTGTGTCAGATTCGTCATCGGACGTTCTAGCCTTTTCTGACGTGCGTCGATGAGTCGACTGCGTTGCGCCATCTACAGTCGTTTTTCGAGCGACCGCCAAAGCCCCACCAGCATTGATGACCAAGTGCGGAAGTGCAGGGCCTACGCGGAGAGACAGGACTGGAGCGTTCTCGATGATCACTTGTACTTCGATGAAGCAACCTGCGGAGACAGTACGGACAGAGCCGGTCTGCACAAATTACTGGCCGCGGCGACCGGACCGGCGCGTCCGTTTGATTGCATTTTGATTGATGACACGTCGCGCCTGACGCGGAAACTCGCAGATGCCTTGAATCTATACGAGAGGCTTTCGTTCGCGGGAATCAGGGTGGTCGCTGTCTCTCAGGGTGTCGATTCCGAGAGCTCCCAGGCGGAACTGCTCATCGGCGTTCACGGTTGATCGATGCCGTGT
>Ga0137413_10000201_pt1 | contig 17512 bp, 15 predicted proteins | sample CZODoug2_1_16fun_FD_108280 | JGI IMG/M metagenome (GOLD analysis project Ga0137413, IMG submission 108280) | Vadose zone soil fungal communities from Angelo Coast Range Reserve, California, USA - CZODoug2_1_16fungal (Illumina Assembly) | ecosystem: Environmental > Terrestrial > Soil > Vadose... | reverse complement strand
TTCATCCAAAGTGAACTTGGCGAACTCTTGCGGATGGCGGCCTCGATCAACGACGGCTACGGTTCGGCGACATTCCTCCTCGAGCGGTTTGGTTCGGCTGCGCGGAACTCCAAGCTCCATCGCGCGGGTACGCAGTTGTCGACGTCAGTATTTTGTGGCCAGTATTTCAGCAATTCATGTCCCGGAACTCCGATCGAAACACAAATCCTCTGTAAAATTAGAGACTATGGCATGATTCGCTGCGTCAACACCTCGCGAATGTGGGCACGAATTGCTATTGCCGAGCGTGCTTTGGCCATGAATTGCTGAAATATGTATGCTACGCCGCAGCACCAACACCTGCGATCCAACAACCGAGAATCAGCAACTATCTCAAACCATTACAGTGCGATCCGCGAGCTGTGTCGAGTGACACGTGGGTGAAATAATTGGCCAGAAAATAGTGATGTCGACAGCGTTCTCCCCGCCGACGGCTTTCCGATACTTGGATTTCTCGGCGGTCTATCGAACCTGTACGTCGCGGCTACGCATAGTGGCGTCACGCTCGCGCCAATCATCGGACAATTCGTCACGCAAGAGCTCCTCGATGACGTCACCCTGGATGCCTTAAAGATCTACCACCCCTCTCGATTTGCTTAAACGGAATTGGTGCGAAGTCGCGCCCGTCATGTAGCCGCGAGTCGTGCGTCCCCGCCGAACCTCCGGAATCGCTCCGAAGGAAGACGCCCCCGCGCCCAATGACGGGAGTGGTCCGTTCAGAACTTCACGCCAAGCTTTATGCCGACCAGACGCGGCGGGTTTCCATAGTCCGCTGTGTACTGCGTTTGATTCGTACCCGCAAACGCATACACGGCCTTGTTCAAAAGATTCGTGCCGTACAAGCGGGCGAAGTAACGATCGTCGCTTGATCTCCACGTGATGGAAGCGTTCACGTAGTCGTATGCAGTCTGGCGCAGCCGGTTGTCGGGCTCGACGTAATACCCTGAGTTGTAATAATTTGTCAGGTTAACGTCGATCGACCCTACGGGAAGCGTCTGCTCGAAGTCTGCACCCGTAGTCACCGCTACTTTCGGCGCGTAAGGCAACAAATTGCCCGTTGCATTGCAAAACACTTGCGTGAGGCCCGGGGCCGCGGGAGGAACATTGGGGGTACTGCAACTCGCGTTTGGAAATTCAGAGAAGTACGAGTGCATTGCCTCGACGCCTGCATTGAGTCTAAATGCGCCGAGCAGGGCCTCGGCACTGAATTCAAGTCCTTCGATACCCGCCTTTGCTCCATTGTAAGCAACGGCGGTAGTTGTATAGCGAAAGACCTGAATGTTGGAATAGTCGTTGTAAAACGCGTCTGCATTTACTCTCAACGAGTGATTAAAGAACTCGCTCTTAAACCCGACTTCGTAGGTGGAAACCGTTTCTGGCCGGTACGGCGCGACACTCGGATCAAAGTTATTGAACCCGCCGCTCTTGAAGCCCGTATTGAATGAGGCGTACCCCATAATGTCCGGCGTGAATTTGTGATCCAGCGCCACGCGCCAGGTGGGACGAGTCGCGGTAATTTCCGCGTTTTGGGGGAGCGGAACTGGACCACCGGCAACCGTTTCAGTACCTTCGTCACTACGTCTTTCGTAGGTTAGGCGTGCACCGGCCGTAAGATTTGTGTCCCAACCGAGGGGTATGGTCGCCTGCCCGTAGCCCGCCACGGAGTTCGTAATGGTGTTGGTATTGAAGACGATCGGTATGGTGACCGGCGCACCAAAGCTTGGAGGCAAGAGATCGATGAACAATCCACGCCCGGTACCCTCACTATCATAAAAGTAATACACGCCGGCGGCCCACTTGATCTTTGCGCTATCGAGAGACACTAACTGAAGTTCTTCGGTAGCCTGCCTGCCTGCCTGATTTACCCAGAGATCCTCGCCCGGGTTTGGCGATGCAGTGGATGAGAAGTGGGGCGAGAATGTGAACGTCCTGTAAGAGACAGTATTTTCCAAGCGCGCAAACGAGAGTGACTCGTCAACCGTGAGACTCCCGCCGCCGTGCTTGAGCTTATCTGTAGCGGTCGTATATATGTCCGTATCCCAAGGATTGGAGCTGCGCTTAAAGCCCTGGAATTGCGCGTAGGCTTCTGTGCCAGGGAAGGGCACGATGTTCAGCCCGTTGTTATCACTGCGGTTCGTATAGTCGAAACTCAGCTTGATGGTGGTGTCGTCATTGGGCGTGAAAAGCCACTTGTTTCGCACCGACATGTCATAGTTGATTTTGTGAACATCGTCCCGCCCGGTAGCGAAGTTCGTGCCCCAACCTCTATCTTGCGCGGCATAGGCCACGAAGATGTTGGTCGCGAGCGTGTCTGTGATGCCGCCGGTGGTATATAGGTTGGTTCGCGTCGTGAGAAAATTGTCGAGGTCTGTAGTGGCCTCGACATGGCGGTCATGGGTAGGATCCCTGGTCGTTATCTGAATTACGCCGCCCGTGGCGTTACGGCCAAAAAGAGTGCCCTGCGGACCTTTGAGGACAGACACTTGGGCCACATCGTCGGTGTTCACCGCGCCCATGAGCTGCGAGGCGTAGTAAACCCCGTCTACATAGAGAGCCACGGGATTTTCCACGCCCGGTCCGTCGGCGACAGTTCCCACCCCACGAATGCGCGTTTCCATGCTTCCCGCTTCATTCTGTATTTGAAGCGCAGGGTCAAGGGTCGGCAGATCTAGCACGCTTCTGATGCCGGCAGCCTGCATCTGAGCCATGGTCACCGCCGCAACGGCAATGGGGACATCCTGTGAGTTTTCTGATCGCTTCTGCGCAGTAACCACGATCGCTTCAAGCGAGGTGCTTTGTCCGGCCGACTCCGCTTGCTGCGCGAGCGCGGGGCAAACGCCGCCAGAGAGCGATGCAAGAATCGAAAGGGTTAAGACCCGGCTCGGCCGTTGAATATCTAGACTCATTTTTTAACTCCCACATTTTGCCTAAGCCCAGAAGCAGGCTTGAATACTTGCGGACTTCATCTGACTAAAGAATTGTCAACGCAAGCGTAAAATTAGTGCAGCGAGGGGCATTCACCAGTTGTCTGCGCGAAGCGCGACATCGCCTGTCTGATCTTGAATGTGAGCAGTGTGATCATTCATTCCCCCAAAAACGCGTCAGCGGGGCGCATAAGCCCTCTATGAGCCACTGTACCTCTTTTTATCGCATCAGTGAAATCAAAAGTTCATATATATGAAATTGCCGGCGCAAGCGGTACGTTTTTGAGGAATTTTCGCCCTCGCCGCTGGCAACATTGGCGCTGCAGGCACGGCCGTTAGGATTCCCACTTCAAGGATTGCCAAACGCTTGAGAGGACATCCCATTCGCAGTAGAACGCATTTGCCTTTGGGTTGAGTCACTCGAGATATGGTCTGAGTCGTCACGGAGCATTCCTTGGAAGTCACCCGATTTGGGTGTGGCACCATAGTGCTTAGTTTTGTGCGCTTTGGTGCGCGCGTGCGATTGGGCGAACTGCTACGTTGGAAGCCAGCCTTCGCACGCCAGGGTTGCCACCCGGGCGCCGAAGCATGGTAATCCGTGACAAATAGCGGGCGCGGAACGCCGGTACAGACGGGCGTCCCGGCGGTTACGCGTCTCGGTCGACGCTCATTCTTCAACTAGGTACGTAAAGATGCCAGAGACATTCGACGTTGTGGTTATAGGCTCTGGGCACAATGGCCTGGTCGCCGGTGCTTACCTTGCAAAGGCAGGACAGTCCGTACTCGTGCTTGAGCGCAATGACCATTTCGGGGGAGGCGTTTTAACGAAGGAAGTGACTGCCCCGGGCTTTCGGCACGATATGCATTCCATGGGACACCTCGGAATTGCCGCAAATCCGCTCATCACGAAGGACGAGCTGAAGCTACAGAGCAAATACGGCCTGCGATATATAAAGCCCGTCGCCGACTACTCCACGACCTTTTCCGACGGCAGCGTCATCATCAGCTACAGAGACCTAGAACGCACCATCCAAAGCATTGAGAAAATCTCGCCGCGGGATGCAGAGGCCTACCGGCGCCTGGCTAAGGAGAGCATGGAATTTCTGCCGATGATTGTTGAAAGTTGTTTTGTGCCTCCACCGCCTTTCGGCGCGTTCATTGCAATGATGGACCAGAGCGACATGGGTCGAAACCTGCTTCAGACAATGCAGCGTAGTGTCGTGGATATCCTTGATGAACGATTCGAGAATGAGAAGGTCAAGGTCCACTTCATGCGCATTTGGTCGGAACATTTCATTGATCCGGAGTGCAAGGGTGATGGCGGATCGATGTTCATGCTTCCGGCGTTCCAGCATACTTATGGCCTGAATTGCCCTGAGGGTGGAAGCGGGTCGCTAGTGGACGCCCTCGTACGCTGCCTGAAGGATCACGGGGCCCAACTGCGTGCCAACTCAACGGTGTCAAAGGTCATCGTGGAAAAAGGCAAGGCAGTGGGTGTGCGCCTTGCCGACGGCGCGGAGATTCGCGCCAAGAAATGCATCGTCGGACAAATCCATCCGTACATCCTGCCCTCGATGGTGGAGGGGCTAGATGAACAGACGCGCTATGAAGTTAGTCGGGCCCAGACTGCGAGCTATTCTTGCGTCGCTGCGCAATACGCGCTCGATGCGCCCCCGCAGTATGCGCACAAGGACTTGGACCAATGCGCCTTGGTGGGCTTCAGCCCGACCTCGGTCAAAGAGTTTCGAAAGCTTTTTTATGACCTTCGCGAGGGCCGGATGTCGACAGTACCTGCGCTCTCGGTTCACACGATCTCGAACTTCGATCCGACGCGCGCGCCGGCGGGCAAAACTTCAATGACTGTTTGGCGGTTGGCTCCCTACGAGCTAGAGGACGGCCGTTCCTGGGATGAATACAAGAGCCAAGCCGAAGAGGAAACGCTGGCGCTCGTCGAAAAGGTGCTGCCAGGTGTGAAAAGCCGGCTCATCGCGAAGTACTTTGAGACGCCGCTCGACTTCGAGCGTCACACACCGTCTTTCCAGCGAGGCGATGTTTCGGGGCTCTCAACTCAATTTTTTCAGAGCATGGGCGCCCGCCCGACACCGTCTCTGGCTCAGTACGCCGTTCCCGGCGCGGACGGCTTGTATCTTGCTGGCTGCTTCATGCATCCGGTGGCAGGTGGCGTAACCGGCGGTGGCCGTGCGACGGCCGTCAAGATCTTTTCAGATCGTGGTTGGGATTTCGAGAAAGTGACGCGGTAATCAAGAACTATGAAGATTTACACAATCGACAAGACGGTGCTCCTAGACATCGCCAAGGTCACCCCGCATGAGCAGGGCGTCGTGATTGAAGGCAAAATCATGGGCACGATGCCCATGAAGGCGGTCCTTCGACCCGATCAACTGCGATCCGGATTGAAATTGGTCACTCCCCGGCTCATCTGGCGGCTTGTTCGGATGCTTTTTCAACGCAGTCCTTAGTAAATCTCAGGGCGTGACTTAGGCGGTCTGTGACGACCACCGCGTCCGCCCGATTCCGCCTCTCCGCTTGGGTTCGATGGAAGATGTGTCTCGTACAGCCGCGCGAGCAGCGCGGTGAGCTGCTTATATTCAGTTCGGGACAGCGTATTCGCATACTCGCTGTCAATCGAGGTATAGCCTCCCTTGACCTTCGCCAGAAACTGAAGCCCTTTTTCACTCAATGTGACGCCGACCGATCGCCTAGAACGCCCACCCGCACTTTCTTCGATGAGATTCTCCGCCGTCATTTCCCGGATCAGCGTTGCGAGATTAGACTCCTGAATTCCGAGAAGAATCGCGATGCGGACCTGCTTTATGCCTGGGTTCGCCTCGATCAGGGTAAGTGCCGAGTAGACCGTCGGCGACGTCAACAGTGGCCGACTGGAGCGGATGAGCTCCCGAATCTGAAGATTCACAATTCTTGTCAAGAACCCCAGCGATGCGGCTAAGGTCGTTACATCATATTTGTCCTTGCCGATCAAAGCCGTGGAAGATTTACGTATTCGTCGCTGCGCCACCTATTTTCTCCGCTACACCAGGAAAGCCCCCGACATGGTAGTGCATTTGACTTGCGTCAGCGGGCTTATAGTTATATTTTATAAGGACGATGAGCGGCCATTGTTTTAGAACTCGAAGGGCGGGGAGAGCGACATTACTTCTCAGGAAATTGTCACCTGCGAGATCCGTGATCGCGTTGCGATCGTCTCTCTCAACAGACCGGAGAAACGCAATGCATTCTCGGCGAGGGTGTTCGAGGCCTTGGCGACCACCTTCACCTCGTTTCCACCTGGGATTCGCGCCGTGGTGCTGAGCGCCAACGGCAAGCATTTCTGCGCCGGCCTTGATTTGTCTGAACATCAGATGGCTGCGCCATTCCCAAGCACGCTGTACGCAAGGCAAGGCCATGAGATCTTTAACAGGATTCAATACTGTGGCCGACCGATCGTGTCCGCCATGCACGGCGCGGTCATCGGGGGTGGCTTGGAACTGGTTTGCGCAACTCACATCCGCGTCGCCGATCGCACCGCTTTTTATGAATTGCCGGAGGGTCGCCGTGGGATTTTTCTTGGAGGGGGAGGCACGGTGCGCATTTCCCGCCTCATAGGTGCCGACAGGCTCACCGAGATGATGTTGACCGGGCGACGGCTGGACGCCGCGGAGGGGCAGCACATTGGCCTCTCTCACTACCTCGTTGAACCCGGCCAGGCACTCTCGAAGGCCATTGAAATCGCCGAAAACGTAGCGGGTAACGCGCCAATATCCAACTATATGATGCTGAACGCCATTCCTATGATCGCGCAGATGCCTCCGGAAGCCGGCTTGTTCACCGAAAGCGTCGCGCAGGCGCTCACCCTGACATCCGAGGACGCCGTCAAAGGGATGAACGCGTTTCTTCAGAAGAAGGGAGTCTCCTTCTGATGGAACGCTCGACGCTCGCCATACGCAGAGGCGGTATGGGCAATGGCCCTTCGAGATAACGTCATTGTTGCCTATGCGGAGGCCAAAAATGAGCTCCGTAGCGGTCGGGACGTCTGGGATTTCGCTGGCGAAATTCTTGACTCGTTGATCACCCGAGCGAGGCTGGATCGTGCCGAAATCAATGGGGCGATACTGTCGCCATCGCTCACTGGATCGGCCACCGCGTTTTGGCAACAATCCACGTTTGAATACCTGGGTCTCGAGACCACTTTTTCCGACACGACCGATCTCGGCGGTTGCTCCGCCGTGGGCGGAATCGCGCGGGCCGCTGCGGCGCTCGATGCAGGGCTATGCGACGTCGTCGCATTAATCAATGCCGACACCCCCTCATCGGATGACCAGTTCAGGCATAGGTCCTTTGTTCAGGAATGGACGGACCCTTACGGACTGATGGGCCCTCCGGCCGCATTCGGGCTACTGGCAACGCGTTACCAGCATCAGTATGGACTGGATCCGCAAGCGCTGGCCAAGTTGGCAATAACGCAGCGCGATCATGCCTTGATGAATCCCAACGGACTTGAAAAGCTTCGACATCCTCTCAGCGTCTCTGACTATCTGCAGTCGCGAATGATCGCCGAACCGATCCGCTTGCTCGACTGTGTGATGCCGTGTGACGGGGCCAACGGACTGGTCATGATGAGTCGGCGCCGCGCCCTGTCTAAGGGATACAAAAGCTTTGTAACTCCGCTCGGCTATGCGGAGCGTAGCAACTACCAAGCCGCGATCAGCAACCCCGATGTTACCGTGACCGGACACTACGACGCCGGAATTCGGGCATTCGCCAATGCGGGGGTGGCGCTTGGCGATATCGGCTCCTTTCATCCGTACGATGATTTCATCATCGCCGTCATGCTTAATCTGGAAATGTTTGCTTTCTGCAAGCCGGGTCAAGGGGCGGCCTACATAGCGGAGACCGACTTCCACTTCAATGGTGATCTGCCGCTGAACACGAGCGGTGGCCAGATTTCCGCGGGTCAGGCGGGCCTCGCGGGGGGCGGCACCAATCTCGTTGAGGCAGTGCGCCAGCTGCAAGGGGAGGGCGGTGAGCGGCAGGTAGCGGATCGCCGCTATGCACTGGTTGCCGGCATCGGATGGATTCCGTACGGAAGAAACTGGGGCAGCAGCAACGCTCTGATCTTGTCCGCGGACGCATAGGAGCGGCGAATGGAGAAATCAAAAGCGCACTTCCCAGCCGCGATCCCGCGATCGAATTTTAGCGAGCCCTTCTGGGAAGGTACGCGCCACAGACGGCTGTTTCTGCAGTACTGCCCTCGCGCCCGTCGCTATCAGTTCTTTCCGAGGCCGGTCAGCATTTTCACCGGACGACGCGAATTGGAATGGAAGGAGGTTTCCGGGCGGGGATCTCTTTACAGCTACACCATCGCGCGCATGGCCCCGAAAGCTTTCCGTGCCCGTGTCCCCTACATCATCGCCTTGGTAGAGCTGGACGAAAAGGTGCGGCTCATCAGTGGCCTCTTGAATGTTCAAGAGACCGATGTGCGGATCGGTATGGCGGTGGAACCCGTCTGGATACCCAACCCGGATGGAACGCACCTGCTTCACTTTCAACCCGCGGATCCGCTTATTCGCGTTTCAAACCCGGGTCCGTTGCAGTGACCGCTGAGAGAAGTCCTCCGTGAATACATACACTATGGTTGGTCGCGTTGCTGGCATCGAGCATTTGATGAGGCCACGGTCCGTCGTGATTATCGGCATGTCGTCCAAACCTGGCGCACCCAGCGCTGGGGTGTTGAAGAACCTTCTCGCCAATGGTTACCAAGGCGATATCTATCTCGTCGGTCGCAGCGGCGGCCTCATCGACGGTCGGCCCTGCCGCACGAGCTTGGATGAGATTCCAGAGAGGGTTGAACTCGCGATCATAACCATTCCTGCGAACGCCGTGCGGGACGCAATAGCCGATTGTATTCGATGTAAGGTAAAGAGCGCGGTCTGCTTTGCTTCGGGCTTCGCCGAAATGGGCGAGGAGGGCCGCCTCCAGCAGCAGGAAATTGGACGCATGGCGCGCGAAGGTGGGCTGGCACTCATCGGGCCGAACTGCGTTGGCTACTTCAACTACGTCGACACGTTCGCCGTGATGCTGGTGGAGCTCGAACCCATCAAGCGTCTAGCTGAAGATGCTGGGCCAGCAATAGCAGTTGTAGCGCAAAGCGGAGGAATAGGCGCCCACATTGCCGCGAGCCTCGGGGCCCGTGGCCTTCCGATTTCGTACATGATGACCACGGGAAACGAGGCGGATCTGGGCCTCTCCGAACTCATCGAATTCTTCGCGCGCGATCCGCATACGGAAGTTGTTCTGGTTTACGCCGAGCAGATTCGGCGCCCCGCCGACCTGCTAGCGGCGGCCAAAGTCGCTCGCAGCACAGGCACTGCAATCGCGATTTATCATCCGGGGCGCAGCGCGCGCGCTCAGTCCGCCGCGGCCTCCCATACTGGTGCCCTGGCGGGTGACTATGCCGCCATGAGAACAATCGTCGAACACAGCGGCATCGCGATGGTCGATACCCTTGAGCAACTGATCGACTTGGGCCCACTGCTCTTGCGTTTTCCCCACGGCACACTGGGTGGTCTTGGCGTGATCACCGGCTCGGGCGCGATTTGCGCCATCATCCAGGACTACAGCGAGGTTGTGGGGCTGTTGGTGCCCGCGCTCGACGAGGCGCAGGCGGAGGTTCTGCGACAGCACTTGCCGGAATTCACAACACCGCGCAACCCGTTGGATTTGGGAACCGTCATTGTCTGGCAGCCTGATCTTGTGCGGCTGGCCACCATCGCCCTGCTCGCCGATAAGGAGGTGGGCAGCGTGATGATCTCCTTCCCGTATGCCGACGGGGGTCTAGCAGTGGCGTGGATGGAGGCGATCGTTGCGGGTTCGCGCGCCAGCACAAAACCCTTGATCTATGTCATCCATAACGAAGACATTGGTTTGCCGTCGGTTGCTCTTGAAATCGCCCGGGAAAACAAGGTGGTCATCATGCGATCGCCGGAGCGCGCGATGCGCGCGCTGGCCGCTTTGAATGCATATCGTCGGTTTGAAGCTCGGATTGCGACGGAAGCCGGATTGGCCGTCAGCCCTGGACAGACGCCTAAGGCGAAGGCCGGTCGTTCAACGGGTGCTCTCACCGAGTGGGTAGGCAAAGAGGTGTTGGCCTCCGTGGGCGTACCCATTCCCCGCGGCAGGCTCGCCACCACTGCTGAAGAAGCCGTTGAGATATCAAGGGAAACGGGCTTCCCGGTAGTGCTGAAGGCGCAAGCGGCCTCACTCGCTCACAAAAGCGACGCCGGCGGGGTGCTGCTGAACATCATGAACGAGAGTGCGCTGCGCGATGCATGGTCGCGCATGTACGCCAATGTAGAGAAAGCCAAGCCGGGCCTCAAACTTGAGGGACTGCTGGTCGAAGCAATGAGTCCGCGTGGTCTTGAGTTGGTCGTTGGCGCTCGACGAGATCCGCAATGGGGTCCCATTCTACTTCTCGGCATCGGAGGCGTCTGGATAGAAGCGTTTCAGGATATTCGCCTGTTGCCGGCGACCGCGACGGACCAGGAGATCATCGAGGAGCTGTTCTTGTTGCGCGGAGCCAAGCTGCTTCGAGGCTTCCGTGGCGCGCCGCCCGTCGATGTTGCTGCAGTGGCTACCGTCGCCAGAAAGGTTGCCGCGCTGATGAGCTCGTGGCAGGAGATTGCAGAGATCGATATCAACCCGTTGGTCGCTTTTCCAGAAGGCGAGGGGGTCATTGCGCTGGATGCACTCATCGTCCTTGGCTCGTAAATCAGCGGAAGCGCGCCTTGATGAGTTCTCGGTAGTTCACAGTGTTGCACTATCGCCCGCCGATTGCGGAGTACCTATTCCTGTTGCGAGATGTCTTTAAAATCCGCGAATACTCCCATCTTCAGGGCTACCCAGATCTTGATTTCAACCTCATCGAATCGATCTTCGAAGAAGCTGCCACGCTCAGTCGTGAAGTGCTGCTACCAATCAATGGCCAGGGCGACCGGCAATCCTGCTCTCTAGACCGAGAGGGCCGAGTCACCACGCCACAGGGCTTCAAGGAAGCCTATCGCATCTATCGGGAGGCGGGATGGACGGGGCTCGGTGTACCAGAAGCACAAGGCGGACAGAATCTTCCGAAGATTGTTACAACGGCTGTTCTCGAGTTCTTCGGTGCCTCCAACCAGGCGTTCGACATGTACTGTGGGTGGGGCGATAGCGCGGCCACGATCCTCGGGCAGTACGGAAGTCCTGCGTTAAAAGAGCTATTCCTGCCCCGCTTGGTTAGCGGCGAATGGAGCGGCTCGATGGCACTAACCGAAGCCCAAGCAGGCACGGACGTGGGTCTCATTAAGACAACGGCAAGTCCGCAGGCCAACGGAACATTTCGCCTCAATGGCACGAAAGTGTTCAATTCCGGGGCCGAGCACGATCTCACCAGCAACATCGTCCATTTTGTTCTTGCCCGGGTGCAAGGTGCTTTGCCGGGCGTTAGAGGGCTATCTCTGTTCTTGGCGCCCACATTTATGGTGGACGCAGACGGAGAAAGTACAAGCCGAAACGGCATCACCTGCGCAGCCATTGAGAGCAAGATGGGCCTGCACGGGAGCGCCACCTGCGAAATGCAATACACGGACGCTGGCGCCTACCTGGTCGGGGAGCTCAACCAGGGACTCACGGTGATGTTTCGGCTGATGAACCACATGCGTCGACGGGTCGGGGCGATCGCAGTCGGGGTCTCTGAGCTGGCTTACCAGAACGCGCGCGAATACGTCGCCGGACGGCTGCAGGGGCGCGCACCCTCAACCACCACCAGAGCCTCGGAGACGCACGCGGATCCGCTCCTCGAGCAGCCCGACGTGAAGCGCTGCTTGCTGCAGATCGCTGCGTTCAACGAAGGCGCTCGCGCTTTGCTGGTATGGTCATCCCTATTGATGGACATATCGGAGCGATCCTCAGATGCGTCGGAGCGGCATGACGCTGAGCTGCGATACGCCTTCCTTACCCCGGTCCTCAAGGGATTTCTCTCTGATGGGGCCTTCGCAAACTGCGTCACGGCGCAGCAGCTCTATGGCGGGTACGGATATGTGGCTGGAACCGGCATCGAGCAGCTGGTGCGGGACGTTCGACTGTTGTCCATAGCGGAGGGCGCCAATGGGGTGCAGGCCTTTGACTTGGTATCGCGGCAATTGAGGAAGGGGAGAGGGGTTGCCTTTCGTGCGATCGCCGCCGGCATCGGCCGGCAGATAGAGCAGTCGTCCGGGGGGCCCTCGACGGTTGAACTGGCAAACCGGGAGGCGGCAGCGCTGGCGGAATGGGAGCGCGCCTCTATGCTATTAGCAGATCCGGCACTATCTCAAGCCGCCGTCGGCATTGCCTCGTCTGACTACCTGTATATGACCGGCCTCGTGCTCTTGGGTTTCATGTGGCTTCACATCACCTCATCGGTCCGCAGCGGTAGCTATGATGCCGAGAGGGGCGATGACGATCGTTCCCGCCGGTTGCTGAGGGCGCAGGTATTCATGGAACGGTTACTGCCAGAGACTGCTTTGCGATTGAGGCGTATCGAAGAGTCTGTCCTTAATTTGGCGATGTGGCCTTCGCATCTGGTGTAAAACCGAAGTACGCCAAGTTACGGGTCATGCGGGCATTCGAAGAATCGGCTTGATCGTGCGCCCGGCGGCACTATCTTCAAGAGCCGCGTTAATCTGCTCCAGGGGATAGAACTTAACCAACCGATCGAACGGAAATCGACCCTGCAGGTAGAGGCTGATCAGCTGCGGGATGAAGATGTCAGGAACGCTATCGCCCTCAACAATACCTCGTAGGACCTTGCTGGTCCCCATAAATAGGTTGTAATCGATCGACAGTTCCTTGCCCGGCGGCGCAGCACCAAGGACTCCGCAGGCGCCCCCGGCCCGAACGACACCGAGGGCGTTTCGAATGATGTCCACGCGCCCCGTCGTGTCGAGCGCGTAGTGGGTCCCTGCGCCAGTTATCGACATTATGGTCGTGTAGGGCTCATCCGCGCTTGCATCGATTACATGCGTCGCGCCAAGTTCCATTGCGGTCTGCAGTCGCGCTTGAACAATATCAACCGCGATGATGACGGCGGCACCCGCTACCTTCGCCGCCATGACCGCGGCTATGCCGACGGCGCCTGCGCCGAAGACGACGAAGGTCTCGCCGGCGCGAATTCGAAACGTGTTCCGGAGCCTTTGAAGGTCTCGCGGCCGGGAATGCCGGCAAAGCTCGGCTGGCTCAGCTGCCCGGTCGCGGTGACGACCACCCGTGCTGTGATCGCAGGCGCATTCTGTACGTGTATGTGCCAGATGCCTCTGCTGTCGTCCCAGATCAGTCCTGTAACCATACTGTTGTAACGGATGAAACGGACTACATCGTGTCTCGCGGCCGTTTCTTGTAGGGTTCGCAGGATTTCAGGCTGACGCGCGTATACGCGCGACCAGTCGGGCACCTGGTCAAAGGCGTACCAATAGAGATGAGACGGAGCATCGTATGCACAGCCCGGATAGGTGTTAGCTCGCCAGACTCCGCCAAGCGCTGCCTCGCGCTCCAAAACGACCAGGGAGCCCTCTCCCGAGGCGCGCAGCTTCATTGCCATGCCGATGCCGCCAAGACCGGCCCCAATAATGGCAACGCTGAATTGGTGATGCCTCATACGGCCAGTAGATATTGATTCAACGCTAGGTCGCTCATGCCCCACCGGTGGTCACATCAATCGGCACTCACCGGCGGTTAGTGCTGGACGGGTAACGCAGCCAGGCCAACGGCGCGGCGTGTGCTAGCGCCTTCATGTATAAGAACTTCAATTTCGCCATTATGAAAGCGGATTCGTGTCTTGATGTCAAGGTGCGACCCGCAGCTGCAGCGGTCCACAAAAAGGGCAAGGCAACGACGCGACGCCATGGCTTGTTTGGCCCTTGACAACTGACCCGGCTATGGCGCTTCATACATATGAAGATCGATTTCATGAATTAGAACGAGAAGATGTAGTGCCGTATTAAGCGGCGGGGAGCGAGGCTTTGGGAGCTAGTGGCCTGTCATGCTGGCCGGCAGTCGACTCGAAAGCTGACTATCAGTCGTGAACCGAGTACTCAAACAATTCAATATCGTCGGTAGGTCGGATCCGAGATCACCTTGGATGGCGGAGTGTCACTTCACGGTCACTAATCCCCTAGAGCCCTCGCTTCATTCATTTGAAGCTCCCAAAAACCACGCAGTGCAAACGAATTGAACGGAAACCTACATGACCCTCAACAAGCTCAACCCCTCAGATGACCGGTCACTTAGCCCAGCTGAGAGATTGCTGATCGCTGACATGAAGCCTATAAAAAACGTGTTCAAACGTCATGCGGCCAGCGAGTTGTACGTCGCGGCGCCGGAAGATGACCGGCTGTACTTTCATTTAACCGAGACCACGTTGACTCGCCCGATGATGCTGTCAGTCTCGGATAATCGCTGGTGTGCCCCACTCATTGCAAAAAAGGCTGGCTATGTTAACCGGCACTATCATCCCCAGGAAGTGACAACATTTACGGTATCTGGGAAGTGGGGCTACCTGGAACACGACTGGGTGGCACGGGCCGGCGACTTCGTCTACGAACCTCCCGGCGAGTCTCATACCCTGCTGGCATACGAGACAGAAGAACCTACCGTCATTTACTCGGATGTTAAGGGGCCTTTGATATGGCTCGATGACAAGGGTGAGTCAGCCGGCTATTTTGACGTTTTTACGTTCATCGAGATGGCTGAAGCTCACTACGAAAAAATCGGGCTTGGACGTGACTACGTTAGGCAATTCTTTAGATAAGCGAGCGAGCTGGACAGGTTAAGTGTAACTGCGCTCACTTCACTTTGGTCTCATGCATTGTTTGTGGCGAAGCCGTCCATTAGCCTTGTTATCAAGATGACAATCGATTCGAGCTTCGAAGTTAAAATAGCAAGCACTGGACAACTGATACACGTGGAGTCGGGTCAATCAGTTGTAACTGCATTGCTCAACGAGAATATCGAGATTCCCGTGTCCTGCGAACAAGGAGTATGCGGAACGTGCGTGACGCGCGTCCTTGAAGGCGTTCCCGATCACCGTGATGTTTACTTTAGCGACGAAGAGAAAGCCCGCAATGACCAATTTACGCCGTGTTGTTCCAGATCCTTAAGTGCCCTACTGCTCTTGGACTTATGAAAGTCTTCGAAGTGGGGTCTCACGCTATTCTGCGACGTCAACACCTAACAAATCGTAGCGAAGAAGGGACAGGCCTATGTTTCTGAAGAATGTCTGGTATGTCGCGGCATGGAGTAATGAGGTCGGTCGAAAGTTGCTGTCGCGACAAATCTGCGAGCAGCCGATTCTCCTGTATCGTAAGCAAGACGGCTCCCCTGTCGCGATTGGCAACATGTGCCCGCATCGATTCGCGCCCTTGGGCCGAGGCAAGCTTATAGACGACACTGTGCAGTGCTCGTACCACGGGCTTCGTTTCGGTCCGGATGGGAGATGTGTCCTCAATCCGCATGCCGACGGCCAGATCCCAGGAAAGATGAAGGTGCGCAGCTATCCCGTTGCGGAGAGGCACGACATGATATGGCTCTGGCTCGGAGAGCCGAATGAAGCAGATCAATCGGCTATCCCGGACTTCAGTTGCAACACGGATCCCAATTTTCGACGCATCGATGGAGTGTTTGAAGTGCGGGCAAACTACGAGTTGGTAACCGACAATCTGCTGGATCTCACGCACGCGGAATTCGTTCACGAGGGAGTATTGTCGAGCGAGGCTATCACTTCCAGTAAACTGCAAACTCACCAAGCAGGCTCCACGATTTGGTCGAATCGATGGTGCCCGACGGGGGACGCATCACCAGCCTGGAAAGTAGCCTTTAATAACTATGACAAGCCAGTGGACCAGTGGCTGTATATGCGCTGGGACGCACCTGCGCATATGCTGCTGGATGTCGGTCTCACTCCCGTGGGCAAGACCCGAAGGGATGGCATTTGGTTATACGGTACAGATGTACTTACCCCAAAAGATGCGTTCACAACCTACTATTTTTGGGGATTTGCGCGCAACTACGAAATACACAATCCAGCGGTAGACGATTTCTGGCGCAGCTCGATCAAGCTGGCGTTTGAAGATCAGGACAAGCCAATCATCGAGGCGCAGCAGCAGATGATGGGCCGCCGCACGGTGTCGGAGCTTAATCCTGTAATGATTGCCGCAGACACTGCGGCGACGCGCGCGCGGCGCACTCTAGAGAAGCTCCTGCAGGAGGAACGCCCTGGCGCCGTGCTGCGCTCTCAGGCGGAACCGCCGCTGTCGCTGCTTCGTAAACACGTCGACAGTCGGGTGCCGGTGCAGCCAGTGGTATAACAAGACCGAGATGAGCAATGTTCCTACATCGCGGTCCGTAAGGTATTCCCGGCATCTGTCTGGCGTTCCGCCGCTGCAATCGTATTGTCGAGCAACATGGTGACCGTCATTGGACCTACGCCTCCGGGTACGGGAGTGATGTAAGAGGCTTTCGCACTCACGGCGCCGAAATCTACGTCACCAGTGATTCGCCCATCGGGCAATCTATTGATGCCCACGTCGATTACGACTGCTCCGGTCTTGACCATCTGGGCGAGGATCAAATTCGGTTTCCCCGCAGCGACGACCAGAATATCGGCTAGGATCGTGAATTGAGCGAGGTCTCGGGTCTTAGCATGGCAGATGCAGACGGTCGCATCCCGCTGCATGAGCATGAGCGCCATCGGCTTTCCGGCAATGTTACTGGCACCCACAACGACGATGTTCTGCCCCGCTACAGGGATACCCTCTGACTCGAGTAGTTTGATGACGCCATAGGGGGTGCAGGGCGAGAAAATCTTGTTCCCGGTGATGAGCGCGCCAACGTTGTAAAGATGGAATCCATCCACATCCTTATGAATGGAGATGCACTCCAATACCATCCTCATGTCTACGTGCGGCGGTAACAGTAGTTACACAAGAATGCCATGGACTGAAGGAGTAGCATTTAGCGTCGCGATGAGCGCAACGATTCCCTCGGTCGCGGTTTCGAACGGTAATCGATACTCCATCGAGTGCACGCCGACGGAAGCGCAGGCCTGCACTTTGTTCTTGACGTAAAGCGCGGAAGCCGGATTGTCGCCAACCAATATAACGGCCAAGCCGGGTACGATACCGTGCTCCCGCAATAGCGTCGAGACTCGTGAGGCGAGTTCGATCCTCAGGCTGGCGGCCAGTCGCTTGCCATCAATTAGGCGGGCGCCACGGCTCTCCACTTAAGCATCCCGAAAAACTGACAGCGATGAATAAGCGGAAGGGCCCGTCACCGAAAGATCACTGTTCGGTGTCCATTCAGCAAGATTCGGTGTTCGACATGCCAAAGCACAGCGCGTGCCAACACCGCACTCTCCACGTCCCGCCCGGCTTCGGTGCATTTCTTCACGTCGCTGTCGTGTTCGACACGCGCAACGTCTTGCTCGATGATGGGGCCTTCATCAAGATCCTCAGTGACGTAGTGCG
>Ga0137413_10000198_pt1 | contig 17534 bp, 14 predicted proteins | sample CZODoug2_1_16fun_FD_108280 | JGI IMG/M metagenome (GOLD analysis project Ga0137413, IMG submission 108280) | Vadose zone soil fungal communities from Angelo Coast Range Reserve, California, USA - CZODoug2_1_16fungal (Illumina Assembly) | ecosystem: Environmental > Terrestrial > Soil > Vadose... | reverse complement strand
GCCAATCATTGGCTGGAAATTCTGCTCATTGGTGCAAAATCCAATCGCGACGGAATTGGCTCTTCTCTGAAGCTCACCAGCGAAGGCATCACCCACGTCGAACAGTCCAAAGGCGGCATGAGCTACATGTCGGCCAGCGATCCGCGAATTCATTTTGGCTTGGGCAAGCGCGTGAAGGTCGAATCTCTGGAAATCACTTGGCCGAGCGGGCAGATAGATAGGCTGACGACTGTGCCCATCGACAAGATCATCGCCGTCAAGGAGGGCACGGGAATCGTGCCTCGCAATTTTCCCAAGGTGCCAGATAAATGAAAAGAGACATCCGAAGACGCTCCGCAGGGGAATTGGCTCGTTCGCCAAATTGCAGCTCGGCAACTTGCGCCCCCGGTGATCACTGACTATGAATCTTTTGCGCCGCCGATTTCTAGGCTCGTCCTTAATCGTTTTTGGCAGTTCACTATTAGACGCGCTCGCAACTCCGCTCTGGAAATGGCGTGGCACGATGAGCCTCGAAGCGGCAACTCTTCCAATTCCATCCGCTTCAAATTCATCGGCAGCCTCGCCGGTCCAGTTCGTCGAAGTAGCTCGCGAGGCCGGCCTAATCGTTCCCAATGTCTGGGGCGGCGCCGATCACAAAAAATACATCATCGAAGCGAAGGGCAGCGGACTGGCTTTTTTCGATTACGACAATGACGACTGGCTCGACATCTATCTCACCAACGGAACCCGCTTCAATACCGACTGGCCGCCCGGCAAAACTCCCACCTCGCATCTTTACAAGAACAATCGCGACGGAACCTTCACCGACGTCACAGAAAAGTCCGGCCTCGCCCGCACCGGCTGGCAGACGGGCGTCTGCGTCGGCGATTACGACAACGATGGCTGGGACGATCTCTTCTGCTGCTTCTGGGGACACAACATCCTCTTTCACAACAATGGCGACGGCACCTTCACTGATGTCACGAGCAAAGCCGGGGTCTACGACCAACAAATCCGCTGGGGAGCCGGATGTACGTGGCTCGACTACGACCGCGACGGCCGTCTCGATCTCTTTGTCTGCAATTACATCAAGCTCGATCCAGAAAAAGCCCCCTCCAAGACTGACCCGCCTCAGTGTCAGTGGAAAGGCGTTCCCGTAATGTGCGGCCCGCGCGGTTTAACCGGCGACACCAACGTTCTCTTCCATAACAACGGCGACGGCACCTTTACCGATGTCTCCGCGAAGTCCGGAATCCTTAAGCCTGGCCCTCGGTATTGCATCACTGCCGTCTCCTATGATTTTGATAATGACGGCTGGCCCGATATTTATGTCGCCGTGGATTCCGAACCCAGCATCCTCTTCCACAACAACCACGACGGCACTTTCACCGATGTCGCGGTGATCGCCGGCTGCGCCTACAGCGAGAATGGCCACGAACAAGCCGGAATGGGCGTTGCCGTCGCCGACTATGACTGCGACGGATGGCTTGATATTTTCAAGACCAACTTCGCCGACGACACGTGCAACCTCTATCACAACAACGGCGACGGAACCTTCAGTGACGTTACATTCTCCTCGGGAATCGGCATCAGCAACCAGTACGTTGCTTGGGGTTGCGGCTTCATTGATTACGATAATGACGGCTGGCCGGACATCCTGCAGATCAATGGACACGTCTATCCCGAAATCGAGGGCCATGAGCTTGGGCAGACCTACAAAAATCCACGCTTGGTCTACAAGAACTTGGGTGAAGGCCGCTTCAAGGATGTCTCGTCAGAAATGGGACCTGGTATCAGCGAGCGCTTCTCCAGCCGCGGCGCGGCCTTCGGGGACTATGACAACGATGGCGACATCGACGCTCTGGTGCTGAACATGAACGACCGGCCTTCACTGCTTCGCAACGACGGCGGCAACCAGCAGAATTGGATCAAGATCAAGCTGATCGGCACAAAGTGCAATCGCACCGCTATCGGCGTGCGCGTGCGGGTTGTCACGGGCAAGCATGCCCAGATGGACGAAGTCCACAGCGGCTCAAGCGTTATGTCGCAGAGCGATCTGCGCCTGCACTTCGGCTTGGGAAAAGCTCAAACGGTGGATCTCATCGAAGTCAAATGGCCGACTACGCAGAAAGTCGAGCTGTTCAAGCAGGTAAAGGTGAATCAGATATTGACCATCCGCGAAGGCAGCGGGATCGTAGCACCCGTCAACCCCAAGACTAAATAGACTATTCCGATTTTCAACGTGGTCAAGGGGCTGCCGGCTGGTCCTTTAAAATAGTCAGGAATTGTCGAAGTTCCCGCCTGCGGCTCTCGATTGCAGCGGTTTCCGCTTTTTTAATCTTCTCGTACGCCCGAAATTCCTGCTCCCCTTTCGATTCTTCGCCAATCCGTCTGTAGGCGGAACCCAGACGGTAGTGGGCTTCGCCGAGTTGTGGGTTTACTTCGATCGCCTTCTTGTAATCGCGAACGGCCTGCTCGAAATCGCCCCGCTCGGAATGCAAGATCCCAAGCTGTAAATATGCCTCGTCAAGTTTGGGATCAATGTTCACCGCTTTTTCGAGCAATGCTTCAGCCTGCCGCAAGCCTGCCGCATTTTTCTCCGATCCCCGGCCGCGCTTCCACAGCGTCACTCCGTAATAATAGTTTGCGAGAGCGTTCCCAGGCCGTTCCTGCGCAAATCGTGCTAGCTTTTCTTCCACACACGCCAGCACTCCGGTCGCCGCCTTCTCCATTTTTCCCAGGAAAACGTAAGGCGCAGGATCCGCCGGTTTCAAATCCGAAGCTTCGCAGAGTCGCGCCGCTGCCTCCTCCCTTTTACCCTCGGCGTACAGCGCCGCGCCAAACCCTGCCAGCATTCTCGCGGAGTCCGGATGCGCGTGAGATCCCTTCGCGAAAACTTCTGCAGCCGGTCCGTCCGCTCGGTGAAGCAACAACTCCGTGCCCCACTCGAAGTAATTCTGCTCGCTAGGGTCCATCAGCGCCGCCCGTTCATATTCCCGTACCGCTTCCAGTGGATCACCCAATCGTTCGTTGAGTTCGCCCATCAACCGATGCCCGTCGGCAGTATCCGCCTTCGCCAGCATCGTTCGCGCTTGCTCACGAGCTGCAAGCAATCTTTCCTGAGATTCGCCGGAGTTCAGTGACGGCGCCCCAGCTTTGGTATCCCCCCTCGATTTTTCAACCAACTCTCCGTTTTTGAGCGCCAACGTTTCCTTTGCCAGCGCTTCACTTGTTCTTACGTTCAAGTCCGACCCATGCACCCCCGTATTATTCCAATCCGTGACTCCTGCAACCGTGAAGTTCGGCTTGTCTTCAAATTCCATCGCTCCCGCCGCAGAGCCCGAAGAAGAGGGTGTGCCTGAACGGCCAGGATGATCCGCCGTCAAAGATTCTAAGACCAGGTCTACGCGCTTCTTGTCTCCCGCGCTTAGAACCAAGGGATTCGAGATTCCCTCGCACCATCCCGATATTTTCGCCCTCAGCGTATATACTCCTGGGCTCATTCCCGAAAAAACAAAACTCCCATCTGCCTTGGTCTTGGTCTCAAGAGAGTTCGACCGCTCCTTTTCCTCCAGCAGAACAGATGCCCCCTTAAGCAGCTTGCCAGCCGAGCTGCGGACCGTGCCCTCCACAATGTTCGCCTCCCCCTGTGGTAAGGAAGCACTTTGCGCGCAGACCACGCTACTAAAAATGCCCAGCAGCACCCCAACTACAGCGATGAGGGCCACAAGAAATTGCTTTTTCAGTGGATTAGTTACGTCGCGGACTTTGCGCGTAAAATTCATCATGCAGACCATCTCACTTGTGGGGAACCAGCGTCCTACCTCGTTTGCGCACTTCAGGCATTCTATCCCCGGTTATGACCGCCCGCAAGAAAGCCATTAGCGATTCAGTGGGCGCTACGGCCGTACTTGCGCCGCCAGGGATGTCACACTTTTCGAGTGCACGAGCTTTCATTTCGAGATTAATCTCCGCGTCTGTGCATCTGCTAAGAGAGCAGGTGGTCGCTCTCACGAAAATCTATTAGAATCATATAGGTGTAGGGGGCGTGTAGCTCAGCTGGGAGAGCACCTGCTTAGCAAGCATGCCGAGCCACTCCATCCTTTCCATTCTGCGTTTTGAACTAACATTTTCAACAAATTGGGGAATCTGCTTTTCGAAGGCTAACCCCAATCGCCACAATCCAGAGTTATTTGGCACACTTTTGGCACCATCTGTTTTTGGCGCTACGCCGTCGTGCGCGCTTCGTCGGAATGTCCAGGTGACCCTCAAACCTGCAACCCTTCGGTTAACACCGTGATTCGCGAGGCCGAGCGCTTCGTCAGACTCTTTGCTTAGCATTATTATCGGTTTCTTTCTTCCTCGGTATATCAAACGACGACCGGGTGACCCGTATGTTCAGAAGCGTGCAGGAAAGGTGCGTGAGTTAATTCATGGCGTGTGAACAAGAACTTGAGAACCTCACACTGGAACTCAACGTTCTGGAAATGTGCAGCTCCGCAAGTGCGAATTCTCAGTGTTCCTCGCGGCAGCCGCGAGCATAACGATAGTTAAAGACGTGGCGCCCTCCCCTCCCGGGCGCCTCAGTTAAGGGCCCTATGCTCTCTAGGAGAGCCACAGATTCAATCGCCCAGCCATTAGGTGGAGGAAAGATGCGTGAGCTAAATGTTCGGCTGATCATGTGTTTCGCGTTGCTTTTTGCTACGACATCCGGAGCCGGTTGCGCCAGCCAGACACCGGCAGCCGTTTGCTCCGGCCCGTGCGCGAGCCCGCCAGGTCAAGGCCCGACCAATCCCACAGTAAACAACGACGCCGAGTTGAATGGCAACTACGCATTTACCTTCAGCGGGACCACCGGGAATGGAAGCGTCTCCTCTTTTTTTGGCACCGTGGGAAGATTCACGGCGGACGGGGCCGGTAATTTGACGAACGGCGAGCTGGAAACCAATGGCGTAGGCGCCCGAGCCGCGCTGGTCGCTCAAGCGTTTACCGGGACCTACTCGATCGGTGCCGACAATCGCGGCGTGATGACCCTGAATTTTTCCGGTAGCTCGGCGAAGCTGGCTTTCGCCATGCTGGCCAACGGCAACGTCCAGTTCATCGAGTTCGATGCTGTGGGAGGGTCCGGCATGATCGGCTCGGGGACCATGGAAAAAGCGGACACCACCGCTTATAGCAGGTCCCGAATAATCGGTGACTACGCGTTTGGCGCCGCCGGTTTCGATACCGCAAATAATCGCGCCGCCATCGAAGGCCGGTTTACTTCGAATGGTACCGGCGTGCTCACCAACGCCGCGGGAGACGTCGACGGCTATGGCACGGATTATGCGATGAACTTTACGGCCGCGAACTACGCGGTGTCCAATGCCGCCACGGGCCGCGGCACCATGAGCCTCGCCTTCACCTTTGGCGGAACACCCGACACCTTGAATTTCGTCTTTTACGTCGTGAATTCCGAAAAACTTTTTGTGATGGAGAGCGATCCGGTCACCACGGCGACCCCGTTGCTGAACGGCGCCGTGGTGCGGCAGCAAATTCCTGCGGGAGGTTTCACCAACGCTTCGCTGAATGGCAATCTGGTGATTTCCCTCACCGGGCACTCCGCTTGCGGCACTGTATCAGGCGTGCCCAAAGCGGTCGCCGGTTTGCTCACCACCAACGGCAGCGGCGCCCTTTCCCTGACCTACGACGAGAACTTCTGTAGTGCGCCTAATTCCGTCACCGGCGCGCCGGGAACGTACAGCGTTGCCAGCAATGGCCGGGCATCGATCACCATCGGCGGCTACAACCTGGTGGCCTACCTGATGAACGTGAATCAAATTTTCCTCTTCGTCTCCGATGTTAATGTTTTGTTCGGGGTCGGCGAACCCCAGACGGCGGTGTCCTTCACCAATACCTCGTTGAAAGGTGCGTACGCCGGCTTTGCGACCAACCCGGTGGGTTTCGGAGTGACGGTTTTGTCGGGCGAGTTTGCGGCCGACGGCGCCAGCCCCACGGGCACGATGACCGGCACCGAAGACATCGGCGCTTCGAACGGGCCGAACCCCGGCGTGGCTTTCAAGGCCACCTACTCGATATCCCCATCGCCCACCAATGGCCGGGGAATGATGACGGTCACTTCCGGCACCGGCGACAACGCCGTCATCTATATGATCTCCCCTTCGAAGTTCGTGGCCGTTTCCATGAGCGATCCCAATCCCGCCGTCTTGGACTTCGAGCTATCTTCCTCAGCTCCCGCGTCTGTCTCTCTTTCCTCGCTGATACTGAACCCGAGCAATGTTACGGGCGGGAATTCCTCGACCGGCACAGTAACGTTGAGCGGGCCGGCTCCCGCAAGCGGAGCGCAAGTGGCGCTTTCTAGTAACAACGGGGCGGCTAGCGTACCTTCGAGCGTGGCGGTCCCTTCCGGAGCCACTAGCGCGACATTCATAGTCAGCACCAGTGCCGTGACTGCGTCGACCACGGTCGCTATCTCCGCGGCCTACGGCGGCGTGACCAGATCGGCCTCGCTCACGGTGACGCCTGCCTCTCCTCCCGCGCCTTCGCTCTCCTCGCTGACGCTGAACGCCACGAGCGTTATTGGCAACGTGCAATCTTCCACAGGCACGGTGACGCTAAGCGGCCCAGCACCCGCAGGTGGTGCGCAAGTTGCGCTTTCTAGTAACAACGGAGCGGCTAGCGTACCTTCGAGCGTGGCGGTTCCCGCCGGAGCCACTAGCGCGACATTCCCAGCGAAAACGACCGCGGTGGCCACGCAGACCACGGTCACCATTTCCGCGGTCTATGGTGGCGTGAGCATATCGGCCACACTCACCGTGACACCCCCACCACTTCCAACCGTCTCTTCGCTGACGCTGAACCCCACGAGCGTTATTGGCGGCCTGCAAACTTCCACGGGCACGGTCACGCTAAGCGCGCCCGCTCCCGCTGGTGGTGCCCAAGTCATGCTTTCCAGCAGCAACGGCGCGGCCGGTGTCGCTTCCAGCGTGTTCGTTCCGGCCGGGGCTACCAGTGCAACGTTTGCGGTGACTACCTCCGTAGTTCTCGTCTCAACCTCGGTCACGATCTCAGCTTCGTATAACAGCATGACTCAGACAGCAAGTCTTTCTGTTACGCTTTAGCACCATGGAGATTTTCGCTAAGGTCACGAGTCCAGCATACCGGACGCTTTTTTGGTCGCGGCATCGACCCGATACCGTACTGCCGAACTGCTCGATCTCGAAATCAAAGAAGGTCCGTCGGCTGCCTCCCCGAGGGCTCGACGTAGCCCCACTCGTGGCTGCCGGCGCGGGCCTTTAGATCCTCGTAATCCAGCGCTCGTATTTCGTCAAGCTTTGCGCCAAGTCATTCATTTCGCAGGTGCACGACCTTTTGGCGAGGCACAAGGGTCAAGGAAGCACACTGAGATTTTCAAGAGTAGTCTGTCCGGCGGAGGGTGCCATTCAGAACTGCCCGTGCTCCACCACGGTAAAAAACTGTGATGTAACATATGCACCGCTTGGCTGGTCGGCGGATAGCGCGTGGCCCCGACCGTCAGTAGCAGTTGGTCTCATGACTTCAGGGCCCAAGTAAGAATCGAAATCAACAGGAGGTTCCCCGTCGTGCTCAGCCGCAGCCGGAAGTTCCTTTTTGCCTGGATCTTAGTTTTGGGGTGTGCCGTCTCAGCGAACGCACAGCAACCGGACGCCGAAGACGAGGATCAGATGCGATTCCGTTTTGTCGGCCCAAAGGTCGGAAATCGCATTGCATCTGTTGCCGGTGTGCCGGGCGATCCGAGTACGTATTACGCCGGAGCGGCTTCCGGTGGCGTTTGGAAATCGACCGACGGAGGCAATCGTTGGACACCGACTTTTGACAAGCAGCCCGCCGCAGCCATCGGAGCTCTGGCCGTTGCGCCTTCCGATCCGAGTGTCGTATGGGTGGGAACCGGTGAAGCCTGGGTGATTCGCGATAGCGACGTGATGGGAAACGGAATTTATAAATCGACGGATGCGGGGAAGACTTGGGCCAACATGGGGCTGCAGGAGACCGGCCGAATCGGCCGCATCGTCGTGCATCCGACGAACCCGGACATTGTGTTTGCCTGTGTGCTGGGGCGCGCCACCGGAGCTCAGCAAGACCGCGGAGTCTTTCGCACCGTCGACGGCGGCCAGCACTGGGATCGTGTACTCTTTGGCGGAGAAAATGTGGGTTGCTCCGGACTTTCCATGGATCCGCACAATTCGCGCACGTTATTCGCGGGAATGTGGCAAGTGGAAATGCACACCTGGGCGGAACTTAGCGGCGGCCCGGGCAGCGGAATTTATGTTTCACGCGACGGCGGAACGAAGTGGACTCGTATTGAAGAGCACGGCTTGCCACATGGGCCTGTCGGCAAGATCGACGTCGCTGTCGCTCCCACGAACTCCCAACGCGTCTTCGCTTTGATTCAAACCAAGGATCAGGGTTCGGTCTGGAGGTCCGATGACACGGGGGAACACTGGAAGGCCGTCAATTTCCAAAGGGCTTTGATTGGGCGCGGCGGCTATTACATTCGCATTGCGGTTTCGACCGGGACCGACAACGAAGTTTACGTTGCAAATAGTTCGTTCCATCAATCGCTCGACGGAGGACAGAATTTTCAAGAAGTCCACTGGGGCGGAGACACTCACGATATCTGGGTTGATCCGGTCAATCCTGATCGTTTTGTAATCACCAATGACGCCGGAATGCTCATTACTACCGTTCACGGCCGCGGCTTCCACCGCGTTACTCTGCCACTCGGCCAGATGTATCACGTGGACGTCGACAACCAGGTTCCATACTACTTCTACAGCAATATGCAGGACGACGGAAACATGCGCGGTCCCAGCGTGCCCGTCGACTCGCAGGAAACAGGATGGGATCGCCGCATGGGCGGTTGTGAGTCCGGTTTCACCGTTCCGGATTTGGCCGATCCCAATGTCGTTTGGGCCACTTGCTATGGGAACAAGGTCACCCGTTGGGATGCCCGCCACAAGCATGCGCGCTCGGTCAGCCCCTGGTTGCACACTCTGGATTCACCGCCGAACGCCATAAAATATCGGTGCCATTGGACGGCGCCGCTGGCAATCGATCCCTTCGACCATAACACCGTCTATTACGGTTGCCAGGTCATTTTCAAGACGACGAATGCGGGTCAGAGCTGGACCGTCACCAGTCCGGACTTGTCGACGCAGGATCCCGCTCACATCGTTCCCTCTGGAGGAATCATCGGCGACAACCTTGGCCAATTCTACGGAGAAGTTGTCTTTGCGATTGCGCCATCCAAGATCCAGAAGGGGTTGATCTGGGCAGGAACAAACGACGGCCAGGTCTGGTATACGAAAGACGGCGCGACAACTTGGACAAACGTCACGAAGGGCATTTCTGGGCTGCCTCCTCTGGGGACCATTACCAGCATCACTCCTTCCACTTTTGATCCCGCCACCGCACACATCAGCGTCGATTTTCACCTGGTGGACAACCGAGATCCCTTCATCTACAAGACCACTGACTTTGGCAAATCCTGGAGGGCTGTAACCGGAAATCTTCCGAAACATCCTTTGTCCTACGTCCGCACAGTTACCGAAGATCCGAACTGTCAGGGCCTGTTGTTTGCCGGTACGGGAAACGGGCTCTATTACTCGCTTGATGACGGCGCACACTGGACCGCCTTGGATTCCGGCCTGCCGCACGCCCCGGTCACCTGGGCCGTAGTGCAAAAAGAATTTCACGATTTGGTGGTTTCGACTTACGGGCGCGGACTCTACATCCTTGACGACATTACTCCGCTCGAGCAGCTCGCCAAGAGTCATTCCGACTCAGCCATAGTCCTGTTTGAGCCCCGCCAGGCCTACCGGTTTACCCGCGGCGGCCAAGCCTTGCTGACTTTCTCGCTGAAAACGGCGCCCAAGGACAAGAACCCAGTGGAGCTCGAAATCCTGGACGCGGACGGAAAAGTGATCCGTAAACTCAAAGCCACCAAACCCCGCGCCGGTATGAATCGCGTAAAATGGGATTTGCGTCACGAGCCGCCCCGCCTAGTCGCACTCCGTACAGTCGCTCCCGAAAACTCTCATATTTGGAATGAGCCCCGTTTCCGCGACGTCGACTGGCGTCCCATCACGCACTGGGGCGCGAAGCCCGCCGAGGTCGGACCGATCGTTGCCCCTGGCGCCTATTCAGTGCGTCTCAAGGTCGAAGGGCAAACTTTCATGCAGCCCATCACGGTTCTGCGCGATCCCAAGTCTCCGGGTTCCGAAGCGGACATCAACTCTTCCGTGAAGACTTTGCTCCGAATCAGCGACGACATCACCAGTGTTTCCGCCGCCGTCAACCAAATCGAGTGGCTGCGCAAGCAACTTGAAGTCATTGAAACTATGCTTCGCCCGCTAAAAAAGAAGGAAAAGGAAAAGCCGGAAACTATGGGCGAGGAGGACGAGGACTTCCCGGAGCCTGAACCGGCGGCAGAGCAAGCCCCGGATAGCCCCGAGGCCAAACGCAAAGCCGAGCTTCTAAAAACCGTGGAAGCAATGGACCAGAAGCTACAGACCGTTGAATACAAGTTTGTTTCTCCCGCGCTCGTCAACAGCGACGACAAGTACTTCGTCGAGTCTTACCGGACATATCTCAATCTGATCTGGCTCAATGCGGAAGTCGGCACCGGCGGAGGAGACATGGCTGGCGGCGCAGACTTTGCACCCACCGACACGCAGATGGATACGCTTCAATCGATAGAGGCTGAAATGGCAAGTGCGAACACGGAATTCCAAAAGGTGCTGAAAGAAGATCTCCCGGCGTTCAACCGCGTCCTGGGCGATCACAACATTGCTCTGGTAGTCGCCGCGACCAGCACCGATCCGGATCAACAGCACGGAAATTGAACAACCTATCGAGGAGCATGTCAAAGGAATCGATTTTAGACGCCCTACTTGCGAACTGAATTCTTGGTGTGCCTGGCGTTGACCAAATAGACCTCCAACCCGCGTTCTTCCCAAATGTCGTACAGGGGGATCCAATACACTCCGGTGGACTGCAACATCCCAGTTCTCCTCGGTAGGAATTATTCCCGGATAGACAAAACCGGCAAACTCCTGAAACTTCCGGTTTTTTCCGCGTCCATCCCGCTTGACATATTCCCATCAAAAGTCCCATTTAAGTCGGATCTCAAACCCTTCCGCGCCTCATTTAGACAGGAGATGGAGAATGGGAAGACCTTTTGAAACTGATGGAGCTGTTTATCAACGAAACGGGACTCAGTTCTGGTGGATGCGATACCGAGACCGGAACGGCCAACTTCAAAAAGAGTCCACCCACGACCGACTGGCATGGCGCTCAGAAGAAACTCGGGGAGCGGCTTCAGGCCAGGGACGGAAACTTCCTGGAAGTTGTCCGAAGGGGAGAGAATTTGACCTTTGTGCAATGGGTGGATTTCTTTCTGGAAAACTACTCGAAACCGCCAGTCCGCGAATTAAGAACCCATGAAGCCAATCTCCGGGCAGCGAAGCATCTCAAGCTCGCTTTCGCAACCCGCAGGTTGATCGATGTGATGGCTGACGACATTGAGCTTTTCATCCGGGAACGTCTACCGCCGTCCTTAATTGGGCTACGTGGGCTACAAACGGCCGACAACGGCCGCAACAAGGAAGCCGCCTAAGTGCTACAATGAACAGAGGGTTAAGTCAATTTGGGCGTGTAGCTCAGCTGGGAGAGCACCTGCTTTGCAAGCGCACCGTCATCTCACCTAAGTCGTTGAATCGGCGTCTCTTAACTGTGCAAACCCTCTGCAAGTTGGGCTACTCAGTGGGCTACAGACAATAATATAAGGTCCGTTGTCCAAGTTTGGACAAACACTCCGAAAAATGGACGCGCGATTCGAGTCCAGCGAGCACTACCGGAAGAATCGGAGCCATGCTGGAAAAAACGCTGGAGATTTCTAGAAGGGTAATTTTATAGTACGGAAGTACTAGGGTTTTTCCTCGCCCAAAATCGGGTCTTTTGTGGATTGTTGTTCGCCGTAATACATCGTACAGACCTACCCAGACGCGGTCGGGTTCCTTCTCAGATTTTGCGGACACTTGACCACCCCCTGCCCGGCCGCAAGTCGCAAACAACCTAAGCATCCATCCTAAAAAGGAAGAGTGTGCTTCGGTAAGAAGGGACCTATGACCACCAAGGTGTGTTTCCACAAGCATTGGCGCGCGATTGCTAGCTCTACCCCGCGCCTACCATTGTTCATCACAACTCTTCTATTCTTGCTTCTGATTGGCACATGGGTAGCAAATCGCACCACGTTTGCCGGCAACACGGTAGGCAGCTTCGAAATCGACGGAAATCTAACCGTCGATCATTTGGTGCCGCCGTCAGAGCCCATAGATTGGGACAGCAACCCCTTTCCCGCCGCTCTCACCACGTTCACCGATGGGACGGGGTCGACCGATGATATTTTCGGCCAGGGCTCCAAAGAAAACGACCAGACCAGTTGGGTCTGCACCACGGGAAGCGCTCCTCCCAAAGACGACGTCGTAAACGAAATCTCAATAAATGGCGCTCCTCCGGTAGCTGGTGAGATCGCCTTCCGTTTCTTCCCTGTCAGCGGCGCTCAAAAGCAGTTCCTCTACGCTAACTGGTCACGCCTATCAAACAACGGCGACGCCCATTTTGATTACGAGTTCAACCAGGCGGACCCCTCGACGAATCGTGTTCCCGGCTGCCCGCAACTGCCGCTACGTACGCCCGGCGACTTCCTCATCGCATTTGATACACAGTTTGGGGGTTCCGTCGTCGGCGTTAGCGCCTTCACGTGGAACGGCAGTACTTTCGTGCCGCTCTCCGTGGGGAGTAAGGGGATTCTTTGGGATGCCGCGGTAAACACCGCACCCAGCATCGCCGGGCTAACGGCGACAGGAATCAACCTTTTCGGCGAACTTACCCTCAATGTCAGCGATACAATCGGAGAAATCCCGTGCAACAAAATTCTTTTTGTGGCCATGAAGACGCGGGCTTCGACGTCATTGAGCGCGGAACTAAAGGACCGTACCAGGATCAAGCCGGTCAATTTCACCGTCTTCAATCCTGCGGGAGCGAACGCCAGCGGGAACGCCGCAGCGGCCCAAATCCAAGACAGGCTGTTGGGAATCAACCAGACGCTACCGGCTGCCACCCCTGCCAACTGCACACAAGGCGTTTGCAGCTCGCAGTCCGGCATCGGCTCGACGAGCAACAGCAACCAAGTCCTGAACGTAGTGGTTCCGCCTCCCGGTGGCGGTGTCGTGAAGGCCAACGTGCTCAGCGCATCGAGCACGAGCACGGTTGATCCAACGACGAACACGGCGACCGATACAGGCATTGCCGAGTCGGCCGGGGTCAACCTCGTCGGTGGGCTGGTCACTGCAGACGTTGTGCGGGCAGTGGCTGCTTCACAAGCATCTGGTTTTAACTCGTCTTTTAGTTCAGCCGGATCCGCGTTTAAGAACCTGGTCGTTAACGGTTCCCAGCTGAATAACGTCAACCCGAACACAACGATAGACCTGCCTGCGGCCCAGTTCGGGACCGGCAGTTTTGTCAAGCTCCTTGAGGAGATAGGGGCTAGTTCGCAGCCTGCATCCGGCCAGCTTTCTGGCGGGACCTACGCTGCCAACCTGACCGTTAACATGATCAGGGTTCACATAACGAGCATGGCACTCACCGGCGATGCCATTGATGTAGTGGTTTCGCATGCTCAAGCGCACGCCGACTTCCCGCAGCCCGCGGGATGTCACTCGCTGGCTGGAACGGTGAGCGGAAATGCCACCATCGTCAATGAGCAGACCGATCCGTCGCAACTACCTGTGGTAGTAGGCTTCGTGAGCATTCCGCCGCAGGGCGGGCATGATCATCAGGACCTAGACCAACTATCCACCTCGTTGGTGAGCGGCGGAACCTCGGTGAGCGACAGCGCCGGTACCGTTTCCACTTCCAACAGCAGCTCGTCGAGCTTCGCGAAGGCGGAAAATGTTTGCGTGCTCCCGGTGAACGGTTCGTGTACGGCGTTCGCCAGCGCGATCATTTCGCAAGCCAACAGCTCCTCGGGTGGCGGAATATCTTCATCCAACACGCAAGGTACTAGTCTGGTTGGACTCTCAGTCGGAGGCATGTCGGTGAGCGACAATCCTCCGCCGAACACGACTATCCTGGTGGCCGGGATCGGGTCGGTTACCCTCAACGAGCAGACCTGCGATGGCGGGGGCGCTCTACCATGCGCTGGCACCACTAGCAGCGGTATACGAGTACGCGCAATCCATGTGATCGTTGACAACCCGAATGCTTTGGGCGTTCCCCAGGGCGCGGATGTCATAGTGGGCGAGGCGCACGCCGACTCGTCTCACCCATAACAAACGCTAGCGGACGAAGAGAGAGCCCGGCACGAAGCCGGGCTCTCTCTTTTCGTCCAAGCAAGTGGACGAGTCGTCGGCATTACTGGCCAATCGTGATGCCCGCATGTTCTGATTGCTTCTCAAACTCCTCCGGCGATCGGTAACCGAAGTCCGTACATTGGATCAGCTCGTAAGCGCCTCGCTCGCCCGGCAGCGCTTCCTTTTGCTCTTGTTCGGCATATTCGCTGGATTAGCTTTGCTGCTGGCGTGCATAGGCATTTACGGTGTGTTGGCCTACTTGGCCAGCCAGCTCGTGCCCGAAATCGGAGTACGCATGACGCTTGGGGCGACCGCTCAAGATGTCGTGCGGCTGATACTCGGACAAAGTCTTGTGATGATTTTCGTCGGAGTTGGTGTCGGCATAGTTGCGGCTTGGGCCGCCGGGCGTATCTTGAATCGCTTGGTAGAGGGAATGCGGCCCGCTGACGTATCGACTTTCGCTATCACGATCCCCGTCCTGGTCATTGCCGCGCTGTTCGCTAGTTTTGCACCGGCGCGTCGCGCCAGCCGCGTAGATCCTGTGAGCGCGCTAAACCAACAGTAGTTCGGAGCTCAAGTCGCCTTAGGAAGCGATCTCCACGCTTGGCATTGATTCCGGGCGAATTACGGGCCCTCCGCAAATAACCGAATTCCCACCTGTTTGCCGACAAACTGGGAGTTGGTTCATTTTGCAGGTATGCAGGCGATCGAGGGTTCGTTCCTGAAAACAAAACGCGCACCAGTATCTACTTGCACGAATGCGTAGCCCAGTTGGGGGAGAGCACCTTCTGAAATAGCAAGTTGTCACTCTCACGAAATCTCTTAGAATCATACAGTTGTAAGGGCGTGTAGCTCAGCTGGGAGAGCATCTGCTTTGCAAGCACGTCTTCATCTCACCTAAGTCGTTGAATCGGCGTCTTTTAACAGTGCAAAACCCTCTGTTAGTTGGGCTACTGATTGGGCTACACAGAATTAAAGATACTCTGTTGGGGTTCCGGAAATTGTGAGCCGCTAATTCCGGAACCCACACACGATTTGAACCCATCGATTTTCAGGCGTTCTGTCGCATCAGTGACTTTGCAGCGGTGGTCACCTAACCTCATTTGCAACCTACGGCGGAGCAAGCGGCTGACCAGATCGGTGCGCCAGACGTAAGGACCAAGCGTCGGCGACACTATGGCCTAGCCGTGGGAATCACTTCGTCTCTTTCAAGATACGCTCAATCATGGGAATCCACTTAGGAACCATGCTCAGGAAGTCCTGAGGAAGCGGAGGACGCGTTTTTTGACGGACCTCGCGACTCTTCGGCACGCCGGCTCCAGCATGCCAGAATTCCAGGGCATTTCCAGCCGCCTCAGCGGGGAAGTCCGGTGCCCATCCCAAAACGTCGCCACCCTCGCGTTCGCTTAGCCGATAGAGTCCCAGCACCATGCCTTTGCAGATTTCAAGCGCTTCAGCCTCGAGTCCAAGCTCGATGTGGCGCTTCATATCATCGAGAACGGGTTCCACAGTTTCCTCGAGAATTTCCCAGGCGGCCTCCGAGGGCTCGACGTAGCCCCACTCGTGACTGCCAGCGCGCGCGTTAAGATCCTCGTAATCCAGCGCTCGTATTTCGTCTTCAATCTCGGCAGCAACGTCCTCATACTCCAATTGCCGCAGGAGTGATCGCGCGATCTCATCGGCCTCGCTTGAAAGATCGGGATGCGCTTTGAGGAGGCGCCGGAAGACGGTTGCAGCCTCACCGGGCTTCAGGCGGTCCAGCAAGGGACCCAGTGTGCCTTCTCGTGGTGCGCGGTTTTCGGTCTTATCCTTTGACGTCATTTCGGTCGCTCCATTTAGCCGTTGAGCTCGCTCCCGCGCAGTTTGAGTTTGTTCTCACCAGGGGTACCCCTCAGTTCCATTGCTTTGCCGCGAAGGTGCCCACATCAGTTTCCCCTGAACGGAGAAAATCCAAAAAGTCCAACCCGGAGTATTTGCACGTCTGGCACACACTCAACAGGATGAGGTATTCTTCAATGCCATTCGGGGTGGAAAGACCTTCGATGGCACGGCGGAGCCTAGCAAACGCTTTGATCGCATGCTCGGCGTTGTTGTTGTTCCAAGGAACATCATCGTGGCTTAGAAAAGTGAACAATTTGGCTCGGTCTTTTTCCAAGCGATCCTTCCATTTCGATGCGGCTGCGCTCGAGAGCTCCGTCTTCGCAATTCGCTTGTAAAAGCGGGCTACTTCGACCAGATGTTTGTGCAAAAACCTGCTTTTGAGGCCCCACCGGTCGATGGTCTTCACAATTCCTCGCAGGAGTTCGGCAAATCCCGTAACGATTCTCTTTACGTCCTCGTCGTATGGATTGTCCAGGACGGCGTCATTGAGGTCACGCACCAAGTGGAGCAAGCACTTCTGCTGTGGGCATGGGAGTGAATCGTAGGCCGCGTAGAAATCGGACACCAAGACACCCTTGAACTCGCCCAAAGCACTTTGGACTAGGCTTCCTTCGCGCGTCTCTGAATAAAAGTAAACCACTTCGCGAAACGTGGCAAAAACCCAGACGTAGGCGGTCTTTGCGTGTAGCCTGATTCGTGTTTCATCCGCGTGAATCAGGTTGCCCTCAACCATCTCGGCAAGGATGTTCTTTCGAGTTTCTCGATAGTATTCAGCACCGCGCTCCTTGAATCGACAGACGACATTTTCGTTCATTTGGAAGCCGAACAGTCTATTCAGGGTTTGAGTCACGGAACGCTGAGAGACGCAAAGCTCAATGATTTCAAAGATGGAGAATGCGGCTATGTTGCGGCCATACGTGGTTCGATCCGAGAATTCCTTTGGCCAAGGGCTAAATGCCCGGCAAACCGGGCACCAGAAAACTTGAAACTGATACTTCACTATGCATCCGGTGACCCCCGACCTGCTAAATCTCAGATCGTGGAGGCACTTCGTTATTTTTCGAAACGTCTGAGTTGCCTTTCTTTGGCAACGGGGACACGCACGCAGTGGTTCGCAGACCACTACTTTGCTAATGCGGATGGTCCTTTTCGCTCGTCTCGTGCCTTTCCGCTTGGCTCTCTTCAACTTGGAGTCGGATTGGATGTAGATGGAGTCGCCCTGGTAATCCCAGCGGGCAGCCTTATTGATAGATTCGAAGCCATCGATGGAACTCTTGAATC
>Ga0137413_10000197_pt1 | contig 17543 bp, 16 predicted proteins | sample CZODoug2_1_16fun_FD_108280 | JGI IMG/M metagenome (GOLD analysis project Ga0137413, IMG submission 108280) | Vadose zone soil fungal communities from Angelo Coast Range Reserve, California, USA - CZODoug2_1_16fungal (Illumina Assembly) | ecosystem: Environmental > Terrestrial > Soil > Vadose... | reverse complement strand
GCCGGCCAGCGCCGGGCTGGTCTATCAGCAGGGGTTCGGCGGTCTGACCGAGCAAGCCTTCCTGAACGACTTCGCCAACGGCGTCCCCACCGAGCGGGCCCGAGTGCTGTACGCGGTCCAGGGGCGCGTCGCGCAGACCCTGTTCGCCACCCGCAACACCGTGGCCGCGTGGCACTCGAAGCCGACCAGGTATGTGATCACCACCGACGACCGGACCACCGACCCCCAGCTACAGCGCTTCGTGGCCAAGCGGATGGGCGCGAAGACCCTCGAGATCAACTCCGGGCATCTGTCACTGATCACCCATCCGGACACGGTCGCCCCGTTCATCCTCGACGCCGTGGACAGCAGGTAGGCCGAACGCCAACCGCTGCCCAGCACGGACCTCGGTCCGCACCGCCGTGGACCGGGCGGCCGCGGAGCTGGTCGAGCTGTCGACGAGACTGCACGCCCGGCCCGAGACAGTCGGCCGCCGTCCCTCCGGACCGACTGCTGGTCTGGCCCACCTCCGCCCGCGTCGCGCGCGACGGCGCACCCGTCCCGCGGGCGCACACTTCCGACAAGGAGCCGCGCGTGAGTTACCCGCACATCGACACTGGGCGATCGCCGGATTCTCATACGGCGGAACCTGCGCGCTTCAGCTCGCGGTACGCCTCGAACACCGCGGCCCGCGTGCGGATGGCGCCATCGAATTCGTCACTCTCCGGCGGCCAGCCGTTGTCGCAGCGAGTAGAACGCTGTGTAGTTGGCGACCAGGTCGACGTCCCCGGCTGGTAGTCGGCCCAGGGCGGCCAGGGGGTCAGGCTCGGTGTGGTGGTCGATGCCGGCGTAGCTCAGCCGGACACCGACATCGGCGGCGCGCTCGCCGCTGGCCGCGATCGGCCGGGGGTCCAGCGCAGCGAAGTCGACGTCCCAGAGCCAGGAAGTATCGCGCCCGTCCGCGTCGCGCGCGTTGACCGCGATGATCAGCGGCCGGGCGGTGCCGAGCATGGACAGCATGGCGGACCAGCCGGCCGGGTTCTTGGCCAGCAGCAGCCGGATCACGTGGCGGCCGCGAGTAATGGTCGCGTACCGGCCGGCGACCTGGCGCACCTGGGCGATCGCATCGCCGGCCTGCCTGAGCGGCACCCGCGCGCGGCCGGCGGCAGCCAGCGCCATCAGTGCGTTAGCCCGGTTGACCTCGCCGGGCAGTCCGAGGGATAGCGGGATGCTCGAGTCCAGATGACAGGCCAGCTCGCCGTCAAGCCACCACACCGGTTGCGGCTGGGCCAGACCACAATCGCAGCTCCAGCGCGCCTTTGTCTCGACCAGCAGCCGCCCGCAGCGCGGACAGCTCAGCGAGTCCGCCCGCCACTTCGAACCGGCCGCGACCCACTCGACCGGGCCGGCGGCGTTCTCAGCCGCCCACACCGTCATGGGGTCGTCCGCGTTGGCCAGGACCGTGGTCTCCGGCAACTCGCTGAGCACTCCGGCGATACTGGCCGCCGTCCGGCGCACTTCGGTAGCCCGATCCAGCTGATCCCTGCTGAGGTTGAGCAGCACAATCGCCGACGGGTCGCAGCACCTCGCGACCGAGGCCAGATGCAGTTCGTCGATCTCCAAAACGGCCCGCTGGGCGTCGAGGCGTTCGGCCAGCGCCGCGACCGCGCCATCGGCCATGTTCGACCCCAAGGCGTTATGCGCGACCGGTCCGAGACTGCCCAGCGCGGCGGCCAACATGTGGCTGGTAGTCGTCTTGCCGTTGGTCCCCGAGACCAGCACCACCCAGCGCCCGGCCGCGAGCCGGCGCAGCGCCGAAGGATCCAGCGCCAGCGTCACCCGCCCGCCAATGATCGAGCCACTCCCCCGCCCGGCGCGCCGCGACAACGCCGCGACCAGCTGACCGGCACGAACCGCGATCCACGTCCACCAACCCAAACGGGCAGGATCACCCGAGTCGGGAGCCTCGGCCTGAGCCGGTGGACAATCGGCATCCGCCGCCGGGGACGATGGCAGAGCGGCCCCGGGCGTGGGTCGAGCCTCGTCGCCACCGTCCGCGGCCACCGCGACGTCTCTGGATCCAGTCGCTGGATCCCGGATGCCGTGGTACCAAGCGGCGATTCCAGCACGGCACCAGCCCATCCCGCGCAAGCCGCCTCGCCCTCCCCACCCACCCGGGTGTGGCTGCAGCAGCTGGAGCGCCAGTGCGAGAAGCTGGACGCGGAGCCAAATCAGAACCGTGGCCCACATCGCCGACGACAACCCCTAGTCGGCACGCGATCACCTGCACCAGACCGTTCCCGCTGGTAGGCCACCACGTCCTCCCGATCGCTGCCAGACGCCAGCAGCTAGAACCCAAGACTACGACGAACGCAGTGCGCTCCGCGACGGTGAGCGGTCCAGCTGGCGGACCCACAACTAACGCTGGTTCCCCGTGCGTATCCATAAGGTGAGTCACGGGCAAGGCTCGCGCCGAGGCGGAGTCGGACATGGACCTTCCCTTCCGGCCGCGGTTAGCGTGATCACGTCGCCTAGCCGTCCGGGTAGAACACGAACAGCCGGCAGCCGACCTGCGACTGCGGAATGTGGCTGGACCCGGCGGGGCAGTGCAGGAACGTGCCGGCCGGGTAGTCGCGCACCCCGTCGTTGAACACGCCCGACACCACGTAGACCTCCTCCGGCCCGGGCTCGTGCACGTCCAGCTCGGGCCACACCGCGCCCGGGGCAATGTCCACCACATGGAACGATCGGCCGGACGGCTCGCGCCGCAGTGGGCGAAGCGTGATGCCCTGTCCCTTGGTGTGCGCCTCCACCTCGTCGACGTGCACCCAGGAACATCCGGCGGCCAGCTCCGACATCCTCTGTTCCTCCTTCGTTGCGGACACTTCCCGGAGGGACTTTACAGACCTGTCAGTATGACCGCATGAGGATTTCGCCCGGGTCGGGTTCAACCGCCACGCGGGATAAGTTGCTGGACACCGCGAGCGCCTTGTTCTACGAGCGGGGCATCGTGGCGACCGGGGTGGACACCGTCGTCGCGGCGGCCGGGGTGTCCAAGCCGACCCTGTATGCCCATTTCGGGTCCAAGTCCGAGCTTGTCGCCGCCGTGCTGGAACGCCGGCACGCCCGCCGTCTCGCCTCCCTACCGGTATGGCTCAGCGAAGCGGTCGTCGACCCGCTCGAGCGGCTGCTGGCGGTGTTTGACTGGCTTGCCGACCTGTACGCGCGGGAGGCGCCGCGCGGCTGCGCATTCCTCAACGCGGCGGCCGAGACCCCGGATGCTGCCCAGCCGGCCCGGGAGGTGATCCGCCGGCAGAAACGCTGGATGGCCGACTACCTCGGCGAACTCGCGGCCAACGCCGGGTTGGTCGACCCGGACCTGGGTTCGCAGTTACTGCTGCTCATCGATGGTGCGAGCAGCCGCGTGCTGGTCGAGGCCGGCGCGGACCCCGAGGGCGGGCAGGTCGCGTCGATCGTCACGCAGGCGCGGCGGGCCGCCGAGGCGCTCATCGCGCACGCTGGGCCGCCGTGTCAGCCAGGCGCTGGACGGCGTTGAGGACGCCCGCGGCGGAGGGACACACGCGGAGGCCGGCCGGGCGCAGTTCACGTCTCTCCCTGGACGTCGGCGCGGGCGGGTGCACCGGTGGGCGCGTGGCCGCCGCCGAGGAAGGAGTCGACGAATTCCCGGCTGCCGGCCAGGGCGGCCGGGCTGCCCTGCATCCGCAGCCTGCCGCCGGCGAGTACGTAGGTGTGATCGGAGATCTCCAGTACGGCCTTGGCCCGCTGCTCGACGATGACGACGGAGGCGCCGTCGACCGACAGCTGGCGGACATGCTCATGCAGCAACCGCTTCGCCATGGCCGGCGCCAGATTTGCCGTAGGCTCGTCAAGAACGAACAGCGTCGGCTGCAGCATCAGCACCCGACCCATCGCCAGCATCTTGCGTTCACCGCCGCTGAGCTTGCTCGCTCTGCGATGGAGTAACGATCCCAATGCGGGAAAATAGCCGATGACGTTGTCGATTCGGTCGCGGGTTTCCTTGCCAGAGAACAGATAGCCGCCCATCTCCAGGTTCTCCCGCACCGAAAGTGGCCCGAACACGTCGTCGACCTGCGGAACGTAGCCAACACCGGCTCGTGCGACAAATTCCGGCGGCCGGTTGGTGATCTCCTCGTCGTTGAGGAAGACCTGACCGGACATCACCTTGACGACGCCGATGATGCTCTTGAGCAGTGTTGACTTGCCCGAACCGTTGGGGCCCACGATGGACACCACCTGGCCGGGCGCCACATCGATCGACATGCCGTGCACGACAGGCCGACCGTCGTAACCGGCGCTGGCCCGCACGGTTCGCAGGGCGGCTCCGCGCCGCGTCGGGTCAGCCGACAAGGTAGGCCTCCACCACATCGGAGCGGCCGCGCAACGCGTCCATGGTGCCCTCGGCCAGGACCTTGCCCTCGGCCATCACGATCACCGGGTCGCAGAATTCGTCCATGATGGCGAGCTCGTGCTCGACCATCATGATGGTCATCCCCGCGGCGCACAGCCTCAGAAGTTGCTCTCCGATCTCGTGTGCAAGGTGCGGATGTACGCCGGCGACCGGTTCGTCGAGCAGCAGTGCGGCTGGTTCGGCCATCAGCGCCCGCATGATTTCGACCAGTCGCCGTTGGCCACCGCTGAGGTCACCGGCGTACTGGTTTGCATACCGGGTAAGACCGAACTGGTCGAGGAGCACTTCGGCCCGGTCGATTGCCCGTTCCTCGCTGGCCAGCCAGTACCGGCGACCCAGCACGGCGCCGTGGAAGGAGTCGCCGGGCTGCCTCGGGACCGCGGACAGCAGGTTTTCCAGAACGGTGAGTCGCTTGAACTCGCTTGCCAGCTGGAACGTCCGCAGGAGGCCAACACGCGCCCGTTTGTACGCCGGCAGCGTTGTGATCTCCCGGTCGTGGAACACCACGCTGCCCGTGGTCGGCGCCAGGGTGCCGGCCAGCATGGCCAGGGTGGTGGACTTGCCCGCCCCGTTCGGCCCGATCAGTCCGGTAAGTCGCCCAGCATGCAACTCGAAGGACACCCCGGACACCACCGGGACACCGTCGAAGGTCCTGGTCAGCTCCTCCGCCCTGAGGATGACCCTCGCTGGTTCAGCGGGTCGTCTCTGGACAGGCCGGGTCCGCCCGGTGCGGTTACCAACCGGCGAGATCGGCAGCCGCGCCCCGGGCAGAGACCAGTCGTCTGTGTCCTTGGTAGTTGCACTCGCCTGGGCCACCGCGGCGCCGTCAGGTTTCCTCGGCGCGGCAGCGAACCGCGCGGCGATCCGCCGCCGTTCGGGGAGTACGCCCTGCGGCCGGAACCAGAGGAACCCGACGATCAGCACACCGATGGCAACCCATTGCAGGGCCGGGATCAGGCCGGGCGGCCCAAACGCGGGGATGAACCGGGTCACTTCCTCGAACGCGAGCGGTACCAATAGCGCACCAAGCACCGCGCCCAGGTGATTGCCCGCGCCGCCGATGATGACCGCGGCGAAGAGCACGATGGTTTCCGCATACGTCCACCCTGATGGCGCCCAGAGATTGATGAATCCGACCAGAATTCCGCCGCTGAGGCCGGCGATCGCGCCGCCGAGCACCAGCATGGACAGCCGCAGCGACACCACGTTCTTACCGATGGAGTCGGCGACCAGGTCGTTGTCTCGCATGGCCCGCAACGAGCGACCGTATGGCGATTCGGTCACCCGCCGCAGGAACAGATAGACCACTAGGGCCAGCCCGATCGCGGTCACCGCGTACGCCCACTGAAAGCCGGCCGACTGCGGATCGAACCGGTCTTGCAGCGGAGCAGGCACCAGCGACAGGCCGGCCGAACCGTTGAACAGCGGTCGGTAGTTATTGACCAAGAGGTTGGCCATCACCGCGGTGATGAGCAGGCCGATCGCGGCGAAGTCACCACGCAGCCGCCGGCCGACGAGGAAGGTAAACGGGACCGCGAGCACCGCACCGATCACCGCGGCACCGAGCCACGGCAACGGGAACGGCAGCGACCAACCCCCGAGGTAGGTCTGAAATCCGCCGTTGGCGGTGTCGTGGGGCAACGACAGCACCGAGGCGGTGTAGGCGCCGGCGGCCTGGAAGATGATGAAGCCGAAGTTGGTCACCCCTGCTACGCCGTACTGCTGGCTCAGGCCGAGGCAGGCCAGAATATCCACGCCGGCGTAGACGAGCATGGTGGTGAGGTAGAAGACCAGTCCGTTGCCCACAGGATCCGCCTTCGGTCAGGTTCGAGAGCCGAGCAGGCCGGTGGGACGCACCGCCAGCATGATCAGAAGCACCGCGAACGCGACAACGTCCTTGTACGCGGGGGTCAGATACGCGGCGCTGACCTCGGTGCCGACCCCGATGACGAGCGCACCGAGCATCGCGCCGTACGCCTGACCCGGACCCCCGAGGAAGACCGCGGCCAGGATCAGCACCAGGAACAAATCCGTACTGGTGGCACCGAAACTGCCCGCATCCATGGCGAACACCGCGCCGCCGACGCCGCACAGCGCACCGGAGATCAACCAGGTGATGGTGACCACCCGGTCGGTGCGAATGCCGCACGTCCGAGCCAGCGACCGGTCCGCGGCGGTGGCCCGCATCGCCTTGCCGAGCCTGCTGAATCTCAGCAACGCGTGCACCGCCAGCATCGTGACGACGCTCAGCCCTATGATCACCAGCTGCACGGACGTGAGCCGCAGTCCGCCCAGGCTCAGGGTCGGAACCTGATCGAGCTGGTAAGAGACGGTGTTGCCGCCGACGTAGGCCTGCAGGCCGAACTGCAGGATCAGAGTCACACCCAGGGACACGATGACGATGGCGATCGGTGCCGTGCCCCTGCGCTGGAACGGGGTGTAGACGCCGCGGTTGAGCAGCACAGAGATCAGCGCGCCAAACATCGCCGCGACACATACGCCGATCCAGATCGAGACTCCATGCTGGTTGATCGCGTAGGCGACGTATGCGCCGAGGATCATCACCGCGCCGTACGCCAGGTTGAGTACGTCGGTGACCGCGAATTGCATGGTGAAGCCGACCGAGGCGATCGCGAGTACGGCGGCGGTCACCAGGCCGAACCCCAGCGAGGCCAGCAGCAGGCTCACGAGCCCTCCTCGCTGACGCTCGTCGGCCGCGTTCGCGGCGCTGCTGTGCCTGATGGTGAGCTCGCAAACTCGCTCACAAGCCCTCCTCGCTGACGCTCGTCGGCCGCGCACGCTCGCTCACAACCGGCTCACCCGCCCGCCAGCGCCCGTAGCTGTTGGGGTGTCAACTGCCCGACGACCTTGACTTGGCCGGTCGCGTCGTAGGTGTCCACCTCGAACAGGCCGGTCGAGTCATGGAAACTGTCGAAATTGGTTGGCCCGCCGGGACCCACGTACCGAACGGCCTTCCCTGCTTTCAGTGCCGCCGCACCGTCGGCGAAGGAGCTCACCACGGTGGCGCCAGGTGTCCCATTGCCGATCTTCTCGATGAATGGCCGATACACCTTCGGATCGGTGCTGTTCGCGGAGATCATGGACAGCGCCGCGAGATTGATTCCGTCGTAGAGGTGCACCGCGCCCGGTGCGGTCAGGTAGGTGTTGAAGTTGCCTGTGTCTCCAACGTTTCCCTTTTCCGCCAATAGGTTCTGCGAGAAGACCTGGTAGGCCGGGCCGGTCGAGTCGACGACCAGGTTGTCGGCGACGAAGTTGGTGGACAGTGCGTCGGCGCCAATGGCCCCGGACACCGAGGTGTACCAAGCGGGGGCGATCGTGGCCGAGGTGCCGATGATCGGGATCATCGTACCGCCGTTGAGTTGCTTGACCTCGCTGAGGAAGCTGGCCGCGGTCGCGCCGAGCGCCTCAGTGAGGATGACGTCCGGGTGAGCGGCCACGCTCTTTGCGGCCTCGGTGCGGAACGTGCTTGCGTGCAGATCAAGCGTTTCGTTGTCGACCAACGACATGCCAGCTTTGGCGATAGCGCTGATGGCCGGCTGCACGAAGGTCTGCGAGCCTATGTCGTTGCCGAACGCCAGCGCGATCCTCGAATAGTGCCTCTGCTGGGCGATCGCGACCATCGCGTACGACTCGTCGAGGTCCGGTGCAACCAGCCGGTAGAAATAGTCGAAATGAGTATTACTGAATTCGGATTCCCCGGTCATGCCGAACACGACGGTCTTATTGGCGTTGATGATCGGTACGACTGACGCGGCCTCATCCGAGGTAACCCCGATCACCGCGGCGAGATTCGGGGTACTGGCGAACATCTGTCTGGTGGCGGGGACCGCGTCGGCCGGATCACCTCGGGTGTCCACCGACTTGCACGCCATGGTGTGGCCGAGCACGCCACCCGCGTTGTTGATCGCTCGGGTGGCGCCGAAGCAGGACGCCAGGTAGGTCGGGCCAAGAGCGGCGTCGGGGCCGGTGAACGGCGCGAGATCGGCAATGGTGAGCGGGCCCCCGCCGCCACTGGAGGCATTCCCGCCGCAGGCTCCGAGCATCACCACACAGACCGCGGCGAGCGCCAACCGCCGGTATCGCCCGACATTCTTCAGCGTGCGCGCCAGATCCGCTGTTCCTGCCACCGCGTTGTTGACCATTTTGCGGCGACTCCTTCCGCTCGCTGAAGGTCAAAAAGCCGTCACAGCACGTGGGTGGCCGCGGGGGCCGGAGCCCAACATCTACTGATCGGCGCGTGCTGTTCGGCGACAATGGTGTTGCGACTGGTGCCGATGGCCTCGGTGTACACCTCGACGAGTCTCACCGGCGGATTCCTCCCGACCGAGTCCACAAAGGTTGCGATTGGTCGCACACCGCTGCGATTGGTCGACCATAGGTTGCCCAGAATGGACCCGTCAAGAGCTTGCACGTGCGCTACTCCGACAGGCAATGGGTGAGCCGGCACGCGCCGAGGAAATTGGTAGGATTGGTTGAGGACCGACGAGAACAGATGATCAGGGGGCTCCTTGAGCACATCCACACGGACCGACCTCAGCGGCGAGGGGCTCGCGCGCCGCATCCTGCACGAGGCCCAAGAGGCCGGGCTACAGGTCAGCGAGCGCCTGCCCACTGAACGCAAGCTCGCCGATGACCTCGGCGTAAGCCGAACCGTCGTCCGGCACGCCCTTGCCACGTTGGAAGCAGCCGGGGCGGTCTCGCGCGAGGTGGGACGGGGTACCTTCATCCGCCGATTCGATCCGTCGGCTGCGTCCCCGAACCAGGCGGACGCCCCGATCGACGTCACCGACATCGGTCCCGCTGACGTGATGGCCGTGCGACTGCTCCTAGAACCCCAGGCGATGCCGATAGTGGTAGCCCGCGCTACCGGACGCGACCTCGACGAAATGCGGCGCTGTCTGACCGGTGGTGACTCGGCGGACACCTACGCGGACTTCGAGGTCTGGGACCTCGCCCTGCACCGGTGCCTCATGGAAGCCAGCCACAATCCGCTGCTGCTGCGGCTCTACGCCTGCGTCGAAACAGCCAGGCGCGGCCAGCTCTGGGGCGATCTCAAGCGGCGCAACGATTCCACCGAACGACGCGCGCAATACCAGCGCCAACACCGTGCGGTCGTGGAGGCGCTGCATACCCGGGACAGCGAGGCAGCTGTCGTAGCCATGCAGGCCCATCTAGCTGACGTGCGGAAAAACCTGCTGGGCAGCAACACATAGGGACGCGCGCCGGCTAACTACGGATCCACAACCAGACGCGCCAGCCGGGCATCCGGTCGCCGCCACGATCCCCTCGCGGGCGGCGACAGTGCCTTCTTCGACGGCAACATGGTTCATATCTACGCAGCGGGGCCTGACGGTGGTCGCGCCTTGTTGGTGATGAGCTACCCCACCTGACCGGCGGGCTGTATCTTCACGGCTCACCCGACCCCCGCGTCCTGAGCCCCGTTCGCCTGGCCCCGCCCAGCTAAACCCAGCACCAGCTCGGCCACGGCGACGGGGTCGTCCAGTTGCGGGCAGTGACCGGACCGGGGCAATACCCGCAGCTCACTGTGCGCGACCGCGGCATGCAACCACCGCGAACCCGCCAGCGGCACCAGCCGGTCACGGCCGCCGTGCACGATCACTATCGGGCAGCGCAGCCGGTCGGGCTCGAGGCAGTTGCGCACTTCGGCGCTGAACACCGCGCCGCCGCGCAGCACCGTTGCGGCGCTGCGCGCGTCGGTTATCGACGCCCCGAATCGCTGCACGACCAGTGGGTCCGCCAGTCGCCGGTCGCCGTAGAGGAGCCTGGCGAGGGCCCGTTGCATCCCGACCGCCAGGAGCCGGCGCGGGAGGGGGACACAGAAGGGCGCCTGGGCCAGCCACCCATTTCGGTACATGGCGAGTCTGACCGGCACGGCGAAACCCAAACCCGCCGCGTTGATCGGCATCACCGCTCGGATCGCTAGGTCGGCACGTTGAGCGGCCCGCAGCACGACCGCGCCGCCGAGGGAGTTGCCGACCGCGAGCACACCGGTTTCTTTTCGGGCGGCGATCAGCTCGGCCAGGAACGCGTCCAGTTGCGGTAGTTGAGCACCCGGCCGGCGGGGATCGGCGTGACCGAACCCGGGCAGGTCGACGGCGAGCGCGGCGCAACCCCGCGCGGCCAGCTCGGCGAGCACCCCTCGCCAGGTGTCCGCGCTGTCGCCGTATCCGTGGGCGAATACCACGCATGGACCGCGCCCTTCGACGAACAGCTCGCGGGTGGAGTATCCCGCGTACCGGGCGCGGCGTTCGCCGATCACCGGCTGCTCGCGTCGGGGAGGATGGCGGTTCTCACCGGAACCGCCTGCGCAGATCTCGCGCGCCGACGATGCGCAGCAGCCGGCGGAGCAGAGCGCTGGTGAATCGCCGGTACGGATACCAATGGGGCTCGGACCGGAAGGAAATTCGGTTGGCGGTGGTGGCCGTGCAGCGGCAGAACTTCAGTAACCCGTGGGCCCCGCCGTTGCGGGCACCGAGGCCGGACTGTTTCCAGCCCGAGTGCGGCAGTGGCAGAGCGAGCAGGTTGGCCATTACATCGTTGATGTTCACCGCCCCGACGTCCAACTGGCGGGCCACCTGGTCCGCGCGCGCAGTGCTACGGCTCCATACGCTCGCGGACAGCCCGTAGCGCGAGTCGTTGGCGAGCCGCACAGCCTCGTCCGCGTCCGCGACCTTCATGATCGGCATGGTCGGGCCGAAGGTCTCCTCGGTCATGCAGGTCATGGTGTGATCGACGTCCACCAGCACTGTGGGTTCGAAGAATGTCCCGTGTGGCGCCCGATGGCCGCCGGTCAGTGCCTTCGCGCCGCGCTCGAGCGCGTCGCGTACGTGCTGTTCGACGATGGCCAGCTGGCGGTCGCTGACCATAGCGCCCACGTCGACTCCACAGCTGTGGTCAGGCACGCCCTGGCGCAGCGCCTGGACCTTGTCCACGACGAGGGCCACGAACCGCTGGTAGACCGGGGCCTCGACGTAAACCCGCTCCACCGACACGCAGGCCTGGCCGGAGTTGAACATCGAGCCCCACACCGCGCCCGCGGCGGCACGTTCGAGGTCGGCGTCGTCGAGCACGATCATGGCATCCTTGCCGCCGAGCTCGAGTCCGCACGGAACCAGCCGCTTCGCCGCGCGCACCGCGATGTCCCGCCCGGTGCGGGTAGAGCCGGTGAACTGGATGAAATCGACCATGTCCACGACCGCGGCGCCGGTGGCGGCCGAGCCGGTGACGCCGCGGAAGACATCGGGCGCGCCGATCTCGGCCCAGCCCGCCACGGCGGCGTTGGTCGCCAGCGGGGTGAACTCCGAGGGCTTGAGCACCACTGCCGCGCCGGCGATCAGGGCCGGCAGCGCATCCATCATGGCCAGCGCCAGCGGAAAGTTCCACGGGGTGATCACGCCCACCAGGGGGTACGGCCGGTAGGACACTCGCTGGTGCTTGTTCAGCGCGATCGCGCTGTGCCCGAGGGCTGCGGTCGGCAAGGAAGCGAGGCGCCCGCGCTCGGTAGTAGTTCAGCACCTCGACGGCGTAGGCAGGCTCGAGTGCGGCCTCCGGCCATGCCTTGCCGGTTTCGGCCTGCAACAGTTCGGTGAGACGGTCCTGGTTGTCCAGCAGCCAGTCCCGGTATCTGTCCAGCCAGTGCACCCGGCCCGCGACGTTCAACGCCTCCCATGCCGGCTGTTCGGCTCGGAGCCTGGCCACCACCGAGGCGACCTGCTCGACGCCGTGCTCGGTGACCGTCTCCAGCGTGCGGCCGTCGGCGGGGCTTCGCACGATGAGTGTCACGGCCGGTCCTCTGTCAGGCGCCGGTGATAGGCCTCTCGCGCGGCGGCGTGCGGCCGCGCGAAGGCCCGCTCCAGACCCATCTGTCGCTCGATTGACCGGCGGACCGGCCCGGGCAGCAACGAGAGCGCACGCAGTGCCGCCGCGAGGGACCGGGGGACAAAAACCTGCACCCGCCCGCCGCCGGCCGCCGCGACGATGGCTCGCGCCACCTCGGCCGGTTCGACCGAGGCGATCCGGGTCATCCACCGGGGATAGTTCGCGCCGGCCGACAACTCGGTGCTCACCACGCCGGGCAGCACCACACTGACCCCGGAGCCCCGGTCGCGCAGCTCGCGGTCGAGCGCCCGGCTGAAGGTGATGACGGCGCTCTTCGTGGCGCAGTAGGTGACGATTCCCGGTGCGTCCAACAGGCCGGCCAGCGAGGCCACGTTGACCACGCGTCCGCTGCCGCGCTCGACGAACCTGGCGATGGCCAGCTTGCAGCCGGTGATCACTCCCCGCAGGTTGATGTCGATCATGCGGTCGGTCATCGCGTCGACCTCGTCGGCGAACATCCCGGTCGGCATGATGCCGGCGTTGTTGACCAGCACATCCAGCGGGCCCAGCTCGGCCTCGGCCGCATCGAGGTAGGCAGCGAATGAGTCACGGTCGGCGACGTCGAGCGGCAGCCCGAGGATCCGGGCGCCCGGGGTGGTGGCGAGCTCGGCGGCGGTCTTCACCGCGAGCTCGCCGTCCAGGTCGCCAATGGCGACCTTCGCCCCGGCGGCCAGGAACGCTTCCGCCGTGGCCCGGCCGATGCCGCGGCCGCCGCCGGTGATCGCGACGACCAGGTCCGCCACCGGCTTCGGTGTGCGTGTTCGTCTCATGGACCAACCTCTTTGTCGGTGGCGAAGACAGGACGGGACAGGACGCTGCCGCGTTCAGTTCCAGGCGGGCAGGCGCTCGGCGAGGTCGCCGAGCTCCCAGGGCCCCTCGGTCTGGATGGTCTCCCGCGTGGTCCAGCCGTCCAGCAGCGAGATCGCGCCGCCCTGCACGGCGAACACCTTGCCGGTCAACGGGCACTTCTCCTGAGCCAGGTACGCGACGATCGGCGCGATGTTCGCCGGGTCGAAGCCGTCGAACTCGCCCTCCGGTACCTCCGCCGCGAAGATCGCTTCCATGCCCGGGGTGGCCAGGGTGAGCCGGGTGCGGGCCACCGGGGCGATGCAGTTCACCGCACGCCGTAGCGCTCCAGCTCCTGCGCGGCGACCAGGGTCAACGCGGCGATGCCGGCTTTGGCCGCGCCGTAGTTGGCCTGCCCCGAGTTCGCCATGAAGGTGCCCGACGCCGAGGCCGTGTTGATCACCGAAGCGGCCCGCTGCTGGCCCGCCTTGGACTGCGCCTTCCAGTAGCCGGCGGCGTGGCGCAGCACCGCGAGGTGGCCCTTCAGGTGCACAGCGATCACCGAGTCCCACTGCTGTTCGTCGATGCCGGCGATGAACGCGTCGCGCAGGATCCCCGCGTTGTTCACCACGATGTCCAGGCCACCGAACGCGGTGAGCGCCTGTTCGACCAGGTTGGCCGCACCGGTCCAGTCCGCGACGTTGTCGGTGTTGGCCACCGCCGTGCCGCCGGCCGAAGTGATCTCGTCGACGACCAGCTGGGCCGGCCCGGCGTCCTGCCCTTCGCCGGCGTTGCTGCCGCCGAGGTCGTTGACCACGACGCTGGCGCCCTCGCGTGCCAGCAACAACGCGTGCGCGCGCCCGATGCCCCGGCCCGCTCCCGTCACGAGTGCGACGCGGTTGTCCAACGAGCCCATGTGTTCGTCCTTTCGAATCAGAGGTCAGTCACGCCCGAGCCGGTCAGGCCAGCAGCCCGCCGAGGTTGTCCAGCGAGGCCGCGACCTCCTTGTTAGCCGCGCGCTCGACCGCGGCGCCGATCGCGCCGACCATGATCTGGCTGATGAATTCGGCGTCGATCGAGGCGACCGAAGCGTCCGGCCCGTCGGGCTCGACCTCGAGTACGAAGGTGATCTTCGCCCCGGCCAGGCCGGCCCCGACGATCTTCAGCCGACTCGGCGCCTCGACCTCCTCGACCACCCACTCGATCTTGTTGGCCATGCCCATGATGGTCGCCTGCTCGGTGGCCCGGGTACCGACCGCGAGCTGGGTCGGCGGCTCGCCGTACCACCTGTCGTGGATGGTCAGCCACTTCTCGTAGGTGCTCATGTCGGACAGCTGGATCCAGACCGCGTGCTGGCTCGCCGCGATATTCTTGCTGGCCTTGGCATGCGCCATGTCGATCTCTCCTCTTCATCGGGTGTTGTCGGACCCCGGGGGCACCGGGCCTGCGAGCTCAGCGCTCGGCGGGCCGATAGGCAGTGACGACGGCGCTGCCGCCGAGGCCGATGTTGTGTTGCAGCGCGACCGTCGCTCCCGGTACCTGCCGCCGCTCGGCCAGGCCGCGCAGCTGCCAGTTCAGCTCGGCGCACTGCGCCAGACCGGTGGCTCCGAGCGGGTGGCCTTTGGAGATCAGGCCGCCGGAGGGGTTGACCACCCAGCGCCCGCCGTAGGTGGTTTCGCCGCTGTCGACGAGCTTGTGCCCTTCGCCCTCTCCGCACAGCCCGATGGCTTCGTAGGTGAGCAGCTCGTTGGGTGCGAAGCAGTCGTGCAGCTCGATGACGTCCACATCGTCCGGGCCGATGCCGGCCTGCTGGTAGACCTGTTGCGCCGCCCTACGGCTCATCTGGGCGCCCACGAGCGTGATCAGGCTCTGGCTCTCGAACGTGCCGGGCACGTCGCTCACCAGGGCCTGCCCGACGATCTCCACCGCCTGACCGGCCAGGTCGTGCTGCTCGACGAACCGCTCGCTGGCCAGCACGGCCGCGCCCGAGCCGTCGGAAGTCGGGGAACACTGCAACCGGGTGAGCTGCGCGGCCTCGTACACCATCTTGGCGGCCTTGATGTCCTCGAGCGTGTACTCGTCCTGGAACTGGGCGTAGGGGTTGTTGGCCGAGTGCCGGTGGTTCTTCTCCGCGATCTTGGCGAAGTGCTCGGGGGTCGAACCAAAGCGCTCATTGTGTTCCAGTCCGGCCGCGCCGAACATCCACGGAGCCGGCGGGAACGCGATCTCCCGCAGCTCGGCCATCGCGAGCAGGTGCCGTTGCATAGGCTGCTCGCGGTCGTTGTAGGTCGAGCCGAGCGAGCCCGGTTGCATCTTCTCGAACCCCAGCGCCAGCGTGCAGTCCGCCATGCCACCACGGATTGCCTGGGCGGCGAGGAACAATGCACTCGACCCGGTCGAGCAATTGCTGTTGACGTTGAACACCGGGACCCCGGTCAGCCCCAGCCCGTAGACCGCGCGGTGACCCGAGCAGGATTCGCCATAACAGAATCCGACATAGGCCTGCTGGACCTCTTCGTAGCGGATGCCCGCATCGGTCAGCGCATTGCTGCCCGACTCGTGTGCCATCGCCGGGTAGTCCCAGTCCGCACGACGGCCGGGTTTCTCGAACTTGGTCATACCGACACCGATGACAAAAACCCTGTTGCTCACTGGACTCTCCCCTTGCCTTAGAACGGGCCGAACTCCGCGAGACCGTCCTTGATCACGGTCTTGCCCTCGTCGGTCACGGTCTCGAACGCGCAGGTCTCGCGCGTCACACGGCCCGGCGTCACACCGGTCGACCAGATGCTGGTGGTGATGGTGTGCTTGGGCTGGGCCGGCGCGCTGAACCGCACCGCCAGCCGCCTGAGTCGGCTGGGGTCCCCCAGCACGTGTCCGATCACCGCGTGCGAGGTGAACGCCATGGTGCACAGGCCGTGCACGATGATCCCGGGCAGCCCCATCAGCTGGGCGAACTCGTCATCGAGGTGAATCGGCATCGGATCGCCGGACGCCTCGGAGTACCTGAAGGTTTGGTCCTCGTCGAACTTCTGCACCACCTGTGCGGAGGGCTCACGCGAGCGCAGCTCCTCGTCGAGGGTGTGCTCGGGCGACGGCTGCCCGTACCCGCCGTCCAGCGTGCCGCCGCGGAAGAAGCCGACGAAATACTGTTCGTTGACCACGTCTCCCCGGTCACCGCGGCATTCGATCAGAGTGGTCACCGTGACGCCGGAGGACTTTCCGTGGATTCCCACCACTTTCGCGCGACTGGTGAGCTTCTCCCCCGGCTCGATGGGTCGATGGAAGCGGAAGTCGTGCTCGCCGTGCAGAATCTTCATCATCAACTCGTCCGGCACCACCGACATGGTCCGCTCGGCCATCAACTGGAACGGCGGGACAACCGCGAAGACCGGGGGCGCATAAACGCCCTCGAGGTGCTCGCGAATTGGGTCATTGGTCGCCTCCGCATAGGCAACGATCCGCTCGCGTTCGACCGTGAACTCGAGCTCGTCCCCCCACATATCCAGCTGTGCCAGGTCGAAGCCTTTGTTGTCAGACATTGGGTCTCCTACCGTCCTCGCACTCGCGGCGACTGGGTTCAACCGTAGGAACCGGCCGCCGGATGAGCGATGACCGCGGCTCGCGGCATTCGTGACCGCGGGAGTACCCCCGGCGTCGCTGGTAGCTTCGCTCGCGCGAGATCCCGCCGAGAGAGAAGACGATGTCGAGCCCGACCGTGCCGATCCAGTTCGTCCACCGCGCGCTGCACACGGTGGCCCGCGCGGGTGTGGACGTCAACGAGCTGCTGCGCGGCACCGGGGTCTCCGCGGAGTTGGTGGTCAACAGGCGCGCTCGGGTCACCATCGAGCAAGTCACCGTCATCACCCAGAGGCTCTGGCAGCTCACCGGGGACGAACTGTTCGGCGCCGGCGAGCAACCGGTTCCGCGAGGTACCTTTCGGCTGCTGTCCCTGGCGATGATCCACTCACCCGACCTGCGCACCGTGCTGCGCCGTTTCGACGAGTTCACCGACGTGCTGCCGAACGTGCCCTCGCTCACCGTCACCGCCGGACCGGACAGCACCCGCCTTCAGATCGACATCAGTGGCCTCGACGACCCCGAGCACCTGGTCACCGACTTCGCGCTGGCGGTCGGTCACCGCTTCACCAGCTGGCTGATCGGGAAGCGGATCAAGCTGAGCGCCGTCGAGCTGCCCTATCCGGAACCGCCCGAGGCGGCCGACTACGACCGGGTGTTCGGCACCGGCAAGCAACCGGTTCCGCGAGGTACCTTTCGGCTGCTGTCACTGGCGATGATCCACTCACCCGACCTGCGCACCGTGCTGCGCCGTTTCGACGAGTTCACCGACGTGCTGCCGAACGTGCCCTCGCTCACCGTCACCGCCGGACCGGACAGCACCCGCCTT
>Ga0137413_10000195_pt1 | contig 17571 bp, 17 predicted proteins | sample CZODoug2_1_16fun_FD_108280 | JGI IMG/M metagenome (GOLD analysis project Ga0137413, IMG submission 108280) | Vadose zone soil fungal communities from Angelo Coast Range Reserve, California, USA - CZODoug2_1_16fungal (Illumina Assembly) | ecosystem: Environmental > Terrestrial > Soil > Vadose... | reverse complement strand
GGCTAGCAGTGTGGTGGTGGACAGGACGCCGCTGGTGGTGATGGCGAAGTTGTCGACGAGGTAGTCGGATGGTTTTTTCGCGAGTTTTACGTCGGGTTCGAGGTCGCGGTAGCGGATGTCGAGGCGGCTCATGTGGAAGGGCAGGAATTCGCCCATGTGGCCGAGGATGACCTTCGCGGTGGGAAACTGGTCAAACAGCCCGCTGTAGATCAGGCGCAGGGCGTGGGCGCCGGTCTCGGCGGCCCACGCGTAGTTGGGGCCCAACAGTTCCGGGCGTCCCTCGAACACCGACCAGCCCAGCGGCGCGCTGTTGGGGTGCAGATACAGCGGCACGTCGTGCCCGGCCAGTGCCTCCCAGAACACCCGGTACTGGGGTTCGTCGAGGTAGGTGTCCAGGACGTGGCCGTTGACCAGGACCCCGGACAGGCCGAGTTGGGTGATGGCGCGGTCGAGTTCGCGGACCGCGGCGGCCGGGTCTTGCAGGGGCATGGCGGCCAACCCGGCGAACCGGGTCGGGTTGTCCTTGATCGTCGCGGCCAGCACGTCGTTGACCAACTGGGCATCGGACACCGCGATCGCGGCGTCCGGCTGCATCTGCACGCCCGGGTTGGTCAACGACAACACCTGCACATCGACACCGTTCTCGTCCATGTCCCGCAGCCGGTACTCGGTGAAATCGGGAAGTCTGCGTTCCCAGTTCGCCAGCACCTCGGGGCGGAAAGGGCTCGGCTGGTGCAAGGAACCTTTGGTGGTCATTTCCGGCACGTCAAAGGCTTCTTCCATGGCAATGATCTTCATTGTGTACTCCTTACTGGCTAGGGCCTATAGGGGGCGAGGATTCGGCAGCACCGCGACCGTGGGAACGGGTGTCCAGGTTGGCGTCCCCGCCCCATCGCGGGTGACGCGCCCGAATGCCTGGTCGCCGAAATGGAAGCCGAAACCGAGCGTGTCGGGCTTTTCCAGTTCGGCGGTGATGTGGGCGCGGGCGATCAGCACCCGCTCGGTGTCCACATCAGGGCGCGATGCCCATGCGGGATTGGTCAGCTGGGCGGGGATGTGAAAGGCGTCGCCGAAGACAACGACCCGCCGTCCTTGTGCCGAGGTCACCACGTAGGAGGTGTGGCCGGCGCTGTGCCCCGGGGTGACCACGGCGACGATGCCCGGGGCCACCTCCTGACCATCGGCGATGGTCGTGCAGACCTTTGCCAGGGGCTCGATCACCTGCTCGACCGATGAACTCCCCGGTGGGTGGATGCCGTGCTCGTGCGGGGCCAGTTCATCGGCTGAGACCAGGTAGCTGGCATTCGGGAAGGTGGGGTGCGGGGGCTGGCCGGCGTCGTTGACGAACGCCCAGCCGGTGTGATCGACATGCAGGTGCGTCAGGGCCAGCACGTCGATATCGGCGGGGGCGTACCCCAGCGCCGCGAGGGTGTCCAGCATCGCGCCACAGTTGATCTCAGCCCACGGAATGGCGCCGCGGACGGCACCGTAGCCGGCGTCGATCAGCACGCGGTGCTCGCCGCGCTGCACGAGCAGCCCGCCGCACGACATGGCCACGCGCCCGTCGGCCGTCACCGCGTCGGGGTGGTCCTGCCAGTAGGACGCGGGGATGCTCCGTAGGAACTCCTCCTTGATCATCCCCATCGACCCGTCGACCACGTACGTCAGCGTCACGTCGTCGACGTGCACGGTGCGCACCGCCGACTGGTCGCTGAGGCGCCCGAGTGCGGCGGTCATACCGATGCCCCGACGGCGGCCGATCCGGCGCGAGCCCACCGCCCCCGCGCAAGATCCACGACTAGTCCGATCGGACTGATCTTCATCGTGTGCTCCTTGTTGTCGCGCTGTGGCTCACGCTGTCCACCTGGGCGCCGTCGACGACTGGCTGCACCACCGAAGCCTCCTCCAAATTTGAGCCGGGCTCAAGAATTTCTTGACCTTGGTTCAAAAATGTCGGTAGCATCACACACGTCTACCGGACCGAGGACGGTCGATGGATCGCGATGCTTCGGTGCAGGAGATCGCCCGCAGATGCTTCGCCGCGATCGGCCGCCCGGAACTGATCGAGGGCCCCCGTTTCGCTACCGCGAAGGACCGCGTGACTCATATCGAGGAGGTCGACGACATCGTCGCCGGCTGGGTATCCGACCGGACTCGCGACGAGGCCCTATCCAGGTTGCTGGACGGCGGAGTCGCGGCCGCGCCGGTCATGCACGTCCGAGACCTCTTCGACGATCCGCACGTCGCTGGGCCCGATTCGGATGCACGGCGTGGTCCCCCGCAGAAGTACTGCGCGAGTGGATCGACGTCTCCAATAAGCCTCTCGCGGAGCTCCGTGCCGCCCACATCATCTAGCGAGCACCCTCAACGCTGTGGAGGAACGATCCCATGACGAAGGATGACCTGGCAGTCCTGCGGGCCGCCGAGGACGAGAAGATCGAGGCGGCCGTCGCGGTGTCCGACGTGCCCTCTCTGCTGGCGGCCCTGGCCGCGCTGACCGGGGACGTATCGCTGCTGCGCCCGGATCTCGAGCCGGACCGGCACCCGCTCGCGGTGGACGCCGGCTTCGACAAGGAGCGGCTGGCGCTCGGCCGCGGCCTCGCCCTCGACGTGCTGCGCAAGCTGCGTACCGGCGAGGTGGAGCCCGTCGAGGAGCCGGACCAGCCCGACCTCGAGGCGGTCATGCGGTATCTCGCCGGCGACTCCGAGGACCAGTTGCGGTTCCTGCGAGAGGAACTCGCGCTCTCCGGGGATCCCGCCGCTCCGGACTGGCGCAAGGACGAGATCGCGCCGCGCACGGCCTTCCGTGTCTTGATCGTCGGCGCGGGCATGTCCGGGCTGCTCGCCGCCTACCGCCTCCAGCAGGCCGGGGTCGACCACGTCGTCATCGAGAAGAACGACGACGTGGGAGGCACCTGGCTGGAGAACCGCTATCCCGGCTGCCGGGTCGACGTCCCCAGCCACTCCTACAGCTACTCGTTCGCGACCCGTTCCGACTGGCCCGGCTACTTCTCCGACCGCGACACGCTGCTGGATTACTGGCAGCGGTTCGCCGACTCCACCGGGGTGCGCAAGTCCGTCCGGTTCGGCACCGAGGTGACCCGGGCGGTCTTCGACGAGGGCGCCGAGGTGTGGCATGTCGAGCTGCGCACGCCCGGCGGCGACACGGAGACGATCGCGGCCAACGTGGTGATCAGCGCGGTCGGTCAGCTGAACCGGCCCGCACTGCCCTCGATCGAGGGCCGCGACTCGTTCACCGGGCCCGCGTTCCACTCCGCCCGCTGGGACGACTCGGTCGACCTGCGCGGCAAGCGGGTCGCGATCATCGGGACCGGCGCGAGCGCCCTGCAGATCGTGCCGTCGATCGTGGACACGGTGGGCAGCATGACGGTGTTCCAGCGCAGCGCGCCATGGCTGGCGCCCACACCGACACTGACCGAGACGTTCCCCGAGGGGATGAGCTGGCTCCTCGACGTGGTGCCCGGCCTCGCAACGTGGTACCGGTTCTGGCTGTTCAACCAGCTCGTTGAGGGGCTGATCCCCTATGTCGGCCGCGACCCCGGCTGGACGCCAGACACGGTGGCCACCTCAGCGGGCAACGAGGAGCTTCGCGCCGGGCTGACCGAATACCTGCGCGCGCAGCTCCCGGACGACCCGCGGCTGCGGGAGAAAGTGATCCCGCGCTACCCGCCGGCATCGAAGCGAATGCTGCGCGACAACGGCAGCTGGATTGCGGCGCTGCGCCGTGACCACGTCGAACTCGTCACCGACCCGATCAAGCGAATCTCTCCGACCGGGATCGAGACCGCCGAACGCGGCGAGACCGGATTCGACGTGATCGTCTACGCCACCGGTTTCGAGGCCAGCAACTTCCTCACCCCGATGACCGTCGTCGGGAAGGGCGGGGTGGACCTGCACGCACACTGGAACGGCGACGCACGGGCCTACCTCGGCATGACCGTGCCCGGATTTCCCAATCTGTTCTGCCTCTACGGACCGAACACCAACATCGTGGTCAACGGGAGCATCATCTTCTTCTCGGAATGCTCGACGCACTACGTCATCGCGGCAGTAAAGAGCCTGCTCAAGGACTCCCACAAGACGATGGATGTGCGGGCGGAGGTCTGCGCCCGCTTCAACGACGAGGTCGACCGAGGCAACGCGCTCATGGCGTGGGGCGCCCCCGGGGCGCGTAGCTGGTACAAGAACCGGCATGGCCGCGTCTCCCAGAACTGGCCCTTCCCGCTGCTGGACTACTGGCGCCGGACCCGCGAGCCCGAACCTCGCGATTTCGTCTTCAGCTGACCCGCCGTGGCTACCGGGTGGCCGTCCTCGAACGGCACCCGGAGCTCTATGGGCGGGCCAGGGCCGGGCACATCGACGGCGAGATGGCCCCGGACGGGCTATACCACAGATCGACCGCTTGACTATCGTCAAGAAATCTAAACGTACCTGGATTCTGGATTGCAATGCGGCAGCTGCCGCATCAGTAGCGGAGCGCGTCCCAGGGGTGGAGCCTGGCCGCCCGTATCGCCGGGTAGACACCAGAGATGAGTCCTATCAACAGGCTAATCCCGAAGGCGAGGACCACAGCCTCCAGCGATACCTGAGGAAGGCCGTACAATGGCGCCAGCCTTGTCAAGATAATCCGACCCACCAGAGTCGCACCCACACCTAGGGCCACACCGATGAGTCCGCCTGATCCGGCGATCATCATGGATTCGATCAGGAACTGTCGAAGAATCGCGCCCCGGCGTGCGCCGATCGCACGCCGGACGCCAATCTCACGAGTCCGTTCGGTGACAGTGATGAGCATGATGTTTGCCAGCCCGAGAGCGCCAATAAACAGTGCTATTGCCGTCACACCTCCACTGAACCAGAGCAACAATGACAAAAGCCCATCCCCGGCGGCCAGCCACGATGGAAGGAAATTCACACTGAAATCCCGCTGGGTGGGGTCTTTGACGAAGTGCTCGTGATCCAGAATAATGTTAAGCTGATTTACCGCCGGCCGCACAGTGTCCAAATTAGTTGCCAGGACGCCTATCCCGCTGACGGTGCGCATTCCACCGAACAGGAATGAACGAGCGGTGGTCATGGGCATCAGCGCCGTGGCGTCGCCCTGGCCGTCGGGCCCGAGCAGCCCAACGACCTGGAACGTCAGCCTCCCGATCTTCACCATTGCCCCCAAGGCGGACGATGGACTACCTCCGAACAGTGAGGTGACAAGGGCCGGCCCGATCAGAACCACTCGAACACCGCCTCGGTACTGACTGTCGGTGAATACCGTGCCCGCAACCACCGAGATATGGTTGAGCTGAAGATATGCGCTGGTGGCGCCGACCACGTTAGCCCGGTAATTATCCGCGCCGTGTCTCATCATCGCCGCGCCACTCACCATTGGAACAACGCTGGCTATCAACGAGGGATCAACTTGTCTCCGCAGAGCCTCGACATCGGAGTCGAGCAGACTTCTCGGACCATTCCCTCCTGGAGTGGCGGCGGCTGACCTTGTCACTGTTATCCCCTGCCCGACAGCGTCGAATGCTGTGCGGTACGTACTGTTCAGTCCGCTGACGAGGCCAGCTAGGATCACCACTACCGAGACGCTGACCACTATCCCGATCATAGTGAGAGCCGTCCGCAGACGCCCGACCCGCATGCAATGGAGTGCAATAAAAAAGGCCTCTTTGAAGTGCACCGTTGCGCTCCTTTTTTCAATGGCCCTGGCGGACACCCACGGTTTCGTGCGACTGTCGCTTGTAATCCCTCCGCGCGCATTCTCCGCTCAAACGCCGATGGACTGATCTTCGTGTCGATGTTCGGGTCTTCGAGACCCGGGTGCGCCTATAACCACGTCACAGGCGGGAACGTCACCGATGGCGTTCGTCCATCGAGACGACAAGCCCGCCGCGCAGCACAAGCCGATCGGGCACCGTCCACTCCTCCTCGAGCAGATTGAAATAACGGGACGCCCCCGCCGCCGGGCGCAACGTGATGTAACGCGACCGCGCCGTGCGGCACGGCCGCCGTAGCGGGGCGTGAACACTGCCGGTGACAGCGGAACGGGTGCAGGCCGGCTCCCCACGGGGACGGTAGGACAGTTTTGAACCAGGGTCAAGAGACTGGCGATGGTTGTCCGGCCTGGTGAGAGAGCACCTCGCATCCCAGCTGGCTGAAAGCGGGTATCACGGAGTTGGGGTCGTCTGCCCGCCCTGCGAGGGCAAGTTCGCCGTGCGCGCCAGCGTTAAGGTCGACCTGCGCGAGTTGGGACGACACGGCGGCGAGATCGACATCCCCCGCGCCGGGCTCGACCTGGCTACGGGCTTCCACCCATCTGATCTGTCAATGATTCCCGGGAGATTCCGTGCTTGCCGAGGTGTGCGTAGATCTCGGACAAGCTCGCGGGAAACTCGATTTCTCGACACCAGGGGATCCTCGAGCAGCTCACCCTGGGTTCTCTGGTAGCCCCACGTCGTGTGCTCGCTGCCATCCTCTCGATCAGTGCGGCGAGAGCGTCGTCGATGGGCGAGCGCCCCGATTGTGGCGGGTACGTCCCTTCCTGGCGATTAGGCGGCGGTGCGGGGCGGCGGGCGGCGAGCCGCTCCAGGAAGTCCTCGATCGGCTGACCGGCGAGCCCGGTGTCGTCCTCGCTCATCGGACTCCGATCATCGGGGAACGCTCACAGCACGGCGCTGATCACTGGAAGACGACGGTGCGGCTGCCGTTGACCACGATCCTGGTCTCGGTGTGCCACCGCACGGCCCGTGCCAGCGCCCGGGTCTCGGCCTCCCGGCCGCGCGCGGCCAGCTGGTCCGGGCTGAGCGTGTGGTCGACGCGGATGAGCTCCTGCTCGATGATCGGGCCCTCGTCGAGGTCCGCGGTCACGTAGTGCGCGGTCGCGCCGATCAACTTGACCCCGCGGGCGTGGGCCTGGTGGTACGGCCGGGCGCCCTTGAAGCTCGGCAGCATCGAGTGGTGGATGTTGATCACTTTGCCCTCGAGCTGCTTGCACACGTCGTCCGAGAGGATCTGCATGTAGCGGGCGAGTACGACCAGGTTGACCTGCTCGTCACGAACGATGTCGAGCAGCGCGGCCACGGCCTCGGCCTTGGTGTCGGGCGTCACGGGGATGTGCCGGAACGGGACGCCGAAGCTGTCGGCGATCCGCCCGAGGTCGGGGTGGTTGGACACGACCGCCACGACGTCGAGGTTGAGCTCGCCGATGGAGTTGCGGAACAGCAGGTCGTTGAGGCAGTGCGCGAACTTGCTGACCATGATGACCACGCGCTGCCGCTGGGCCGTGTCGGCCAGCCGCCAGGTCATATGCACGATGGTGCACTTCTGCTGCACGAGTAGTTCGGTGACCGCGTGGACGATGCCCGGAGCGTCCGGGCAGGAGAGCAGCAGCACCCCGTGCTGGGCGCCGACGGGAGGCGTCATGACGCCTCCGGGAGCAGTCGGGGCGAGCGGGGCGCGCCCGCGGCCCTGTCGGCAGGTGGGTGCCCGGCGAGCAGCCGTGCCGCCGTCACGGTGTTGCGCAGGAGCCAGACGTCGGTCACCGGACCGACTCCACCGGGCACCGGCGTGAGGGCACGCACCCGCGAGGCCACCGACTCGTGGTCGACGTCGCCGACCATGTGCACCCGGCCGTCGGGGCCCTCCCGCGGGTTGATGCCGACGTCGATGACGATCGCGTTCTCGCTGACGTGTTCGGCCTTGATCAGGCCGGGCTTGCCGGCCGCGACGATGAGCACGTCGGCCCAGCGGGTGTGCCGGCCGATGCCGGTGGTCCGGTCGGCCCATTCGTCCACGGACTCGACGGTGGCCTGCCGCTCGTAGCCGAGCGAGATCGCGGGCTTGCCGACGTTGTTCGAGCGGCCGACGACCACGATCAGCGAGCGGTGGTAGAAGTCCGCTCGGTCCTCCCCCACCGAGTCCAGCCAGGTGTCGAGCAGGTGGTACACCGACGCCGCGGTCGACGGCACGAACCGTGGCACGCCGAGCGCGAGCAGGCCGGCGTTCTCCGGGTGCACCGCCTCGACGTCCTTGCGGGGGTCGATTGCCCGGAACACGGTCGGCTCGTCGATGTGCGACGGCAGCGGGCGCAGGACGAGGATCCCGGACACACACGGGTCCTCGTTCAGCTCGGTGACCGTGGCGATCACCTCGGTCTCGCTCGCCGCGCCCGGAAGGGTCCGCGGGAGGTAGGGCACGCTGAGTTCCTCGGCCAGCCGGCGCAGCCGCAGCTCGTAGGCCCCGGGGCTGTACTCCTCGCCGACGGACACGGTGGCGAGACCGATTCCGAGTCCGTCCTCCCGCAGGCGCGCCACGTCGGCCGCCAGGTCCTTCTTGAGTGACCGGGCGCACGCGCGCCCGTCGATCACCTGGGCATTCATCGTTGCTGCAGCTCCTTGCGATGGAAGCCAACGAGCCGGTCGGATCGATCGCGCGGCCGCTGACCTTCTCGACCGGCTCGTGGGTGTGTCGGGGTCCGTCAGGCGAGGCGGGCCAGCCAGCGCTGCCGCCAGTCCTCGGTGCTCTCCAGGTCGTTGAAGGTGAAGACGTGGAAGCCCCGGAGGCCGCTGTCGTCGCTGGCGAAGGCCGGGGTCAGTCGCTCGACCAGCTTGTTCGGGCTGTACCCGCCGGGCAGGAAGAACCGCCAGAGCATGCTCTGCTGCTTGGTCAGGAACTTCGCCGACTGGCCAAGGCCGAGCCCGGCCGAGACGCGGATCAGCTTCTGCCTGCTGATCGCGCCGGGGATCCCGACCTCGATCGGCAGGGTCACGCCCCGCGCGCGGACCGTGCGGGCCCAGTCGATCGTCGTCCCGGCGTCGAAGCACAGCTGGGTGATGATCAGGGTCGCATGCGGCGCCTTCGCCCCGAGGGCCTGCTCGAGCACCTCGCCGGGGATCTTGCCGTGTCCTTCTGGGTAGCCCCCGATCCCGACGAAGGTGAAGGGGTGCCCGATCTCCTCCAGCGCCTCCAGCAGGCTCAGGGCGTCCGGGTAATCCCCGGCGTTCTCGCCGTCACCCCCGATCACGAACACCCTATCGATGCCCGCCTCGCGCAGTTGCGCGACGACGTCGGTCAGGTGGGCGTGATCCCGCACCTGCCGGGCGGCCAGGTGCGGCGCGACGCGGTAGCCCTGCCGACCCAGCCGGACGGCCAGCGCGATCGTCGGCTCGAGCCCCTTGGCCTGGGTGGTGGTCACCGTCAGCGCCACCTCTGTGGGGACGTGCGCGAGGACCATCTCCTCGGCGCTCTTGAATGGCAGCACTTCGTAGGTGGCGTTGCGCAGCGCGTCGGCGAGTGCGGCCCTGCCGGGCCGCGCCGGTGTGCTGTGTGCGGGTCCCTGCCGGTGGATCAGCGAGGTCATCACTTGCTCCGGTAGGCAGTGCGGGCGAACCGTACGAACGGCACCGGCGCGACGGTCGCCCGGATCTCCCAGAGCTTGTGCTCCTCGACCTGCGGCTTCGCCGAGTTGGGCTGCTCGCCCCACAGCACGGTCACCTCGGTGCCGGGCTCGGCGTATGCCTTCGCTATCGTGGCCAGCGAGACCATCGACCGCCCGTTCACGATGTAGCCGCAGTCGAGCGAGATGCCCACCTGCTCGCCGTCGCGCAGTACCTTGTCCTCCTGGTGCAGCGCATAGCGGATCTTCGGCAGGTCGAAGTACTTGGCTCCGGGGCCGTCGGTAAACAGCGATCCGATGGCCGCCGCCACGTCGTCGCTGTTCCAGACGAGGGTGACCTTAGTTCGCGGCGGCTCCTTCGACAGCTCCTCCAGCGCCGCGCGGCCGACGAAGTCGTGGTCGAACCTGACGTTCCGGTCGTAGCCGATGTCGTAGGGCGTGAGGTAGTAGTCCTCGATGTCGGCCGAGTCCATGCTCCCGCCGATGGCGCCGACAGCGCTCGCCGGGAGCCACTCGCGGTACTCCTTGAGCAGCGGGTCGTCGCCGAAGATCGCGGGGATCGGAGCCGGCACCCAGCCGGACTCCAGGTTGGCCGTCGAGTACGCCTTGGCGCCGGCGCGGACCAGGTCGTGGTCCCTGCCCGCCTCGAGCAGCGCCGCCAGAACCTCCTCGCCCTCGGCCCACGGGCCGAACAGCTCGAAGCCGGGCTGACCCGCCATGCCGTGCCGCAGGCCGCGGACGGCCTTCCCGGCGATCGCGAAGTCCGCCATGTGGAAGAACTTCGTCTCCGGTAGCGGCGCACCGGTGGCCTGCTCGAGGACGGTAGCGGCGGTGGGGCCCTGGAGCTCGTAGCGGTAGAGCTTCGGCGGGCCGTCCGTGCGGACGGCGGAGTTCTCGTCCCGCTCGGTGGTGACCTTGTAGCCGCCGCGCTCGAGATGGAACAGGACCCAGTCGATCACTATCGGCAGCCCGACCAGGTCGAACAGCTCGTCGTCTAGGTGGAAGAGGATCGCGTCCCCGATGATCTTGCCATCCGGGTTCACGGCCACGAGCTGCTTGGCCTTGTTGACGCCGAAGCCGGCGAAGGTGTTCACGGCGAGGTCGCTGAGCACCCTGAGCGCGTCCGGGCCCTCGAGGAACAGATCCGTCATGTGGTGCGACTGGTCCAGCAGCGCACAGGAGTCGGCCCACGCGCGCTGCTCGGAGCGCCAGTTGGTGAACTCGGGGGTGATGGGGAAGGTGTGCGCGCGGGCAGCGGTGTTGCGCAGCAGCTCGACAGGGCTACCGGCGCGGGCGAGGGCCGCGGCGAGACTCTCGGAGCTCATGATCGTGTCGGAACCTTTCCTCGGGTGGCCGGTGTCGTGGCCGGTTGTCGGTCGCAGCGCTGGCGAGGACCGCCTCAGCAGCGCCGGGCCGGGCTCCAGACCCTTCCGCCAGGGTAGGAATCAGGGCCTTCAACAGGGATCACGCGGATGACCGGACCTGCCGTCGGCGGGCGTCGCGGGCCGATCAGGACATCTGACGTAGTCGCAGGCGGGGCGTGACCGCCTGCGACAGATGTCTCCCATCGGGGTGCACGTTGCGCCGATCACAACGCCCGCCTCCGCGGGGCAGGATGGTGCACCCGCTTTCCGCCACTTGCACGGACGGCCCGCCCTCTGGAGGCCGACCATGACGTCCGACGTCCTCGGCCCGTGGGCGCGGTTCGACGACCTGGTCGCGGGGACGGCCCTGCGCTTCGGCCCGGTGCGGCGCGAGCTCGTGGCCCACCGCCCCGACGAGGTCACCGGCGTGCTCGACACCGTGGAGCGGCTGACCGGGGGCGGGGACTGGGCCTTCGGCTTTGTCGTCTACGAGGCCGCACCCGGGTTGGACCGCGGCCTCGCCGTGCACGAGCCCGCGGACGGACTACCCCTGGCCTGGTTCGCTGTCACGGCGCCGCCGGCGCAGGTGCCGGTGGTGGAGCACGGCGCCACCCTCCCCGCACCCGCCGCGTCGTGGGCCCCGGCGTGGACCGCCAGGGCGCACGCGCAGGCCGTGGGTGCCCTCCGCGCCCGGATCGCCGAGGGCGAGACCTACCAGTGCAACCTCACGACCCACCTGCACGGCCCAGCGCCCGACGACGCGCTGCAGCTCTACGGAGGCCTCGCGCTCGGCCAGCGCGGCGCTCACAACGCCTGCCTCGACACTGGACGCTTCGTCGTAGCGAGCGCGAGCCCCGAGCTGTTCTTCGAGGTCCGCGGGAGTCGGATCCTGATGCGCCCCATGAAGGGCACGGCCGCACGCGGGCGGACGACCATCGAGGACGCCCGGATCGTGACGCGGCTGCGCTCCAGCGCGAAGGAGCGCGCCGAGAACGTGATGATCGTCGACCTCGTGCGTAACAACCTGGCGCGCCTCGCTGCCTGCCGGGCATCGAGCGGGCGAACCTGGTCGCGGCCGGCAGGCTGACCGAGCGGACCCTGCTGCCCGAAAACCTCGCGCGAGCCGAGGGCCTCGCCCTGGTCAGCTCGCTGCGCGGGTGGCGGACGGCGACGCTCACCGAGACCGCCCGCTCATGGGCTGTCGCTGTGCGCGAGCATCGCACCTCAACGCCCTGACTATCGCCGTAGCCGCGTGCCCACCGCATCACCGCGGCCAGGGACGCGATCTTGATGATCCCTGGACGTGTGCGTTCGCCGACCAGCACCTGTTCACCCGACCGGCGCACGCCAGGGCCGGTCCCGGACCGGCATCGTGAGGCAGTCGGCTGCTGCTCGGTCGACGGCCTCGCTGCACCCCGATCCAGAACAGCCCTCGGAAGGATTCGATGATCGACCAGCCGGAAACCGCCCAGCCCGACACTGATCAGCCAGGCTTCGCCCCCGTGCGGGCGGTGGATCGGGCGAAGTTCGCGGCGCTGGCGCCGGACGAGCGATACTCGCAGATGCTGCTCGGCCATGACAACGGCGCGCGGCACTGCTCCATCGCCTACATCCAGACGCCCCCCGGAGGGGGATCACCGGAAGGTCTGCACACCCATGAGGGCGACCAGATCTTCTTCGTGCTCCAGGGCACGATGAGCATCGAGGTTGACGGTGCCGAGCACTCTGTCGAAGCGGGCAATCTGATCGTCTTCCCTGCCGGCGTGCCGCACCGGAACTGGAACGGCGGGACCGAGCCGACCGTGCACCTAGCCGTCAACGCCCCGCTGCCCGACCCGGCCAAACCGTTCGCGCGCCGGGTCAATCCAGCGTCAGGCTGACGGGCAGAACCTCGCGCACGGCGCGTTGGTGTCAGGCCGGGCTCCGGCGCCGGCCGGATAGCACCGCAGCCACCAGCAGCACCGCCGCGATGGCCGCGACCACGAGGCCGATCCGGTGCATGCCCGGGTCCGAGGGCGGTCCGGCGAAGGCCAGCTCGAGTACGGCGGCGGCCAGGTTGGCGCCGATGTACTGGGAGGTGCGGTAGAGCCCGGACGCCGCGCCGACCGAGTCCGGGTCTGCCGCCTGGTACATCTCGGTCTGGTTGCCCAGGTTGTTGAACCCGTTGGGCACCCCGAGCAGCCCGCTCACCGCGAGCAGCAGCCAGATCGAGGTATTGGCGTGCAGCATGGAGGCGAGCAGCGCGCCGCCGATCAGCAACGCGGCCGAGCCGATGATCAGCAGTGGCCGGGGGCCACCTCGGTGCTCCAGGCGGGCGGCCATCAGCACGGTGATGGCACCGAGGGTGGCCAACGGCAGCATCACCAGGCCGGTGACGCTCACGCTCAGCCCACGCCCCTGCTCCAGCCACTGCGGCAGCCCGTAAAAGATCATGTAGAACGCCGTGTAGGTGAGCCCAACGCGCAGGTAGGTGCTGGTCAATGCGGTGTTGCTGGCCAACGTACGCAGGTCCAGGAACGGTGAGCTGGAGCGCAGCTCCCAGCCGACCAGGGCCAGCGCGGCGACCAGGAACACCGGCAGCAGCCACCACCGCACACCGGTGGTGATGGACAGCAGCAACGCCATCAGCGCGGTCATCGCCACGGCGAACGTGGCCATCCCGGGCAGGTCCAGCTGGCGCAACAGGTGCGCCTCCCGTAACGCGCGCCCGGCTGGCAGGGCACACAGCGCCAGGACACCGCTGATAACCACCAGCGGCACGTTGGCCAGGAACACCCCCTGCCAGCCGAACGCCCCGACCAGCAGCCCACCCAGGCTCGGCCCCAGCGCCACGGAGACCTGGGTGCTGATCGTCAGCACGCCCAGCGCGCTGGCCGCCGAGGCACCGGTGCGGTCCGACTCGGCCCTGATCAGCGCGAGCCCGACCGGGTACTGGGCCGCCGTGCCGATTCCGAGCAGTACTCGGATGACGATCAGCCAGCCCAGCCCTGGGACGAACGGGGTGGCCGCGCTGGCCAGCGCGGTCAGCACCAGCCCGGCCAGGAACACCCGACGGGCGCCGATCAGGTCGCCCAGTCGACCCATCGCTGGGGCGGCCACCGCGGTGGTGATGTACAGCCCGGAGACCAGCCAGGACACAGCCGCGCCGGCGTCGAAGTCGGCCCGGATGGAGACCAGGGCGACAGCGATCATCGACGAGTTCAGCGGCAGCAGCACCGTGCCCACGGCGATGGCCAGGACGAACAGCGGGCGTAGCCGGGCGGGGCTGGACCGGGTGGACATGTCTTCCTCGGCATGGGTCATGACGGCCCCGCCAGCCGGTCGAGCAGCCGGGCACTCAGCACCAGCAAGTCGCGCTCCACCTCGGTCAGCCTCTCGGCCATCGCCTCGGCCAGCCATGCGTCCCGCTGGGCTAGATCGGCTTCCAGCAGCTGCCGCCCGCTCGAGCTCAGCCGCAGCAACACTTGCCGGCCATCCCGAGGATCGGGCTCACGGCAGATCAAGCCGGCCTCCACCATCTCGGCAACCGGACGAGCGGCGGACTGCTGGGCGATGCCCTCCGCCGCGGCCAGCTCACTGGTGGTGGCCGCACCAGCCCGGTCGAGATGGCTGAGGAAGGTCATCTTGGTCAGCCCGATGCCGTGCGCCAACCGTTCCTGGCGCAGCCGCCGGGACAGCCGCATCACGCTCTGCCGCAACTCGTGGGCCGCGTCGGACAGGTCAGGATCAACGTCGAACATATACACAGACTAGCTGTGCATTAATTCGAACAACTACGCGCTATATCCGGAATGTGCGCCACACGATACACAGCACACCTGTTTTGTTTCCCGGTTCCCTGGCATCCTCGGGCCATGGGCGAGGTCACCAGCGAACCATCAGCAGAGCGCGATCCCTTGCCGGTGTCACTGGGCGCCGAAGGGGACCGCCCGCGGTGATCAGCGCCCCCGCCGACCTGGGCGCGGTCGCCTTGCGGGACGAGCCGTTCACGGTCAACGTCTTGGCCGCTGATCAGTTGGATCTGGCGTGGACCATCGCCGGCAGGCCCGTCGATGGCGCCCGGGTGCGTTGGGATAGCCGGGTCGGTGTGGTGGGGCCCCGCTAGCTGCTCGCCGGTCCGGCCTGAGCAGGCTCGGCGACACAGGCCTCCGCGACGACCCGGACGGCGTCCGCGGAGGCGGCGACTTCGTGCACCCGCACTCCCCACACGCCCGCCCTGGCGGCGAGCACCGTGGTCGCCAACGTGGCTGCGTCGCGCTCGGTGGCGGACCGGTCCACGCCGCGAACCAGCGCGTCGGCGAGGAAACGCTTGCGGGAGGCGCCCAGGAGGACGGGGAACCCCAGGGACAGCAGCTCACCCAGACGAGCAAGCACGGTCCAGTTCTGTCGGCCATGCTTGGCGAATCCAAGGCCCGGGTCCAGCACCAGCCGGGCCGGATCGACTCCTGCCTCTACGGCGTCGTCGACCCGCATGAGCAGTTCGGCGGCGACCTCGCGCACCACGTCCTCGTACACCGCCGCCGCGTACATCTCGCGGCTCGGGCCGCGTGAGTGGTTGAGCACCCAAGGGACTCCCACGTCCGCGACGACAGCGGCCATCGCCGGATCGGCCAGTCCCCCGCTCACGTCGTTGACCAGCACCGCCCCCGCGCCCACGGCGGCCTCGGCCACCGCGGCCCGGGTGGTGTCGATGCTGACCGCCACACCCGTCGCAACGAGCTCGCGCACCACGGGCAGCACCCGGGCCAGCTCGTCCGTGGCCTCCACCCGCTCCGCACCGGGCCGGGTCGACTCGCCGCCGACGTCGACATAGTCCGCCCCCTCCGCCCACAGAGCCAGGCCGTGGGCCACCGCCGAGCCGGTCGTGGTGTATTGGCCGCCGTCGGAGAACGAGTCCGGCGTGACGTTCAGGACGCCCATCACCAGGCAGCGGTCCAGGCGGGGCAGGTCGCCCGCGGAGTCGGGAGCGCGGTCGACCGCGTCGCGGGACATCGGGTACTCCTCGCGGCCGGGCCCGGCGGGCGCCGAGGCGTGCTCAGATGGGCCGCTCGGCCCGGTTGTCGACCAGCGCGATCCCGGCGGCGGTGTTCGAGGCCGGCACGTGGTAGGCCGAGTACACCTTCCGCACCTGGGCGTTCATCGCCCTGCGCATGACCTGCCACATGATCAACTCAATGCCCTCCGAGCCCGCCTGCCGGAGGTAATCCTCGCGACTCATCACTGTGAGCTTCTCGAGGAATCACCTGGTCGTTGCAGACGAGGATCGCGACGTACTACATGGACAGTCCATCCATCATCGCTAGCTTGTAGCGGTAGAAGATCCTTCCGCCGAGGTCGGACTCCTCGATCAGCGACATGAACAGCTTGTTCATGCCCGCGGCTGCTCGTCGGACCGTCGAAGACGTAGGTTCCCGGCAGGTCCGGCGTGCTCTGGCTCGTCATCTGGTGCTCCCTGGCTCGGGACGGGCGATCACGCCGTCGGCGGCGGTCATCCCAACGTTAGGGTGCGCGGGCGGGCGGGCCATCGCCTTCTTGTCGCGACTGCTGCCGGCGGCCCGACGAGGCCTGAGCGCGACGAATGACGTATCCGCGGTCAGTGCCGCGGCGGCACCAGCCCCTGACGGACGGCGACCAGGGCGGCCTGGGTGCGCGAGGTCAGCTGGAGCTTGCGCAGGACGTTGCTCATGTGGGTCCGGGCGGTGCGTTCGCTGATCACCAGCTCGTCGGCGATCTCCTGGTTGGAGCGGCCCTGCGCGACGAGGATTAGGACGTCACGCTCTCGACTGGTCAGCGCGCTGATACCGGTCGGCGGCGACACGAGCTCCTGGGTCAGCTGACGCGCGACCGCCGGAGAGAGGAACACGTTGCCCCGTGCCGCCGCCCGGATCGCCGCGACCACCTCGGTGGGCTCGGCGTCCTTGAGCAGATAGCCGGATGCTCCGTTGACGAGGGCGGCATGCACGCGCTCCATCTCCCCGAAACTGGTCAGCACGACGACCCGCACCCCGGTAAAGCGCTGCGTGATACGTGCGGTCGCGGCTGCTCCGTCCATCTTGGGCATCAGCAGGTCGATGAGGACCACGTCCGGGAGCTCGCCTTGCGCAGCCATCGCGTCGAGCCGGGCGAGGGCCTCCTGGCCGTCGCCGGCCTCGGCCACCACCTGCAGGTCGTCGACGAACTCGAGGTAGGCGCGGAGACCACGGCGGACGACGGCGTGGTCGTCCACGATCAGTACCCGCACGCCGGTCCTGGCGGGAGTCGGCTCAGCCGGGGCATTCACGGTGTCGGGTCCCCCGTCGGTTCGTCGGGCAGCTCAGGCCGCTCGGCCTGCGAGAGCGTGGCGCGTGGCGCTAGGACCGGCAGCGGCACCACCGCCCGTACCGACGTACCCCTGCCGGAGCGCGATCGGACCCGTACCGTGCCGCCCCACCGTCCGGCCCTTTCGCGCATGCTGACCAGGCCGTACCCGCCGGTCTGATCTTGGCGCCCGGCACGCGCCCCGGGGACCCCCTTGCCATCGTCGGCAACGGTCACGGCGATGGCGTGGTCCCGCACCCCGACACGGATCGTCACCAGGCTTGCCTCGGCGTGCTTGACGACGTTGTGGATGGCCTCGGCGACGATCCGGTACACATCCTCGGCCATCTCCGGGCTCACTCGGTCCAGGCCCCTCCCGCCGACAACGCTGACCCTGAGGCCGGTGCGGTTCGTCGTGCTCTTGACGAGTGCCCGGATGGCTTCCCCGAGCCCCAGCTGGGTCGAGGCCTCCGGCCGGAGCTCGTGGACCATGGC
>Ga0137413_10000193_pt1 | contig 17645 bp, 12 predicted proteins | sample CZODoug2_1_16fun_FD_108280 | JGI IMG/M metagenome (GOLD analysis project Ga0137413, IMG submission 108280) | Vadose zone soil fungal communities from Angelo Coast Range Reserve, California, USA - CZODoug2_1_16fungal (Illumina Assembly) | ecosystem: Environmental > Terrestrial > Soil > Vadose... | reverse complement strand
GGTCCCTTCGTGCCGTTCATCCCACAGGGCGCCGAGCAACAGCCCGGCATGCCGAAACTCGCGCTGCAATGTCGGATCACTGATGGTGGTCAGGACGACGCCTTGGGTGTCGGACAAAATGACTGCGAAACCCGATCCGGCGATTTGCTCGTACAGGCTCTCCATTTCAGCGCGAGCCACCGGCAGCAACTCACCCATTCGCTGCTGCGATTCCTTGACGGCGTGCGACGTGAGTACCGTACTTTGCCGCGGCGCCGCGGGTTCGAGGTGGTATTCCTGCAAACAGCGCTGCCAGGAGCGAGTCACATGCGGCTCGATTCCTGCAGGTTGCAAACGGTTCTGGACCACATGAATCACGCGCGACGCGTGGCTCGTAGCGAGACTGAGATTCGTCATGAACTCCCCCATCGTCCTTGCGAAACCAAAGCAACCCGCGGCTTTTAATCAGCCACGTCGTGCCCGCGTCTATCGCGCCCGTGCCTATGCCGCCCGCGCCTCGGGAGGCTGTGCCTTTTGCGGCCAGCCTGCAATCTGCATTGCAGCATTATGTTATTGACCCGCAGGTGTCCCAAATTTGTAGGCGGGATCGCCGGAATATTTCGAGCGCACAAAGGCAAAGATTTTCCAGAGATCATCGGAATTCTTGATAATTTCGCCAAAGGGCGGCATCGGACCGACGACGCTCTCACGACCCTTGCGTGAGTACCCCTGTTTCTGAAGCTCATCGCTGCCGAGCACCACCAGCCGAAACAGCGTGTCATCGTCGCCGCCGTACACCCAGATGTCGTTGGTCAATGGGGGGCAGATCCCCCCGCCCCCGCCCCCGCCATGACAGCCGCTGCAGGAATACTGCAGTAATAGCTTCCCACCCTCGGCAACGATGTCGGCTTGAGAATCCTTGTAAGGATTGGCCAGTGAGCCTTTCGGCGCCTTTTTAACCAGATCCATCGGCAAGATTTTGGTGTAGTCCACGGCTGCCGCAGGCGTATCGGCCCACACCGCTTCCAAGGTGCACAATGCGGCGGCGCCGGCGAAAACCGCGACGATCCCCGCAACAAGAAAGCCTCTTCTCACTGTCACTCTCCTTCGATCGTAATATCATTCAGGTGCTCGCGCCGTCAGCTTGTTTTAGAGCCATCCGCGGCGGCTTCCTGCAGCATCTTGAGCACGGCCTCACTGTTGTTCGCCTGCGCAATGCTGAGCGCGGTGCGGCCATCTTCGCTGCGCGCATTGAGGTCGGCGCCCGACTTGAGCAGCAACACCGCAATGCTCGAACGATTGCCCGCCGCCGCGACCATCAGTGCGGTGACACCGCCTGGATTCGTCGCGTTGACCTTTGCGCCATGTTCGATCAGCGATGCCACCAATTCCTTGGAACCGGAAATGGATGCAAGCATCAGCGGCGTGTAGCCGCCCTTGGCAACCGGCGCGTTGACGTCGGCGCCGGCCTCGAGAATTGCGCGAGCCGCCTTGATCTTGGCGTTTTGGGTGGCGATGGCCAGCGGCGTCAGACCGTCGCGGTCGGCCGCATCGATTTTCGCGCCGTGCTTGAGCAGCATCGTGATCAAGGCAGGATTGTCGCCCCAGGCAGCCCACATCAGCGGTGTCCAATCATTGCGGTCGGGCAGATTGGCATCACCCTTGTGATCCACCAGAAAGGTCGCGACCGGGATGAAGCCGAATCGTATGGCGCTGATCAGCGGTGTGAAGCCATCCCCGTCATGGGAGTTGACCTCGGCGCGGTGAGCCAACAGATAGCCCACACGATCAATGTCATTGGCCACGATGGCATCGTTCAACTCATCGGTGGGATCGGCACCCTCGGCCAGCCATTTTTTCAGTTCGGCCATCCGGGCCGCCCGCATCTTTGCCGTCACCGCCGCCGCTTGGGTTTCAGGTTTCGGCCGCTTATAAGGTCCGTGCGAAGGCAGGTCGCCGGAGACCGTGCACTCTTGACACTTGACCAGCGGCACGCCGAAGTCGGACAGAATCCGCTGGATTTCGCCCGCATTCTGCGCGATTGCCTGCTCGACCGCCGCCTTGATGTCCGGCCGGCCTCGCGGCACGGCGAGGGTCATGTCGAATTCCATCGGAACTTCATCTTCCAGCATATTCACCGGCTGGATCGTCAACGGCGCATGCACCACAGACTTGTAGTAGCCGGCCATGGGTCCCCACGCCGCAGCGACATCCAGGCTGCCGTCAATGACCTGCTGTACCTGGTGCGAGGGCTGGTTGTCCGCCACCAGGTCGCCGTTGTGGCTCAGATAATGAATCACGGTGTTGTCGATGACGTGATGCTCGGCCAACGCCGTGCGAATGGCAGAGACTTGGAATACGCCGACGCGAAGGCTCTTCAGCACCGGCGCATCCAGATTTTTGATATTGATGCCCTTGTCGCTGCGATAGGCGAGGACAAAGGTTGAACGGTACAGCGGGGACAGTACCTCGGCGCCTTCGGTGTCCGAGGCCATGTCCATCCACAGATCGCAGTTGCCCTCGCTCAACGTCGTGCGCATGAGCCCGCGCTCGATCGAGGGCCGCCAGTAGTATTGAACGCCCGTGCCCAAAGACGCGCCGATGAGCTGCGCAATCTTGTTCTCGAATCCCTCGCCCTTCTGATTTGACAACGGCATATTGCCGGGGTCCGCGCAAACGGTCAGTGACTTGAGCGGGGCAGCCCACGCCGCACCGCTCAGCGCCAACCCGGCGAGCAGGCAAGCAGGCCGGGAAAGGATTACGGTCTTTAAGATTGCGGTCTTAAACATTGCCATCTCCAAAGATTGGACAGTAGCCGCGGGGAAGGTTTCACCTGCGGCAGTGAATTGTCGCCGCGCACCATGCACAAAAAACCCGGTGGCGTTGACCACCGGGTATATTTTCGAGGCCCAAGGGTGCGTCAGTTTCCTACTTTGAACGTGTACAGCGTGCCCCCTTGCGGGATCAAGCTCAGGTTGGCGGCCTTGGTCATCGCGGTCGCGCCGATCGCGCCGAACTTGTCGTTCAAATCCAATCCCGCCGTCACCGGCAGGCCGATCCAACCGCCGATACCGGACCACACGGAGACGTACTGCTTGCCCTTCACCGAGTACGTGATGGGATTGCCGATGATTCCGGAACCCAGTTTGCGGGACCAGACCACCTTGCCGCTGGTACGGTCAACCGCTCGGAAGTCACCGCCCAGGCTGCCGTAGAATGCCAAGCCGCCGGCGGTCACCAGCGCGCCGCCCCAGTTCGGGTATTGGTCAGGAATTTCCCACTCGGTCTTGCCGGTCACCACATTGAACTTCTTGAACTTACCGGTGACGCCCGGTTTTTCAGGATACATGTACACGTTGGCGAACACGTAAACAGTTCCCTGCTGGGTGTGCGAGCGCTCCTGAGGTTCATCTTCCATGCACCAGTTATTCGTCGGCACATAGAAATTGGCGGGATCGGTGGGATCAACCGCGACCGGCTGCTGGTCTTTGCCGCCCATCGCAGATGGGCACGCCTGCGTATTGACGCCGGCCTTGAGCGGCGAATGCTCGGGCACCTTGACGGGCCGCCCGGTCTTCATATCGACTTTTTCCGCCCAGTTCGTCGTTACGTACTTGTGGGCGCGCAGCAGCGTGCCATCGGTGCGGTCCAGAACATAGGCAAAGCCGTTGCGGTCAAAATGCACCAGGGCCTTGCGCATCTGGCCGTCGACATTCAAGTCGACCAGCACGACTTCATTGACGCCGTCATAGTCCCACTGGTCGAACGGCGTCATCTGATAAATCCACTCTGCTTCGCCGGTGTCGACGTTGCGTGCAAAGATGCTCATGGACCACTTGTTGTCGAACTTGCCGCTGTTGCAATTCTCCTGCGTCAGCGGTTCAGCGCAACGATACTGCGGAGACCAGAGACCCGGGTTGCCGGTCCCGTAGTACACCAGGTGCAGCGCCGGGTCGTAGGCATACCAGCCCCACGCCGCGCCGCCGCCGCGCTTCCACTCATCGCCGGGGAAGGTATGCAGGCCTAGATCCTTGCCGAACTGCCCGTATTCCGGATGCTTCTTGTTGGTATTCTTGGTCATGCAAACATCGGCATCGCTGCCGGTGGAATGACACTCCCACACCTTCTTGCCGTCGGCGAGGTTATAGGCGGTGACGCGGCCGCGAGCCGCAAATTCATCGCCGCCGAAGCCGATGATGACCTTGTCATTCGCGATGATCGGGGCCGGCGTGATGGTCTCGCCTTTGTCCGGAAAGGCGTGCTTGATGACCCAAAGCTCCTTGCCGGTAACGGCATCGAGCGCGATGACGTAGCCGTCCAAGGTGCCGAACACGAGCTTGCCGCCCGCATACGACAGGCCCCGATTCACCGTATCGCAACAGGCGCGGGGTACGGCGGACTCATCTCGACCGCTGGTCTTGGTGTAATGCCACACCTGCGCCGGATGATCCGGGTCGGAGAGATCCAGCGCTTGGACGATATTGGGCCAACCGCTTTCCATGAACATCATGGGCTTGCCGCCGACATCTTCGATGACCAGCGGCTGTCCTTCATGGCCGCGCAGCGTACCGCTCGACTGCGACCACACCATCTGCAGGTCTTTGACATTGCTGGCGTTGATGCTCGCCAGCGTGCTGTAGCGAGTCAGATTCAGATTGCCCGCCGGGGCACCCCATTGATTCGGGTCTTTGAAGCGCTGGAATTGCTCGGTATCCGATGCGGCCATGGCGGCACCACACGTCATTGCGAGCGCGGCGATGGCGTAAAGTATTTTGACGCGACGTTTTGCTGTGAGCATCATCTCAATTCTCCTGCTGCGTAGGTCGGCGTGTGTAGTCTTATCCTGCGTGCCATGCGGAATGTGCTCTTTAGGGCCGCGATATGAAATAGCAATGCTTATGCCATCCGGCCTAATTACGAAAAGAAAATAGGCACGGTGCATAAGACTTTATAAATCATGGATTTACGATTCCCGCAGAATTCCCTTGCGGCGCACTGCGGCGGGAACTGTGTCATGTCCGTTACAGTGGAGCAGTTGCGATTGCGCCGTTACTGAGGCGCAGTGCGGCATTCGACCAAGCACCCGCGGAATTCAGGCCTCGATCAGGCCGTGACGAATCGCGATCAGAGTGAGTTCCGACTGGTTCGCGGCGCAGAGTTTCTGCTTGATGTTGTAAAGATGGGTTCCGATGGTCGATGCCGAGAGATTCAAATCCTGGGCGATGCGCTGCACGGTAGCGCCGCCGGCCAAGCGGATGAACACCTCGAACTCGCGCTCCGACAATCGCTCAACCGGCGATTTCGCGCCGCCATCGAATTCGGCGAGGGCGAGCTTTTGCGCAAGCACAGGGTCCAAGTAGCGTCGGCCGGCGGCAACCGCCGTTACCGCCTCGATCAATGCCTCCGGCGCGCTGCGTTTCGACAAAAATCCCAGCGCGCCCTCTTGCAGCGCGCGTCGCGCATGCATGGGATCGTCCTGCGCCGACAGCGTGAGCACGCGCGCATGCGGATCTCGTGCGCGAATCCGCCGCAGCGCCTCGAGGCCGCCCATGCCCGGCATGGCGAGGTCCATCACCACCACGTCGGGGTTGAGCTCGAGATACATCCGGCACGCGGTCTCGCCCGATTCAGCCTCAGCCAGCACCTGCAGATCCGCAACGGATTGCAGCAGCAGCCGAAATCCCATGCGCACGACGGCGTGATCGTCGACCAGCAGCACGCGGATCATGCGGGCAATCCCAAAGGAATGTCGGCGGTGAGGCGAACGCCGTGGCCGCCGGCGCTGTCGATGCTGAAGACGCCATCCAACTGCTGCACCCGGTCCTTCAGTCCGCGCAACCCGAAATGCCCGGGCCGGGCCCATTCCTCGGATAGTCCGCAGCCATCGTCGGTGACGCTGACGATGATTCGGCGTGCGTCGCATTCCACCACAATTTCCACCTGCGAAGGCTGCGCGTGGCGCAGCGCATTGATCAATCCCTCCTGGACCACCCGGTAAACGGTCAGGGTGATGCTCGGTCCCAAATCGTCGCTGAGTTGTTGGCGCAGGATGAGGGCAATCCCGGGGTGGCGCCGCTGCCAGTCGCGCACCAAATTTTCCAGTGTGCCGGCAAGTCCCAGCGTGTCCAACGACAGCGGCGTCAGCCTGGGAATCAGGCCATGCATGGCGTCGTACAATCGAGCAGCCTCCTCGGATATCAGGCGCGCCACGTCTCCCGTCTCCGGATCACGCTCGAGCGTGCGGCTCGCAATGGCGAGCGCAAGACTGCGGATCGCGGTGACCGATTGGCCGAATTCATCGTGCAGTTCATGGGCGATGAGGCGCCTCTCCTCCTCGACGCGTTGGTCTGCAAGCGACGCCAACTCACGCCGTTCCTCGAGCCGCGCCTCGGCCTCATGCGCCTTGCGCTCCGCCATCACCTTGTCCTCCACGGCCTGCGCCATGCGGTTGAATGCCGTACCGATGGCGCGGGCTTCAGGCCCTTTGAGGGGCGGCAGGCGAAATGCCAGATCTCCTTGCTGAATGCGCTCGAGACCGTCCGCGATGATGGGGAAGGGCCTGAGCGCGCGCGCCACCGACCAAAGCGCCAGGAAGTTGACCAGCAGCAGCATGATCACGGCAATGGCACAAAGCCGTGTAATCTCGTCCCAGGCATCGAGCAGGGCACGGGAGGGTTGCGCCTCGACGATGAGCGATAGACCGCCGCGCAACACGAAAATCTGCCGGGCCGCCTGCGGCGCCAGCAAATGCGCAAACCACGCCGGCGCCTCGCGGCCCGCCTTATAAGTCGCCGCCGGCGAGCGATATAGCACCTCACCGGTGGGCGATTTGAGATAAACCTCGTTGGCGCGCACCCGGCCCAATTGCTGCAGGAATTGCAGGACCGCATCCGGGCCGCCGACATTGGAATAAATCGCCGTAAGCCGGCCTAGGAACTGTGCTGCGACCCGATTGGCCGCCTCGATTTCCTCGCGCACGGAACCGCGCATGCTCTGAATTTCAGCCGCAATCAACACCATGAGAAACGCGGCGCTGAGGCCGGTCACCACGAGATTCAAGCGTGTCCGCAGTCGCATTGGCGGCATGGTATCAGGGCCCCCGCAAATCGCGGCGCCGGCGCCGGCGCCGCCTCATGAAAATCATGAGCTCAGTTTCATGAACCTGAGGATTCAGCTGCCCCGGCTTCGGTAGGAACATCAATCATTCTTCAACTCGAGGAGACAGATCATGAAATGGGAAACCCCACAAGCGGTCGAGATTCGGTTCGGCATGGAAATCACCATGTACGTGTCGAATCGCTGAAAGGCGCGGGCGCTCGTTAAGCTTCTGCGGGCCGGCGCCGTAGGTGCGGATCCGGGTCCTTGGGTCGGCCGCCGGCGGCGGCTTTCCCCAATGGAATTGCAATTGTCCCAATTGCAGCGGGTATCGCACCGGCACCTTGCGTGCCCAAGCGCGCACCCAGTCCTCCATCGCCGTAACCGGGGGCGAGATAGCCGGCGGCGACGTAACTGGCGGCGACTCGTGGGTGCTGGTGAACGCCTCGCCGGATATCTTGGCGCAGTTGCGCGCGAATCCGGATCTGCAGCCGGGACGTAAGATGCGCGACAGCGCCCTGGCCGCGATCATTCTGGTCGATGGACAAGTCGATCACACCACGGGTCTCTATATGCTGCGCGAAGCGGTACGCCCCTGGCCCATTTGGTGCACCGACAGCACCTATGCCGATCTGACCCACGGCAATCCCATCTTGGGCGTGCTCTCGCATTATTGCGGGGTCGAGCATCATCGCATCGACTTGAGTGCAGCCGCGTTCGCGCTCGATGCGGCGCCGGGCGTGCGCTTTCGCGCGTTGCCGGTTGCCGGCAAACCCGCGCCCTATTCGCCCAGCCGAGACTCGCCCGTCATCGGCGACAATATCGCACTGCTGATCGAGGATGAGCAGAGCCGCGGCACGGCGCTGTATGCGCCGGGCCTCGGCGCGATCGACGCTCGAGTCTGGGACGCCATGCAGTCAGCGGCATGCGTGATGGTCGACGGTACGTTCTGGACCGATGATGAAATGATTCGTCTGGGCGTGTCCCGCAAATCCGCCAGGGACATTGGCCATCTGCCGCAAACCGGCAGCGGCGGCATGCTGGAGTGGCTGGAACGCCTGCCGTCGGCCACTCGAAAGATTCTGATCCACATCAATAATACCAATCCCATCCTGGACCAGTCTTCCGCACAGGCCATCGAAGTCGGCCGCCGCGGTATTGAAATTGCGTGGGACGGCATGGAGATCGACTTGTGAGCGGCGCCGCCTGGGATCGTGATGCTTTCGAAGCGCAGCTTCGCGCCCAGGGTCAGGCCTACCACATCCATCACCCCTTCAACGTGTTGCTCAACTCCGGCGGCGCCAGCCGCGATCAAATCAAAGGTTGGGTTGCGAATCGCTTCTACTACCAAATCAACATCCCCATCAAGGACGCCGCCATCCTTGCCAATTGCACCGACCGCGCGGTGCGCCGATCCTGGGTGCAGCGGATTCTCGATCACGATGGCCATGGCGATGACCCCGGCGGCATCGAATCCTGGCTGCGTCTAGGGATGGCGGTGGGGTTATCCCGTGAGCAGACCGAGAGTCTCGAGGAAGTGCTCCCCGGCGTACGCTTCGCCGTCGACGCATACGTGAATTTCGCGCGGCGCGCGCCCTGGCCGGAGGCGATTTGCTCATCGCTCACCGAGCTGTTCGCCCCCGAGATTCACAAGCAGCGCCTGGCGACCTGGCCGCAGCACTATCCATGGATCGACGCGGCCGGGCTGCAGTATTTTCAGAGCCGCGTCAGCTTGGCGCGACGCGACGTCGAGTTCGGCCTTGCCTTCACCTTGGAGAAATTCAACACCCGCGCACTGCAGGAACGCGCGCTGGACATTTTGAAGTTCAAATTGGACGTGTTGTGGCAAATGAACGATGCCATGGCCGTGCGCTACCAGGTTCCCCTGTGACAGGAGCCCCCATCGACGCGGCGTCGAGACCGGCAATCGAACGCGGCTTTCGCCTGCAATGGGAGGCCGCGCAAAATGCGCATGTGCTGCTCTATCCGGAGGGCATGATCAAGCTCAACGGCAGCGCGGCGGAGATCCTGAAGCGCTGTAACGGCGAGACCGCGATCGCCGACATCACGACCGACTTGGAGCGCGCGTTCACAGCGGCCGGGTTGTACGAGGACGTCGTGCGGTTCGTGCAAATGGCCGTGGAGAAGCGATGGCTGACCATTCGCGCGTAACTGAAATTCCGCCCAAGACTGAAAGTTCGCCCAAGCCTGGAAGTTCGCTTGAGCCTGAAACTCCGCTCGAGCCTGGAAGTCCGCCTAAGCTTGGAAGCCCGCCTAGGCCTGGGCCGCCGCTGTGGCTGCTGTTGGAGCTGACTTACCGATGCCCGCTGCATTGCGCTTTCTGCTACAACCCGACCGATTACGCGGGCACCGGACCCGAGCTCGGCACGCAGGATTGGATCCGGGTGCTGCGCCAGGCGCGGGCGCTCGGCGCCGTGCAATTGGGCTTGTCCGGCGGCGAACCGCTGGCGCGCGATGACGTGGAAGACATCGTGGCGGAGGCGCAGGCCCTTGGGTTCTATACGAATTTGATTACATCCGGCGTCGGCCTTACCGATGCCCGCATCCGCGCCCTGAAAGCGGCCGGGCTGGATCACATCCAGCTCTCCTTTCAGGACAGCTCGCGGCAGATGAATGATTTCTTGAGCAGCACGCGCACCTTTGATCTGAAATATAAAGTCGCCGCCCTGATCAAGCAGTATGAATTTCCGATGGTGCTCAACGTGGTATTGCATCGGCTCAACATCGATCATATCGAGGAAATTCTTGATATGGCGCTGCGCCTCGGCGCCGACTATGTGGAATTGGCGAATACCCAATTCTACGGATGGGCGTTTCACAACCGCGAACGGCTGCTGCCCAGCCGCGGTCAGGTACAACGCGCCGAACAGACGGTGCAGCGCTTTCGCGAGCGCGTCGGCTCGCGTATGAAGCTATTTTTCGTCGTGCCGGACTACTTCGAACGCCGCCCCAAACCCTGCATGAATGGCTTGGGCTCGATTTTCATGACCATCGCCCCCGACGGGACCGCGCTGCCCTGCCAGGCGGCGCGGATGCTGCCCGGGCTCGCGTTTCCGAATGTGCGAGACCACAGCATCGAGGATATTTGGCTCGATTCGCCCGGCTTCACCCACTTCCGCGGCGATGCGTGGATGAAGGAGCCTTGCCGCAGCTGCCCGGAAAAAGCGCGCGATTTCGGCGGCTGCCGCTGCCAGGCCTACCTGCTCACGGGCGATGCGGCCAATGCCGATCCGGTATGCGATCTGTCCCCTCACCATCACCTGGTGACACAGGCCGTCGCAGCGGCGGACCGTCAGGGCGTGCAAGAGAAGCCCCTGGTATTTCGCAGCGACCGAAATTCCACTAACCTGTTCGTCAGGGGGAACGAAACTTAAGATGCATTGGCTGGCGATTGTTTTTCTCATCGCCGTCGCCGTGGAAACGGCGACGCGCCTGTGGCTATCGTCGCGGCAAATCACGGCCGTGCGGGCGCATCGCAACCAAGTGCCTGAGATGTTCCGCGGGCAAATTGAGCTGGCCGATCAACAAAAAGCCGCCGACTACACCGTAGCCAGGGTGACCTTGAGCCGCTGGGCAACTCTGTTCGAGGGGGTGTTCAAACTCCTGTTGACCTTGGGGGGCGGTATCGCGGCCCTCGATGCCCTCTGGCGGCACAGCCGGCTCGAGGAGCCTTGGCGCGGGGCGCTGCTGGTGGGCAGCGTCTTTTTGGTGTTGCAGCTGGCAGCCCTGCCGTTCGCGCTTTGGCGGACCTTCAGGATTGAGGCGCGTTTCGGATTCAATCGGATGTCAGTTCCCTTGTTCGCACGGGATGTCGGCAAACAGCTGCTGCTGGCAGCACTGCTCGGCGGCCCTCTGCTGCTGACGGCCCTGACTCTGATGGACCACGGCGGAGTTTGGTGGTGGCTGTGGGCCTGGTGCCTGTGGCTGGGTTGGACCTTAGGGTTGACCTGGGCCGCGCCCCGGTTCATTGCGCCGCTGTTCAATAAATTCTCACCGCTCGCCGATGGGGCGCTGAAGAAGCGGGTGGAAAATCTGCTCGAGCGGTGCGGCTTTTCCGCGCGCGGCGGTGTGTACGTGATGGACGGATCGCTTCGCTCCGCCCACGGCAACGCTTATTTCACGGGCATCGGACGCAGCAAGCGCATCGTGTTCTTCGATACCTTGCTGGCGCGGATCGAGACAGCGGAAATCGAAGCGGTGCTGGCTCACGAACTCGGTCATTTCCGGCTGCATCATGTAAGGCAGCGGTTGGCGGCAATGGTGTTCATGGGTCTGTGCGCCCTGGCGCTGTTGGCATGGGCCGCGCGCCGCCCGGAAATTTACGGTGCTCTGGGCGTGCCTGTGCCCTCATCGGCGACGGCGCTGCTGTTGTTCACGTTGGTGGTGCCGGTCTTTGTTTTCTTTACCACGCCCATCGCATCGTGGTGGTCGCGCCGCCAAGAGGCGGCAGCCGATGAGTTCGCCGCCGCGCACGCGGATGCGGGGAATCTCATTACGGCGCTGGTCAAGTTGTTTCGCGACAATGCGACCACCCTCACGCCCGACCGCATTCACTCGTCGTTCTTCGATTCCCATCCGCCCGCGATCGACAGGATTGCGCGCCTGAATGCGATGGAGGCCGCGCGCATCCGTTAGGGCTCGGTGGCATGCTTGATCGCATTGCCGCCCTTCATTACGAATCCGGCGTTAATCAGGACGCAACCAGCCCTACGCGTGTGCCCGAAAGAGTGACGACGCCATTGGCATCCAACAGTCCCAGAGCTTCGGCGCGGCGGTGCACTTCGCTTGGGTTTCGAACTGCAACATCAAATGCGCCCAGCCCCTCGCCGCGTCCGTCACGAATCGGTACGAACCGGATCTGGCCCTCGTCCAAGTCGATGCGCCATCCGCCGCTCTGCTTCGCGGATCGGCCAAGGACGGCGGCCCAACGCTTTGCCATCCGGCTCGGGTCCTCAGCTTGAAGCTCCGCGCCCACGATGGCGACGGAGACATCCGTGCGCACATGATCGTGCCAGTGCGGGCCGCCCCACTCCCAGCGCTCCTTCGGGTTCATGTGGTCCAGCGACAGTATTGCGCCGCCCAAGTCCTTCGGATGAATATGCGTGAAGGAAGCGCCGTCTCTGTCCGTCTGATCGACGATGCGTGCGCCGGCCTCGCGCACTCGCGCGCGGGCCTCGGCCAGATCATCCACCTGCAGGATCACCATGTAGCCGCCGGCCCCGCCGCGTTTCTCGAGGAGTCGAGCCGCGGTGGTTCCGGGCGCGTGCGGCGAGACCACTTCCAGGAATGTCGTACCCACCGGGAAGACAGCGTTTTTTAATCCGTACTTGCCGACGCCCGGATCATCGTAGGCATAGTCGATGCCGAGAACCGCCGTGATTTCCGCGCGCGCGGCGGCGAGATCGTGTGCCACCAGGGCGATTTGCCTAAGTCGCATCGGTACTCCAGTTCTTGAGCGAGCTAGTTCTTGAGCGGGAAAGGCTAACGACCGTTGAAAACCGGCTCGCGCTTTTCAACGAAGGCCTTGACCGCCTCGCGGTGATCCTCGGTCGAAGCGCAATGTATGTGGTGGGTCACTTCAAGATCGAGGCAATCATCGACCTCGCCGGCCATGGCCCGATTCAGATTCTCCTTCATGTAGCGGTACGCGACCGTCGGCCCCGAGGCAAGACGGCGTGCGATCTTAAGCGTCTGCGTCACGAGCTGCTCCGGCTCGCAGATCCAATTGACGATACCGAGACGCAAGGCCTCCTCGGCGCTCACACGCTCGGACAGGTAGTAGAGTTCGCGCGCCTTGGCGGAACCCACGAGCTGCGTCAGAAAGTACGTGCCGCCAAAGTCACCGGAGAAGCCGACCCGCGCGAACGCGGTTGTCATGACGGCGGTCGTTGCCATGATGCGCAGATCGCAGGCCAGCGCCATGGCGAACCCAGCACCGGCCGCCGCGCCCGGCAATGCCGCGAGCGTGGGTTTTCGGCATTTTAAAGAGCCGCCCCACGGTCTCGCGCTGATTGACACGTTGGCGATGGATGGCCGCATCGATGGTCAATGCACCGTGAACGCCGTGACTGGACATGGCCTTGACGTCGCCGCCTGCGCAAAAGCCTTTCCCCGCTCCGGTCAGAACCACGCACTTTACAGAAGGGCTGAGCTCCGCCCAGGCGAGTTGTTCGGCCAAAGCCCGATTCATAGGCTCGCTCATCGCATTGCGCGCCTCGGGCCGGTTAAGGGTGAGCGTCAGCACACCATCATCCAATACCGACAAGAGATCGGAGGTGCCGGTGCCAGGCGAAGTCGTCATGATTTTGTTCCGCGTGATTGAAGCCCTTGACCTTAGTCCCGTGACCTTTCGAGTGTCAATGCGCGGATCCTGGTCAGGCCTGACGTGCGCGCAAGTATTCCATGACCCGCCCGACTTCCTGGCGCAGCTGATCTTCCAGTCCTGATATTTGGTCGACAGCTCCCGCGCGCGCGGCCGCTTCGAGCCGACCGGCGGCCGCGCTCGCCGACTGGGCGTGAATGCTTGCGCTCGAGCCTTTGAATGAATGCGCCACGGACCCGATTGCCGCCATATCGCCGCGATCGAGTGCAACGCGAATATCTCGCAACGCCGCGTCGCCCGAGTCGATGAACACTTGCACCAATTCCTGCGCGAATGTCTGGTCACCGTCGGTCACTTTCATAAAACTGTTCCAATCAACCGGCGCGTCCGTACCGGCGAGTGGCGGCGGCAGGGAACTGGTGTTCTCGACGACCGCGGTTGCAGGAGCTGTGGAGGCGAGATGCCGAACGATGGTTTCACTCAGCTGCGTGCGATCGAGCGGCTTGGTCAGGTAGTCATCCATTCCAGCCTCCCGGCACCGCTGTTCGGCGCCTTGCATGGCATCCGCCGTCAGCGCGATGATGGGAATGCGCATTGCGCCGCGCTCGCGCAGACGAATCTCGCGGGTCGCTTGATAGCCGTCCATCACCGGCATTTGGCAGTCCATCAGGATGATGCAATATCGGCCGCTCTCCCAGGCGGTAATGGCCTCGGCACCATTGCTCACAACGTCGACCTTGTAGCCGATCCTTTCCAGAGTTTGGCACGCCACTTTCTGGTTCACCAAATTATCCTCGGCCAACAGGATACGCTGATGGTCCAACATTTCCTGGACCCGCTCGACAACCACAATGGGTTGCGTGCGCTCGTGCCATTGCGCGCCGTTCAGCGACATGACGCGGCACAGGCACTCGCGCAACTCGCGCTGCGAGACCGGCTTGAGCAAGTAAGCCGCGAAACCCAACTTGGCAAAATCTTCGGCGCCGCGGATCCCCAGGGCGGAGGTCAGCAGCACCAGCCGCGTCGCCTTGAACCGTTCGTCGTCTGAGATGCGGCGGCCGAGCTCAAACCCGTCGCAGCCCGGCATCATATAGTCGAGTACGGCGAGATCGAATTGCCGGCCGCCGTTGATGCTGCCTTCCAGAGCCTGCATGGCCGCATCCGCGCTATCGACGCAGATCGCGTTCATGCCGAGTTGGATCAGTTGCTGGCTCAGCACCTTGCGATTGGTGGCGTTGTCATCGACGACCAACACGTTCCTGTGCTTCAGTGTCTCGGAATTGAAGCGGCGCGTTTCCGACTTGCGGGTCGAAATGCCGAATCGGGCCGTAAACCAAAACATCGATCCAGCACCCTCAGTGCTTTCGGCACCGGAGTCGCCGTCCATCAGCGCGACCAGTCGACGCACGATGGAGAGACCGAGACCGGTACCGCCGTAGTGCCGCGTCGTCGATGAGTCGATTTGCGAGAACGGCTGGAACAGCGATTCGACGCGCCCCGCCGGAATTCCCATGCCGGTATCGCGCACTTCGCAGCGGATGATCGTGCCAAGCGCATCGCTGGAAACGAGCTTCACGTCGATCGACACCTCACCGTCGCGCGTGAATTTGATCGCGTTGCTGCCAAGATTGAGCAGCACCTGACGCACGCGTCCCGGGTCGCCGATCAGCCGGTCGGGAATGAGAGGATCGACGCTGGTGATCAGCTCGAGTCCCTTGGCGTGGGATTGGATCGCCAGCAGGCGCGCGACATCGTCCACCGTGTTGCGGAAATCCATGTCGATCCGCTCGAGATCCAGCTTGCCGGCTTCGATCTTCGAGAAGTCGAGGATGTCGTTGATGATCGTGAGCAGACCCAGGGCGCTGTCGTGGATCGTTTCCGTTTGATCACGCTGCATACGGTCCAGATTGGTGTCCAGCAGCAGCTCCGTCATGCCGATCACGCCGTTCATCGGTGTGCGGATTTCGTGGCTCATATTGGCGAGGAACTGCGATTTCGCCTGCACCGCGGATTCGGCCCGCTCCTTGGCGTGCAACAGTTCGACGTTGGCCAACTCCAGGTCCCGCGTGCGCAGCGCCACCTGCTCGCTGAGAGCGTCGGCCAGATGCCTAAGGTGCCCTACCCGCCAGCGATAACAAGCGCCCGCGGCAGCCAGGAGGGAGAGAATGCACAGGAGAACGAACCAAAAAGTCTGATAGAAGTGCGGCTTGAGGGTGAAGTGAAAGCTCGCCCCGGTGTCGTTCCAAACACCGTCATTGTTGCTGGCGATGACGCGAAACGTGTAGGTCCCCGGCGCGAGCCGGGTGTAGTAGGCGGTGCGGCGATTGCCGGCATCCACCCAGTGCTCATCGAATCCCTCGAGGCGGTAGCGGAAGCGTGAACGTGGCGCCGCCAGCAAGCTCAGTGCCGTGTAATGGAATTCCCACTGCTGATGGCCGGGACTCACCGGGGCACCCTGCGTCAGCTCCAGCGGCACGGCATCGACGGTGACCTGTTCGATCCTTACCGGCGGGGGAAGCGGGTTCGATCGAATATGCAACGGATCCACCGCGACGATGCCGCGAATGCTGGGGAACCAGAGTCGGCCATCCGCCGTACGGCAGCCCGCGGACGTGTTGCCGCCGTCGAATTCGGCGGTGCGCAGTCCGTCAGAAACATCATAGGTGTGAATATCCGACGCTATGGTTTGGCCGCGCGCGCGCGCGTCCAGGGTTGCGCGCGGAACAGAGGTCAATCCCTTGTTCGATGTCAGCCACATCCGGTGCTGCTCGTCCTCGAGCACCTGTAAAACCGTTTCTCCCAGCGCGCTTCCAAATGCGGCGAGCGATGTGATCCGCTCGTCGCGCCACACCGCGAGACCTCCCGACGTACCGAGCCAGATGACGCCGCGCTCGTCCTCATAAATCGCGGTGACTTGCGCGCTGGGCAGGCCGTCGGTGAGCCCCAGGCGCCGCACGTGGTGCGCATCGATCAAAAACAGTCCGTGCGTGTCAGTTGCCACCCACATCCGGCCGGCCAGATCTTCGTGGATGAGGCGGACCACTGTGGGGCCCGCCACGCCCAGCATTGCCTGCATCGAGGTGACCCTTGCCTTGTCGACGACGTCGAGACCGACATCGGTTCCGATCCAAATGCGCCCCTCGCGATCCTCATTGATCGCCCTGACCGTGTTACCGGAGAGGCCATTTTTACGGTTGAAAACAGTCTCGTGAGAGCCATCGCGCGCGTAGAGTCCGGCACCGTCCGTTCCCACCCACAGGGCGCCTTTCCGATCTTCGATCAACGACCGCACCCGTACGGTCTCAAAGCCATGCGGCGGTGTCATATGCTGAAACGCGCCGCCGACATATGAGCTGACGCCGGCGTCGGTACCGACCCAAATGCCGCCGGCCGCGCGTGGGGTGATGCTCCACGCCACATTGCCTTGCAGACCTTCCGGTAACCCCAGAGGCACGAACTTGCCGTCGCGCAATCGCAGCAGTCCGTTCCCGGAGCTGCCCACCCATAGGCTTCCCTCGTTGTCCTCGAACAGGGAAAGCAGATCGATGCTCAGAACGTGATTGGCGTCGGAGGCGCTGAATACACCATCGCGTAGCCTGACCAATCCGCGACCGTAGGTGGCAATCCAGAGATTGCCGTCACGATCGCGCGTCATTGTGCGAACCGCCGAGCCGAGTTGCCCGGCCGGTGCCACGACGTCAAAATGATCGCCGGATTTGCGGTAGAGTCCGCCGGTTTCGGTGCCGAACCACAAGGTTCCATCATGATCCTCGTACATCGAGGATATCGGGTTCACCTCACCGGTCTCGGGTTGCATCGATTCGAAGCCTCTGCCATCGAAGCGGTGCAATCCCCCCGTTGCCGTGGCCACCCAAATCATGCCGCTGCGGTCTTCGAGCAGCGTTCGAATGCCGGCGTCGCGAAGGCCGTCTGAGGTGCCGAACACGCGAGCGCGCTGCTGCTGATCAATCGCAACCAGGCCCTTGTCCGTTCCGACCCAGAGGCATCCCGTGTGGTCTTCGAGAATGGAGAGGATCGGGACGTGCGCCAGGGCGGCAACTGCGTCGTATGGTTTGAATCGCCCATTCTCGAGCACGGCCATCCCATCCTGCGTTCCGATCCAGAGCCTGCCGGCCCGGTCGACGTGCAGAACCGTGATCGTATTATCGTGGATCGCGATTTCGTTGCTGCGGTCGAATACAACGAAGCGCACGCCGTCAAACCGCGC
>Ga0137413_10000192_pt1 | contig 17706 bp, 17 predicted proteins | sample CZODoug2_1_16fun_FD_108280 | JGI IMG/M metagenome (GOLD analysis project Ga0137413, IMG submission 108280) | Vadose zone soil fungal communities from Angelo Coast Range Reserve, California, USA - CZODoug2_1_16fungal (Illumina Assembly) | ecosystem: Environmental > Terrestrial > Soil > Vadose... | reverse complement strand
GCACAGAACAGCTCGGCCAGCGCGCCGGCCAACGATCTCGACCTCGTCGACCACACACCCGGGCTGATCGTCCCGACGGCGATACACGTGGCCCCCGGCGCCGACCCCGCGCAGGCCCGCACCGTGGTGCACGCCGCCCAGGTGCTCTACACGTTCTGGAACACCGGTGACACCAAATACCTCGACCAGGCCGTCACGCCGGACTTCCGGGACAACACGCTGCCCCCGGGCCGGCCGCAGGGCCCGACCGGTCCGCGCGTCGCCTCCGCCGGATTCCGCGCCGCGGTGCCGGACCTGACCTGCGCGGTGGCCGACCTGTACGTCACCGGGGACACGTTGACCGCGCGACTGGTCTTCCGGGGGCACTTCACCGGTACCGACAACGGCATCCAGGGGCACGGCCAGGCGATTGACTTCAACGCCTTCGACATCCAGCACGTCGGCGCCGGCACTCGGATCAACGAGGACTGGCACCTCGAGGACAACCTGACGTTCCTTCAGCAGGCCGGCCTGGTGACCGTCGCCGGCGCCAAGTAGCCGAAGCCCGGGCAGGTCGGGGTGGGCCACGCCCACCCCGACCTGCCCGTATTTTAATCAGCGGTCGCAACTCTCACACTGACGGTCAACCAACTGGCGACCGAACTCGGCGTCTCCCGTGGCCCGGTGCGCGATGCCCTGTTGCGGCTCGAAGAGACCGGAATGATCAAGTTCGAACGCTACCGGGGCTTCCGCCTGCAACTACCCGGGCCGGCGGAGCTGGCCCAGATCTTCGCGGTGCGAGTGGCTCTGGAGATCCCCGCGGCGCGAGGCGGCCAGCTGCGCCAGCGGTGCACAGATCGCCGTACTGCAAGCCGAGGGCGAGGCGCTCCGGAAGGCCGCACTGGCCGACAACGAGCTGGACTTCATGAAGCACGACCAGAAGCTGCACGGCCTCATCCTGGATTTCGCCGGCAACCACTACGCCCGGAAAGTGATCGACAACATCCGGGACGCGACCCGGCTGCGGCTGGCTCGGCGATGTTCAGGTCCGGTGGGGGCGGCGTCCGTAGTGTCGGGCGGCGCGAACTCGGTTGCCGCAGGCTGGGGAACACCACTCGCGGCGGGCGTGATCCTTTACGAAGTAAAGGATGCAGTTCGGCGCTCTGCATGGCTGGATATCCGAGGCTCGCGGGCCGGCGAACAGCTCGACGGTGTGGGCCGCGATCTCGCAGATCGCGGCTGTGACCGGCCTGGCGCTGGAACGTAGTCCGGCGCGCGGCGACGCGTCCCAGTGCAGTTCGGTCCACAGCGGTGCGGTGCGAGTTTGGCGGTTCAGCTGGTCAAGGGCGTGCGCGTCCGGTCGCCCGTGATCGGCGGTCGCGGCGGCGAGGCTGTGGATGCAGTCGCGGAGATCGCGAGCATCCGAGAGCTGCGCATCGCTGACCGTCAGTAGCTCCGCGTCGGTTAGCGGTATTTGCAGCCGCGACCGTACTTGCCCCAGCCAGGAGCCCAGCAGCTCGACGGTGGCGATGCCGTCGCGGGGGCGGCCGCGCGTCAGGTAGCGGGTGTTGGCCAACTCCAGCGGCAACGACTGACCAAGCACAGGCCCGGGGTAGTCGATCAAGATACGATCCACTTTCTAACGGTATCTCACATCTTGTGCCGTTAGATTAACGGAGGCATACTAACGGCAAAGCCAATGGTTTCCCGTTAGAAGGGCTGTGCGGGATCCCTCGCGGGGCCCTGGCGCGGATCGAAGGAGTTGGCACGCATGAGCCAGACGATCAACCGCTGCTACCGGTTGCGCCATCGCCCGTCGGGCGCGATCACCGCCGACGATTTGGAGTTCGGCGAGGAACCCGTCCCGTCGATCGGGCCGGATCAGGCACTGGTTCGCACCCTGTGGTTGTCGCTCGACCCGGCGAACCGAATCTGGATGAGCGAAATCCACTACAACATGCCGCCGGTCCCTATCGGCGGCGTGATGCGGGGGTTCGGGATTGGTGAGGTGGTCGCGTCGCAGCGTGCGGACATGAACGTCGGTGACCTGGTATCCGGAATCACCGGATGGGCGGACTACGCGGTTGCCGACACGTCGAACCTGGTGCCGTTCGCCGTGCTACCCATGCCGCTACCTGCGCAGCCACAATCCTTGCTCGGTGCGTTGGGGAATAGCGGCGTCACCGCGTATCTCGGTGTGCACGACATCTGCCGGCCCCGCGCTGGCGAAACTATGGTCGTGACCGCGGCGGCGGGCGCGGTGGGGTCGGTCGCCGGGCAGATCGGCAAGGCCCGGGGCGCTCGCGTGGTCGGCACGGCAGGCTCGGCCGTGAAATGCCGTCACGTGGTGCGCGCGTACGGGTTCGACGCATGCATCAACTACCGCGACACGAATTGGCGCGACCAACTCGACGCGGCCACGCCCGACGGAATCGACAACATCTTCGAGAACGTCGGCGGCCAGATCCTCGGACACCTGGTCAGCCGACTCAACGTCGGAGCACGTATCGCGTTATGCGGGCTGATCGCCGACTACAACAGTTACGGCTCACTCGATCCCGCCCCGCGGACCAGCATCGACGCCGAGCAGCTCCTCATCAGCCGTGCACTGGTCGGGAGTTTCCTGGTGCTCGACCATTCCGACAGATTTCCAGAGGCCACAAGTTATCTCACCGATCTGAAGGACGCGGGCAAGCTGGTCCATGACGAGACCGTCGTCAACGGTCTCGACCGCGCACGCGACGCGTTCGAGCAGATGTTCAATGGAGCCAACACCGGCAAGCTAGTGATCAAGGTCGCCGAGCCAGCCCGAATGGTGGCGGTTCAGTCGCTGGCGAGGAGGTAGCGCTGGAAACGTTCGAGCGCTTCAGAGGTAACAGCCACCTCACCATCGGTGGCCCCACGGGCTCGGCGCTCGGAGAGATAAGCGGCGACCCTCGAGTCACAGTCCCGTTCGCGCTGAGCTCGTTGCCAGCGCAGGAATCGTTCAACCTCGCTAGGGCACTGCGTTCGAACAGAAAGTGACTCACGTTGGCGTGCCAACCACACGATGAAGCTGGCCATGCTCATCTCGACGGCCATCGACCGCGCAACCTCAGACATTGCTCACCCGCAGTCCTCAATGTCCCAAGCCTCAAGTGTCTCGAGTCTTGTGTTGACCGGATCGAGGAGACTCAAACTTCATCGCCTGCCGGCACCGTGCCCGACGCAAGACGCATCGCGCTTCCTCTCGCGGGTGCGACCACGCAGCGGGAGCGCAAAATAGCCCATTTTCGCAGGCCCTAGACACAGCCAGATGAGTGTTTCCCTGGCGGGCCCGTGACTCGAACCTGCGACCAAGGCGCGGCCTCAGCCACCCTCGGTGGAGGCTTGGGTCAGGGCGGTTAGTACAGCGGTTGTGGCTGGGGGGTCGGGGGGTTCGCCGTAGGTGGCGGCGTAGACGTGACGGGTGGCGTCCGGCAGTGCGGTGGCGGTCACGCCGGCTAGTCGATGTGAGCGGAGCGCGAGACCGGGGATGGTGGTCACGCCCAGTCCGGCGCCGACCAGGGCCTGCATGAGGACCATGTCGTCGGTCTGGTAGCCGATTGTCGGGCTGAATCCGGCTCGCTCGCACAGCTCGACCAGGTGGTCGCGGCAGCGCTCGCAGCCGGCGACCCAGGTGGAGTCGCGGTGGCTCACCAGGTCGGTCCCGCCTTCGCTGGTCAGCAGGTAGGTCGGATCATCGAGGATGTGTACCAGCCGGATCCCGTCCAGCTCGGGAGGCGATTTGTCGTAGCGGAAGATCAACGCAGCGTCGACCTCCCCGGCCCGCAGCAGCTGTAGGGCCTCGGGCGGGTGGGTGTCGGTCATGTTCAGCCGCAGCCCCGGGTGGTCACGTCGGAGGATCCGCGCGGCGGCTGGCACCAGCGTGCTCAACACCGAGGTGAACCCGGCCAGGCGTACTCGCCCGGCGCTCAAGCCGACGTGGGCGGACAGCTCGGCGGCGGCCGCGTCGACCCTGCCGATGATCTCGGTCGCCCGCTCGGCCAGCAGCTGACCCGCCGGGGTGAGCCGGATCCCGCGCCCGACCCTCTGCAGCAGCTGGGCGCCGGTCTCGGCTTCGAGCCTGGCCATGTGGTGGCTCACCGCCGGTTGCGTGTAGTGCAGCTCCCGCGCGGCGGCGGTGACTGAGCCGGTGCGGGCCACCGCCGCCAGCACGCGTAGCCGGGTGGTATCCAACATGTATGAAGATTACTTATCAATCAACGTCATGACAGGCATTAGACGTGATGAGTCGTCGCGGCCAGGCTGAACATCATGACCGACACGCTGTCCGCCCCGCTGTACCCGCTTCTTCGGCACCTGCGGGGCTTGACGACTCCCGGCAGAGAACCGAGAGCGATCGCGGCGGCGGTGGCCGAGCACCTGCGCGCGGCCGCGGTGAGCGCCGAGCCGCGAAGCTGGCTACCGTCCGTGCCCACGCCGGCCATCGGCGCCAGTGGCCTCCAGCGGGACATACTCCATGCCGAGCCCGCGTTTTCTGTGCAGGTGGTGACCTGGGCGCCCGGCGAGCAGAGCCCGATCCATGACCACATCGCCTGGTGTGTCGTTGCCGTGCTGACCGGCACACTGGTCGAAACGCGGTACCGCGAGGACGGCGACGGCCTCACCCCGCTCGACCGGGTGCGGTGCGCGGCGGGCAGCGTTGAGGGATTCGCGCCGCCGGGCGACATCCACCGGGTCAGCAACCCGACCGCCGAGCTGGCGATGTCGCTGCACATTTACGGAGCCGATCTGCACGGCGGCCTGACCAGCGTCCGGCGAGTGTACGACCAGCTAAGCCCGGTACCGGCTAGCAGGTAGTGGGGCTACCGGTCAGCCGCGGACGGAGAAGGGGCGCTGGCCGCGGGGACACCGCGCGCCTTCATCGCGAAGCTGGCGGGGAGGGAGCGTCGCGGCTTGACGCTCAGTTACTGACCGGACCGGGCATCGGCGCTACGGCCACCCACCGGACAGGAGGGCGAGCCCAACGTGCCTACCGTCCCCGGCGAGCCCGGGGCGTCCGGACTACGGCCGCCTGCCCGGCGCGCCGGGCTCTCCTGGCGGCGCCGGCTCGCCGGAGCGCTGACCGGACTGGCCGTTCTTCCCCCGCTGACCCTTGGTCTGGCCCGACTCAGCGACCTCCTGGACCTGCCCAGCCAGATGTTGTTCTACCTGCTCGCCGTGGTGGTGGTGGCGCTGGTCGGTGGGCTGGCTCCGGCGCTGGCCGCCGCGGTCGCGGCAGCGGCGCTGCTGGCCTACTACTTCATCCCACCGGACAACTTCGCCGTCGGCGACCTCAACGATGTGGTGGCCCTGGTCGCGTTTGTCCTCGTCGCCGGCGCGGTCAGCTGGGTTGTCGGCCTGGCCGCGCGCCGCGCCCGGGAGGCCGAAACCCTGGCCACCGCGAACGCCGAGAGCCGCGAGGAGCTGCGCGTGCTCGCCGGCGAGCAGGCCGCGTTGCGGCGGGTGGCCACCCTGGTCGCCCTCGGGGGGCCGCCGGCCGAGGTGTTCGCGGCCGTCGCGCGGGAGGCCGGCAGCGTCCTCGGCGCCGACGCCACGACAATCCTCCGCCTCGACCCCGACGGCGCAACAACCGTCATCGCCCGCGTCGGTGAGTACCAGGCCGAGTTCCCGGTGGGCAGCCGCTGGACGCTTGAGCCGCCGCTGCCTGTGGCCGTCGTTCTGCGCACCGGCCAGCCGGCCCGCGGCGACGACTTCACCCAGGCCCCCGGTGAGTACAGCGCCCGCCTCCGCCGGGTGGGGATCCGGTCAGGGGTCGCGGCGCCGATTGTCGTCGAGGGGCGCCTGTGGGGGGCGATCGCCGTCGGGATGCGTCGCGGGCATTTCCCGGCCGGTGCCGAACAGCGCATGGCCGGCTTCACCGAGCTCATCGGCACCGCGATCGCCAATGCCGACAGCCGCGCCCAGCTCACCGCCTCCCGGGCGCGGATCGTCGCGGCGGCCGACGCCACCCGGCGCCGAATCGAACGCGACCTGCACGACGGCACCCAGCAGCGTCTGGTCGCGCTCGGCTTCGAGCTGCGCCTGGCCCAGGCCACCGTGCCCGGGGAGCTGCCCGAGCTGCAGACCCAGATCGGTCAGGTCGCACACGAGCTCGACGGGGTGGTCGAGGAACTGCGCGAGATCTCCCGCGGTATCCACCCGGGAATCCTGTCCGAGGGCGGGCTCGGCCCGGCTCTGCGCACCCTGGCCCGCCGCGCCGCGATCCCGGTGAAACTCGACATCCGCACCGAAACGCGCCTCGCGGACCCCATCGAGGTGGCCGCTTACTACCTCGTGTCCGAGGCACTGACCAACACCACCAAGCACGCCAGCGCCTCCCACTCGCACGTCACCGTCGAACTACACGAAGCCGTCCTGCACCTGTCGATCCGCGACGACGGCATCGGGGGCGCCGATCCCGCCGGCGGCTCAGGCCTGATCGGGCTCCGCGACCGGGTGCAGGCCCTGGGCGGGTCGATCGAGGTCAGCAGCGCCCCTGGAGAGGGGACGGCGATCGTCGTCGAGCTTCCGATGCAGCCCGACTGACCGTCGCGCGGGGCGCCAGCGGGAAGCACCCTCGGCCGTCAAGTTCGGTCAGGAGCGGCGAGATGGGCGAAGATCCGGGCGAGCTGATCGCTGTAGCGGCGGGTGAACTCGGGCGAGGTGGGGTCGGTCCCGGTGAGGCTGTAGGCGATGTGGGGCAGCAGCACGGGGGCGGCGCAGGCGGCCACGGCGGCGAGGAACACACAGTCCGGGTCGAGGTTGTCAGCTAGTTCGCCGTTGTCCTGGCGCCGGCGGAAGTCGGCGAGGTCGTGCTGGGCTTGTTCGGTGCGTGCCGCGATGTCGGGATCTTCTTTGCCGGTGCGGTAGGTGAGCCCCTCCCAGCCGACCAGCCGGGTGTCCACCGCGTTGGCGGTGGCGACGCGGGCGAATTCGGCGATCACCTCCGGCAAACCGCGCTCGGGCTGGTCGTAGGCCTGCTTTCGCTCGCGCCAGCGCTGGCCGAGGGCGCGCAGCAGTCCGTCCTTGCCGCCGAAATAGTACGAGATCAACTGCTTGTTCACCCCGGCCCGATCGGCGATGGCGGCCACCCGTACCGCGGTGGGTCCTTTCTCGGACATTTCCTCGAGCGCCGCGGTGAGAATGCGCGCCTTGGTTCGTTCGGGGTCGCGGCGCCGTTCCGAGGGCGCCGGGGAACGTCGAGGCGGGCTAGCGGAGCGGGGTGCGCGCCGGTCGGGAGCTGTCATGCGTCCAGCATTTCACGGATGACTTTATCATCTAATAGATGATAAAGTCATCCAATGTAAAATAACGTCTGAGAAGTGGGAGAGCGGATGGTCACGGTCGAGACATCACCACGGGGCTTCCGGCGCCGGCCGTTGCCGCTGCTGTCGATCGTTGTGCTGAGCACGGCGTTCGGGGCGATCAGCGGCAGCGTGGTGGACGCCTCGGTAGCGATGGCCGGGTTCGGTCTGCTGTGGGGGGCGGTCGCGCTCGCACTTGCTCCCCGCGCCGCGCGCGTGGGGGCGCGATCGGCGATGTGGGCGGATGCGCCGGTGGCCGTGGCCGCCGCGCTCGCCCTGGTCGTGGTGGGTGGCTCCATCCAGGCGCTGATGCAGTACACCTCAGCGAGTGCCACCGTCGTGCTGCTGCAGCAGTCGAGCAGCTACTGGTTCTTCCCGGTCCTGCACGGGCTGTTCGAGTGGGTGCTGCTGCCCGCGGTCTTGATGCTGAACTGGACGCATCGCACTCGCCGCAACCTGCTCTTGGTCACCGCTGTTGTGTTCTACCTGGGCCGGATCAGCAGCGCGCTGTACTTCGCGCCGCACGTCTTCGAATGGGTGCGGTTACCGTTCGGTGCGCCACTGAGCGTCGAGACGCTCGAAGATGTCCAGCTCTGGATAAAGGTCAACTGGCTGCGGTTCGTCTTCCAGGACTTGCTCGTCGCGGGTCTGCTGCTACTCGCGCAATACCGCGGCGTAAGCGGCCTCAGGGCTTGGGGGGCGGGTCGGCACGCCGCCAGGCACTCCGGCACCAGTTGAGTATGAAGACGCCCATGAGGCACATCACACCCGCGCCGACCACGCCCAGCTGGGCCGCGGCGACCAGCGCGATCGCCCCGGCAATCTGGGCGACACCTGCCCCGAGCAAGATATAGGCGGGGACGTCGTCGCTCGGCGTGATCTTGGCCGAAAACGACACGCCCTCCCTACCGCGGGTCTGGGCGTAGTCGATGTGCTCGGCGGTCCGGACGGCCCACAGCTGTGAAAATGCCACCCCTCCGAGCGCGCCGCCGAAGGCCAGCAGTATGCCTAACAGGTCGCTCGGCTCGGTCGCGCGCAGCCACACCACGACCGCCGAGAGGGCGAGCCCGAACCCGATAAGGCCGAGCACGCTCAGCCCGAGGATGAGCACAGAGCGTGACTTCATGACGGTCTCCCCGGCCCGGTCGGATGCTCAATGATCGTCGAATGCCCAGTGAAGCAGATGTCCCTGTCGGCCTGGGCGCGATTAGTTTTCCGCATGCGGGTGGTCGGTACGGGGAGGTGCTCACCCGTGTTTGGAGGAACCTATGACCGACCAGCCATTTGTCACCTGCCTGTGGTTCGACACCGAAGCCGAAGCGGCCGCGCACTACTACACCAGCGTCTTCAAGGACTCGAAGCTCGGCAGGGTGATCCGGTACACCGAGGCTGGGCCAGGTCCGGCCGGCAGCGTGCTCACCATTGAGTTCGAGGTCAACGGCCAGAAGTTCGTCGGTGTGAACGGCGGGCCGGCCTTCAAGTTCAACGAGGCGATCTCGTTCCAGATCATGTGCAAGGACCAGGCGGAGGTGGACTACTACTGGAGCAAGCTCACCGAGGAGGGTGAGGCAGTGCAGTGTGGCTGGCTGAAGGACAAATACGGACTGTCCTGGCAGGTAGTCCCCAACGTGCTCATCGACATGGTCAGCGACCCGGACCCGGACAGGGCTGGGCGAGCCACCAAGGCCATGCTCGACATGGTCAAGCTCGACATCGCCGCGCTCCAGAAGGCATACGCGGGCGAATAGGCCGGGGCGTCGTTCGGTCAGGCTCCGGGGATATTGCAGGACTGGCCGAAGACCGGGCCGGCTACCACCGGCAGCCCCGGCGGCGGGTTGAGCTGCGCGCTGACTTCACCGGTGATCCTCTCCATGCACGCGTCGGTGGCGTTCTTGCTACCCCGCTCGCCGTCGATCCACATGTCCAGATGGGTGTCCACGCCGCCCGGGGCACCGCTGGCCCCGGAGTCCTCCACGATCACGTACCGCTTCACGCTGGGGAGATAGAACCTGGTCCCGGGGCGCCAGTCCATGCTGCCGCCGCTGCCCGGGGAGGCGACCGTGATCGGATCGGCGAAGGTGCCGCTCCCGCCGGCGTCCTTGTGCAGGATCGGGTGGCTCACCTCCGCGGAACCGGCCGGATTGTTGTCCTGGAAGGAGTAGCCGGTCAGGAAGATGCGCATCTGCTTCGCCGGCCCCCGAGCGATACCGGGTGCCAGGTCGGTGACCGGCGTGGGCTTGGTGGCGGCGGCCGAGGACCCGGCGGCGCGCGGCTTGGGCACCACCGGGCGGGCGGGGGCGGATCTCCGCGCGGCCGGCTGAGTTCCTTCCGGCTTCGGCGCGGTCAGCGCGGCGCTGGCCGCCCCGGCGGCGGGCAGCCGGAGCCGCTGGCCGGGGAAGATCTTGCCTGCCCGCGGCACCTCAGCGCGGTTCGCCGTCCAGATGCTCTGCCAGTTGCGGCCCTGGGCCTCGGCAATCGTGGACAACGTGTCCCCTGGGCGCACGAGGTAGGTCTCGCCAGCCGCCGAGGGTGGATCAACCGCCGGTGGCTTGGCGGGGGCGGCATGCCTGGGAGACCCCGATGGGCGCTTCGCCGGTGTGACGCCGGTGAACCGGTAGAGCTCGGGGCCGGTGGAAGCCGACGGCTCGGCCAGCCGGTGCGCGCCCAGGTGGATAGTTGGCGCCGCGCCCGGTCGCGCGGCGGTCTCGGCGGCGGTCTCGGCGGCCGCCGGAGCGGTGGACGCCGCCAGCGGGACCAGCGCGAGCGCTCCGCTGGTGGCGATCGCCGCCGCGTCGAACCCGGTATTGCTCGGTTTGCGGTGCCGCCCCTCGCTCATCGGGTTGGCTCCGGCAGCTCAGGGCGGGATACCCAGGATGAACGGAGGTGGACGGCGTCGTTCGGCAGGCCTGGTGTTCGGGGAGACACCCGTTGTTCCCTTCTCGAAGAGGGGCGACCGCACTGGGACTCGACATGCTCGGCTGGGGATGCGAGCAGGGGAGCGTCGAGCCGACCAGGTCGGCGTCGAGAGTGACCGGATCATGCGTGTGCGCGTGACCTGATCAACAGGGCGAATGTTAGAGAAACGGACCGCCGACGAGCGCGAGCCTGAGAGTCCCGGATACGGCCAAACGGCGGCCGGTGGCGACCGAGCGATGAGGGACCGGCGCTTAGTTCATCTGGTCTAACCGCTTGGTTCATTCGCGCCGGCGGGGACTCAGGTTTCGGCTGCCACCGCTGTGCCGAGGAGCACTGTGCGCTGCGTTACCCCGACCTTTGGTAACGGTCCCACCCGGCAGCACCGACGTCCCGGGTGACATACCCCTACAAGCAGAGGATCACGGCTTCCCTTGCTAGCGCACTTTCGCCAGGACATCACCTCCTTCGGTCACCGTCTGGGCCACGACATCTCCCGGGCCAGGCTGGATCTGCGGCACGCCAGGGACGAGTACCACCTGGCCAAGGCCGAACGCCCTCGGCTGGTTGATCGGCTCAGCGACCTGGTCGCCCGCTATCAGGGGGTCACCCTCTATCGGGACCACGTTCAGCGAGGTCAGCGGGTCTATCCGCTGACCGGCGCCTACGCCACGGTGGCCGAGTCGCCGGCGCGCCGGACCGATCTTGGCACCGTCCGCGATGTGCGCCTCACGGTCACCGGGCCCGACTGGGAATGGTCGATCAACACCGTGGCGGTGTTCAACGCCCGCAAGGCGCGCGCGTTCGCCGCACTGATCAACTCTTACGCGTCCGCGCCCGGCCGCCGCTCCGCCCGGGTGCTGGCCGGTCAACACGGCTGACCGGCCACCACATCTGACCGGCCAGCGCCGCGACCGGTCAGACCAGTTGCCGTCCGGTCCGGATGCGCCAGCGCAGGTCCACCAGGTAGGCGTTGAACGGGAACTCACGCAGGACCGGCGGGGCGAGCCGGACCGCGACGGCGAGCAGGCTCATCAGCCGGTCGAACCGGCGCTGCCGGCGCTCGTCCCACGGCAGTTGCATCTCGTCGCGGAACCGTCCCGGCAGAAAACCCGTGGTGACGAACCGGCTGAGCCGACCCAGCGCCAGTCGGACCGGCGGCGGCAGGTGGCGGAGCATGATCAGGTCGGTCAGATAGCGACGCACCGTGTCGTCGATGGACACCTGGTCCATGGAGTCGTTCCAGTACCGCTGGAAGGCGGCCAGATCGGCCGGCCAGCGCTCCGGCGGTACCTGCAGCGTGGTGCCCAGCACCGCCGACTCCCGGTAGATCCGCTCCCAGGTCACCTCGTCGACCGGGGCGCCGAAGAGCCGGTACACGTCCTGGAAGCCGACGTAGAGGCAGGCCGCCACCCACAGCTGCAGGTCCACGTCAAAGGCGTTGTAGGGCACCGGGCTGGACTCGGTGGAGCGCACCTGGGCGTGTGACCGGTTGACCCCGCGCCGAAAGGCCGCGCGCTCCTCGTCGGTGCCCAGGGTGGCCACCGCCAGGTAGCTCAGCGTGGTGCGGGCCCGCTTGATCGGATGCAGTGTCGCCTTGCCGCTGTCGACCGTGCTCTCCACCACGCCGTGGCCGACGCCCGGCCGGGCCAGCTGCATGATCACGTTCGCCGGGCCGGCGAGCAGGCCGGCGCCGATCACCAGCTTCCGAAGGTCCACGGAAGACGATGTTGACGCGGTCATCGCGCGACTCCTCCTCGAATCTGCACACAGCTGTTAGCAATATGGAAGCGTGCGGACCGTTCGAGTGTCAAGATGACAGCCATGCAGCCAGCGCAGCGCAGGTATGGCGGCGTCCACGGCGATGAGCGCCGCGCGCGGCGGCGGGCCCGGCTGATGGAGGCCGGGTTGGACCTGCTCAGCGAGGATCAGGGGGAGGCCAACCTGACCGTGCGCAGCGTGTGTGCCCGCTCCGGGCTGGCCGCGCGCTACTTCTACGAGAGCTTCCCGGACCGGGAGGCGCTGGCGTTGGCGGTGTACGACCAGGTCGTGGAGGAGATTGCCACGACCACCGCGGCGGCGGTCGCGGTCGGTCCCCACGACGCGCGGGCGCGCACCCGGGCCGGGCTGGACAACATCGTCCGGCTGATCGTGGACGACCCCCGGCGTGGCCGGCTGCTGTTCTCCACCGCGTTCCTCAGCCCCTCGCTGGCGCGGCGTCGACTGGAGGCCGCCGAACTGTTCCCCCGGCTGCTCGGTGGGCACACCCGGGCGTTCTACGGCATCCCGGGCAGCGCGGTGCTGGACCTCGCGGCGCAGTTCGCCGTCGGCGGTCTCGCGCAGGCGTTGACCGCGTGGCTCAACGGCCTGGAGATCGACCAGGAGCGGTTGGTCGACCACTGCACGGACATGTTCCTCGCGCTGATGTCGCTGGCGCTGCGGGAGGACGAGCGCTGAGCGCTCAACCAGCTCAGCGCACGCCCATGTGCCAGAGCAGGACGTCGTGCACGTGGTGGCTCTTCTGCTCGCCGCGGAACTCGACCTCGTAGGTCTGTGTTCCGACGTGAATCGCGATGGCGCCGGTGGAGAAGAAGCCGCCCGCCCAGGACTTGTTGCTGACCACCGAGACACTGGTGATCTTGGAGTAGGGGATGGAAGTGATGGCCACCCGTTTCCCCACGAACGACTTGTCCTGGACGATCACCCGGTGGTTGGTGAGCCCGAGAAAGCCGGTGCCGGTGCCGATCGCGTCGTACACCGCGATGATCGTCTCGCCGTCCATCAAACCGCTCTCGACCTGCCGGAACTGTTCTTTGCGGTCGTACACCGGCTCGGTCACGTGGCGGCCCTTCCTCAGCGATCAGCACCGCCGAGGATAGGCCTGTATCACCTCACCGGTAGCCGGTCGCGTCGGCTGGCTTACCGGCGTCCTGCACCTCGGGGACGTAGCGCCAGGCATCCGGGCGGCTGCCGTCCAGGTCGGTGAAGCCGTACACCTTGGCGAGCTGGCCACTGGACAGCGACTGGCCGGACCATCGCGCCACCTCCGGATCGGCGACCAGCGCGGCGACCGCCCGCCCGACGAACGCCGGAGACTCCGAGATGCAGAAATGCGGCACCTCGGCCAGCGCATCCCGCCAGTTCGCCTCGGTGACTTTGAACAACTCCAGCATCATCTCCGAGCGCAGCCAGCCCGGTGTCAGCGCGACGGCGGTGGCCCCGTGCGGGCGCAGCTCGCGTGCCAGCGCCCAGGCAATCCGGATCACCGCTGTCTTCGCCAGGTCGTAGAACATCGACAGCCGGTAGTGCTCCGCGTTGTACTCGGCGGTGCCGTCGGTGACCTCCACCGCGAGGCCACCCGGCCGCCTGATCAGCAGCGGCACCAAGAAGTGGTTGGTCACCAGGTGTGTCTCGATGGCCAGCCGGACCATTCGCAGGCCGCCGTCCAGCGAGTGCTCCCAGACCGGGGTGTCCCATTCGACCAGCAGCTCGCCGCCCCAGATGTCGTTGACCAGTACGTCCAGCCGGCCGGCCTCCTTGTCGATCCGGGCGGCCAGCTCGCGCACCTGCTCGGGCTCCAGATGGTCGGCCCGGACCGGGATGCCTCGGCCACCAGCGGCGGTGACCAGCTCGGCCGTCTCCTCGATGGTCTCCGCGCGGTCGTACTCCGAGCGCTGCCCGCCGCCGGAGCGGCCGCTGACATACACCGTCGCCCCGGCCGCCCCGAGCTGCGTCGCGATGCCTCGCCCAGCACCCCGGGTGCCTCCCGCGACCAGAGCCACCCTGCCGGCCAGGTTGCCGCCCTCTTTCCCCATGCCGGTCACCGTGCCATCCCGCACCGACAGTTCCCGTTGCGGACGCCGTGCGGACGCCCGAACGTGACAACGCGTCGTCCGGGTCCAGCACGTCGCTCAGCTGGCAAATTTAACGTAAGGGCGGTGAAACTCATGATCGAAAAGCCGTAGAGTTAAATTCGAGCGCCTTGAGTGTGGTACGTCTGGCCGCTGACACAGCACCAGTGGCTCGACACAGCCGCCTGGGCGGCTGTGTGGACTGGGCGCGGGCTGTGTGCGGCCGGGCGGGCCGTGTGCGGGTGCACGGACGATCAGGGGCGGGGGCGTTCAAAGCGCAGCTGGATGGCGATTCCGGCGGGCTCGAGCCCGAGTAGTTCGGCGATCATGTCCCGAGCCGCCGGTTCGAGTTCCTCGAGATGCCCGGCCCGGGTGAGCGCCTCCACCTCGGGTACGTAGAGGACGAAGCCGCCGGACTCGGTCCAGGCCAGCACCTCGAAGGTCCGCATCTGGCGATGATTCCCCGACGGTGCCCGAGGTGGAGGTGAATTCGCCCAGGTGGAGTCAGCCGCGAACCGGCTGGCGGGCGGCGGGCAGGGCCCCGTCAGTCGGTGACGAATTGGGCCCGGTCTGTGCCTCGGGCTGGGTCTGGGAGTCCGAGTCGCCGGAATCCGGCGAGGACGACTGGCCCTCGTCCTGCACGGTCCGGCAGTTCAACAGGTCGCATTCCTGATGGGTGCCTGGGCGTTGGCTGGCGGAACTCTGGTCGTCCGGGTCGGACAGCGAATCGTCGGGGGAAAGCGTTGCGGGGTCGGGCACGGTCGCCGGGTTCACCGCGGCGAACCCGTCGTACGGCCCGCTCACCGCCGGGGGCGACCCGATCGGCTTGAGCGGGCTGAAGGCCTGCGCGGACTGCGACTTGGTCGCGTCGAGCATGTAGCCCTTCCAGATCGAACCGGGCATCGTCGCCCCGGAGATCGGCACCCCCTTGGCGGTCTTGATCGGGGTGTTCTGGTCGGTCCCGATCCACACCACGGACGCCAGCGTCGGCGTGAAGCCGGCGGTCCAGGCATCGTTGTTCTGGTTCTCCAGATAGGACTGCACGGTGCCGGTCTTGGCGGCCACCGCCCGGCTGCCGGACAAGGTGAGCTTGTCGTAGGTGGGCACGCCGAGCATCGCCTCGGTGACGTTGCGCGCGACCTGCGCGCTGAACCGCTGCTCGGGCGGGTTGACCGCCTCGTAGAGCACCCGGTCATCCGACGTGGTCACCTTCGTCACCAGGTGCGGCGGGTGGTAGACCCCGCCGGCGGCGATGGTCGCGTACGCCGAGGCCAACTCGACCGGGGTGACCTCCTTGTCGCCCAACGCGATGCCCGCGTCGACCTTCCGCAGCGGGGTCTTGATCCCGGCCAATTTCGCCGCGTCGGCCACCTGCTGCGGCCCCACCCGCATGGCCAGCTCGTGATAGATCACGTTGTTGGAGATGGTCATCGCCTGCTTGAGGTCGCAGACCTGGCAGGACGCCCCGTCCGCGTTGCGCAGCCAGGGCAGCGGCTCGCCCTTGAACTGGGTGCCCAGCCCCATCGGGTTCGGCTGCAGCAGGTCAGCCAGCAGCACGAACGGCTTGAAGGTGGAACCGGGCTGCTTGAGCACCCTGGCGTAGTCCAGGCCCACCCCGTTGTCGCCGCCGTAGTAGGCCACGATGTTGCCGTTATCCGGGTCGATCGAGACCAGCGCGCTGCGCAGGTTCGGCGGCTGGCCGTCCAGGCCCTTGTGCACCGCGTCCACGGCCTGCTTCTGGGCGACCGGGTCGATGGTGGTGGTGATCTTCAGGCCCTCCGAGCTGAACTCCTGCTCGCTGATCCCTCGGGACTCCAGCTCGTCCTTGATCGCACTCAGGATCAGGCCGCGGTCGTCGACGGGTATCCCGCCGGCGATCCGGCGCGGCGAGATAGTGACCGGGAATCGGGCGGCGGCACGCTGATCCGCGGTCAGCCAGCCCTGCCGGGCCATGCCGTCCATCACGAACGTCCAGCGCTCCACGGCGTGTGGCGCGTCCACCGCCGGATCCCAGCGGGACGGTGACTGGATCACCCCGGCGAGCAGCGCGCCCTCGGACGAATTGAGGTCGGAGACGTTCTTGCCGAAGTAGGCCTGGCTGGCCGCCTGAATGCCGTACGCGCCTCGGCCGAAGTAGATCGCGTTGAGGTAGTTGGCCAGGATGTCGGCCTTGCTGTTCTCCTGGGAGATCTTGACCGCGAGGATCATCTCCCGGTACTTCCGCCATAACGAATGCTGGTCGCCGACCAGCGTGTTCTTCACGTACTGCTGGGTGATCGTGGAACCGCCACCGCTGCCCCCGGTGACCTGTCGCGCGGCCGCCCTGGCAATGCCGATCGGGTCGAATCCCGGATTGGAGAAGAAGCTGCGGTCCTCCGCCGCGAGCACGGCGAACTGCACCTGCTTCGGGATCTGGTCGATGCCGACCTTGATCCGGTTGCCCTCCTGGGGCACCACCCGGGCCATCTGGCTGCCGTCGGCGAAGCTGATCGTGGCGACCTGCTTGTTCACCGCGTCGTCCGGGGTGGGGATGGCGATGCACAGGTAGCCGATGAAGAACACCATCACCGGCAGCACCACGAAAAACCCGAGGGCGCCCAGACCGGCCAGCTTGATCCGATGCCAGCGCAGCTGCTTGGGGGTGTAGCTGGCCAGCCGTCGCCGCCGGCGGTGCAGGGAGCGGGCGAACCGCTCCTTGGTCAACTCGGGCAGCATGGCCAGACTCGCGCCGAGGTTGGCCATGTCCAGCTTGGCGGACAGCGCCTGGGCCCGCCGGCGACTCTGCCTCGGTCGCGGCTGGCTGTCCTCGGAGGGGTCGGCGGACATCCGCGCCCTGCCCTCGGCGATCAGCCGGGCGGCGGTCGCGTTGGCCGGCGAGCCCAGGTCGTCGGCGGGCTGGCCCGGTTTCGCCGGCCCGCTGTCGCCGGGGTGCTCGTCGTTCCCTGGCTGGCGGCCGTTGCGGGGGCGCTCGGCAGTACCTGACTGACGGCCGTTGCCGGGCCGCTCGGACATGTCCCGGCCGTCCGAGGGTGGTGGACGTCCGGTGCCGGCCTGCTCGGGCATGCCCGGGTGCTGGCCGTTGCTGGCTTGTTCCGGCATGGCCGGCTCGCCGGGGCGGCCTGGTGCGCGCGGGCGTCGTCGCGGCAGATCGGACTGCGCGCCGGACCCCGGGCGATCCGGCGGGATCAGCGGCCCGTGGACCTCGGTCGGCGGGTCGTTGTCCGGACCGGACGACCGGGCGCTCTGGCCGGCGCGCCCAGTGGCCTTGCTGGACGGTCCGCCGGCCTGATTCGACGTAGCGCCGGCCTGGTTCGAAGTAGCGCCGGGCGACCGGGGTTGATTGGGTTGGCTCGGTGGCCCGCCGGTTTGGCTTGGCCGTGCGCCGGTTTGGCTTGGCCGTGCGCCGGGTTGGCTTGGCCGTGCGCCGGTTTGGCTTGGCCGTGCGCCGGTTTGGCTTGGCCGTGCGCCGGGTTGGTTCGGCCGTGCGCCGGGTTGGTTCGGCCGTGCGCCAGGTTGGTTCGGCCGTGCGCCGGGTTGGTTCGGCCGTGCGCCAGGTTGGTTCGGCGCGCTGGGTTGGTTCGGTTGGCTGGGTTGGTTCGGTTGGCTGGGTGGTCCGCCAGCTTGGCTGGGCGGCG
>Ga0137413_10000190_pt1 | contig 17768 bp, 14 predicted proteins | sample CZODoug2_1_16fun_FD_108280 | JGI IMG/M metagenome (GOLD analysis project Ga0137413, IMG submission 108280) | Vadose zone soil fungal communities from Angelo Coast Range Reserve, California, USA - CZODoug2_1_16fungal (Illumina Assembly) | ecosystem: Environmental > Terrestrial > Soil > Vadose... | reverse complement strand
GGCTTGGACGGTCGGGCCGAGCACCGGAAGGGCGCCGCCGACGCTTTGTACGGTGCCGCCGAGCGCGCTGCCCACGCCATCGACCACGCCAGACACGGCCTGCACCCCGGTCTGCGCGATACCGCCCACCACGCCGACCGTCTCGTCCAGCGCCGCCCCGAGGACGGCCGTGGTGTTGGTGACGACGGCGCCGACGGCCTTCACCGGCGTCCCCACCGGGCCGAGCGCGCTGCCGAGGTCGGTGACCACACCGCCGAGGGCGCCACCCGCGCCGCTGACCACCTCGTCTGCCACGTCTCCGACCAGGCCGCCTGAGCTCCCGGCAGTCCCGCCGCCGGGGTCACCGCCGCCGGGGTCACCGCCGCCTCCGCCGGGGGGCTCAGCGCCACCACCGCCCGGGGGCTCTGCACCACCGCCACCGCTCGGGGGCTCTGCGCCGCCGCCGGGTGGAGTTCCGCCGCCGCCGCTCGGGGGCTCTGCACCGCCGCCGCTCGGGGGTTCAACGCTGCCGCCACCGGAGCCAACCCCGCCAGCGCCGCCGCCGGTCCCTCCGCCGACCACTCCGCCGGTCCCGGTTCCGCCGCCAACCGGGACCGCACCCCCGGTGCCTGTGCCAACCCCGCCACCTCCGGCCAGCCCGGAAAAACCAGGGCCGGACGGCCCGGCGGCGAGCGCGCGGGGAACCGACGAGCTGGCCGAACCCCCGCCCGGGGCGGAGAAGGCCACCGGATCGAGCAGCCCGGGCACACCGAGGGCGCCCGCGCCAGTACCACCGGCCGGATCGCCGGGGAACCCGGATTGCGGCAGGCCACCCAGGATGTCCGGGTAGCCGCTGTCCGGGGCCTCCGATCTCGCCGGTCCGGGCAGGACGGGCGCGAAGAGCGCCGCACTGGCCGCGAGCGAGGTCACCGCCACGATGGCGCCCGCGCTGTGGGCGAGCTTGCGGTGTGGGAAGGGCGTCGCCTCGGCCGTCCCAGCGGACCAGCGCCGCCCACCCCGGCGATCGGTCACCCGCGACCCTCGGATCTCCCGCCGAGTGGGGGGGTGCGTCGGCGTTGGCCCTCGGCCGATCGCCGGGCATGCGTCGAGCGTGCTGGCCGGTGCGATCCGCCGACCAAGGAGATCACCGAGAGTGATCATCGGCTGGGTTGGCTGGCCGCCGTGTCGGGGGCTGGACTTTCCCACGTGACGTCCCTCGGTCGAGTGATAGAGCCTGTATTTCTACTGCTCATGGCGGTGGTCGCCAAGTGTCACTCAGCCGCTCATCGCGGCCACCCGTCTAGCCCAGTGCCCGGTCGACGCTGCCAATCGACCACTCGCCGTGATCAAGCCGCGGACCGAGCCAATTGCCTTTGCTGTTCCCGAAATCGGGGCGATACGGTCGGCGACGCGTTGTCCTTTCAGCAACAGGGGGGAGGCGCGCCGGTGAGCGGGCTCGTGGCGGCCCCGTCGGATGCGCTGATGCGGGCCGTGGTCATCCGGGCATTCGGTGGTCCGGAGGTGCTGCGTGCCGAGTACGTGCCACGACCCACGACCGCGCCGGGATGCACCCTGATCGGGGTCGCCCGGGCCGGGGTGAACTACTTCGACACCGAGCGACGGGCCTCATGGCGGGCGTCGGAGCTGCCGGTGATTCTCGGCGGTGAGGTCGCCGGGCGGCGGCTGAGTGACGGTCGGCGGGTGGTCGGCCTCATCGAGGCAGGGACCGGTGGCTACGCGGAGTACGCCGCTGTTCCCTCGGAGTTCGCCGTTCCGATCCCCGACGAGGTCTCGGACAGCGCGGCGCTGGCCGTCCTGGTGCAAGGCCTGACAGCGTGGTACCTGCTGGTCAGGGCGGCGCGAGTGGAGGCGGGGGAGTCGGTGGTGGTCACCGCGGCGGCCGGTGGGGTGGGCAGCCTGGCCATCCAGGTCGCCAAATGGCTGGGCGCCGCCCGAGTGATCGCCATCGCTTCCACCGAGCCGAAACGCCGGTCGGCGCTCGAGCTCGGCGCCGATGTGGCCCTGGACAGCGCGCCGGCGGGTCTGACCGAACGGGTGCGGCTGGCCAATGGCGGGGCCGGGGTTGATCTGGTGCTGGAGTCGGTCGCCGGACCGATCGTGGACGCGCTGCTCGACGCGCTGGCCACCGGTGGCCGGCTGGTGGCCTACGGGCAGGCGTCCGGCTCCTCGAACACCGTGTCGGTGGATCGGCTGATGGACGCCTCGATCGGCGTGCTGGGTTTCTGGCTCACGCCCTACCTCGCCGATCGGGCCGCGACCCGGCGGGTGATCGAGACCTTGCTCGCCGCGGTAGCGCAGCGCCGGCTGCGCGTGCGTGAGGGCTCCTCGTTCCTGATCGCCCACGCCCGCCACGCGCACGAGCTGATCGGCGCCGGCGCATCGGTCGGCAAGGTGACCCTGGCCGCCGACGAGGCCGGTTGGGCGGGGCGCTGAGGTCGGCTCCGGGCGCGCCAACCACGCCCCGATCGTCGACGCGAGCAGAATGCCAATTGGCGCCGCGAGTGGGCCAACCTGGCGGGGAGTGATCTGCGTGCCACACGGCAGCGGGCGAGGGTCGGCGATCGACCGCTCGGGATGGTCGACCTGGCGGACCGAGGTGACCGTGGCGATCGCCTTCGGCGCGCTGATCGCCGGCGTGCTCAGCTCGATCGGCCCGGTACCCCTTGGGTTGCTGGCCGGCTGGGACGCCGCCTGTCTGGTGTACCTGGCGCTGGTGTGGTTCAACGTGGGGCGGATGGACGCCGAGCAGACCGATGCGCGGGCCTCGTCGGACGATCCCGCGCGCCCGGTCGCCGACCTGCTGCTGCTGACCGCCGCCGTGGCCAGCCTGGTAGCCGTCGGCTTCGTGCTGGTCCGGGCGTCGCAAGAGCAGGGCGGCGGCGAACTCGCGCTGGTCGGGTTGGGTCTTGGCTCGGTGGTGGTGTCCTGGGCGTTGGTGCACACCATCTTCATGCTGCGCTACGCCTACCTGTACTACCGGGGCACCGACGGCGGCGTGGACTTCAACGGCGCCACGGCGCCGGACTACCTCGATTTCGCGTACCTGGCCTTCACCCTCGGCATGACATTCCAGGTATCCGATACCGCGATCAAGGACCGAACGATCCGCCGGACCGCGCTTCGACACGCCTTGCTGTCGTACCTGTTCGGCACCGGGATACTCGCCACCACGGTCAACCTGGTGGCCAGCCTGAGCAGCAAGTAGCGGTAGAGCCACCTGCGTAGCTCATCGTGAACGCCGTGGGGCCCAGCGTGAGCCGACGGCGGCTGTTGCGGAGGCGTTGGCGCTCGGGCTGACCGACGCCGGCGGTCCGCGCCTGCACGCGCGGGTGCTGCGACGCGTGGCCGGTTGCCGGTGACAACGTGAACAAAAAGGAGGGGCCGGCCCAGCGAAATGGCCGGGCCGGCCCACTCAGAGGGATTAACCTGTCTCGAATCTTGGTGTGCTGCGGAAATGCGCGGCGACCACCTCCTTCAGACCGTTTTCTCGACCTCCTGCGATCCTTTGCGTTCCTACCGTTGCGCCGCCTCGTGCGAGCGCTTTCGGACTGTCCGATTTTCTTCGTGCGGCGCATTTTCTAACACCGCCGCGAAGCACGGTCAACCTTGTCACCAGCGGATACGAAGGTCACGAGATGAGCGCGCGAGGTACTGCGGCGAACGGTCAAATCGCCACCCGTACGTGCAGACCGGGCCGATCCGGCCTACCGGTACTTGCCCTGCTCAGCTGAGTAGGGCAGGTACCGGGTGCACCCGGGTGGTCGCGCGGAGTTTGGTCATTGCGGCCAGCTCCACCTGCCGGATCGCCTCGCGGTTGACCCCGTAAACCTCACCTATCTGGCCCAGGGTGTGGCGCTGGCCGTCGATGAGCCCGAACCGCAGCTGCACCACGCCGGCCTCCCGCTCGGTCAGCTCCGCGAGCAGCACCCGCAGCTGGTCGCCCAACAGCCTGAACGCCTCGGCGTCCGCGGCCATGGCGGCCTGTGCGTCGTCGACGCGGTGATCCAGCGGGCTCGGCCCCATGCCGCCGACCGCTTGATCCAGCGGGAGGGGTTCGCGGGCGTACTGCTCGATCTCCAGCACCTGCTCCACGCTGACCTGCATCTCGGTCGCCAGCTCGCAGTCGGTGGGCTCACGACCCATGCTCCGGCGCAGGCGACGGCGGATTCCATCCAGCTTGTTCGTCAGGTAGACGACGTGCATCGGAAGGCGAATGGTGTGCGTCTGGTCGGCCATGCCGCGGACCATTGCCTGACGGATCCACCAGGTCGCGTAGGTGCCGAACGGATAGCCCCTGGTGTGGTCGAACTTCAGCGCCGCGCGCATCAGCCCCAGGTTGCCCTCTTGGATCAGGTCCGGGAAGGCCATGCCGCGGCCGGTGTAGTGCTTGGCGAGCACCACCACCAGCTGAAGGTTTGCCTCCAGGAGCTGGTTGTTCGCGCACTCCCCGTCCCGAATGGTCCGGGTGAGTTCCGCGCGCGCCCCGACATCGTCGCGCTTTGTGGTGCGCAGCTGTTCGGCGGCGCCCTGACCGGCCTTGATCCGCTTGGCTAGCTCGACCTCTTCGTCGGCGCGCAGCGACGCCACCTTGGCGATCTGCTCGAGATAGATCCGGGCCGAGTTGGTGGTGGGTCCCGACGTCATGTCGGCCCCCGTTCCCGGACGGGTGCGCCGTCCGACCTGGGCTCCCGTCAAGAACGACGCGGGCTTGACCGCCCTCGTGCGAGATGCTCTCGACCGCGCCGACCCTACGCCCGTGGTCCACGGGCCGGATACGGCCAATCGCCGACCGGTGAGCCCGATCAGGAGGGCTCGATCGGCTCAGGGCTCGATCGGCTCAGGGTTCGATCGGTGCCCATCGGTTCACGTGGGCACGCACGTGGTCGATGACGGCCGCGTTCGCCGGCCAGGCCTGGGTTCCGGCGCGGACCAGGCTCCACATGCGCCGCTCGGTACGGGCCACGTCGAACGGGACGATGCGCACCCGCCGCGCTTCGGGGGAGTCGGTGGGCAGCACACAGACCCCCTCGCCGGCCAGCACGAGATCGACCACCAGTTCGAGGCTGTCCGCCCGGTGCCGCACCCGAGGCACCCACCCGGCGAGCGCGCACAGCCGCGCGGCGAGCTCGTCGTCGCCGGTATCCCGGGAGTTGCCGATCCAGTCGGTGTCGCGCAGTACGTCCAGGTCGGCGGGTGTACGGATGCGATCGGGCAGGACCGAGCCGGGGGGCGCCGCGAGCACCATCGCGGTGCTGGAGAGCAGGGTGGGGACGTGTCGCCAGGCGCGGGGGACCAGGGTGTAGTCGTAGACAAAGGCCACGTCGATGAGGTCGGCGTCGAACAGGGCGTCCACCTCGACGGGTTCGCTCTCGTGCAACTCCAACCGGACCAGCGGGTGCGCCCGGGCAAGCGCGTCCAGGGTCGGCAGCAGGTGCCGGCGCAGCGAGGTCGTGTACCCCGCCACCCGGACCAGGCCGTGTGGCTCGTCCTTGGCGGCCAGATCGACTTCCGCGGCGGTGACGGCGGCCAGGATGTCCCGGCCGTGCGCGGCCAACCGCCGCCCGGCCGGGGTCAACCGGACCCGCCGCCCCGAAGCCTCCAGCAGCGCCACCCCGGCCTGGCGTTCGAGCGCGGCGAGTTGTTGGCTGACCGCGGACGTGCCGAAACCGGTGGCCTGGGCAACCGCGGTCATGGTGCCCAGCCTCGACAGCTCGACGAGCGCCCGGAGCTTGTCCAGGTCCATCGGCCCATTGTCCACGATCCGTAAACAATATTATGCGAAATCATCGCTGGACGTGTACTGAGCGGGCACGTTGACTGAGGGCATGAAGGTTCCCGCCCCCGCTCTGGCCATCTCGGCGATGGTGTCCGTGCAGCTCGGCGCCGCACTGAGCACCCACCTGTTCGCCGCGCTCACCCCGTCGGGCTCGGCCTGGCTGCGGGTGGCGATCGCCGCCGTCATCCTGCTGGCGGCCACCCGGCCGAAGCTGCGCGGGCTGTCCCGTTCCGCCGTGCGGGGGACGCTGCTGCTCGGCACGGCCACCGGGGTGATGACCCTGGTGTTCATCGAAGCCGTCGCCCGGATCCCGCTCGGCACCGTCGTCGCGATCGAGTTCCTCGGCCCGCTGACGGTGGCCGCGGTCAGTACTCACCGACGCTCCGCGCTGGTCTGGCCGGCGCTGGCCCTGGCCGGCGTGGTCGGGCTGACCCAGCCCTGGACCGGCCACCTGAACCTGCTCGGCATCGCCTTCGCCGCGGCCGCGGCGGTCAGTTGGGCCGGCTACATCCTGCTCACCCAGCGGGTCGGCAGCCAGGTCCAGGGGTTGCAGGGGTTGGCGATGTCACTGGGCACCGCCGCTGTGGTGACCGCCCCGTTCGCCGCGTGGCCGGCGATCCATGGCCTCACCCCGGTCATCGCCCTGCAGGCCCTTGGTCTGGCAGTGCTGGTCCCGCTGCTCCCGTTCGCCTTCGAGATGTTGGCCCTGCGCCGGATGGCGGTGGCTGCCTTCGGCACGCTGATGGCGTTGGAACCCGGCATCGGCACGACGTTCGGCCTGGTGCTGCTGGCCCAGACCCCGAGCCCGCTGCAGGTGCTCGGGGTCGCGCTGGTGATCGTCGCGGGCATCGGGGCGCAGCGCACGCCACGCTCCGTCGGTACCGGAACGGCCCAAAGCACGATGCGTGAGCCCATCACCACGGTGCAGTCGACGGCGGAGCCTTGCCGCCCGACTGGGTGATCTTTCCCACGATCTCGGTAACCACTGGTCACCGAGGGGCCAACGAGTATTCTCAGACTAGTGATCCACAAGGAGGTTCCGGTGAGACGAACGCTCTCTTCCCTGGCCATTGCCATCACCGTCGGAGCGGCGACGTTGGCGGTGACCGCCGGTACCGCCTCCGCCGCAACGCCCTCGGCGGGGTTCGCGCCGACGTCCGCCCCGGTGTTGGTGTCGTTCAAAACCTCGGACAACTGCTGCGACTACGACGACAGCTTCAAGCACCGGCAGAAGCGTGACCGGAAGTACCTCAACCGGTACTACCGCCATTACCCCGCCTATGGCTCCTACGCGCCCCAGGCATTGTTGTGCCCGAACTACCCGCCGCCCGGCGTGAGCCGGTGGAGGTGCGACTGGACGCCGGCCGGCTAGTAGCGCCGCTCGGAGCCCGGGCATCACCTCAGAGCTCGATGCGTGAGCCCATCACCACGGTGCGGTCGATGGGCAACTTGAAGTAGGCCGCCGGGGTGGCCGCGTTGTGCGACATCCCGATGAAGAGTCGCTTGCGCCAGGTACTCATGCCCGGGTTGTGGCAGCGCTCGATGGTGATCCGGGAGAGGAAGTAGAACGCCGTATCGGGGTCGATTTCGAGTTCGTCGGACAACCCTCGGGCCTCGCGCAGCACCCCGGGGACGTCTTGCTCGTCCTGGAAGCCGAACCGGGCCGACAGGTGCACTACTCCGTCGGCGTTATGGCCGAGCTCATCTATGGCCAGCCGCTCGCCCAGCGGCACGTGCGGCACGTTCTCCGACAGCACCGTCACGATCACCACCCGCTCGTGCAGCACGTGGTTGAACTCGACGTTGGCCCGTAGCGCCAGTGGCGTGGTCTGTTTGGTCGGGTGCGGGAACACCGCGGTTCCGGGCACCCGGACGATGCGTTCGGCGTGCACCTCTTCGATGAACTGTGGGAGTTCGCCCTCCACCTCGCCGCGGCGGGCGGTGACAATCCGCCGGCCACGCTGCCAGGTGGTCATCACCGTGACCACGATCGCCGCGATCAGCAGCGGCAGCCAGCCGCCGTGCACGATCTTGGTCAGGTTGGCGCCGAGGTAGGTCAGCTCGATGCCGCCGAAGACCGCCGCGGCCAACACCAGCTTCCACCGAGCCCACCGCCACGCGATGGCGGCGTAGATGAGGAACAGCGTGGTGGTCAGCAGCAAGGTTCCGGTCACCGCGAGCCCGTAGGCGGTGGCCAGCCGGCTGGACGACTGGAACACCACGATCAACACGAGCACGCCGCCGAACAGCAGCCAGTTCACCGCCGGCAGGTAGATCTGGCCGCTCTCCCGGGTCGAGGTGTGCCGGACAGTCAGGTGCGGCAGGTAACCGAGCCGCACGGCCTGCCGAGATACCGAGAATGCCCCGGAGATCACCGCCTGCGACGCGATCACCGTGGCGCAGGTGGCCAGCACAACGAGGGGCAGCCGGGCCCAACTGGGCGCGAGCAGGTAGAAGGGGTTCGAGATGTTGCGCGGGTCGTCCAGGATCAGTGCCGCCTGACCCAGATAGTTGACGATCAGTGCGGGCCAGACCAGGACGAACCAGGCCACCCGGATGGGGCGCCGGCCGAAATGGCCCATGTCGGCGTACAACGCCTCGGCGCCGGTGATCACCAGCACCACAGCGCCCATGGCGAGGAACGCGGTCAGCGGGTGCTCGGCGACGAACAGCACGGCGTAGTGCGGCGAGAGCCCGAGCAGCACTCTCGGGTGGCTGGCGATGTGCGGCAGTCCGAGGACGGCAAGCGTGACGAACCACAGCACCATCACCGGCCCGAACAGTCGGCCGATGTGGTGGGTTCCCCAGCGCTGTACCACGAACAACAGGGCGAGGATGGTGATCCCGATCGGCAGCACGGCCTCGGCGAGCTCGGGCCGGGCGACCTCAAGGCCCTCGACCGCGGACAGCACTGAGATGGCCGGCGTGATGAGCGAGTCGCCGTAGAACAGCGACGCGCCGAGCACACCGAGTGCCAGGGCGATCGACGCACGCCGGGCCGACGAGCTCGACACACCGCGGACCAGCGCGGCGAGCGCCATGATGCCGCCCTCACCGTCGTTGTCCGCGCGCAGGATGAACCCCACGTACTTGACCGTCACCACCAGCGTGACTGACCAGAAGATCATTGAGACCACGCCGTACACGTCGACGGGCGTCGGGCTGACCGCGTTGTTGTCGATGGAGAACACTGTCTGCACCGCGTAGAGCGGGCTGGTGCCTATGTCGCCGAAGACGATGCCGAGCGCTCCCATCGCCAGTCCGAACAGGCCGCTGCTGTGCGCGGCGGGGTGGCGCGGGTTGTCCCCCGCCGCGGCGCGGGCGGGCGCGGGCTCGGGTTCTTGCTCCGCCGCTCGGGCGGCCGCCTGACCGTTGGTCACCCTGTCAGTCTGCACCGCCGCCGGCACGCCGACGCGCGCGGCGCCCTGGCAGAGCGTGCGTGACTCGACACAGCGCGTTGGGCGGCTGCGTCGTTCGCTCAGCGACCGGATGGGCCGGGTGCGGGTGTTGCAGCTGACCATCCTGTGGTTCTCGTTCTTCACGCTGCTGTGCGGGTTCGCACAGGACGGGAACCAGCTGCTGGTGTTCCGGGCCCTGATGGGATTCGGCTTCGGCGGTGAATGGGTGGCCGGCGCGGTGCTGATGGGGGAGACGGTGCGCGCCAAGTTCCGGGGCCGCGCGGTCGGCAGTGTGCAGTCTGGATGGGCCGTCGGCTGGGGCCTGGCCGTGCTGCTGTCGGTGCTCACCGAGCAGCTGTTCGCGCCGGAGATGGCCTGGCGGGTGCTCTTCGGTCTCGGAGTGCTCCCTGCTGCCGGAGACCAGGGGCAAGCAACTCAGCGAGGCTGCCTGAGCGCGTGGTCCTGCCCGTACCGAGGGACCACCGAGTAGACCTCGAGATCCGCCGGGGTGCCCTTGGCCCGAAATCCTCGGCGGCGGCGCACCGTGTAGCGGTCGGTGTCGACAGTGGCCAGCGCCGGGCCGGACACCAGAACCTCACCTCCGCCCGCCGCGGCGGCGATCCGGGCGGCCACGTTCACGTCCACCCCGACATAGTCCCGGCCGACCTTGCGCGGGTGCCCACAGTGCAGCCCGGTGCGAAGTTGCGGGCGGTACCCGTCGAGGGTGATGGCGCTGACCGCGGTGCACGCCTCGTGTGCCGCCTCGATCGCACTGGCGGCGTCGGCGAAGACCGCCATCAGCCCGTCCCCGAGTGACTTGACCACGCTGCCGCTGTGCCGCCCGATCGCCGTTTCGCTGACACCTTCGACCTGTCGAAGTAGCCGCAGCACATGGTCGTCACCAACCCTCAGCGCCCACTCGGAGAAGCCGACCAGGTCGGTGAACAGGATGGTGACCTCGGCGTTGTTGCGCCCGATGCCACGGGAGGTGGCCATCGCCTGCCATACCTGGATCGCGGTGAGCCCGAGCTCCCGGGTGGCGCTCGGCTGGTCGGCGCCCACCTCGCTGATCAGCCGAGCAATGCGGTCCGAGGCGCGATCACTGGTCGGCCCGACCTGGGAGAGCTCGCCCCCACCCGGCGCGATGCGACGCAGGGTGTGCACCGCCTTCAGCACGCCCTGGTGCCGATCGGTCCTGCGCAGGGTGTCGCGCAGCTTGGCCAACGAGCGAGCGTTGCCCGCCTGGTCGCTCACACCGGGAGTCTATTGCCGGTGAACACAACGGTCCCGAGTCCCAGCCAAGATCAGCCAGCCGGGATCAGCCGTCCGGGTATCAGCTTCGGCGGGCAGCGCCGAGCGGGATACCCAGCGGTCTGGTTAAGTTCGCGGTCGAAGGGCGTTCGGCGTTCTTTCGGGAGACACGCATGCGGACAGACCGGGTCGAGCGCAGCTACGGCGTGCCCCGGGGTGAGCCGGAGCGCCCGGTCGGGGAGTTCCTGACGCTGCTCACCGAGCCGGAGCGGGCGGATCTGATGCGCCGCGGCCGTCGTCGGGAGTGGGATCGTGACGAGACCGTGTGCACCGAGGGCGAGCGCACCGACTGGGTGTTGGTGCTGCTGTCCGGCTGGGTGAAGGTGTCCTCCGACACCGCGCGCGGATCGGAGGTGCTGCTGGCGGTGCGCGGCCCTGGTGCGCTGCTGGGCGAGCTCGCGGCCATCGACCACCAGCCCCGCTCGGCGACGGTCACCGCGCTGGAGCGGCTCACCGCGCTGGTGGTGCCGGTCGCCGAGTTCACCGCGCACCTGGAGGCGAACGGGCGGGTCAGCTTCCTGCTGATGCGGCTGTTGGCCGAGCGGTTGCGCGACGCCGATCGCAAGCGAATCGAGTTCGGCGCGCACACCACCACCGGGCGGGTGGCCACCCGGCTGGTGGAGCTCGCCGAACGGTTCGGCCAAGAGACTCCCACCGGCCTGCGGGTGGCGGTGCCGCTGTCCCAGGACGAGCTGGCCGGGTGGACCGGCGCGTCGCGGGAAGCGGTCAGCAAGGCGCTGGGCGTGTTGCGCGCGTACGGCTGGATCACCACCGGACGACGCCAGATCGTCGTGCACGACCTCGATGCGCTGCGTTCGCTCGTCTCTTGACCCCAGTGTGTAGAAGTACGCAGACGCCGTATCGCCACGGTGGTGTCCTCTCCTCATGGGAGGCCACGAGATGGGATCGGTCGAAGCGGAAAGTGAGTCGTTTCGTTTCGCCGTGCTTGGCGCGGTCCGTGTCTGGCGGGGCGAGGCGGAGATTGATCCGGGGTCTCCGCAGCAATGTGCCGTGTTGAGCATGTTGCTGTTCCGGCGGGGCCGCTTCATCAGCCTCGACGACATTCTCAACGGATTGTGGGACAACCAGGTGCCGGCGGCGGCTCGTCCCACCGCCAGGACATATATCTCCCGACTTCGCCGGGCTTTGTCCGCCAGGTCCGGCGGCATGACAATAGTGACCGCCCGCGGTGGATATGCGCTCGAGCTGACGAATTGCTCCGTTGACTTCCTGGAGTTCGAGGTTCTTGTCGAATCGTCCAGGCGCAGTCGGGCGTCGGGGGACTTGACCGGCGCGGCTGAGCAACTGCAGCGGGGTCTCGCGCTTTGGTTCGGGAGTGCCCTCGCGGGTGTGCCGGGAGATGCGGTCGAGCGCGAGCGCGCCAGGCTTGAGCAACTGCGGGTGGCGGCGTCGCAAGAGCTCCTCGAGCTAAAACTGGAGCTGGGCCGGCACGTCGAGGTGGTGGTCGAGCTGCCCTCGGTCATCGCGGGCAACGAGCTGAACGAGCGGTTGCGCGAACTCCGCATGCTCGCCCTGTACCGCTGCGGCCGGCAGGCGGAGGCGCTCGAGGAGTACCGCAAGGTCCGGACCCTGCTGCGCCAAGAGCTCGGCATAGAACCCGGTCCTCGACTGCGGGAGCTGCACGAGAAGCTCCTGCGTGCCGATCCGGGCCTGAACCTCAAGCCGAAGCCACCGAACTCGCCGATGCCACCGAACTCGCCGACGCCACCGGCCGGTCGGGACGCTCTGCGTGGCCTGGTTGCCAAGCGTGAGGGGGCCGGCGGACCGGAGCAGCACCCGACGCTCGGCGCGCGACTGCAGGCGCAGCGCCACCGCCTGTTCGTCGGTCGCAAGCAGCAGCGCCGGCTCTTTGCGGCGGCGCTCGCCGGCAGCCCCGACGCCTGCTCGGTGCTGTTCATCAACGGGGCGCCGGGGATGGGGAAGTCCATCCTCCTGCGGCGTTTCGCCGACGATGCGCAGGAGGCCGGCCGCGCGGTGGTGCGGGTGGATGCCCGCGCTGTTGGTTCGTCGCGCATCGAGTTCCTGGCGGCCGCGGGGGCGGCGCTACGAGTGCCGGATCCGGTGCTTCTGGTCGACGGATTCGAAGAGATTCAAGCGCTCGAGACGTGGTTCCGAGAAGAGTTTCTGCCTGCCCTGCCCGGCCGCGCCGTCGTGGTGCTGGCCAGCACGAACAGCCCCAGCCTGGCCTGGCGCACGGACAGCGCCTGGGCCGGCAACCTGCGCACGGAGACACTGCGCGAATTGTCCCAGGACGACGCTCGAGCGATGCTGGAGCTACGCGGGGTGCCCGTGGAGAAATGGGACTCTGTGCTGGACTTTGCCGGCGGACACCCGCTCGCGCTGTCCCTGGCCGCCGAGGCCGCATTGGACGGTGACTCGCGCGATGGGCCGACGCGCAGTGTGACCAGAGATGTCGTGGATGCGCTCCTGCCACGGCTGGTGGGCGCGGTGCCGTCGGGCACCCACCGGCTCGCATTGCAGGTCTGCGCGCACTCGTACCTCACCACCGAGCACCTGCTGGATGGGGTCCTGCCGGAAGGCAATGCGGCTGAACTGTTCGGCTGGCTGCGGCGACAGCCTTACGTCGAGTCGTCGGAGCGAGGGATCTATGTGCAGGACCTCGTTCGAGAGGCACTCGAGTTCGACATGCGCTGGCGGGACCCCATCGGCTACGAGATCATGCATCGGCGGATCCGGCACTACGTGCTGGGCACGCTCGTGTCCCATCAGGCAGACCAGGCGACCACCCTGACGACCATGCGGGCGGTCCGGCACCTTCGCCGCGGCGGCGGTGTCGTCCCGCGCTACATCACCGCGAGCGGTGGAAGTGACGTCGAGGCCTACGGGCTTCGCCTCGAGGATCACGACGCATTGATCACGATGGCTGGTGAGGTGCACGGCGAGGACTCCGCCGGGGCCCTCAAATTCTGGCTGACCCGGCGCCCGGAAGCCTTCGTCGTCTATCGGGACGAACAAAGCGGCAAGCCCGTCGCGTTTCTGTCGTGGCTGCGTCTCGACCGGGCCGACCAGGTGGAGCTCCAAGCAGATCCGGTCATTGCGGAGATCTGGCGCCATGTGGGGGAGGGCCGGCCGCTCGGCCCCGGCGAACACATCGCGGTCGCTCGGCACATAGTCAGCCCGCGCTGTGGTGACAAGCCGTCGCCGATCGGGGATAGCTTTCAGCTGCGCCTGCTCGCTGAATGGATGCACGATGCCGACCTGGCGGCCTCGTATCTGGTGCTGACGAGACCGGACTTCTGGCGTCCCCTGATGGACTACCTGGATCAGCGTGAGGTGCCGTGCGTCTCGACCATGGACGGAACAACACCGGCCATCTTCACCCACGACTGGCGGGCTCAGCCGCCCGAACAATGGCGTGACAGGCACATCTTCAAAGAGCTGTGGGGCACTGGTTCTGTGCGCCTGGCCATCTGACACCGGCTGCCCAGGCGCGCTGAGCGCTGCATCCGGCCTGGACGGTTTCTTATACTGGCAGGGTGAACGACCACGGGCCGCGCTACGAGTCCGCGGTGGACCGGGCGATTCGCGAGGCTCAGGAGCGTGGGGAGTTCGACGACCTGCCTGGCAAGGGCAAGCCGCTACCGGGCCTAGATGGCCCGGACGACGAGCTGTGGTGGGTACGCGACTACATCCGGCGCGAGGGGCTGTCCACCGAGGATCTGCTACCCGAATCGCTCCAGCTGCGCAAGCAGGTCGACCGGCTCGATGAGGCAATCGCGGGGTTGCCCTCGGCACGGGCGGTCCGCGATCACGTCGTCGAACTCAACCGGCAGATCAGGCGGGCGCGGATCATGCCATCCGGTCCGCCGGTTGTGCTGCGGCTGGTCGACCCGGACCAGGCGGTCGCCCGGTGGGAAGCAAACCGATCGACGAAACCTCTTGCCCCAGCACCGGCGCCCGACGAGGGGCCCTCGACTCGGAGGCGGTCCTGGTGGCGCGGGCTCAGCCGGCGATCGGCACGTCCCAACCGTTGAGCCACGCACGGTTGCCGCCGGGCAGCCCAATGCCTGCCCGGCTCACCGAGGGCGGATCAACCCCGACGAGGGCCGCCGGCCTTTTCGCCGCCGGTCGACGTGTAGGGCAGCAAGGCAACCTCGCGCGCGTTCTTCACCGCAACCGCGACGTCGCGCTGGTGTTGACGGCAGTTTCCGCTGACCCGACGGGGGCGAATCTTGCCCCGGTCGGAGAGGAATCGACGCAACAGACCGGTGTCCTTGTAGTTGATCTGTTGATCTTTGTCCTTGCAAAACGTGCACGCCTTCTTCTTGAACTCGCGCGGTGCTCGCTTTGCCATGAGTACAGGTGCTCCTGAGCTGTGTTGGGGTGTTACGGCGGACGTCCGGTATCGCGCCCGCTACCCCACCACTCTAGGTGACGCTCGGGGCAGGCGCGTCGCCGGTATGAGTTCACCCCGGGCGGAGGGGGTGACGCAGGCTTTTAGTTGGCGGCGGCCGCGCTGTGTGAGCCGGTCATCAGGGCGGCCAGGTCGTCGGGCTGGATGAACGACGGAGGCGGCGGCGGCCCCCAGTTGTAGAGGCCCCTGGCGCCCTCCACCACGGACGGGTTCCACAGTGCGTCGGAGACGATGCAGTCCAGGTCGCTGTAGTACTCGGAGAAGTTGCCGGCCGGGTCACGCAGGTACCAGAAGAAGTTGGAGCCGATGTGGTGGCGGCCCAGCCCCCACACATGCCGCTCGGGGTGCTCGGTGATCATCGCGGTGGCGCCGCGGCCGACCTCGTCAACGTCCTCGACCTCCCACGCGGTGTGGTGCAGGAAGTTCAGCGGCGCCTGCTGTACCAACACGTTGTGGTGGTCGGTGGAGCAGCGCATGAAGCTGGCCAGCCCGGGTACCTCGTCGCTGATCTTGAAGCCGAGGCCGTCGACGAAGAATCGCTGGGTGGCGGCTCGGTCCACCGATCCGATGACCAGGTGGCCGAGCTTGCGCGGCCGGACGCGGTTCTCCCGATCGGTGGCCGGCGCCCGCCCGTCCGGCCGGTCCGCTCGCCCGGGTCCGTTCGTCGGATCGGGCGAAACCGGGTCCTGAGCCACCGGCTCGGCGATGCTGACCGTGACCTCCAGCTCCGAGCTGGGATCCGACACCCGCAGCTGGTCCCCGCTGAGCTCGCCGGTCAGGTCCAGCCTGGCCAGCCGGGCTTGGATGCGGCCGAGGTCGTCGGCGTCGTGCACCCCCAACCCGACCCGCAGCAGCCGCCGGCGCGGCGCCGGCACGATCTCCAGTTGTTCACCGCCGTCCCGGGTGGCGAACCGCGCGGCAGCCGCCCCGGGCTGGCCGACCGGGGTCAGACCGAAGTCCGCGTAGTAGGCCGCCGTCGCCGCTACATTCGGCACGCCCACGGTGATCGATGTCAGCCGGTGCAGTCCCATCCCGCAGCTCCTTTGTGCGCCTGGTTTCCGCCGTCCACCAGGTTTGCTCCGCGGGGTGGCGATGTCAACGATATTGTCCTAAAATTTCGAAACTCGACCTCAGAGGAGCCTCAGTGGCGGACATCGACGTCTCGGTCCTGGTGGTAGGCGCGGGCCCGGCCGGGCTGACCATGTCGAACCTGTTGTCCCGGTACGGGGTGCGGCACCTGCTGCTGGAGAAACACCCGGGCACGGCGCACACTCCGAGGGCGCACATCGTCAACCAGCGCACGGTCGAGATCTTCCGGCACATGGGCATCGAAGACCGGCTGCTCACATCGGCGACTCCCAACGAGCTGATGGCCAACAATGTCTGGCACACCAGCCTGGCCGGGCTCGAGCTGGCCCGGCTGCACGCCTGGGGCAGCGGCCCGGACCGGGCGGCGGACTACCACCGGGCCAGCCCGAGTCCGATGGCGAACTGTCCGCAAACCGTGCTCGAACCCGTGTTGCTCGACGCGGCGCGGGAGTGGCCGGACGCCGACCTCCGTTTCAACCACGAGTTCCTGTCGTTCACCCAGGACCCCGGCGGCGTCACCGCCCGGGTGCGCGACCGGGTCACCGACGCCCCGCTCACCGTCCGGTGCGACTACCTGATCGGCGCCGACGGCGGGCGCAGCAAGATCGTCGAGCAGGCGGGGCTGCCGATCGAGGGCGTGGCCGGGCTGTCCGCCGCGGTGAACATCTGGTTCGAAGCCGACCTCAGCCGATACCTGGCCCACCGCCCCGGCGTCCTGTACTGGAACGCCGCCCCGGGCACCCCGTTCCTCACCGGCGGCGGCACGCTCATCTGCCACCGGCCCTGGACCGAGTTCGTCATGGTGGTGGCCTACGACCCGGCCACCGAGACCATCCCGCACAGCGACGAGTTCGCCGTCGAACGAATCCGCCAGGTGGTCGGCGACCCCACCCTCACCCCATCCATCAAAGGGTTCGCCACCTGGACGATCAACCATCAGGTGGCGACGCGCTACCGGGAGGGCCGGGTGTTCGCGATGGGCGACGCGGTGCACCGCCACCCGCCGACCAACGGCCTCGGCTTGAACACCTCCATCGCCGATGCGTTCAACCTCGCCTGGAAACTCGCCATGGTGACCCGAGGCCAAGCCGGCCCGGCGCTGCTGGACAGCTACTCCGCCGAACGCCAGCCCGTCGGACGCCAGGTGGTGGACCGGGCCATGCAGAGCCTCCGGGAGATGGCCGCCGTGCAGGCCGCGTTCGGCTTCGCCCCCGAGCAGTCCGAGGTCGACGGATGGGCCGCGCTCGAGGGCCTCTACCAGCCCGGACCCGAGGGCGACGCACGCCGGGCCGCGCTGCGCGAGGCGGTGGAGCTGATGAATTACCAGTTCAATGCGCACGGGATCGACCTCGGCTATCGCTACCGAACCGGCGCGGTGGTGCCCGACGGCTCGCCCGAGCCGGCCCCCGAACGGGACCCGCAGCTGTACTACCAGCCGACCACCTGGCCCGGTGCCTACCTGCCGCACGCCTGGCTGGACCGCGCGGGCAGCCGGCTGTCCACCCTCGACCTGGTTGAGGGCACCCACTTCAGCCTGCTCACCGGCATCGGCGGGCAGGAGTGGACCGAGGTGGCCCGCGCCGTCAGCCAGGCCACCGCCGTGCCCGTCGACGTCCACCACATCGGCACCCGCGATGGGCTGCAGGACAACTACGGCGACTGGGCCACCCTGCGCGGTACGTCAACCAGCGGTGCGGTCCTGGTCCGCCCGGACCGGCACATCGCATGGCGGGCCGAGGAGTACACCCCCGACACCGCCGACCGGCTCACCGAGGTGCTGGGTGAGTTGCTGGGGGCG
>Ga0137413_10000188_pt1 | contig 17840 bp, 17 predicted proteins | sample CZODoug2_1_16fun_FD_108280 | JGI IMG/M metagenome (GOLD analysis project Ga0137413, IMG submission 108280) | Vadose zone soil fungal communities from Angelo Coast Range Reserve, California, USA - CZODoug2_1_16fungal (Illumina Assembly) | ecosystem: Environmental > Terrestrial > Soil > Vadose... | reverse complement strand
GCACACCTTTTGCACTATCCAGGAAAAGGAGGAAATGGTGCGCACGCTTCAGAAAGAGCATTTCTTTGCATTCAGTGACAGAATCGCGTGCGTGTTCAAACAGCTCACCCGAAACATCCGTAAAGAGAAAATCGGTGAATGGGCGCAGCCCTGTAGTTGAGCGAATCCTCAAATGTAAATATTTAGGGTCAGGCCCTTCGTACAGAGTTCGGCGCGTGTGTGGCACTACGTTTCCCGAGTCCCTTCGGGACAGGTAGCAACGCTCTTCAAACGCTGGTAAGGTAGTTGACCCCGCAAATGCAAATCCTTTGACTTTCTTCCACTGGAAAAGCTCATACAAACTTGTCAGAAGTGTTGTTTTTCCACTATCTATGGGACCAGCCAGAACTATCCATTGCATCGGCCTAGACTTCGCCAATTCTAAAGCTTCAACGTCGGTCAATTCCTTTCCCAGCGGCAAATTGATGAATTCAAGAGCCTTTCCTTCAGCGAGCAAATCGACAGTAGTACCGCTGTCGGCGACAATCTGCGGCTTATCCGGGGCCGTCGGAGTGGCGGCTGGTGGTTGCGTGCTCACTCCCCAACCTCTATCGATAGACGAGCGAGCAATCCTTCTAGAAACACTTGATAGGCTAGGGCGTTCGGCAGCAATTTAGAATCAGTTTCGAGAGCGGTCCCTCTCTGGAATACGGGCGACCAGTCGTCACCATCAGAAACTGTCAACGATAGCCTTAGCGCTTTACCAATGGGCGTTAGGTCTTCTGTCCCCGCATCTGCTTTAAGTTCACAACTCGCCCGCCACTGCCGCGGAGTCTTATCCACAGCGTCTTTGAGGCTGATGGGCTTGGCAGACTTTGAAGAATCAGATAGTCGAACTATTCGATCAAGAAAAGCGGCGGCGGCTACGGGACCGGGAATTAAGCGCGTCAGGTCTGCGAGTTCTTTCCCGGCGATGATCGATGTAGCTAACAATCCAATCTTCTTCCAGGGCTCGTTTCGGTCTCGGCTGAATTCCGAAACTAGCCACCACAGCATATTTGCTTCTTCGCTTACGATTGCCAATTCTTGTTCGAGCTTGGCGATCCTCGGGGCTAGCTTTTCTTCGCTTTCTTCCGCAGAGACAGCTGCTCTATTCTTTGTACGGCTCTCAATATATCGAGCCGCGATCTGCGGCACTTCAGGTACGGGAACGCCAGTACGCGCCCCTTGAACCCCCCCACACACCAAACATAACGCGGCAAGGTCTGCCCATTCCTGCTCTGTCGCTCGCTGTAGAACAGAAACTAGTTCAGCCCCAGCGAAGAGGACAAGGTACTGCTTGTGATGCTGCATTGAGAAACTGGTATCAACCTCTTGCAGAGCTTTTCCAAAATTCTCCAACGACGCCCCTTGACTGTCGAATCCGTAAAAGAACCGGGCTAAAGAAATGATTTCTCTGGCCGTTGGGCTGTACTCACTTATGACCTTCCGGTGCTTGGGAGAGGTTTCATCGTTTGGCTCAAGCCCCATGTCCCTGTGCCAATCATAAAAATGCTCTAGCATTCGTTACCTCTCTTCGGTCAAATTCAGAACGGGTTTTTCTCTGGCTCTCCAAACTCATGTCGTTTCTCAACCTCGGCCCACAGCTCACGCAGTTTTCCTCTTTGCATGGCCCGCTGAAACAGCACTCGGCACCACTCATCTTCAAGAATGTCATTGTCGCCCTTTTCGAGAAGGCCAACAGCCTCGGCTACTTCGTCTTGCAAGCCTCGTGATAAATCATAGAAATGATTTATGAGTTGGCGTCTCGAACCAGTCATGACAGCTCTGTTGCCGACCAGCGGCGGATGCGTTTCTTCAACCTTATACAGCTCTTGGACAGCTTCCATGTTTATTTTATTGACCTCCTTCTCGCTCTGCCAGTCCAGTTTCCGTTCCGCACATTTCGCGATCTTTTCTCGCGATATCACAAAGAGGTCTTTGACCTCATCAAGAGTGAAAAACTCTTTGTAAAACGTCCAAGAAGTATTGGTTGCTTCGCCCCAGAGGAGGCTGCACGAGTGCTCAATTGCGATTCGACACACAAAACAAAGTAATGCCGGACCGATGCCGCCAACTTTATAGCGATCCTCTCTCTGGCTTCCGAGAGTCAGGGGGTGCTTGGCGAGATAGTCCACAACGATGTGATTGCACCATGTCCGTCGAAAATGGCATAGCCCGATGACGTCTGAATCCGGAAACCAGTCGCACTTTAAGAGGATGAAGCCCCCAATCTCGCATTCTGGTTCACTTTCGAGGTGGCTTTTCACATCGGTGGCAGTACTAACATACAGCTGCCCCACATCTGTGTCCGCCACGTAGCGCTCCTTGGCGAGTTTCGCCAAATCGGCTGCCTCTCGTTGCAGAGGTTCTGGATTTTTTCCTAGGGTTTCGCGCCACCGTTCTACAAAGGCGAAGTCGCCGAAGGTCGCAAACTCGACCACGGCTTTGTGTGGCACTTTATTGACCCCAACGAAGAATTCTGTGGGAATCGGTTTACCTCCGTGTATCCCATCTGGCCAAAGTGTGCTTTGACTTACACAGAAAAGCAAGACTAAGAGCACTAACTGGCTTCGTCGCTCACTCGGAACACCAAACAAGAATGCGCTCAAGTTGTCCGCGTCCGGAGCTGTACTACTACTGTACGTCCTTGATCCTTCTCGCGCTCCTCAACGCCAGCCGAGCGGTGCTAGGATCGGACGTTCAAGGGAAAGGCTGAAGAAAGGAAAAGCCAGATGGCGCAAAGGAGATCTGGGACCATTCGCTCCCCCCTCGTAAGATTCGCATGCGAGCCGTAATTGACGGCATCTCTTCCAGTCTTCAACGCAAGGTTGAAACGTGGGCGCAACTTGGGCGCAAAACTCCCCCTCTACGCTATGAATTCAGGGAGTCTTGGCGAGTAAGGCCAACGGATTCAACGGGACTTATGGTAGGGGCGGTGGGGATCGAAAATTGAATCTACTTTCACAAGTCCTGAGTTGTCAAAGGCGTAGCACCGCTGCCCTTCTTCCAATTGGTGTCAAATGGTGTCATGTCCAGTCATTCCAGAGTTCGATCACAGCATTGATATATTTCGTGCCGTTGGCTTTTGGCCAACAATTAGGGCTATCGTCAAATAACAAATAATACTGTTCGTTTGCGGTCAGAAACTTGCTGCGGTCAGTGGTAGCGGAGAGCCAATTGAGAATATTTAGAACCATGTCTTCATAGCTACCTACAAAGTTTTCTGGCGGGGCGTTGTACAGCAGCCCTTCTATAAAATACGAGGGCGCTAATCCGGGTTCTATCACGCCATCGTCTACCAGTTTGCTGCGCATGTTCTTAAAAATGCGAACCAACGGTTTGAAGTTGTCCTGCGTGGATTTTTGTTTTGTTGTGCAGTTGTGGGAATGCTGTTCAGGGTAATTAGGTATCAAACTACCTTTCGTCGTCCAAAGAGCAATCCCTTCGTCAAATCGCTCGTCAAATGCAGAATTGAATCTGAAGTAACGGCGATACCTGAAAGCAACAACGACATCAGCACTTCGTCTGGAGCCTTCGGCAGCGATTTTTAGGGCTTTCGGAGAGCCTATGACTGCCTTTGGAAACGCGCTCTCCAGTTGCGCGTTAACTTCCTGCTTGAAATCCGCGTAAGGGTAGGTGCCCTTAGAATAGTGAGCGTCGTATGCGGCCTGTTGTTCAGCCGGGAGTAGCGTCAAATCTTTGAACCATGCTCCTTCATAAACGATCACAACATCTACGTCGCTTTCCGCATAAATGTTCGTGTCGTTACCATAAGAACCTTGCAGAAAAACTTTGGGTTTGCGACTTGCATATTTTGCCTTGGGGTCCTCCAAGGTCGCTTTCACAGTCGCATAAGTGGTACTCGATTGTTTGATTGACCCTTGGTGCGACCACGTTTCAAGTTGTGTTTCAGGAATGGTCATACGTGATATGTGCTCCGTACCGGGTGTTACGCGAATAGCCTCTTCAGCGCAATTTCGTGAGTTTCAAAGGATGCGATGCCGCGTTGATAGAGGATGTTCAGCTTCTTAAGGTCAGACTCCAACAAGTGAGTCGCCATTTCTGGCTGAGTAAATTCCTGATTGATACGAACAGTATTGATGTCCTTAAATAGCACCGAACGCAACTGTTCCATCGAAGTAGTGTTCACATTCAGCGTTTTTTGCAGAAGTTCTAAAGAAGTGAAACCCAGAAAAGCTTTCTCAAGGAAAGTGACAAAATGTTTGGGATTTACCCATCTTTTCGGCTCAGGATAAATCCCAACGCCGATGCTCAAAACCCGAATGTGCGCATAGTCTTTCTGAAGTGCCTTCACAGCATCAGCAATCGCGTATAGCGTTGGATTGTTCGCGCAATACCCGCCATCGAACAACTCGACTTCGGCCCCCTGAGAAGTCTTAACCGTCACTCTTTTGAAATACGGGAAGGCGGAACATGAAGCGCGGACCGCCTCAGCAATCGTGCAGCCGAAACCCGGAGCAAATGTTGCCTTGCTCCCGTGAGCCTGTGACACATCGCCCTTAAAAATCATTGGCCTTTCTTGAAGCCAATGGGTCGCGACAATGCCAACTCCGGTTTTTACCTGAGTGAAATTGGCGTTGCCGAAAACTTTCTCTACAAGCTCAGCAAGAGCCTTGGTTCGCCCTCCTGTAAAAAGTTTTCCAGTAATTTTGGTTATGTTTTTTTCGTAGAGGTCCCGGATTGACTGGACAGAATGTCCCAAGGCCAACAGAGCAGCGATGATAGAGCCTGTGCTTGTGCCAAAAATCAGATCAAAATGTTCGCACAGCGGTTTGCCACCAAGCATTGCTTCAACCTGATTGAGCACTCCCAGCGTGTAAAAACCTTTCGCTCCCCCGCCGTCCAGAGAGAGTATTCGGCATACAGTTGGGGACGCCTGCAGGGTTGGGGTTGCCGTGCTCATATGTCGCTCACAAACTGAAACTGTTCGACACTACCATAATCGGTAATTGCGAACCAGATATTTCTTCGCCTTATCTTCGCTTCCCGGCCCAGCGACCGGCGCGAAGCCGCTTAACAGCTCACAACTTCGTTGGTTGAAATTTCAACTCAGATACTTATATTATTAAGTATATAACTACTATTTAAGTAACCTAGGTTCGCTGCCAAACTGCCTCACGCTGAACCACAGCGGAAAGGACAAAACAAAAATGAGCAGCCCAGCGGAAGTGAAGCTTACGGCATCGCAGTCGCAATCAATGAGGCAAGCACTCTTCATTGCCAGTGGGGACTTAGACTATATGCTTCGGCCAGTTGTAGTACAGATGCTTCGCTCTCACGGGCAGATTAGAATAGGTCTGTGAGTTTCTTGGCTTTCATCAGTTTTTCGAAACTCGTGTAGCGCGGCCCTTGCATGGAGCCCTGCGTGGCATCAGCAAACGGAATGGGGCCTATCGGTGTTGGCGGTTCAGCGAAAACGAGTTTGTATTTCCCTTGTTCTCCGTACGGCTCAATTCGCGCGACGGGTGCGTAGTGCGTTATCGCTGATTCTGGTTGAGTTTGATACGCCGCGACATATTTAATCTTCGAAAGCATTCCGCCCGAAATTCGCACAGCGTACCAACAGTTATCTCCAATAAATACATTGTCAAATCCATCTTTTTGAGCAGGAACTATCATTGTGTCAAGTTGCCCCTTGGCCGTTCCCGGTAAAGTAGGTTCAGGTGAGGACACAACTTGTGGAGTCGCGACTGGCTTTGGAATTTCAAAAGCGCGAAGCCCCACGAGTGGAAGAATCTGAAGCACCTCATGCAAAAATGCCTGGGTATCCGCGCGCTCGGCTTCGCTCAGCGCTGGCTCTTGAGGCTCGCAACCATTCTCAAGATTACTTCGTTTGGCCTGAAGCGCCCGATTGACCAAGGCATACTCCAACCATTTCACGTGGGCTTTGTTCAGACCATTATTAGAAGCCGTAAAAACAATTGCGCGATCCCAGAAATCCTTATTCTGGTAGTGCGAATCAATTCGATTACGAATCACGTCGCCTTCGCCGATGTAAATCGTTGGAAGTTCGTCTTCAGCTTTCTCGTAACCAGCCAAAACGTAGAGGCCAGTTCTCGAAAATTCCAGCCGCTGCTTGGTCGATGGCCATTTTTCTCTAGGGAAAATGATCCCCAGCCCTGTCCAGTTCATTCGGTCAATTATCCGCACACCCTCAGGGTCTCCATCCGGTACGAAAATTCGAATCGTGAACGGATTTTTTGCCATGCAGGAATACTACACCTTGAAGGAGTTAGAGACACCACAGCCGGACTGCGCTGCCGGAAGGAATACGGGCCGATGTTTCAAGTGTGCGTGAAAAGGTTTTAAACGAACCAACGTCTGCGATACCATAAGCCAAGGAGTACGCAACATGCCGTACGTGCACAATTATGCCGTCGCGGGTTTGCAAGAACCTGGCAAATATAACGTCTTATCCCTCGAACAGAAGACAGGAATCGGCAACCTCATTAGGTCTGATGAGAGCGGTGTTACGTACAAAGTGCTCCAATGCGGCGAGGCGCTGCCAACCGAGATGGATGCCGCGTTTCTTGCGATAAATGGGCAAGTAACTTTGTGGGTCGAACCGACCTCTCAACCCGAAGTCACAACGAGGCATTCTGTTGCTAGCCTTCCGATTGATGAGTGGAATTCCGAAACCTCCTTCGTGTATGAGGTTGTAGGCGAACGGCGAGACGATTTGCCTTGCTACGATTGTGGCGAGCACACGAACACGCTCATCGTCACGGCTGGAAAATACAAAAGTCTTGATTTGTGCCACGTATGCGCAATGCTGCGCGGAATAATTTGGTAACTCATGGCGAGCTAGGAGATGTGCCCGTAGTCTTCGGACTGATACGAGAAGCGTTTATTTTCTCGTCGTACCATTTCACCTGTTGTGCTGCTTTCTGAACTGCGTCCGCCAATTGTTCCTTAGTTATTTCTACATCAAAACCATTTCTATGGTGATCGGCGACTTTTCTAAGGCTTCCGTGATACAGCCACTCTGCTTTTGAATCTGCGTGGATGATGGAGTCTCGTGCCGTTACCAAATCTTGAAAGAACATTTCAGGAATAGGGCCGACACCGAGGAATTTGTTTAGGGCGGCAATTTCGTTCGCCAAAAGTGAGTCGTAGACTCTTTCCGATTTGACTTTTGTCTGGATTACGAATCGATCTGTCCAGTGCTGGAGTCTAGTTACCAGCCCAACCAAGGCTAAACGATTCGCCGCCTGTCTAAGGTCTTCATAGAAGTTTTGTAAGTGGCCTGTTATAGACCGCACCGTTTCGTAGTCTTCATGAGCAAAACCCTCTTGAATTTTTGTCAACTCAATATCTTCGGCGCGATCAATCCCTTCCAGCGTCAGAGCGTGGTTCGCAACAACGACGCAATTCAAGTCGATTTCAAAATCGTGAGCAATCTCCTGTATCTCATCTTCCAAACTACCCCAATCCAACTCCATTTACGCCCTCACACGATTCAATTGAGACGCGCGTTACTTCTTTCCTGACTCGCCGGAACCAGTGTTCGAAGTTCCCGAAGTACCGGAATTATCGGGCTTAGCTGGCGGTTGAACAGGCGTGTTGGTTATCGGCTGACGCCCTCTTTCTTCTGCGCTATACACCGGTGTCAATGGTATTGCTGAAAGACCATCTCTGATGGGGGTAATGGGAAGGCACACTCTACCCTCTCTAACTCGCACGATTTTCTCGTCGTCGGCCAAATCCGGCCTCCTCTCAGCCAGCATTCCGAATGCAAAAAACCATTGTGCAAATTATACCAACAAAAAAGAACAAAGCCGCGCCCCACGTAAACCAATCTAGCGCGATCCCGGCCATACTTTTCTTCTTTAAGAATTCTTGGTTTTTATTTTCGTAGTACTCGTACAGATAGCTAAGTTGCCTGTTTAGGGCCACAACGCTCAAACGAAAAGAAAAGACAGTAATGACAACGCAAGCCGCGAGGCATACCCACGAAATGAAAAGCAGCATTTTCCAATGAACGACTGGCTGCCCACCGACATTTTTGATGAATGCAATCGAGAACCCTAGAGCAGCCGTCGAGACCGCCAGAACGTTTTTGTCAAAATTATCCGTCGAACTCTGAATGTCTCCCCACGTCTGCTTTAGATGAGCGTCATACAGATCGCGGCGGCGCTTGTCTTGGTCTTCAGTCATACCTTTCTGCTCCCGCGATCTGCCACTTCACCACGCTTGGCCTTTCTTGCCTTTCGTTCCCTAGGAGTGAGTTGCACCCATTTCGTTTCTAACTCTCTGGACAGCCCTTCGAGGTCGGGAAAGACGCTTGTTTCCACAATTCCGCAAGTCGCAAGGTCCGTTAGAATTCCTCTTGCTGCACTCTTCGGAATAACAAACTTCACAAGACGCGCCTTCGAAATTCGTTTCGCTAAAATATCGAGACCACTTTTCGAGCGCCCGTGAATCGTAAATCGGCTTCTTTGCACAGAAACTCTCCTCGCAACGTGCGGCGGGTCGATAGCGACCGGATAGGATACGTGCAAGGCCTGCTCAAATGGTTCGGGAAACCATGCATCTGCCTCTTTCCAATGTGGAAGCATAATCCCAGAAACATAATTGTTCTCATCAAGTTCGTTCAGAACTCTTCGATTCAGCCACACGGGATCGAGCATCCACACCGCTGCTTCGCTATACTGCGTCGGTTTCTTGACTGCGAAGTAGAGACCTATCAGTGCTCCGTCAGTCCAGTCAAGAAGTCGAGTCGGCGAGCCGAAATGTTGCATCAGAAAATACCATTCGCGATCATCTTTCGGGACGCGAGGCTCACCGATTAGCTGAACGCCACGAAGTTTGAAGTCCATACGAATTTCATCTTCGTCGTAGTTCTTGCCGGGACGGTAAATCTTCGGTCGCAACTCCCATTTGCTGTTTACTTGTCCACGGAACCACAATTGAGGCGGACCCTCTTCGGCTTCGTCGCATTTTTTAGCGCGTGCTTTATCCTCTTCATACCAACCATTCCTAATCTGAACAACCTTTGTTACAAACTCGGTAAGTGAGGTCACTCTGTGTGTGGCAATCGCCATTTTCAAGACCTTTCACCCGTTCTTAGCCCCAAAAGTGGCTATTTGCCGTCTCATGCTTGCTCGGAAGCTGTCGCAACCCAATAACGCGCCGTGTTTCTGTCCACGTCAAACGAATTCATTAGTGAAGCAATCGCAGCATGAAACAGAATCTTCGAATGCTTGTACATCGCGTCTTCTAACTTCGCCCGTTCGATCTCACGAGTCGCTTCCTGTTGGATGTCAAAGACTCCGACGACTTCATCAACGGAGTCGATTGCGACAAATTTCTCGTGATCTTTGGTGATTCGGTATTCAAGGAGTGTATCGTCGATCATAGTGCCCGAAAGCATACCATCGGGATTTGTTGTGTGCTAGATTGTGATTGCCACGCGCGTTGGAGGTATACATGACCAGCCAAATTCGGAGTTCCGCCGCCCTGTTTCTAGCTTCCGTCTCGCTTGTTCAGTTGCCACAATCCCAGCGAACCCAGAGTGAGTTGGTCAAGGCCACAGTGGATTCCGTTGTTCTCATTGTCGTTAGCGATGAGACGGGAAAGCCTGTGGCGGAAGGTAGCGGCTTTATCGTGTCCCCTGACGGCAAGATCGTGACCAACCATCACGTAATTGCTGGCGCTAAAACTGTGACGGTAAAACTTAACAACGGAGCGTTCTTTACTACAAACAGCGTGCTGGCCGATGACCGTGAGCATGATTTGGCGATTGTCAAAGTTGAGGGCAAGAACCTCCCAGCTCTATCGCTAGCGGATTTAGCTCATGTTGCCGTTGGCGACCATGTACTGGCAATTGGAAGTCCGCTAGGTCTAGAAAACTCCGTTTCGGATGGAATCGTTAGCGGCTTCAGGCAAGATTCGACCGGAAACAAGTGGATTCAGACGACAGCTCCGGCTTCGCACGGAAATAGTGGTGGGCCGTTACTAGCGATGGACGGATCAGTCGCGGGGGTGGTTACTTGGAAGGTTTCGGAGGGCGAGAATCTTAACTTCGCGGTTCCGAGCACATTCATCTCCGCTCTCCTAACAAATTCAGCAGCCCATCCTATTGGAGGCACACCGAAATCCGATTTGCCTCAATTTCGCGCTCCGAGCGGAGAACAGGTTTGGACATCGTTGGTATCAGGACGGGATTTTAAAGTCCGGGTTGATGGCGATTACGTGTACACCGAATTAGTACTTCCTCCAGTTTTGCAATCGACCGCTGCGTTTATGCGTGGAGAGTTGAAAAAGGGAGGTGATAAGTGGGTTGGAAAGATAAGAAGTTTTCTGCCTTACCCGTACAAATCCTCCTACGGTGATTATTGGAAAACAGGCCAGCGCGTCGGCACTCAAAACGCAAATTGGTGTCGTTTCGAATCGGATTACGAGATTGATAGCATCTCGGATTCGAGAATTGAAGGGCGAAGCCTTGATTTTACTGCTATCGATGCAAAGAAATGTCAGGCAGCGAAGCCGGAATGGAAGTCCTTCACTTGGATTCGAAAATAGACTCTGCGCCACGCACGCCCGATTCCGATCCTTCTTCTTTAACGGTCGGGATATTTCTGACGTGCTTGCTCTGCCAGCTTCTTCGCTGCGAACGCTTTTGACAAAATCACAAGCTCGCCGTCCTTGTTTTCGTATTATCTGGTGAGTGTGATCGACTGCTGCACGCGAGTGATCGCGGGGCGAATACTTACGACCGTTTCCCCTTCGCCTTCGCTGCTCTGAATTTTGCCCACCGCTCTTTTGTTGCTTTCGAAATCTTCGCTCTCGCAGCCGCAGACATTACCCGTTTGTTCTTGCCAATCGGTTTGCCAGCGCTGCCCACTTCACGGCCTAGAATCTTCATCGCTGCACGCACCGTGTCCAACTGTTGTCGCACTCTATCCGCTTGCTTCTGTAACTTCGCTTCTTCTTGTTTCAAGGCCGCTACGATATCCATGAATCCTCCGGGCCCGTAAATGCAGCCAATTTCGTCTTCTTCGCCATGCGTCCTCCTGAGTGGGTGAAGAGAAGGGGCAAGATTACCACCGAATACCCATGAAGCGGACTTACGCGCGCGTGCGCGTAGGCAATCGGAATTGTTCGTCACGTGACGCACGTGCGCTCGATAAGTTTCCGACTCTCTCGCAGTGCCAAAGCTAGAGCACAAGAATCAAATCGCTCCACGCGCGCATGTGCGGGGCAGGTCCGCCTCCCAGTGCTGGGCTGTTAGGCCCTGGGAAGGTAAACTGTCACGTGTGCTTTTATACGCTTCCTAGGTGAATTCAGCCCTGATTCCATGAAGTATCCCGTACCTCTGTTTCATCAAGATACCGGACGAGTCGGCTTAGGTTTGTTCAACTGGGATTTTTTCCAGGCTGGGTTCCGCATGATCAAGCACGGAGACAAATTCGCGGGCGTCACCTGGGACCCCTGGTGGAACGAACGCAAGTCCGTAGGTAGGCGAAAGGGACAGCAGCGAGCAGTCGCCGAGCGGCGATCACCTGACAGAATTGGACCTCGCCTTTCTGCCGACGGCGAGAGTTTGCAGGCACTACGCTTGATCACCGATAGACGAAACAATCGGGATCGACGAAATGAGAATGATCGTCGCAAGTCAGTGTCGCGCGAGAGGCTGCTCGACTTGGCAGCCTTCATCCGTGGGCTTGGGAAGGGTGCGCTCTCGGATGACGATGCACGTTTGTTGACTCGCGTGTGTGCGAGCCTGACAACGAGAGAAATCTACGAAGGTTGGGTAAAGAGTTCAGGCGTGGCCCCATTTTTCAGGCAGCGGGACTGGGACGCAAAAGAGAACCACGGAAAATTCAGAGTCTACGCCGTCGCCAGTTTCTTAGAATTGCTTCGGCCTGGAAGTATCTGTTGGAGGGGGCAAAGCCCCAGCGCGGACGACTTGAAGTTGGTTTCGCGGATTGTGAACACACTTGGCCGTGCGAGCGAGAAAGCAAGACTCCAATCCGTTCGAGCTTTTTTCAAAGGCGGGGTTGGTTTGGAACGCATGTGCAAAATCCTAAGCGGCGAATCTCTGTCCGGCAAGAAGGAAGCTTTGCTGCTCGTCAGGGCCAACCACAAACTCAAACCGAAGGAGTTTTACGCGAAACTGCGCGGCCCACTGAAGGACTTAGGAATTCAGTTGTCATCGAATCTCAATAGCTACCCGAAGCAAATCGAGAGGCTGAAGAAACAAGCGCAAGCGTATCTTGCAACTCTTTCGTGAACCTCCAGACCTTGACATGACATGACACAGCGCAACCGTTCATTCAGTCGCAAGCCCTTCTGATGAAATAGTTTAACTACGTTCCGAGCCTGCCGTTCAATCCAACTCCGTGTCGCTTTTCCCTCGATCATTCGTGCGCAGGTGGGCACACTTCGCTCGTTGTACGAAAAAATCACGCGCCATATGCGGAGAACGAGCGGACATGAGATTGAGTGCTGAGGAACAAGCGAAAGTTTTCGCCGAGCATGGTGTGTGCGCTAACGAGGCGTGCGACAGATGTACCAAAGTGCTGGCCGAAGTTCGCTATACACGGAAGGACAGGCCTGAGACGTACTGCTCCCGACTGTGCCGCGGTGGAGTCGAGCGACTGAAGTCCCGATGTGACGGATGCGGTGTAGACCTCGCCGGAAAGCGACGTGGTGCTCGCTGGTGCTCCGATACTTGCCGAATGCGGAGTCGGGTCAAGGACTCACCAAATAACCTGAAATCGCTTGTACAAAACATTGAACTTACAGCGGCATAAATCGCGTATGGCTATGACCACACCAAGACGGCCCTTTTGCGTGATAACCCGAAAAGAAATCGCTCCTAGCGCGAAATTGGTTTTTTGCGGAATGGCCGGGGAGTGCGCGGCGGCAAAAAGTGCGGGCCACGGTGGGAACCGACCCGCGACCCATACGACTGACGCGCATCCCCTGCCTGTCTTTTCATCCAGAGGGCAAGACCGCATGAGTTTTGGGGCCGCACGCCGTCGGCGGGGAATAAATCCCCGGCAGTCCCCGCCGCGCGGTTTTTGCGCGGTGGGGGCGTCGCCGGAAGGGGGCGTACCTGGTTTTCGGGAAAGCCTTACGGAAAAGTTTTGCGGGGAAAAGGCCTTCTTATTCTCGACGGGGTTTACAGATTAATTGCAACAAAACGGGGAACATGAAACGCGAAAAACCTTTTGGATGCGGAAATTTTTCAGTCGTTGGGCCAGTGAAACGAAAGCCTGGTTTATTTGGTCACGCCACGCTTTTTTGCAAATCCTACCGCTGTGATCGCTGCCGAAAGCCTAAGTTGAAGAAACTGCGTAAGCGTATCTCGGAAGTGGCCGAGGAGCACAAGCTAACGCGCATGGTCACGTTGACTCTTGATCCGAAGCGTATCCCTAAACGGGACCGCAAACGTACGGATCGGTACATCCGTGAATGCTGGCGCAAGATGCGCGTGCTACTTGCGCGGCAGTTTGAGGGATCGCTGCGGTTTGTCGGTGTGTTGGAATTCCAGAAAAACGGAAATGCTCACTTGCACCTGTTGGTTGGCCGCTACATCCCCCAAGAGTGGCTCCGCTCAGCTTGGCAATCCGTTGGCGGCGGGCGGCATGTCGATATCCGTTTCGTTGATGTGCATCGAGTTGCAGCTTACTTGTCTCCCTACCTAACGGGTGACAAAGTTTTGCACACTCTCGAATTGCTTCCCAAGCGCGCACGGATTTTTACTACGTCGCGCTCCATCGTTCTGTGGGGCAAAAAAGAGGCAAGCGGCTGGTGGTTGCGCCGTGAGGGTATAGAAACTTTTTACGACGCGGCGCAAAACCCGGTCAATGTGCGTTTCGAGGCTGTCGAGGATTTGAAACCCTTCAGGCTGGAATTGCTTAGTTACTTCGAGTCCCCGCCTTTGCAAGAGGCCATCGGAAATCGGGATGCAATCGCAGTTCTGAGGGCAGCCATCCCCATATGGAAGGCGAACACTCCCTAGCATGGCCTGCCGTGATTCCATCCGCGTCGTGCCAGAGCGGGAAACCGCTCCCCAACCGCAACGCGGCGGCAGAGAGCAAGCGCCGCCCGGTCATGACGTGCCAATGACAGGCGGTGCGACTGATGCTATCGTTGCGACCGCTACGCCTTCTCCGATTCAGGCGGGAGCAATCGTGTCACGGAGAAGGTTTCAGAGAGGAACCATCATCATCCGGGGCAAAACTCCAAGACGCTACGGCATGTACCGCGAAGATGTCCTGCTACTCAATGGAACATTCAAGCGAGTACGGCGGTGTGTCTTGCTTGGCCCGGTCAGCAGTGTTTCAGAACGTGCGGCATGGAAAGCTTTCCAGCCGTATCTTGACCGCGTGAATACAACGGTCAAGATACCGCCGAAGTCGGGCATCACTCTTGAAACGTTCGTTAAGGAGTGGCGTACCAACGTCGCGGTGAATCTGAAGAGCAGCACGACGCGCGCAGCGGAGTCACATCTGCGCGCACACATTCTACCTAGGCTTGGAAGTCTCACGTTGCCTGAGATCAACACGAAGGCTGTGCAAGTCTTCGTTGCGCATCTCGCAACGGGCGGACGGTCAAGAAAGACTGTGGAAAACGTGTTGCTCACTCTGTCTTCTATCCTTCGGAAAGCCAAGGCGTGGGACTACGCTTGCGCGAGTTTTTTGCTCGCAGACCTAACCCTGCCCCGCGAGGGCGTGAGGAAAGAACAGCGGTGCTTTACAGACGAAGAAGTGGGGAAAATCCTAGCGGCAGCGTCGGAACCGTTCGGCACCATTCTCGCGGTGACCTCTGTTCTGGGGCTGCGCATTGGAGAAGTACTCGCGCTTCGTGTTACTGACGTTGATTTCACAAAGAAGATCATCCGTGTGCGGCAAAGCCTTGACGCGGTCACACGGCAGGTTCAATCGGTGAAGTCCAGCGCCAGCAGCGCAGACGTTCCGTTGCCTTCTCAGCTAGAGGCACGGCTGCGCAAGCACCTTCAGAATCACGATGGTAAGACCAACCTGCTTTTCCTCAACCGTCGCGGGCGTCCATACTCGGCCAACAAACTCCGGGCAAGCGTTCTGCACCCGCTGCTTGTGAAGCTGGGCATACCACGCGGCGGGTTCCATTCCATGCGTCACGGTGTAACCAGTGCTCTGCTTGCAGACGGTGCAACTCCGGCTGTGGTACAGAAGCAGCTACGTCATAGTGACCCACGTATTACGCTGGGAGTCTATGCGCACGTGATAGGTGACCAGCAACGCAGTGCAGTTGAAAACCGTTCGGCGCGGATTGAACAGTTTGCGGTGAATTAGTTCAATTGGTGTCAAACGGCAATTGGTGTCAAACCCAAAAACAAATGCAGTGAAATGAAGGAGATTGGTAGGGGCGGTGGGGATCGAAATCGCATCCCTCACTTCTAAGTCTCGCTGCCAGAAGGCGTTACCGACCGCTCCCCAATCCAATTGTTAGAAATGTTAGAAACATCTTTGAATGCTGATTGGTACCGACCGGCGAGTCGGAAAAATGATCCCAACGATCCTAGATGATGGACCCAACTCTCGACCCATCTTTGTGGAAGCCTGAACTCATCTGTGTCGATTAGCATTTCCCAACTGATTGGTGAACTCAGTTGGGATAATTGGCACACAATTCTGGCCGAATCCTAGTGTTCTCCAACAACGGTCTAGGGAACCGTTGCGCTCTGGACTGTGACGGAGTGTAAACCGCCGCTTACACGTGCTGTTTTAGTTTGTTTGGACTGACTGCATGCGAATTGAGGCGAGCTGCAGATGCAGGGAATCAGAATTATCGACTGGTAGCTGGCTAGTTACGCGGGAGAGAAATCGAATTGTAGTTCGGAGAGAATCCTGGGGATTCGCTACATCGGAAATTGGTATCTCCAACGATCCCCCCCTATGCTCGAGCAGCAATCTTGCCAGCTTCGAGTGTCCCCCGTAGGGGCGCAGATACAGATGCTCGATGCCATAAGGATTATCTGGAACGGAGATTTTGGCCAGCTTGCGACCTCCCCCTGAGTTGATAGGGCGCAGTGTGGAACCTAACCAACTTTGCAAAGCAGTTGCCGGCTGACCACAAACTCCGAGGACAGCAGAAAGCGAAAGTGTGCCTGCGGTATGCAGGTGTTCACGCCCAACTCCGATTGGAGAAACGAGAGTCACCTGTATCCTCGCCGCGCCTGACCGGACAAGCCAATTCCGTATTTCCTTGATCCCAGCTCCCTCCGCCAATTGATCGGTCCGGAAGTGCACCGGAGTTTCTGCTAATCGCAGAACGTCCAGAACGATTTGTTGTTCGGAGTGTGTAACTTCGGGAGGCCAATCCGCCAACACGGGGAAGCCGGCTTCTGTAACACGTTTGAGGATGGACGGGCCTAATAAACGCTTCCCGGCAAGAAACACCACGTCGAGCGAGGAATCCTGCAGCATGCGAACCAGATTGTCATACACCTTTGGCCCAGGTCTGCCCCATTCAGAGAGCAGCATCATATACTCTTGCGCAACCGTTCCATGCATATTAACCAGACCCACAATTTTCGTGCGTGGTATCGCTGCGATGAGCGCGACATAATCTGCATCTGCGCCACAGTCAACCAACCCGATGTGAACAGGTTTGCCTTTGGCCAGAAACCATTGGCTCTCCGGCGACTCTGCGGCCGCAACGGCTCCAGCGGCCAGGGAAGAGGCGAGAAACGTGCGGCGGCTGAATCGCATCACCGTTGTCCTCCTGTGTCGTCTACGCATGACTCTTGCAGGGCGGTAGATATCGGTGGCGATACAGCCACAATCCGCGATACGGCATCCAGCGTATCCCGGCCCGACTGATTGTCCTTAGCAGGAAACATTTCATCCCAGAGTTGTTCTACGTTGGCCAAAGAGATATTTCCGGCGAAGGACGTCGTGCTTGCCTGACGTTGAATCACGAGAATACGTCCCGTATAACTTGCGCCCTGCTGCAGCCCTGCTTTCCAGCAAGCCAGGGTGACATCGGGTTGGGCAGGTTGTAGAAGAACATCAACGAAGCGTTCCTGGCTCTTTCGTCCCAGAAGGTCCGGCACTTCTTCTGTGACGAGCAATCCAAAGAGCAGGTGCTCGGCTTTTTTATCGCTGTTCAGTCCATGGGACAGCGTGATTACCTTCGAATCGCGCACGATCTCCGCGTTGCCGTTCGCATCAATTTGTAGTTGCAGTCCGGCAACAGGAGTTGTGAATGGAACAAAACGGCTTGGCAAGAATTGCACCCAAACCGGATCGGTTTTTTCACTCTCGAGGTCGCCGCCCTTTGGTGGAGGATTAACAAGGCCACCGCGTCGGATGACGCGCTTGAACTGAACCGCCGCAAAGGTTCCTTCCTGCGCTTTGGAACTGCCAGCTCCCACTTTCGGCACGGGCGCGTCCAGAACAAAGCTCGAATAGACCCACAGTGGGTTCACATCCGATTGATCAAAAGTGTGTCCAACCGGGCCATGGAGCAAGGTCGGATTGTTTTCGTAGTCTTGATACTCTTTGGGAAGTTCGCTTCGCTGGCCTGAAAATAGAATAGGGTCTGGACCGACTTCCTGGAAATCCGAGTTGAAATCAAGAGAAGACGCTTTCGCGATATACGCTCGCATCTCCTCCGCGAGACCTCCCAAGGCATACCACGGGCCCTGGACAATAACGAGGATACTTGCCGCGTGTGCTTCTGACTGGTCCGTTGTACCAGTAAGAGGCACAATGAATTTGATACCTGGCTTCGGGACTTTGTAGGTACTTGCCAGCGTGGATGGGACGAAGCACCGCTTCCAGCCTCCGTCCGCTCCCGGT
>Ga0137413_10000185_pt1 | contig 17959 bp, 13 predicted proteins | sample CZODoug2_1_16fun_FD_108280 | JGI IMG/M metagenome (GOLD analysis project Ga0137413, IMG submission 108280) | Vadose zone soil fungal communities from Angelo Coast Range Reserve, California, USA - CZODoug2_1_16fungal (Illumina Assembly) | ecosystem: Environmental > Terrestrial > Soil > Vadose... | reverse complement strand
TACCAGCAGGGCGTGCACCCCGTGCCGGCCCGCCTGGGTGACCAGCTCGGCGAACACCACCGCCATCCGGCCGTCCCGCGCGGCGTTGCCGATGTAGTCCTTGCGCGCCGACGGTGTCGGGCTGTGCAACACGAACTCCCGGGTGGCCACGTCGTAGGTCGCGGTGGTCTCCAACGCCGCGACGTTACTGCCGTGCCCGGTCTCGGTCATCGCGAAGCATCCGGGCAGCTCGAAGCTCATGATCGCGGGCAGGTACCGCCGGTGGTGCACCTCGGTACCCAGCGCCTGGACCGCGCCGCCGAACAGCCCCCACTGCACCCCGGCCTTGACCATCAGCGACAGGTCCGCGTAGGCCAGCATCTGGATCGAGGTGACCGACCCGCCGATGTCGTCCTCCCCGCCGTGCTCGCCGATGAAGCCCAGCCTGGTCTGGCCGCTCGCAGCCAGCTCCCTGACCAGCTCGGTGGTGTACGCCCGTTGCTCCTCGGTGCCCCAATCCGGGTCCGGGTGCAGCCCGCGCTGGCCGAGTTGGGCGCGCACGTCCGCCCGGACCCAGGCCCAGCGGCCGTCCACCACGGCGCGCAACGCCTCGGTGTCCACCTTGTCCGGCAGCTCGGACGAAACGACCGCGCTACTCATATCGCCGCGCTCTTCATGACGCCTCCGATGCGGGTTCAACCAGCAACCGCGACCCCAGGACCGTTCAGCTGATCCACCGAACTCTGCCACCGACCGGCTCGGCGGTGGTCTCAAGGTGGCCAGTGACCGTGGATCATCGTCCGGATGGGGGTACCCAGTGACCGGGCAAGCCGAACCGCCGGCGCCCCCCAGTCCCAGGGAGCAGCGCACGGCGTCGGCCGACCTGGGCGGCGCTACGCCTCGACCGACAGAGTTCGCCCGACCGGGCACCCTCAGCGGTCGCCGGAACAGCGGTGCTTACCGGATAATCCCGATATCGGGCTCCATAATCCCGATATCGGGCTCCGTGGGGTCACGGGGGTGGGGAAATCATGCGGGTGCGGTCCGTGCGGCCCTTGTGGCGGTCGGCGCGCCGAACCAGGCGCACCCACAACCCCGCCGGCCCGCAGGCACGGCTCGCTGAGCGAGCCCTCTTCGACCAGGTGTCCGGTGTGCTCGGCCCGGTCGCCGCGCAGCGCGGAGGGCAGCCGACCTGGCTGATCAAGCCTGCATTGCGGCAGGCGTGGTGGGACACATTCGGCGCCGAGCTGGGCGAGCCGACGCTCACCTGGGTCGCCCAGGCCATCCAGGACCGGCAGCCGGGGCCGATCGGCTGGCGGTCGCGCCGGGTGAGCGGCCCGGAGCCGACGGCGGCGCGGTATCCGGGCAACTGGCTGCGAGCCAGCTTGGATCTGCCGCCGAGCGCCCGCGCGCTGACCCGGGTACCTCATCTGCTCCGGGATCTGCTGGCCGGCTGGGGACCCGCCGCCGAGCCGCTGATCGAGGATGCCCAGCTGGTGACCACCGCGCTGGTGTCCAGCGCCATGGACCGAGCGGACCCGACGTGCTGCCCTCGGCTGGACCTGACCTTCGACGCCGGCGTGCTCCGCGTCTGCCTGACCATCGAGCTGGCCGCCGACCCCGGCAGGACGCTCCCCGCGCGTCATCGGCGACGCACCGCGACCCTGCTGCTGGACAGCCTGGCACCGGGCTGGCAGCGCCGCGGCACCGCCGGTAGCGAGCGGACCTGGTTCGAGCTGCGCATCCGCAACGCCGGGTAGGACCGGCGCCTCGAACCTCCACTGAGGACTCCTCAGCCTTGAGTTGCTCGATCACCGGCCTCACTTCAAGGTTGACCGGCCAGCGTCGGTTGAGCCGTAGGAGGTGGGGTCGGTGCCGCCCTTCGAACAGATCCTCGACCCACTCGGCACGGTGCTGGGCAGTACCCTGCTCGCCCTGGTCCCGGTGGCCGTCCTGCTGATACTGCTGGCCGGCTTCCGGATGTCCGCGTGGCAGGCGGTGATCATCGGCTCGGCGGTGACCGCGCTGCTCGGCATCCTGGTCTGGCACGCGCCGACCGGCACAAGCATGGAGGCCTACGGGCTGGGCATGCTCACCGGCCTGTGGTCGGTGGACTGGATCGTGCTCTGGGGCGTGATCATCTACAACACCATGGTCGCCACCGGAGCGTTCGAGTCATTCAAGAATTGGCTGGTCCAGCAGGCCACGGCGGACATCCGGGTGCAGACCATCTTGATGGCCTGGGCTTTCGGCGCGCTGATGGAGGGCCTGGTCGGCTTCGGCTACCCCTGGGCGGTCGTGGCGCCGATCCTGATCGCGCTGGGCGTGGCCGACCTGGCGGCGATCCGGGTGGCGGCCATCGCGAACAACGCGCCGGTGTCCTACGGTGCGCTCGGCGCCCCGATCATCGGGCTCGCGGCAGTTACCGGGCTGCCCCTGATGGAGCTGTCCGCGTCCATCGGCAAGATCGTCGCGATCCTCGCGCTGCTGCCCTGCTTCGTATTGATCTACCTGGTCAGCGGCATGCGCGGGCTGCGCACCGGCTGGCCGTTGGGTGTGGTCGGTGCGCTGGGCTACATCGCCGGCCAGTACCCCACGTCGCAGTTCCTCGGGCCGTACCTGCCCGATGTGATCGGCTCGTTGGTCTGCTTCGCCGCGCTGCTGGTGTTCCTGCGGGTGTGGCAGCCGAAGGAGCTGCTGGGGTTCGGCGGCGTCGCGGTCGCCCCGGCGGCCACCAGGTCCGGTCCGGGTGCCGCGGCAACCCCGTCCGACCGGATCGGGGCCGCGGCGGCGGTGCGCGGCCTGGTCCCGTTCGGCATCCTGGTCGCTGTGGTGGTGGCTTGGACCGGGCCGTGGTCGCCGCTGCCCGGCTACGCCCCGTTCGCGCCGGCGGTGAAGGCGATCAGCTCACTGGACCACAAGGCGGCCAGCGTCAGCTTCAAGTGGGCGCCGTTCGTGGCCGGCACCGCGATCCTGGTGGCGTGGCTGTTCGTGCTGGCCTTCCTGCGCCCCACCGGCCGCCAGCTGGCGCAGACGTTCCGCAACACGTTCCACCAGATGTGGGGTGCGCTGCTGGTCGCGCCCTTCATCTTCGGGCTGGCCAACATCTTCAACTACGCCGGCATGGCCAACTCCATGGCCAACGGATTCTCCAAGATCGGCCCGGTGTTTGTGGTGCTCGCCCCGGTACTCGGCTGGATCGCGGTGGCCCTGTCCGGCAGCAACACCTCGTCCAACGCGGTGTTCGGCGCCTTCCAACTCTCCGTGGCCAAGCTGCTCGGTGCTCCGCCACTGCTGTTCCCCTCGCTGAACTCGGTCGGCGCCGAGGTCGGCAAGCCGGTGGCCCCGCAGACCGCCAGCGTCGGGGTGGCCACCACCTCCATGGTGCGCAAAGAGGGCGATGTCATCCGCTACAACATGTCGTGGACGCTGGTGATCCTGGCCTACCTGATTCTGATTGCGCTGTTGTTCTACTTCGTTTTCCCGAATGCCATGCAGCTCGGCTAGTCCGTGCCTGGCAGAATGCGCCACTGGTGATCTTTGGAGGTAATTGGTGCCTGTGCCGAACGGCCCTCGGTTGGTGACGCTCAGCGGCAGCGCCCGAGCCGACGTCCCCGCCTGGGCGCAGCGGTCAACCCCCGTCGCACCGGATACCGACATCGAGGTCACGTTGGTCCTGCGGCGCCGCTCGGCCCTGCCGTCCCCGGAAACCGGGGCAACGCCGATGTCGCCCGAGGAGTTCGCCGCCCGGCACGGCGCCAACCCCGCCGACCTGGATCTGGTCACCACCGAGGCCACCCGGCTCGGCGCACAGGTGGTGGCGGCGTACGCCGGTGCCCGCCTGGTCCGCCTGCGCGGCACCGCCGCCGTGCTCACCGGGATGTTCGGCACCGGCCTGCGCGAAGTGACCCACGCCGAGCCGGACGGCGCCGAGATCACCCACCGCTACCGGTCCGGCGAGCTGAGCGTCCCGGAAGCGTGGGACGGTGTGGTCACCGCCGTACTCGGCCTGGATGACCGGCCGCAGGCCCGCTCGCGCATCGCCCACCCCAGCGCCGTCTCGGTGAGCTACACCCCGCCGCAGCTCGGGCAGATCTACCGATTCCCGGCCAACACCGACGGCACCGGGCAGACCGTCGCCATCATCGAGCTGGGTGGCGGCTACGACCAGCGCGACCTGGACACCTACTTCACCCGACTCGGCCTGCCCAGCCCCTCGGTCAGCGCGGTCGGAGTGGACGGCGCGACGAACTCCCCCGGCCAGGATCCGCAAGGAGCCGACGGGGAGGTGATGCTGGACATCGAGGTGGTTGGTGGGTTGGCCCCGGCGTCCCGCATGGTCGTCTACTTCGCGCCCAACACCGACGCCGGCTTCCTGGACGCGGTGGCCCGGGCCGCGCACGCCACACCCACCCCGGCGGCGATCAGCATCAGCTGGGGCGCCAGCGAGGACAGCTGGACGGGTCAGGCCCGCGGCGCACTGGACGGGGCGATCGCGGACGCGGTGGCACTCGGCGTCACGGTGACCGCCGCCGCGGGTGACGACGGCAGCAACGACCAGGTCAATGACGGCCGCGCGCACGTGGACTTCCCCGCGTCCAGCCCGCACGCGCTGGCCTGCGGCGGCACCCGGCTGGAAGCCGACCCCGCGACCGGTGCGATCTCCGAGGAGACGGTGTGGAACAACGGCTCCGGCGCCGGGGCCACCGGAGGTGGGGTGAGCCGGACGTTCGAGCTGCCCGCCTGGCAGGCCGACTCCGGTGTGCCGGCGGGCGCCGGCGCCGGTGGCCGGGTGGGCCGTGGGGTCCCGGACGTCGCCGCGGTGGCCGACCCGGCGACCGGGTACCAGGTACGGGTCCACGGATCGGACACGGTCATCGGCGGGACCAGCGCGGTCGCGCCGCTGTGGGCAGCCCTGGTGGCCCGACTGAACCAGGCCACCGGCCGCCGACTTGGCCTGCCCCAGCCTGCTCTCTACGGCCGGACGGCCGCCGGAGCGGTGGCCCATGGCTTCCGGGACATCACCTCGGGCAGCAATGGCGCGTACCGGGCCGGGCCGGGGTGGGACCCGTGCACCGGCCTCGGCGTACCCGTCGGCACCGAGCTGCTCACCGCGCTCACCCAGCCGCCGTCCTCGGCCTAGTGTCTAGGCCGGGCGCAGGCCGAGCTGGCGCAGCAGACCCAGCTCGTCCAGCCGGCCCCACCGCTGCACGATGCGGTCCCGGCCGCTGAGCCGCCCTCGGCCGGTCAGAGCCACTGCTCCCGGTACAGGCCGAGGACGCGCAGCACCGGTTCGTCGGTGTAGGAGAACAGGGTGGCGTCGCCCTGGGCAGCGACCTGGTGGGCGTAGCGAGCCCAGCCGGGCACACAGAACGTGTCGTGCTCGTTCCAGTCCAGCCGTTGCTCGCCGACGGTGGTGCTACCCGAGCCGGAGACCACGTGGTAGATGGTGCTGGCGGTGTGTTGGCGGGGCACCCCGGCGAATCCGGCGCGCAGCCGGGCGATGCGGCAGGCGATGGTAGGCAGTACGGGTCCGCCGGTCCAGGGATTGCTGTACTCCAGCAGGATGCCTTCGGCGGCGCTGCCGGCGACCGTGCCGGCCTCGGTGATGGTGGCCAGGGCCCGTTCGGTCTCCTCCCACGGGTAGCTGCCCACCGGGGACACCCCGGGATGCTCCGTGCTCGGGGCGCGCCAGGCCGGGTTGAGCCGACCGTGCCGAAACTGCCGTGACGAGGCTTCGTCCGGGTTGGCGACCGGCTGGACCGGAGCCTGGTAGAGCTCGAAGAACCCCGCGTTGAGGTTGTTGACCAGCGGATAGTCCAATCCGTCCAGCCACATCATCGGGCTGTGGCCCTGGTGGGCGTGGTCGTGCCAGTGCCAGCCGGGGGTGAGCAGCAGGTCGCCGGGGCGCATGGCCAGCTGCTCGCCGTTGACCGTGGTGACCGCCCCGTCGCCCTCAATGATGAACCGGAAGGCATTTGCGGTGTGCCGGTGCGCTCGCGCCGTCTCCCCCGGCATGACAATTTGGATGCCGGCGAACAGGGTGGGCACCGTGGCCGGCGGGTCGGTCAGCCCCGGGTTGACCATCATCAGCACCCGGCGTTCGGCCTCAGCCAGGGATAGCGCCCGCGAGAAATGCATCGCCACCGGCCGCAAGCGGGCATAGGGCCACAGATGCGGGCGGGCCCGGCTCACCGGCTGGGCCGGCATCAGCTCCCCGTACTGCCGCCACAGCGGCGCCGCGGACAGCTCCGCCATATCGGCGTATGCCCGCTCGTCGGTGGTTGGAACATCGGTGCTTGTCACGCTCGCCCCCGAACCTGGATCGACGGAACCTACCCGCGATGGTAAGAGCCTGCGGGTTTGCTGCCGTGGCGCACAACCCCAAGCGAGCGCCGGTGTCGACGGCCGTGCCGGGTCCTGTCGGTACCCCGATACGTGTGGACCCGAGCTCACGAGCTCCTCATCTTGCCCGTGTCGAATTCGACTATCGGGGCGGCTTGCGCTGCCGCATTGCAGAGCAGGGACAGACGACCGGTTGATTGACAACGCAATTAGACGTTCAAATGAGTAACAGGTTTGGTCGAAAGTGACGGCCGTCGCGGATCTTTCGCGGCTTGGTCGTCGCGCGCCAGGATGTCGAAGAGTGCCTCCCGGCGCATCAAAAAGGGAGTGGAAATCTGTACCTGCGGTCGAGACGACCCTACCCGACAGAAATGAGATGATCAGGATACGGATTTAGAAGTGAAAGATTAGCGAGAGTGGCGCATCGATAGCGGAAAGATTGCTCCAACACTCAATAAATGGGCCGAACGAACAGGGTGGCTCTGCCACCTGCCCGCGCTCTCGGGATCGACCCGATCACCGACACCCCGGTCCGCCGCCACCCGGCGACCTCTGCATATCGACATCAGAAGGCCCAGCCAGCCGCCCCTGGCCCCCACGAACGCGACACCACCAGCGCCCGTCTCAGGCCACGACAGCTAAACTCGAAAGGGTGTAGGTCCCCGATACACCCGGGGACCTACACCCTCATAGTAGAACGTGCCGTCGACGAACGCCGATCAACAATTCGCGGTCAGTACGAGGTCTCGCCCGCCGATCCGCCGGTCCCGCCGTTCGCGGTCGCCGTGCACTGCTCGTTTGACTGCTTGTCACTGCCGTAGATGCCGAGGGCCAGGCCGATCGGAATCAAGCAGTTGGCCTCGGCCTCGCCTCCACCAGCAGCACCGCCGGTGTTGTTGACCTCATCGTGATTGTGGCCGCTACCACCCGCGACTGCAACGCCACCGAACATGGCGGTCGCGCTAGCGGCAAGAGCGGTCGTTGCAACAGCGACTGCGGCGCGCTGCACGAGCCTGCGCTTCATATTTCCTCCCCTGACTTCGTTGTCTGCTCCGCTTAAGGCTTCTAATCACCTCTAGCAGCAATATATCTAGTAGGGTGGAGAACAATCTGTCCACAGCTTCACTCCATCTATTCTAACTAAACCACCCACCTGAGGGACCCGAAATCACTTTCGGGTTAAGGGCTTGTCGGATGGTGTAACCTCACCAACGCACTGTGCTTGTTGACAAGACCGCTGCGTTAGATGCGACAACTGTGTAACTCCGGAACTGCTCATACGGAACTACGACGGCGGGCACAATGATTCAACTCCAAGGCGTCAGCAAGGTGTATCGGACCGGCGAGGTCGAAGTGCGGGCGCTGGACGGTATTGACCTGACGATCGGCGAGGGCGAACTCGTGGCGATCATGGGCCCGTCCGGTTCCGGCAAGAGCACCATGATGAATATCTTGGGTTGTCTGGATGCCCCGACCGCGGGCACCTATTTGCTTGACGGAACGGACGTCGCCAAATTGAGCGATGACCGTCTCGCGGACATCCGGGGCCGCAAGATCGGGTTCGTCTTCCAGGCCTACAACCTGTTGCCGCGAACCACCGCGATCAGCAACGTCGAGCTTCCGCTGGTGTACGCCAATTCGCCAGCACGTCAGCAGCTAGCCCAGGATGCGCTGGGCGAAGTAGGCCTCTCCGAGCGTGCCTACCACCTACCCAACGAGTTATCCGGAGGTCAGCAGCAGCGGGTGGCCATCGCCCGCGCGTTGGTCACCGAACCAATGATGCTGCTGGCCGACGAGCCGACCGGCAACCTGGACTCAACCTCCAGCGCGGAGATTGCGCAGATCCTCGTCCGGCTAAATAAGAAGGGCCGCACAGTGGTCCTGATTACCCACGAGGAGGAGATCGCCGCGCACGCCGAGCGGATCGTTCGGTTGCGCGACGGAAAGATCATCAGCGATACCGCCGAGGCGGACAGTTCCGAGCGCCCGCTTGGCCTCGTGCCGTGAAGACCGCCCACCGGACTCACTGGTGAGCCAAGAGCTCGAGCGGCCCTCGGGCCCCGAAGACGCGACGACCGGACTCGAGCCAGATATTGAGGACTCGGCCGACCCGCCCCGGCGCCCCACCCGCTCTCGGTCGGTCTGGCCGCTGCTCGCCCTCACGGTCGTCGTCGTGCTCCTCGCGGCCTTCGTGGCCCGGGTATTCGCGATCCCGTCCGGCTCAATGGAGTTGACCTTGCACGGCTGTGCTGGGTGCGAGAACGACCACGTGCTCGTCGACAAGCTCACCTACCGGTTCCAGCAGCCCCAGCCGGGCGACGTCGTGGTCTTCGCCGTTCCGGACAGTTGGCACAACAGCGAGCTGCCGGTGACCCCACCGCCGGACAATCCGGTACAGCGCACATTGCAGTGGATCGGCGGCGTTTTCGGCAACGGCCCGAACCGCACGGACCTCATCAAGCGGGTCATCGCCGTCGGAGGCCAGACCGTATTCTGCTGCGACGCCCGAAATAGGTTGCTGGTTGATGGCCTATCAGTAAACGAGCCGTACATCTATTTCGGGCCCGAGTTCGGCCCCGCCCGGCAGGCCAGTTTCGGCCCAGTGCGCGTGCCCGAAGGGCAGTTGTGGATGATGGGCGACAGCCGCAACAACTCGGTGGACTCGCGCGCCGACGGCAATGGCCCAGTGCCGATCACAACGGTGATCGGCAAGGCCCGCCTGATTGTGCTGCCACTGTCCCGATTCGGCCCCATTGCTACTGGGAACTGATCCCACTCGGCTTACCCGGTGCCGCCGGCCTAATGGAGATTAATCAAGGGCTGCACCATCGCCAGCTGATTGTGCGGCGCCCGAGCGCGAACGCGTCTCAGCGTCCTCGCCTTCGCACCCTCAACCCACCTACTGGAGTGATGCTTCGAGCGGGGCAGCGGATGCCGAGGTGCCACGCACGGCGACAGCTACGAACCGCAAACATCTTGCCGGGTCGCCACCCGAATGAGCTACGTTTGATCTCGTCACGGTCCGTTTGTGCAACGTTCAGCAACCTCACGAACGGGGGATCAGGTGCACTCTTCCCAGGATAAACAGGCCTTGGGCCCCGGCGAACCCGATTAAACGCATCCTCTTTCCACTCGCCGCGGCAAGATCGGTAAAACGACACGCATGTAACTCGATCTGCGAAATCACGGGCGTCATAACCCGCCGCGGATACTCTCGTTGCACCTAAGAGCGAGGACGCAACAGCGGTGGACTCTACGGCAGAGAACTGTGGTGGCGGGTGATGATTGAGCTGGGCGTTGTCCACATGATGTGGCCGGCTCGGGAACTCGCCGACCGGAACATCGCCACATTGGATGGCACTGCGATGCCCATCGTCACTAGCGCGCTCGATTCAGAAATTCAGCCGCCAGGAGCCGCCGCGTGACCCTGCGGGAAGCGGTTCGGGTTGCGGTTCGGAGTTTGCGGGCAAATCGCCTGCGCACGCTTCTGACCATGCTCGGGATCATGATCGGTGTCGCTGCGGTGATTCTGCTGGTCGCGCTGGGCAACGGTACCTCGGTGCGGCTCAACGAGCAGATCTCTTCGCTGGGCACAAACTTGATCGGAGTGCTGCAATCCCGGGGCAGTGTCGCGGCGAGCGGCAAGAGCCAGCCGCTGACCGACAAGGACGTCAAAGCCCTGCAAGAATCCGCCAAGGCTCCCCGGATCGTGTCGGTGACTCCGGTCAAACAGGCCAGCGCGGTGCTGAACTACCGCAACTCACTGTGGCGGAGCAGCGTATTTGGCTCCACTCCGGACTTCCTGGCGGCATATCACCGGACCATGGCGGCGGGCACTTTCTTCACCGGGTCCGATGTGCGGACCAGCAACCGGATCGTCGTGCTCGGCGACAAACCCGTGGAGGAGCTCTTCGACGGTAACCGTATGGCCGCGCTCGGCCAGACGGTTCGGATCGGCAGGCAGGACTTCCAAGTAACCGGGGTGCTGGTCCCCAACGGCCAGATGGACGACATCGTGGTCATGCCGATCAGCGCGGCGCGTAACTACCTGGTGGGCGGGAAGGACAACGTCGATCAGATCATCGTGCAGGCCATCGACCAGGCCGCTGTCCCAGCCACCATGGGCAAGATAACCCGGGTGCTGCTGGATCAGCACCGGATCAGCGATCCCGAGGAGAAAGACTTCGACGTCCGCTCCAACCTGGAACTCTTGCGGCAGTACACCCAGATGACCGACGTCTTTACCTTGTTCCTCGCCGCGATCGCGGCGATCGCATTGCTGGTCGGCGGCATCGGAGTCATGAACATCATGCTGGTTACCGTTACCGAGCGAACTCGCGAGATCGGGATCCGCAAGGCGGTCGGAGCTCGCCGCAAGGCGATCCTGAAGCAGTTCCTCATCGAGTCCACGGTGCTTGCCGGGATCGGCGGCGTCGCCGGCGTGCTGATCGGTGTCGGGCTTTCACTGCTGGGTTCGACCGTGGGAGCCCAATTCGGCCAGTTCGCCCCACCCCAGCTCTCCTGGGGTTCGGTGGCGCTGGCCTTCACCGTCAGCCTGTGCATCGGGCTGTTCTTCGGCGCCTACCCGGCCAATCGAGCGGCTCGAATGCGCCCGATTGATGCCCTGCGATACGAATGAGACCGCCCATGAGTACCTCGGTTCGGACAGCCACGCGAGAAGGAGAGCGCCACATGCGGTCGGCCGCTACGTGGGAGTCGGAGTCGCGCCGGGTTCTGGGCTGTGTCGCCGACGCGCGTCCGTCTAGGCATCGGGCAGTGGCCGCGGTCGTGGTGGGTCTGGTGCCGGGATTGCTCCTGGCCGGCTGTGGCTCGGCCGAATCCGGACCGACCACGGCGCGAGTGGTACAGGGCAGCGTGGTGAAGACGGTGTCCGCGACCGGCACCCTGCAGGCAATCAGCGAGCAGAATCTGGGTTTCCCGAAGTCAGGCAAGCTGGCCGACTTGATGGTGACCGTGGGCCAACAGGTGCAGGCCGGGCAGGTGCTCGCCCGTATCGACGATTTCGACGCACAGGCCGACCTGGCCCAGGCGCAAGCCCGGCTGGACAAGGAACAGGCCCGGCTGGACGGGGCCAAGGACGACAACAAGGCCGATGCCACCAGCCATGACCACAACCGGGCCCAGGACGTCTTGAACGCGCGCAAGGACGAGGCGGACTCGGTCGACGAGGCCAACGATCGAGCAATAGAGGACGCCGAGAAACGCATCGACGAAGACCGGGAAGGCCTGCGGCGGGCTCGAGTCGAGGCGCAGGCCGATCAGACAAGGTGCAACCGCTCGGTCACCGGCAACTCACACCGCTACGACGGCTACGGAGATAACGCCGACGTCACCACCAAGGACAGGCGCGGCCTACTGCTGGAATCCCCACTGGATGTCCATTCGCCCACCTGCGAGCGTGCCGAGAATGGTAAATCCGAGGTGATCGCGTACCAACGGCGCATCCAGTTCAATGAGCGCGCGCTGCAGGCGGCTAGGCGCCGGGCCGACATCGATCACGCGCGAAGCAGGGTGTCCGTCGCCGACGCCCGCAGGGACGCGGACGCGGCCGGTGACGCCGCCGACGGCGCGGCCACTGACCGCCCGCACTACATCGACGAACGCCAGGCAGTCGTCGACGACGCGGCGCAGGAGGTACATCGGGCGCAACGCGATGTGGACGACACCCTGCTGCGCGCGTCCGTGTCCGGCACCGTCGCCAGCATCAACGGCACGGTCGGTGAGAACCTGGACGCGGCGGCCGGAACCACCCCACTGGCCCCCGGCGGTCGAGCCTCCCTCCCTGACACGGAGTCGGGCGTCGGCGGCAAGGACGACACGGGCAACCCGGCGCGACGTCCTGGTGGTCCCTCGTTCATCACGCTGAAGGACGTCAACAGCTATCAGGTTGTGGTGCCCTTCGAAGAGGCCGACGCCTCCCAGATCCGGCCCAACCAGAGGGTCCAGCTCACCTTCGACGCCGTCGCCGATCTCACCCGCGAAGGCACCGTCGCGGCCATCGCCCCCACCGGCACAAAGATCAACGACGTCACCAACTACTACGCCACCATCGTGCTCAACGAGACCGATCCCCGGCTCAAGGGCGGTCAGACCACCGAAGTCAAGGTCATCACCGGCAGCATGGACAACGTGCTGGTGGTGCCGACCGCCGCGGTTGAGCGCGGCGGGGACACCGGGGTCGTCCAGGTCCTCGACGGCGACGGCAAGTCCCACCCTGTCCAGGTCCAACTGGGCATGTCCGGCGACATCACGACGCAGATCCTCGCCGGTCTTCGTGAAGGCCAGCAGGTGGTCCTCGCTCAGTGACAGCGGGGCCAGGCAGGCCCTCAGCTGGTCTGGTCGATGACCTTGGCCAGCTCGTCGAGCGCTGCCACGACCGAGGCGCGCCGCTCGGGTGGGATCCGTCGCAGCGCCTTGCGCTGGAAGGTGCGCATGCGTTGGCTGGCGTGCTGCCATGCCCGCAAGCCGAGCGGGGTCAGGCGCACGAGCACGGTGCGCTCGTTCTCCTCGACCCTCCCCCGCACCACGATCCCCCTGCCCTCCAGGTGTTTCAGCGCGCGGGTGGCGGTCGGCTGGGAGACCCGCGCGTAGCCGGCCAGTTGTCCAACGGCCATCGCCCCGCGCTCCGCGAGGGGGGTCACGATAGCCAGCTGCGACTCGGAGAGCTGAGTCGAGCCCGACGTGGTCGCGGTGAGGCTGCTGCGGTTGCGGTGCATCAGCGAGTACACCCGGTTACATGCCTGGGAGAACTCGTCGACCTCGCTGTCCCCGGGCTCGCGGTCCTCTGCCATGTGGACAGCGTACTACTTTACTTAGCGCGCTATACTATAGCTTGCTACTATCCTTCGTGCCCGACCTTACGGAGGACCCATGACTGGCAAGATCGCCCTCGAAGAACACTTCGGCGCGACCGATCCCAACATCGTTGAACAGTCAGCGGAACACTTCACCCCCGCCGCCTGGCCGGAGCGCCGCGCCATGCTGCTGGACATCCAGAACGACCGGCTGCGGCAGATGGACGAGGCAGGCATAGAGCTCGCCGTACTGTCCCTGCTCGCCCCGGGGATCCAATCGCTCTGGAAGCCCGGGCAGGCCGTCGACTGGGCGCGGCGGCTGAACGACTTCGAAGCCGAGCAGGTCTCCCGCCGGCCGGACCGGTTCGCAGCCTTCGCGGCGCTGCCGATGCAGGACCCGGACCAGGCAATCACCGAGCTGCGCCGGTGCGTCGGCGAGCTGGGTTTTGCCGGTGCGATGATCAACGGCTTCTCCCAGGTCGGCGCCGAAGACACCGCTGTGTACCTCGACGACGCCAGGTACCGCCCGTTCTGGGCCGCTGTGCAGGAGCTCGACGTCCCCATCTACCTGCACCCGCGCGACTCGCTACCCAGCCGGAGCCAGATCTACGAAGGCCACCCGTGGCTGCTCGGGTCCGCGTGGGCATTTTCCGTGGAGACCGGCACGCACGCCCTGCGCCTGATGGGCAGCGGCCTGTTCGACGTGTTCCCCCGGTTGCAGGTGATCCTGGGCCACTTCGGCGAACTGCTGCCGTTCAACATCTGGCGGACCGATCACCGCATCGAGGTCGCCCCGCGCGGCATTCCCGCGCAACGTCCGTTCGGGCACTACCTGCGCAACAACTTCCACCTCACCATCAGCGGGAACTACCGCACCCCGACCCTGCTCAACGTGTTGCTCGAGGTGGGCGCGGACCGCGTGCTGTTCGCCACCGACTACCCGTTCGAGAGAATGATCGACGCGAGCAAATGGTTCGACGACGTCGAGATCAACGACGCGGATCGGGCGAAGATCTCCCACCGGAACGCCCGCCAGCTGCTCAAACTCGGCTGACGGGCACCCGGAGGACATCGCTGACCGGTCAGCCGGAGCCAGGTAGCCGCACCACGTCGGCGATGACCACGTCCTCTTGCGGTCGGCGGTGTATCGCGGGGCTGTCGTAGACCACCAGGAGGCGAGCCTGCCCGTCCGGCTCCGGCCCGGGCAGCAGGGCGATGCCTTCAGCGTGGTCGTCGCCTTCGCCGTAGGTCAGCTCGATCTCCACGGTGAGCTGGTCCCCTCGAGCGACCGCGGAGGTATCCCGCACCGCCGCGTCGTGCCAGCGGTACACCCGCACCGGCCCGTCCAGATCCATCGAGGGGCCCGCCAAGATCAGCAGGTCAGGCCCGTGTGGACACAGGTCCCGAACGCCGAGCCCGGCCAGGTCCAGGAAGTGCTTCCGGTACGGCTGCTCGCCGTCCAGCGGGGCCAGGCGTAGCCGTCCGGGGGCGGCCTCCTCCGGCAACAGCTCGAGGATCACCGCGAACCCCCGCAGCACCGGGCCGCGCAACCCGGCGTACAGCGTCTCGCCGTGCACCGCCAGCCCCTCCACGTCAAAGCCGTTGTCCTTGGCCGGAATCGCCAGGAACGGCGCGAGGTGCTCGTCCTCGGCGAGCAGCCCGGCCAGGTTCGGTTCACCGGCGGCGCCGAACACCGCGCTGGTCCGGCCGTCATCGGTGCTCTTGGTCAGCTCCGGCAGCCCATCGGCCCCGTTCTGCACCGCCAGCCGGGCTATCACATAGCGGTTCTCGTCCCGCCGGACGCGGCTGAGCCGGCGGATCGCCTTGGTATCGGAGTGGGTCGGCTTGACCCGCTTGCGGATGAGGCTGTGCGACCCAATGGCCCACAGGTACCCACCGGAGCGAGCCAACCCTTCGATGTCCGCTTCCTGCTCCGAGGGCCCAGGGAGGTCGACCAGGTCGGCCAGTGGGAACGCGCGCTGGTTGCCAAAGCCCTCCTCGTCAGGGGTCAACCGTTCGACCGTAGCGGTCTCGTCGCCGGCCACCCACAGGCACTGGCCGTCCGAACGCACCGCCGACAGGTTGATGTGGGTGTTCGCCGCCACCGCGTCCGGATGAAACCGCAGTGCGACCCGCCGCTCAATCTCCATCCCCCAGTTCTACCGGCGCCACGGCGACCTGTCGTTGGAAAAAGGGGTGGGCTGAGGGGAGGCGGCGGGCGGCGGGTGGCGAACTATGCTCGGCGGGTACGCCGGGGGCAGCGGTGGGCTGCGTGCACGACGGGGGTGGCTATGGCGGACAACGTCCGGGAGGCCTTCATCGGACAGCTTCGGTCGTTCGGCATGACCGCGGTGTTCGGGAACCCGGGCTCGACCGAGCTGCCGATGTTCCGCGACTTCCCCGATGACTTCCGGTACGTGCTCGGGTTGCAGGAGTCCGTGGTGGTCGGCATGGCCGACGGCTACGCACAGGCGACCAGGAACGCGGCCTTGGTGAATCTGCACTCGGCGGCCGGGGTTGGGCACGCGATGGGCAACATCTTCACGGCGTGGAAAAACCGGACACCGCTGATCATCACCGCTGGGCAGCAGGCCCGGTCGATGCTGGTCGGCGAGCCTTTCCTATTTGCCGACCAGGCCACCGAGCTCCCCCGGCCCTATGTGAAATGGGCCTGCGAGCCCGCTCGGGCCCAGGACGTACCGGCGGCGCTGGCGCGCGCCTACCACCTGGCCATGGCCCCGCCACAGGGTCCGGTGTTCCTCTCCGTGCCGGTGGACGACTGGGACGAACCAACCGATCCCGAGCAGCCCCTGCCGTCGCACACCGTCAGCACCGCCATCCGCGCGGATCCGGCACTTCTGGACCGGGTGGCCGAGGCACTGGCACATGCCCGGCGACCGGCGCTGGTGGTCGGCGCCGGCGTCGACCGCGACCAGGCGTTCGCCGAGACCATCGCACTCGCCCGGCGCCACCAGGCGCGCGTCTGGGCGGCCCCGTTCTCGGCGCGCTGCGGCTTTCCCGAGTCCGATCCGCTCTTCGCCGGCTTCCTGCCGGCGGCCCGGGACGGTGTTCGCGAGCGCCTCGGTGAGCACGACGTGGTCGTGGTACTGGGCTCCCCGGTGTTCCCCTACCACGTCGAAGGCACCGGGCCGCACATCCCGGACGGCACCACGCTGTTCCAGCTGATCGACGATCCGACGACCGCGGCCTGGACCCCGCTGGGCACCTCGGTGATCACCAGCATCGGCCTCGGGGTGCGCGACCTGCTCGCCGGGCCAGAGCCGAAGCCCCGACCCGCGCCGCCGGAACGGGTGCCACCGGCACGCGTGCAACAGCGGGAGACGATCTCCGAGGCGTTGCTCATGCAGACGCTCGCGGAGGTGCGTCCGGAGTCCAGCATCGTCGTGGAGGAGGCCCCCAGCAGCCGTGAGGCCATGCACGACTACCTGCCGTTCGACCGACCCGAGAGCTTCTACACCTGCGCCAGCGGCGGCCTGGGACACGGACTGCCCGCCGCCGTCGGAGTGGCCCTCGCCCGCCCCAACCAGCGGGTGATCGCGCTGCTCGGGGACGGTTCGAGCATGTACGCCATCCAAGGGCTGTGGACAGCCGCGCGCGAATCGCTGCCGATCGTGTTCGTCATCGTCAACAACCACGCCTACGCCGCACTGGACGAGTTCGCCCGGCATTTCGGCATCAGCAAGCCCGTCGGGACCACGTTGCCGGACATCGACTTCGCCGGGTTGGCCAGGGACATGGGCTGCGCCGGCCTCGCCGTACGGCAGCCGGAGGAACTCACCACCGCGCTGCGCGACGCACTCGCCTCACCGACGCCGACCCTGATCGAGGTCCAGGTCACCAGCTCTCAGTGATTGTCCCGGGGGACTCCCATGCTCTGCGCCACTCGCTGGTAGTTGACCGCCGGCCCCAGCACCATGCCGTCGGCCAGCTGCTCGACCATGGAGCGCTGGATCTCCTGCCACGGGGTCTGCGAGGCCGGCACCGGGTAACCGCCCGCCGCGGCCAGGTCGGCGCGCCGGCGCTCCAGCTCATCGTCCGGGATCAACATGTCGGCGGTGCCGTTGACCAGGTCGATGCGGACCCGGTCGCCGGTGCGCAGCAGCGCCAGCCCACCGCCGGCGGCGGCTTCCGGCGAGGCGTTCAGGATTGACGGTGAGCCGGAGGTCCCGGACTGGCGGCCGTCGCCGATGCACGGCAGCGCGTGCACCCCAGCCTTGATCAACGCGGCCGGCGGTTGCATGTTCACCACCTCCGCGGCCCCCGGGTAGCCCAGCGGGCCCGCGCCTCGGATGATCAGCAGGCAGTCCTCGTCGATGGCCAGCGCCGGGTCGTCGATCCGGTGGTGGTAGTCCTCCGGCCCGTCGAAGACGATCGCCCGCCCCTCGAACTGGTCGGGGTGCTCCGGGTCGGAGAGGTAGCGGTCCCGGAACTCCTTGGAGATCACGCTGGTCTTCATGATCGCCGCGTCGAACAGGTTGCCGCCGAGCACGATGAACCCGGCGTCCTCGACCAGCGCGTTGCCGAAGGTGCGGATCACCTCGCGGTCGGCGGACACCGCGTCCCGGCAGTTCTCCCCCATCGTCGCGCCGGTGACCGTGGGCGCGCCCTCACGGATCAGCCCGTGCGCCATGAGCTCGTTGACCACGGCGGGGACCCCGCCAGCCCGGTGGAACTCCTCGCCCAGGAACCGGCCGGCCGGCTGCAGGTCGACGATCAGCGGCACGGCGAGGCCGATTCGCTGCCACTCCGCCAGTGGGAGGTCCACCCCGATGTGCCGGGCGATCGCGGTGATGTGGATC
>Ga0137413_10000184_pt1 | contig 17971 bp, 15 predicted proteins | sample CZODoug2_1_16fun_FD_108280 | JGI IMG/M metagenome (GOLD analysis project Ga0137413, IMG submission 108280) | Vadose zone soil fungal communities from Angelo Coast Range Reserve, California, USA - CZODoug2_1_16fungal (Illumina Assembly) | ecosystem: Environmental > Terrestrial > Soil > Vadose... | reverse complement strand
GCCCGGATGTCGACAAATACTACCGGACGCGCGTCAACCCCGAGGGCCAAGAGCCATCGCAGGAAGAAGCTCTCTCACTGAAGCTCAACGTGCTGGATGAGCTGATCAACAACGAAATTCTGCTCGAACGCGCCAAGAAGCTCAACCTGGAAGCGAGCGACGGTGAGGTTGAGGACAAGTTCACGGAGCTGAAAAGCCCTTACACCGAAGACGAATTCCAGCGCCAGTTGAAAGAGCGCAACGTCTCTGTGATTGATTTGAAGAGCGACCTGCGCCGCCAGCTGTCGATCACCAAGCTGTTAAACCGCGAAGTAGTGGCAAAGATTACTATCACTGACCAGGACGTCACGGAGTTTTACAACTCGAATAAAGCGCAGTTCAACGTAGCCGAACCTCAATACCGCATCGCACAGATCGTCGTCACGCCCCGCAAGGAACCGCAGATTCGTAATCGTAAGAATGACGATGCCACCAACGAAACCGAAGCCCAACGCAAAGTAAAAATGCTGATGGATCGTCTGAACAGCGGCGCCGATTTCGCTCAATTAGCCATGGATTATTCCGAGGACATGAACTCCGCGGCAACCGGCGGAGATTTGGGATACGTGCCGGAGTCCGCGCTCAACCAGTCCGATCCCTTGTTGAAGAAAATGGTTGTGGGAATGAAACCCGGGCAGGTCAGCCCGCCACTCAGCCTTAAAGAAGGCTACCGCATTCTGAAACTGGTGACACGCGAGTCGCCAGGCCAGCGAAACATTGCTGATCCCCAAGTCCAGCAGACCATTCGCGATACATTGCGAAACCGCAAAGAACAATTGCTGCGTTCCGCCTATCTGGCCATCGCGCGGGATGAAGCACGCGTTAGGAATTATCTAGCGGAACAAGTAGTGGAAGCCGCGGGAAAATTACCCGACGCAGCGCGCGGAGCCAAGTAAACTTCAGTCGCAATCCCCTATTTTCTTTTGAGGTCAGTCCTGATTTGGCCTGCAGCGGCGGCAAGTTCAACATCAACGCTAGCACTTCCTACAAAAGTCCTGGAAGCCTAGTCGAACGTTTCGCCAACCAGTCGCGAGACGTGTTCGGCGACCGAACCGGCCGCGGTCAGACCCGGCGATTCCATGCCCACCAGATGAATCGCTTGCGGCACCGCAGGATCGCGAGTAATCACAAAGTCAGCGATGCCTTTACCGGTAGGAGGCACCAGTTTCGGCCGCAAACCGGAATAACCCAGATGCAGATCGCCTTCTTCCACTTCCGGCAAGAGCGCCTTCGCACTCTTCGAAAAATCGCGAATCGGCAAACGGCCGCGCTCATAATTATCTTTTCCTTCGACATAAGTTGCCGTCGGGCCCAGCAGCACCGTGCCCCAAAGCGTCTTGGTGAAATGCACCCCGAGACTCAATCCATCGTGGTGCGGCAACGGATAAACCAAGCTGTTGATCAGATTTGAACGCGCACCGCGAATTTCGCAGTATTCGCCACGCACAGGATAAATACGCCACGAATTATTGCCCAGCATTGCCGCGACTTCGTCGGCGAAGAGCCCGGCAGCGTTGACCACACAACGCGCTTCAATCGATTCCTTTTGCACCCCATCTTCGTCGCCGATTTCCAGATCCACTCGAATGGCGCCCGGCGTCGGAGTCAACGCTACCACTTTCGCCCGCGTCACGACGCTTGCGCCGTTGTCCACGGCCAGCCTCGCGTGGGTGCGAACCAAGTCCTCGGCGGACAAGATCCCGGTCGAAGGCACGTCCAGCGCGGCGGTCCCGCGAATGTGCGGCTCGCGTACCTGAATCTCTTTTGGGCCAACGATGGTAATGCCCTCGACGCCATTGTCCCGGCCGCGCTGCGCCAGGGCCTCCAGCTCGGGTTCCTCGTGCGCGTTTGCAGCGACCACCAGCTTCCCAGTCTTGCGATACGGAACATTGTATTTGACGCAGAATTCGTACGAGAGCCGATTGCCTTCCACGCAGTGCCGCGCCTTCAGCGAGCCTTTCGGGTAGTAGATCCCCGAGTGAATCACGCCGCTGTTGCGGGTGCTGGTGGCCATCCCCACTCGTGGAAACTGCTCCACGAGAAACACATCTTGCCACTGCTGCGAGACCTCGCGCGCGATAGCGCAGCCGATCACCCCGCCGCCAATGATCAGAACGTTGGCTTGGTCCATAACGTAAAAGGATAAAACACAAACGCCGAAGAGACGGAAGATTTTGACGCGCCAGTTTCGGCGCAGCGTCTGGCTTCGCCGTGATGCGCCCTAGGTATCGCCGCCGACATCATCGAACAGGGTCGCGCAATCGACTAGGCGCGCCTCGGTGCCATCGTGAACGGCGTAAGTCGAATGACGGCTGTGGTCGTAGGTGTTCCGCCAGAGCGATGCCGCCCCGTGAACTCCATCCTTGTTCAAGGCGTAAAAGAAAATGTGAAACGTTGTCAATTTTTTCTTGTCATTCCTGTAATTGTGCGCCACCCGATTCATCGCTTCCAGGCACGCGTCTTTCGGCGACATCCCCTTGCGCATCATTTCGATGATGGTATGACCGCCCGAAATTTTTATGTTTTCTTCGCCTTTTCCGGTCGAGCCCGCGGCCCCCACCTCGTTGTCCACGCAACATCCCGCTCCAATGATCGGCGAATCTCCCACACGCCCGGGAATTTTCCACGCCAGGCCGGACGTCGTCGTCGTCGCGGAAATATCCCCATTTTCATTGACAGCCATGCACGGAATCGTGCCGGTAGGCGGATGCGCGATCACCCGTTCGGCGTACGCGATTTTCTCCGCGTCCCCATCGAAGATCGAAGAAACATGCTCCTTCCACTCCGGCGAATCGATTCCCGGCCGCCAGTTAAACGACGATGACGCCTTCCACGCCAGCCAGATCAGCCGCGAATGGTCGGTGAGTAAATTGCTTTCCTCGAATCCTTCCGCCACCGCAAACCTCCGCGCCCCGTCGCCAACGATCATCACGTGATTCGTTTTTTCCATCACCGTCTTCGCCAGCCGCGCCACGTTCTTGATGCGCCGCACCGAGGCTACTGACCCAGCCCGCCCCGTAGGCCCATGCATGCAGCTTGCGTCCAACTCCACTTCGCCCTCTTCGTTAGGCAACCCGCCATAGCCCACCGAATCATTATTCGGATCGTTTTCCACAACGGTAACCGCCGCAATCGCGGCATCCAGTGTGTCCCCACCCTTCTTCAATATGTCCATGCCCTTATCCAACGCATGCAAACCGTTCGCGCTGGAAATGATCAGCGGGCGTTTGCCGGGTGTAGCGACAGGCGTCGCAACCTCAGCATGGACGGGACTCGCTGCTCCAAAAAGCTTGCCGACGCCCGCAACAGCGCTGCTGGCGAGAGATGTCAGGAAAAATTTCCGGCGTGACCACAGTTGCATTGGCGTGTCCCCCCACAAGGTGCGGGCGCAACTATACCGTCGAACGTCGCGCGTTAAAAGTTGAAAGCACCCGGTGTGAGAATGAGAGCGGCAGTGCGTTGAAAAGACGAACCGCTCGAAAGCAACCTGACTGGCTACGCGAAGAGAATTCCGTTGCGGTTGATGGGATGCTTGTGCGCGGTGTTGCGGTTGGCCCACCACTTTCGCCAGGCGTTGGCGTCATTGCCCAATTGCGCCCCAGTGATCAGGCGAAGCGCGCCATATACCCAACTGCGTGTCGCGGAATCGAGCGCATCGTCATCGAAAAAGTTGAGCAGATTCGGTACGGCGGCGAGGCGCTGCTGTTTGGTGAGCATGCCCGCCATGGCGAGGTCGCAGCCCGCGCGCTTGCGCACCTTCGCGGAAGCGTCATATGCGAACATATCCAAGAGTGGATCAACCGCGGCGTCCGTCCCGAGAATCGCCAATCCTTCGACGGCCCCGTAACGGGTCTCTTCATTTCGATCGTGAACGTAAGTCAGGAGCTGCGCGAGGACGAGATCCGGTTGGACGCCGCGATTACCAAGCGCCCCAAGCCGCCACAAAATCGTTGAACGCTGCGCAGGGTTGTCGTGAAGTTGCTGCACCAGATGCGCGACACTCTGTGGCGACTTGCTAAGATTGTTGGCCGCCAGGTCAATTTCCAGCGCGGAACTGCGCACGCGCAGATCGTCGGAGTTTAAAGCGCTATGCACAAGATCAAAAAGCCGGTCGGTATTTTGCAGATGGCCCCGCCAGCCGTCCACATTCTTGCCGATTGCTTCAACCGATTCGGCGTCGTGAGCGATGGCGCGTTCCAGTAGCAGTTCCGCTTGCTGCTGCGGAGCCAAGCGCGAGAAGGTATTAACGCTTGGGTCCCCAACAGCGAGCTCATCCGAAGAATTGCCGACTAGCGTCGAAGCGTGGACCAGGTTGCCGGGAGTGCCTGCGCGGAGTCGAGCCACCTCAAAGCCGGCCAGCGTCGAAACCGCAGCGAGTGCCACAACCGGCAACGCATAGCGATGCGCCTGGCACAAGATGCTGCTCCAGCCGCCAGATCCCGCCAGCACGTCTCGATGCGAACCGCCCATTCGTTGCTCCGTTCCCGCCCGGCAAACGCAGCCGTGCGGTCTGGAGCTAACTTAGGAGTACGAGCGGACATCAACAATGGTACGGCAGGCCATGGACCCTAAACTTCTCCTCTAAGCTACTTGCATTCAGTGATTTGAAAGGGTTACTGGTTGGTGCGGCGAAATGCCGGACCGTCCCTTGGAACAGGCGTGTTTTGAGCAAAATTTGAAGCAAGGTTCGGTCTGCGTGAAACGCGCTACGGCTGTACACACAACCTGTATGGCGGCGTCACACCCCGGCGTGATCGCGCCAAAGTCCACGTCTGAAATATCTTCGGCCCGTCTACAGGCTTGCGCGTGGCAATACCCTGAATTGTCTGGATGTACTCCAAGTTACTGTTGATCATAGACTTAGTTAATGGACCAAGGAGAAGGGAAGCAGCGTCGGGTACCCAGATATCCCTTTGCCGCACCAGCTACGGTCATCCCTGAAGCGGGCCTGCCCGTGGGCGGCAATGTCACCGAGTTGAGCCTGTATGGCTGTTACCTCGACTCGACCGCGCCGTTGGCCCCGCGCGCTCGCGTGACCGTGAAGATTTTCGCTCCCACTGGCGAATACTTCGAAGCCGACGCCACCGTAATTTACGCCAACCCCAATCTCGGCATGGGGCTGGTGTTTCGGCAGGTGAGGCCAGACTACCTGAGCACTCTGAGGAAGTGGCTGCTCGCCGCCATGCAGGAAACCAAGGCGCAAAAACAAGACCCCGAAGAGAAAACTGAAGATCCCTGAGAAAGACCGGGCAAGCCTTCAGGTGGTGATTACCACCAAACGTCCGGCAGCTGAGGATGATGTCTGCTCTACTCGGCGCCGAGTGGGAGGAAGTATTGGGTGCCTTTTACGGGATCCTGGAGGCGGCGAAGGAGTTGCTGGAGGTCGGCGCTGCGCTCGACGAAATCGATGTCGGAGGTGTTGATGACCAGGAGGTCGGAGGCGGCGTAGTGAAAGAAGAAGTGCTCGTAGGCACGAGCGACTTCTTCAATGTATTCAAGGGAGATTTGGGTTTCATCGCGGGAGGCTTTTTTGGCGATGCGGGCGCGGAGCACCTCGGGCTTGGCCTGGAGATAGATGACCAGATCCGGAGCAGGGATTTCGGCGGCGAAAGTCTCGTAGTAACGGTCATAGAGCTTTAGCTCTTCGTCGTTTAGATTGAGATTGGCGAAGATGCGATCTTTTTCCATCAGGAAATCCGAGAGGATGGGACCGGGAGCTTCGACGCCCAGGGCTTCGCGCAGGCGCTTCTGTCGTTCGTTGAGAAAATACATCTGGGCGCGGAAGGCTGAGCCGGGCTTTTCCTTGTAAAAATCAGCGAGAAACGGATTGTCTTCGCAATCGTAGACGCGCCGCGCGTGCAAGCGTTCCGCAAGGACTTTCGCGAGAGTGGTCTTGCCTACCCGGAGGGGGCCTTCGATAACGATGAAACGGGGCGCCTGAGGGCCCCGCTCTGGAATCGGGGCGCGCTGGGCGGAAGAGGATTCGTTGGGCGACATAAGATTGGCTCTTGGCGCGAGCGTTGGCTGCGGATGACACCGCCGCTGCCGGAGTTATCGCGCGCGATTATAGCAGAGTCGATCTGTAGCGCATGCGCGATGAGGAACGTTAAAAAATTATCAGGAATACGGTCTAGTACAAAAGTCCCGCGCAGGGTAAACCTGACTCCTAGGGCAGGGTACCACTCCGAATGTGACCAACAGTCCAGTGTGGACTGAACCTCCGCTCAGTATAGTGCAAGTGTTGCGGGCAGGTACTTTGAGCCAGTCCGAACATCTACTTACTACTTACTACACTGAGGTGATACAAATGTTGTTGGCCACGATTTTACTCTTGTGCCCCTTTCCGCAGATTGCGGGCGCAGCGAAAGTAGCAACCGATACCGCAGCAGTCGCCAGCGATTCTGGAAGCGATTCAACGAACCATTCAACAAAGGATTCTTCCCTCTCTCAGCCGTTGCCGTCCGCTCCCGAAGCTAAGGTCAAGAGCGACGTCGAGGTCGCGTCGACGACTGCGATCGAGCCGGGTTACACGCCAGGCCTGCCGGTCAAGCCGCTCATGGGTGTGAAGATGTCGGTGTCGCGGCCCCGCGAGACGGTGACGCAGCGACGATTGTGGTATGCCCTGTCGATCAGCGGAAGCGGCGCGGCGGCGTTTGATGCGTGGTCCACGCGGCGCGCGATTTCCGGAGGATACGGCACGGAAGCGAACCCGCTGTTGCGGCCGTTTGCGCACTCTGGAGCGATGTATGCGGCGACGCAGGTCAGCCCGTTGGTGATGGATTTCGTAGGTAAGCGCATGATGATCAGCCAGCACAAGTGGGTGCGGAAGATGTGGTGGCTGCCGCAATCGGCGGGGACCAGCTTCTCGTTGTATGCGGGCGTGCATAACACGCGGCTCGTCCCGTAATTCGCAGAATTCCTGGAAAAACTTCGCGGCGCTGGTGAAGCTTACCGGCGTCGTTTTTCTTTGGAGGAGGCGCCGTTTCCTTCTGAAAGAGGCGTGGATTGTCGGCGGGCGACGGTGGGACCCCCTCCCCCTTATTGCGCAAGTGTTGATTCTAATGAGAGTTAAAGTCGTTTGTTTTGATGCACTTTTGGAAGTGTTGATTCTGAATAGCTTAGAAGTTAGGCAGCAGCGCTTGAATTTCGCACGAGGATCGACATCTGCTGGGAGAACAACGAGCAGGCGGTGGTCTACGTCGATATACATGCATAAGAATAGCACGAGATATCGAATTGGTTAAGTCTTATTCAGGGAACGGTAAGAATTCGGGACTGGATGGCAATTGGCGGGATTAAGTGCAAGTGACTAATACCAGAAACCATCCCGTCTGTGCCCACATCTCGTCCGCACATTTGACATTTGTCGTCCCCACATTTGTCCCACATTTCCTCATTTCCCCACACTCCCCCAAGGGCTCCCGAACCGCAAGAAAGTTCAAGAACCGCACCCTTAAAACCGATGGGTGCGGCACCCACGGGAAAACGCGCGCCCCTTCACGGCTCAGGGTAAACGGTCGGCGGCCGCGACACTATTTCGCTACGACGAGAATTACGAAGCTGCCGGGTTTCATTTTGCCGCGGCGCTCGCCGGGGGCTGGGGGATCGAAATCGGCTGCGGGTAGGAAAATGTTGTGAGTCTTGAGGTCGAGACCCATGGTGCGAGCGCTTTTCTTGGTGGGAACGTTGTCGATTACGGAGAATTTATCGGCGGAGTCTTCATGAACGACGGTGAGATTGCCGTCACCGCAGGAAGCAAAGGCGTAGTTGGTGGCTGGGTCGAAGGCTGCGGCGTCGGGACCGTCGCAGATTTTGGGCGTGGCGACAACCTTGCCACTGTCGGCATCCACGACCGACATCACTTTTTCATCACACACAGAAAACAGGCGGCGGCTCTTGCCATCCAGGGCGAGACCTGAGGGGGATTTGCAGGGGGCCAGCGGCCAACGATGAGTTTCGGTTAGTTTCCTGGTGTCGATCTCGATGACTTCGGAGGTGTCTTCGTTGTTGGCGAACATGCTGCCTTTGCCGTCGGCGACTGCGAATTCTGGTTTGCCGCCCAGGGCTAGCGTGCCAACGACGGTGCCGTCGGAGGCGTTGATGGCGGTGGCGTTTTTTCCGCGGCCGTTGAAGGTGAAGACGCGTTTGGAGACGCTGTCGTAGGCGATGGCGTCGGGATTGGCATCGGTTTTTACCGTGCTGATTACTTTCAACGTTTTGAGATCGAAGATGGTGGCGGTGTTGGCGCGGCCACTGCTGATGAAACCGCGACCCAGGTCGGGGACGATGGCGATGCCGTGGACGCCTGGAGTGTCGGGGATGTCGCCTTCAATGGCGTAGGTGTCGGCGTTCATGACGACGACGTGGGTGCCGTGGGAGATGTAGACGCGGCGGGCGTCGCTGTCGACGGCAACGTAATCCCATCCGTCATCGCCGGGGACGGAGACGGTTTTGATGACGTGATAGCCGGAGGTGCCGGGAGGGGGCGCAGCGACGGCGGCGGTGATCGCGAGTGCGATGGCGGCGATCACTGTAAACAGGGCTGCGTATTTGCGCATGGTGTGTTCTCTTTTCTGACTTTCACGTTGACGAGAGCGGCGATCCTTTTATGTTATGCAGCGACAAAGCTAAACGCAGGATTAACGGAAAAGCGTTGGCGTTTCGAGGTTCGGGGAGAAAGAGACGTGGGCCATGGGGGCGAGAAAAAGGAACTGACACCGAGGTCACAGAGTTAAGAGCACAGAGTTCGGAGAGATTGTGCCGGCGCAGACCAGCAGGCGCGCGGGTGGCCGCGGTTGGGCGAATGGGTTGGACTGGGTTGGTGATTCCGCTAGTATGTGCACGCGTATTGCGAAGTACACGCGACCTCGGCGTGTTGGGCACTGTTGGAGATAGCGAGGTTGGTATTGCATTTGGCGATGGAGGCAAAGTTGGCGATCAAGAAGATTTTTGTGGCGGCGGTGATTGCGGCGTTTCTGTCGAACGCGAGTTTTGGGCAGAAAAAACCGCCGGATGCCGGACAATCTTGCGAACGCCTGGCTCAAGTGGCGTTGCCCAACGCGAAGATCACGCTGGCGAAGCTGGCGGTGGCCGGATCGTTCACTCCTACGACGGCGGTAACGCAGTGGATGGCCAGCGACACGGCGCTCTACCGGACGCTGCCTCCGTTTTGCCGAGTGGCGATTGAGGCGCGCCCGAGTGCGGATTCGGACATCAAAATCGAGGTTTGGCTGCCGACCGGGGAGTGGAATGGAAAATTTCAAGGGCGCGGGAACGGGGGATTCGCGGGCGAGATCGATTATCACGCGCTGGCCGTGGCGATACATGAGGGTTATGCCGCCGCGGGGACAGACACAGGCCATGCCGCGGCCGGGACGGATGCGCGGTGGGCGCTCGGTCATCCAGAGAAAATCACGGACTTTGGATACCGGGCAATTCATGAAATGACGCAGAACGCAAAGACGGTGATCAAAGCGTTTTATGGGAATCGCCTGCAGCATTCGTATTTTGCGAGTTGTTCGAATGGAGGGCGGCAGGCGTTGATGGAGGCGCAGCGATTTCCGGCGGACTATGACGGCATCGTAGCGGGAGCGCCAGCTAATTTCTGGACGCACCTGCTGACCAGCGCGGTGTGGGACGCGCAGGCTACCACGTCGGAAGAAGCCAGCTACATTCCTCCGAGTAAATTGCAGGCGATCGCGATTGCGGTGAATGAAGCTTGCGATGCTCAGGATGGGGTGACCGACGGAATTCTGAATGATCCGAGGAAGTGCCGCTTCGATCCGTCGGCGATTCTTTGCGAGACAGGGGATTCGGAGACGTGCTTGACGGCGCCGCAGGTGACCGCGCTGAAAAAATTGTACGAGGGCGCGCATGACTCGCATGGCGGCAAAATTTTTCCGGGGCTCTTGCCTGGGGCGGAGGACGGGGCTGGAGGCTGGTCGCTCTGGATTACCGGGACCGCGCCAGGAAAGAGTTTGCTGTTCGCGTTCGGCAGCGGATTTTACAGGGACATGATTTATGACCGCGCGGACTGGAGTTATCAAGGGGCTGATCTTGGGGAGGCGGTGAAGGCGGCGGACGCGAAGATGGCGAAGACTCTGAACGCGACGGAGGCGAATCTTGCGGCGTTCAAGGCGCGGGGCGGGAAGCTGATTATGTATCACGGGTGGGATGATCCGGCGATTTCCGCGCTGAACTCGGTCGACTACTACCACAGCGTTGTAGGCGTGATGGGACGCGATAGCGTGGATGCGTTTGCTCGGCTGTACATGGCGCCGGGGATGCAGCATTGCGACGGAGGCCCGGGACCCGATTCTTTTGGGCAAGCGGGACCTTCGCCAATGGAGAGAGACGCGGGACACAGCGTGCAACTCGCGGTCGAACAATGGGTCGAGAAGGGCGTGGCGCCGTCTGCGATCATCGCGACGAAATATGAAGACCGCGGTGCGAGTGGAGACGTGAAGATGACGCGGCCACTGTGCCCATATCCACAGGTTGCGAAGTACAAGGGCAGTGGCGATTCGAATGATGCAGCGAATTTTATTTGCGCGCCTGGAGATGCCAGCGCGCCGGAATAATGGCTTTTTGATGTAGTCTTCCCTCTGGGAGAAATAAAATGCCTGCCGCCAAGAAGCTAACCGATGCGGAATTGAATGAACGACTGGCTCATACCAAGGGATGGACCCTGAAGGACGGAAAGTTGCATCGCGCGTTTGAGTGCAAGGATTTCGTGGCTGCATTTGGAAACATGACGCGAGTCGCGCTGGTTGCCGAAGCCATGAATCATCACCCGGAGTGGTTTAACGTGTGGAACAAAGTGGTGATCGATTTAAATACGCATAGCGTCAAGGGGATCAGCAATCTGGATTTTGAGTTGGCCGCGAAGATTGACGAGATTTTCGGGGCTTGAAAGAAGTATCGTTCCTATCCTTTTGCATCCTGCCTTCGTTTTTGTGAGATAACCTCGCCTTTATGATTGGCTCTCCATGATTGGCGCCCATCATCCCCAGCAGGGTTCGCGCCGCTGGCTGCCCATTGTATTGCGATGGGTCGCAGGAGCGGCTGTTCTCGCGGTGATGCTGCATTTCCTTCCGCTCGCGACGGTGCGCGCGGCGATGGCGCAGATACCCGCGTGGCTCTTTGTGGCGGTGCTGCTCGGCTATTTGTTCGCGCACACTTTGGGCATCGCGAAATGGCGGATGGTGGTGAATGCAGCGGGAGCGGAACTGGATTTCGCGACGAGCGCGCAATGTTATCTGGGAGGACTGTTCGGGACATTGTTTCTACCGTCGATTGTTGGCGGCGATGTGATTCGGCTGGCGGTCGGACTGCGACGCAGCCCGCGTCCGGCGGCGGTACTGGCAGGCAACGCGGTGGACCGATTTCTGGACGTGACGGCGCAGACGGGACTGGTGCTGCTGGGAATTGGGCTGCTGCCTGGTTCGATGCCGGAGAACCTGCAGGAGTCAGCGCGCAAGGCGTTGCTCGTATTTGTTGCCGGCGTCGTTGTGCTGGTGGCTATGACGATTTTGCTGCATCGCATGTTGTTGGGTGGCCGGTCGATTCGCTTTCGGCGGCGACTGGCGCGACTCCGGCACGCGCTTCGCAGCGTTTCGCGCCAGCCTCATGTATTGCTGCTCGGGTGGCTCGCTGGGACTTTCATCCAGGCGACGTTTTTGATCCTGACGGCGCGGCTTGCGGTTTCTTGCGGACTGACGTTGCGGCTGCGGATTTGGCTATTCGCGTGGCCCTTGGCGAAACTCGCGGCGATCCTTCCGTTGACGCAGGGAGGAATCGGGGTGCGCGAAGCGGCGCTGGTGGCGCTGCTGGCGCCGTTTGGCGCGGCCAGCCACCTGGTGCTTGCGGCGGGATTGGTATGGGAGGGCGTCATCATCGCCGGCGGACTGATTTCCGGAGGCATCGCTATGCTGTTTGGCCGCCGCAACGCCCGGCGATCTGTCACAAGGACGTAGCGCATCCGGAACCAACGCGCGGAGTACTCTTGACTATCTTCGTCAATGCGCGACAATGAACGCACCCCCTTCCTTGCGGTTTATCCTTTGTGTGAATGACTGTCCTCTCTAGTCGTGTAGCGCGCGCTAGGCAGTAACAGCGGGCTCGATTGAAGCTGCCTGTTGCTGAGTCAAGCGCCATTCCATTCCGACACTCTTGGGAAATGAGGCTCCGCCATGACCCAAAAGAAAGTTCGAATCCTGCTTGCGGAAGACGACGCCAGCGAGATTGTGGATATCCTTCGGCTGTTGTTTCCAGATACCGCGGGAGGGCTGGATTTAACGGTGGTATCGACGATGGCGACGTTGATTCCTACCGTTAAGATGGTTGACCCGGAACTTATCATTCTCGATTTGCAGCTTAGTCTTCGGGATCCGCTCGATGCCGTACATCTGGTGCATCGTTCCGCGCCAGGCATCCCGCTTGTGGTTCTTGCCGATCCCACACAGAAGCAGTTCGCGGCGCAGAGCCTTAGCGAAGGCGCGATGGACTATGTTTTGAAAGGATTCCTAGATGCGCGGACGCTGGGCCGGGTGCTGCGGACGGCGCTGGAACGGAACACGTTCGAAGGCTTGGCGGATTTGCTCCGCGATCCCATGACGGGTCTGTACACCCGCGAAGGACTGCTGACGCTTGGGACGCGTTGCCGGGAAGAAGCGCAGCGCACTGGCGGTGAGCTGGTGATGATTTGCGCGCTCTTCGAGAATTTGGAAACGTTGCGAGAGGGGTTCGGGCCGGGTGCAGCGGACCGGGCGTTGCGGGATGTCGCACAGATTCTGGTGGCCAGCTGCCGCCGGAGCGATATTGTCTCGCGGCTGGGACCCGCCCAATTTGCGCTGCTGGCAGTCGACGCAATAGCGCCCAGCGCGCCGGTGATGCTCCAGCGGCTGGAACAGCATATCGCGGTGCACAACGAGACGCGTTCGCCATGGGGCCCGATCGATTTAAGGCTGAGCCTAGGGGCCTGGGCCGCCAAGGATGGAAGGACCTTCAGTCAGTTTCTGGATTCGGTGGAATCGCACCTGCGGAATGTGGTTCCAGAAGAAGTACCGCGGGCACTCGTTCTGCAAAGTGCTGTGCGCGGTTGAAGGCCATGAATCGCACATTGAAGTGCGGGCAAGAATTCCGGCCAGCGAGCGGCGGCTGTGACATGCCGACGCGCGGGCTCGCCGATCTCCAAGCAGTGGGTGCCGCCAGATGAAGGCCGGGACACTTGAAGCCACTTCGACTTCCAAGATCGCAGCGCCGTTCCGGGTGCTGATTGTCGAACATTCTGGTAGCGACATCGAGTCGATGTTATTCGAACTGCGGGAATCCGGTTTTCTTGTGGAACACACGCTGGTGGAAACGCGAGAGGATTTTCGTGCGGCACTTGCGGAAAAAGACTTCGACGCGGTGCTGGCTGACTACAGGCTCCCGAGCTGGAGTGGGCTCGATGCGCTCGTGGAACTGAGACGCACCGGCAAAGACATACCGTTTCTGCTGGTAAGCGGAACGGTTGGTGAAGAGGCGGCGGTCGAATGCATCAAGCAAGGCGCTAGCGACTATATTCTGAAGAACCACCTTTCGCGCTTGCCGATCGCGCTGACGCGGGCCATGGCTGAAAAGAGTTTGCGGGACGAAAATGCGCAGGCGCACGACGCGCTGCGTGTCTCGGAAGCGCGCAACCGGGACCTCGTGGAGCACGCGGCCTACGGCATCTCCCGGGTGTCCGCGGACGGTGAGTTTATGGACGCGAATCCTGCCCTGCTTCGCATACTCGGTTGCTCGCACTCCATCCGGCTGCAGACCATCAACTTCGCCCGGGACCTGTTTCGCTTCCCGGAGCAACACGCGCGGCTGATGGCCACGTGTCGCGAGCATGGCCAGACTCACGGAGCGGAAGCGGAGTGGCGGCGGGCCGACGGAGGGATCGTGATGGTGCGCCTGCACGCGCGGCGCTTGTCCATTGCGGATAGCTTCGACGAGTTCGAAGTGATCGTCGAAGACGTGACCGACCTGCGAGCGATGGAACGGCAGTTGCGCCAGGCACAAAAATTCGAAGCGGTTGGACAGCTAGCGGGAGGCGTCGCCCACGATTTTAACAATGTCGTCGGTGCGATTCTGGGATGGGCCGAGCTCGGTTTTGACCAATGCCGCGACAATCCGGCGATCGCGGACCGCTTCAGCCGCATTCGCGAACAGGCGGATCGTGCCGCAGCCTTAACCCGCGAGTTGCTGACCTTCGCGCGGCAGCAGGTGCTCCAGCCGCGAGCGGTCGATCTGAACAGCGTGGCCGGCAGACTGCACAGCTTGCTCGACAAAGTTATCGGAAAGCATATCGAGCTGAAGTTTCTGACGTCGCCCCTCGATTCCGTCAAAGCCGACCCAACCCAGATTGAACAGGTATTGATGAACCTGTGTATTAATGCGCGCGACGCGATGCCGGAAGGCGGGCGCCTGGTCATGGAAACGGAGATGGTGGAACTGGACGATGCCTATTGCCGCTTCTATCCCTACGTGAGACCGGGCCGCTATGCCGTAATGTCTGTCGCGGACACCGGGATAGGGATGGATGTGGAGACTCGCGAGCGAATCTTCGAGCCGTTTTTTACCACGAAAGAGCGCGGTAAGGGCACTGGCATGGGCTTGGCGACGGCGTACGGAATCGTGAAGCAGCACGGTGGCTTCATTCATGTGTATAGCGAACCGGCGCACGGAAGCTTGTTTCGGGTGTACCTGCCGGTGATGGAAGGCGGGCTAGCGGAAGGGGCGGTCGGCAAGGCGCCCACGCCATCGATGGCGGAAATGCGCGGTACGGAGACGGTGCTTCTTGCCGAGGATCATGATTCGGTGCGCGAGATGTCTCGTCAGACGCTGGTTGGACTGGGCTACCGAGTGCTGTCGGCCAACGACGGCGAGGAAGCTTTGCGTCTTTGCGAGCACGAGCAGCCTGCGCTGGCGATTCTCGACGTCATCATGCCGAAACTCGGGGGACCGGGGGCCGCGACCAAACTTGCAGCGCGTTTTGCAGAACTCCGGGTTCTGTTTACGAGCGGCTATTCCGCCGAATCCGAAGTGATTCCGAAAGGCGCGAGATGTCGTTATCTTCAGAAACCGTACAGCCCTACGACCCTTGCGCGCTCGGTACGGCAGATACTTGACGAACCGCCCGCCGCGGTGGGACTTTCGCCCGATGCCGGGTAGTTGGATCGGCGGTAGCGAATCCGGATCGAGAATTCCGCGGACGGCGACCTGTACCATCAGGCAGGTTGAAGCAAGGCACAATTGGAGCACGGCACGTCTTGCCGCCGCCGCTGCGGACTTACACTGTAAGCAGTTGAGTTGGGTGAAATAATCTTCGAGGTGCCTGTTCTCCTCGCGAAAACGCCGCCAAGATATCGAGTAAGAACGCGGCCGAGTAGAAACGAGTCAAATCATGAGACGCGTACTGATTTCGAGTGTGATGTTCTTGTTTGCGATGGCTGCCGCGCGACAGGCAATCGCCTATCCGCAAAGCAGTGGGTCTGGAGTCGTGACCGGCGTTGTGATTGGACCCGACGACAAGCCGGTGCCGCACGCGATCGTTACGTACCAATCGGGTGGTGGGAGTGCGCCGCACGTGGCCCACGCGGACGCCAGGGGCCGCTTCACAATTTCGAAACTTCGTTCGGATAACTATGCCTTGAAGGCATCTGGTAAGGGAGTGTCCAGCGCGTGGGAGAATGTGTCGGTGCGGTCGGGCAAGACCAAGACTCTGACGCTGCACACCATCTACGCGAAAGAAATTCCCAAGGCCTACACAGCGACTCGAACATACGAGCAGAACAACTAGATGCGATAGCGTTCATTCCCCAAATAGTTTGCGGAGTGCGTCGAGATCCGACGAGCTGACGTCGGAAACGGCGCATATCTCCATCCCACCCTTGCGCCAGTCGACCCAATTGTAGCCAAGCTGAGAACCGGATCGGAGTCTGGTATCCGGCTCCGTGGCAGGCCAGATGAACACGTTGATGACGTGCTTGCGGCGCCCGTAGACGAGCACTGCGACCTGATGGCCCTTAACAACATCGAGGCGGCCGCCTTGCAACGGAAACCCGTCGGCGGCGAGATCACGCACCGGTGGAGCGAAATCGACTTTCCCATCGAACCACGGCTTTACCGTGTGCTGATCCGTGGAGACGACATCAACGAGATGGCCCGGCTGCAGAGAGCGAAGGTGAGCGTCGACAATGGCGGACGCTAGTTCGGTTTCGCCACGATTTCTGCCGAGGCTGGGAATCAGGCGCCAGCCAAGAATCGCCGCAAGAAGAAATATTGCTGCAGTGGCGAGCCATCGCCAGTTTGACGAACGCAATCCGACTCTGACGGGCACAACGGAAACTGGCGCAGGAGGATAGAACTGGTCTCTAAGCTTACTGCGAAGCGGAGCGGGCGCGCGTTCGTAAAGCGCCGCTTGCTGGATCGAGGAACGCAAAGCCTCCTGGGCTTCCAAAGCGGAAGTGCACTGGGGACACGAAATCAGGTGGCGTTCGAAATCAGCGGCGCGAGCGGCGTCCAGTTCGCCGTCGATATAGCCGTGGAGGACGGACTGAGTCAGTTCACAGCTCACGGCTGGCCTCCCGGCTGCGCATTGCATTGGCCGGCGCTAACGCGCGTTCGAGGCGGTGTCGCGCCCGTGCGAGCGCGGACATCACCGTGCCGATCGGCATCGAAGTGATCGCTGCGATCTCTTTGTACGAGCAGCCTTCGAGCTCGCGGAGGACGAGGACTTCTCGGAAACGCGGGGGCAAAGCCTCAAGAGCACGAGTGAGCCGCTCACGATTGTCGCCGGCGATGGCCAGTGATTCGGGAGTGACGCCCGGCTGCGGGTAGAGTTCTTCGTCGAATTCGGTAGTCAATTCCATGGGGCGGTTCTTCTCCAGCCACGTATAGCAGCTATTGCGTACGATCTGCAGGAGCCAGGCGCGGACATCGCCGCCGTGAAAGCCGCGAAAGAAGCGAAAGGCGCGCAACATCGCTTCCTGCGCCACGTCTTCGGCATCGTTGCGCCCGCGCAGGATCCAGCGCGCCAGGTTGAACGCGGCGTCCAAATGCGGCAGCACCAGTTGCTCGAAGCGCGCACGCTCCTGAGGATCCAACACGTCCAAGTCTTTCCCTTCGACACCTGCACCCATGCTGTAGACCGCCCCGGGCCAAATTTTATTCCCTAATTCCGTATTTCCCCACGGAATAAAAATCTTCGAGAAAAGGGGAATAAGCGGCCCGCCTTCGTGGTCTGGATGAGCGAAACACGTCCCGGAGCGGCGCGGGCACCCCGAACCAATGCAACTCGCGCTGCTCCGTTCTTGAAGATCGCTGCACAGGCAAACTGCGACACGCGGGATGTGATGGAGGAAATATGGCCGGCAAAACGAAAGACGAAATTCTCTACGATCACAACCACGACGGAATCGACCGGCGCGGATTCCTGAAGTGCATGGCATGGGCGGGCACTGGAACCCTCTGCGTGATGCAGGGCGGCGTGCTGAAATCCTTCGCGCTGAATCGTCCGGGCGATCCGGGCCCCGCCGTCGCCAAGGGCGAGCTGAGTTTCGTGCAAATCAGCGACAGCCACATGGGCTTCAACAAACCCGCCAACACCGACGTGGCGGGAACGCTGCAAGCGGCAGTGGATAAGATCAATGGCCTCGCCACGCCTCCGGAATTCCTGCTACACACCGGCGATATCAGCCATCTCTCGCGCGCCGAGCAGTTTGATAACGTCGATCAAATCCTGAAGAGCACTGGGAAGCAAACCTTCTTCGTGCCAGGCGAGCACGACGTCCTGGATGACGACGGCAAACAATTCCGGGAACGCTACGCAAAAAATTCGAAGGGCGCGGGCTGGTACAGCTTCGACCAAAAAGGCGTGCACTTCGTCGGCCTGGTGAACGTG
>Ga0137413_10000180_pt1 | contig 18040 bp, 13 predicted proteins | sample CZODoug2_1_16fun_FD_108280 | JGI IMG/M metagenome (GOLD analysis project Ga0137413, IMG submission 108280) | Vadose zone soil fungal communities from Angelo Coast Range Reserve, California, USA - CZODoug2_1_16fungal (Illumina Assembly) | ecosystem: Environmental > Terrestrial > Soil > Vadose... | reverse complement strand
TTCATGACGCCCTCGGCCTGTGGGGCGTCGTAGTCCATGCCACCCGTGGTGGCCGACGGTGCGACGGCCGACCACTTGACGATTTGGAAGTCGTATCCCGCGTAGTGGCTACCGGGATCGGTGGAGACCTAGCCCCCCGGCCAGTTGCTGCAGTCCGAGAGGTGATGGCCGCTGAGTTCTTGTCGCATATTTGCCCAATTGTTGTTGGTGTTGCCTCCCATCACCAAGGGCGTGCCGGCCAAGAGCGCGACGTTCGGGCCGGTCGTGGGAAGTAACGCGAGGATGACCGCCGCGGACGCGGCTAATATTACCGTTGCCGCTGATTATGTTTTAAGCGTCATACTGCCCTCTCGAGCTGATCATTGTTTGCTGTCGCCACGCACAGTTGTGTACCGGATGATCCACAGTTCCGCGCGCCAACTGTCGAAATGCGCTCGACGGCCAACGTGGCGCGCTGGCCAGTCCCATGGAGATCGAACTCGAGCGCTCACTACGTCGTTGCCGTAACCTCCAGCGCGGGGGTGAAATGGGAGATCCAAGACAGCAACAGAAGTTGCCATGCAACAGTGCCGTGACGTTGCGCACGACGAGTCGCCATACTCGTAACGGCGACGTCGCCATCGCCTACCAGAGTCAGAGCGTGGCAGGAGATCCACTGCTTCTCATCGCGGGCGTCGGCGCCGACATGCACTTCTGGCGTGACGGATTCTGTAATGAGCTCATGGGCAAGGGATTTCAAGTTGCCCGATTCGACAATCGCGACGTCGGAGATTCCACCAGGATTACGTCGGGCGGAACGCCAAATTGGCGTCAGACCCGGGACAACCCAAGCGCTGCGCCGTATGCCCTCGAGGACATGGCAGACGACGCCGCTGCGGTTATGGATGCACTCGGATGGCGCACTGCCAATGTGGTGGGCCAATCATTGGGCGGCATGATCGCCCAGATGCTCGCAATCCGATACCCACACCGCGTGCGCTCCCTGGCGTCGATCAGCTCGACGCCCGAGCCGGGGCTCAGTCGACTGCGGCCAGTGACCGCCCTGCGACTGTTGTGGGCGAATCCGAAGGACTTCTTCGGAAAACCACCGCGAACCGCCGAAGAGGCCGGCGACCGACTGGTCCGCGGGCATCGCATCACCGGCTCGCTCAACTTCGCACTCGACGAGACTTGGCTCCGAGACGTCGCGGCCGCATCTTTCGAGCGCGGGCCCGAGCCGACAGCCTGGGCGCGACAGGCGTCTGCGGCGTGGGGGAGCGGCGATCTTCGCCCCCGACTATCTGAACTTCGTGTGCCGACACTCGTTCTGCACGGATCCAGTGATGTCCTGGTCCGTCCGTCGGGCGGAATGGCGACAGCCGACGCGGTACCCAATTCCAGGCTGGTGATAATAGAGGGCATGGGCCATGACCTCCCGCACGAACTATGGCCGATGATTGCCAACATGATTCGAGCGGTCGCAGACGATGCGGCGGTTCCGTAACTTTGCCGATGCGTAAATTCCTCGATAACGCCAACTACAAACATTCGCCGACATTCATGCCGGCGTATTTGCGTCTTGTGTCGCAAGCGTTGTGTCAGCCACCCCGTCTGGCCGGTGCTTTCGGGTCGTCCAGGCACACACAAGGGTTCTGTCAGGAGCGTTCCAGGGTTTGCTAGTTTGTGCAATATCGGTTTGTTCCACCTGACTGGAGCGGTGTGACGCACTGTGAAGTAGTGCGCTACCGGTGGCGGGTGTCAGTGCTCCAGGTTAAGTTCTTTCCAGTGAAGCCGCAGGGGCGCGGCAGATCACGGTCGTAGCGAGGCAGAGGTTGCCGCGAACTGCGCACGGTCGCGGGCGGGGACACTGGCGATCGCTGGGAGAGCAAACAGCGTTGATGGGGGACTTGGTTGCTTGGCGTAAGAAGAGTTCCGGGAGATGCCATATCAGCAAATATGTGGCGATTGCTGCTAGCAGTTGCGCCTGGCACCAACGTGTGCAAATCTTGGTTCGCTGAAATTGTTCCGATATGTAGCGGCAAGTGGCTTTCAGGGTTACGGCGACACGGGCGGGGGATAGCGCGGTCCGTTCCTGTGAATTGGCTTGGAGCCGTGGGGGCGTTACTCGGGTTCGCCGATCGGGAGACATCGAAGTCATTCAGGCTTTGGCGAATTCGAATCACCTGTGGGCGTGTGAATTTTGACACCGCCGAAGAACATTTATCCGTATGACTCGAACCCTGAAGAAAGAGTTGACGCAGTGACCAAATTGGTGGGGATCTGGGACGGGGTGCCGCACGACTTCGAAAGACCGACGGTGTCGGTGATCATCCCGGCATTGAACGAGGAGAAGAACCTTCCTCACGTTGCTGCGCGAATGCCGACCGACATCGACGAGATCGTCTTCGTCGACGGCAACTCGGTCGACGACACCGTGGCCGTTGCCCGGCAACTCTGGCCGCGGGCGAAGCACATCACCCAGACTCGACGGGGCAAGGGCAACGCGCTCGCGTGTGGCTTCGAGGCAGCCACTGGCGACATCATCGTGATGATCGACGCCGACGGCAGCACCGATCCGCTTGAGATTACGCGCTACGTCGGCGCATTGGTTTCTGGTGCCGACTTCGCGAAGGGGTCACGCTTCATTCAAGGCGGCGGCAGCGCGGACATCACCAAGTTCCGGCGACTCGGCAACTGGGGTCTGAACACGCTCGTCAACATTCTCTTCGGAACCAGGTACACCGATCTGTGCTACGGCTACAACGCATTCTGGCGGCACTGCCTCGACGTGATGCGTCTGCCCGACGTCGGCCATGCTGCCCCCCAGTGGGGCGACGGCTTCGAGATCGAGACCATGATCAACGTAAGGGTTGCTGCCAGTCAGCTCAGCATTGCTGAGGTATGCAGCTACGAGTCCAGCCGTATCCACGGCGTCAGTAACCTCAACGCTATTCGTGATGGCACGCGCGTCCTGCGCACGATCCAGAGGGAATTCATCGATAAGGCAGCTCGCCGCGGGCCCGGCTCGTTGCGGAGATTGCGAAACCCTTCGGTCTGTTCAACCACTTCAGCAGAGCAGGCGTCAACCACTTCGGCAGAGCAGGCGTCAACCACTTCGGCAGAGCAGGCGTCGTAAGACGGGGCCCGGTAGCTGTCGACGAAGGCTGGTTGCCGTCCGAAGGTCTAACGCGTGCTGCGGCGGCAGCGAACGGTGTGGGATCGGCACATATGCGCGGGACTGACTGGGAACCGGGGTCAACGACAATGGTCAACGCCTCCGCTCTGACGGACCGCCCAGTCTGTGGCTGGACGTGTACGTGATGCTGCGACCCAAAGCCAGTGCTGGCGGCGAGTCGCGGTTCGGAATCAAACGCCTCTATCGCGACGCTGGTTCGATGGCGACAATGACCGCCTCAAACGCGGTGTTGGGTATGGGGTTCTGGGGCTTGGCCGCGACTCTTTACCCGCCCGCGAAGCTGGGTGTGATGACAGCGGTCCTCGCGGCCGTCGTGTCGGTGGGAACCGTCGTCGCCGCCGGGGTAGGCGACGCATACACGTCGCTGCTGCCCGCTGTGGGCAAGGCACGGTCTCACTTGTTCCGGCACGGTCAGAGGGTCTTCGTCGGGCTCGCCGTCCTGAGTGGCTTCGGGGCGGCGTTCGCGACGACGAAGTTGCTGAAGGAAGTACGGGGATCGTGGGCCGTCGGTGCGTTGGTCACCGTGGGAGTCGTGGCATTGGCATCTGTTGCCCTTCAAAATTCGACCTTGGTTTCGCTCGGTCGCGCTCGGTGGCTGCCGGCGGTAAACATCGCGCTGAGCCTGGGCAAGATACTGCTGCTGCCCCTGCTGGCCTTCACCGTCAGCTGGCATGCCGTGGAGTTGTCGGTAGTCATTTCGGCGATCGTCTCCGTCCTGGTCGTAAGGCGATTGATCGGGCGGATGATCGATGCCGACGACGACCTTCCCGAGGCGACGATGTCCGAGGCGCCAGCGGCCCGTGCCTTCGACAGGTTCGTTGGCCAGACGACGGTTTCGTCGGCGTTGAGCATCGGCGTGTTCATGGTCACACCATTTCTGGTCACTTACTTCGGCGGTCCTGCGCAGGGCGCGGTCTTCGCCCTCTCCTTCTCGATCGTCCAGGTACTGGACTTGGTCGGAGTGGCGATGTCGATGTCGCTTGTCGTTCATGCGTCAAGCGCGCCGGAACAAGCGGCCGCGATGGCGCGGGCGATGATGATCAGAGCACTGCTGCTGGTGGTAGTGGGCGGTGGGGTGCTCGTGACCCTCGCACCGCTGATTCTGAAGATCATCAATCCTGAATATGGGTCCCTGGGCGCCACGTCGATCATCGCTGTCCTGTCGGGAGGTTCCATTCTTCGGACCGCGTACAACGTGTGGTCTGCTCTGCAGCGTTCACGACGGAAAATGGTTGCACAGCTGCTTCTCAACGTGTCATCAGCGATTATTCTGTTGGCTGCCATGCCCTTCCTGTGCGGAAGCCATGGGGCGCTGGGGGGCGCAATCTCGCTAATACTGGCAGAATCATTCCTCGTTGCTGGAGTAGCTGGTCACTACGTGATCAATCGTCGTCGATGGGGGTGGACGAAAAATCGATAAACACGTGCAATCTGAAGTTGGTGGAAGTATCGAGCCGATTCTCGACGTCGACCTCGACCCCGACGCCGAAAGGTGGGCCGGGGCAACCTGGGTCGGCCAAGTCGACGAAGCGGATCTGGAGGGTGACCGGCTCAAGCTGGTCGGCGGCTTTGGATTTGCTAATGCACGATTGCTGGTTTGGCGCTCAGGTCAGCCAGTGGGGTTCATCGAACTCGCGGTTGCTGACGGCACCGTGAGAGTCGGCGATGCCGAAGTCGCGATCCGCCAATTGCCGGAGATCGCGCCTCCCTCACCGGTCGCAGAATTCCCCCCGATATCGGTCGTCGTGTGCACGCGCGATCGACCTGACCAATTGCGTGATGTGCTGAACAGTCTGAGCGAATTGGACTATCCGGAGTTCGAGTTGCTGGTCGTGGACAACAATCCGGTCAGCGGCCTGACCCCACCGGTGGTGGCCTCGTTTGCTGAGAAACCCGTTCGGCTGCTGGAGGCTAGAGGCCAGGGCTTGTCGATAAGCCGTAACGTGGGGGTCAATGGTGCCACGCACGACATCATCGCCTTCACCGATGACGACGTCGTGGTCGAAATGTCCTGGCTTAGGAATCTCGCCTACGGTTTCGCGCGGGATGCACGAGTAGCGTGCGTATGCGGCATGGTCCCCAGCGCCGAACTTGCTACGCCGGCGCAGTCCTACTTCGATCGGCGCGTGGATTGGGCGCGCGGGTGCGCTCCCGCAACGTTTGATCTCGCCGATCCGCCTGACGACGACCCGCTCTTTCCCCTACGGGTGGCCCGATACGGCACTGGTGCGAACTTCGCCGTGCGTAAGGATGCCGTGCTTGCCATCGGCGGTTTCGACGAGGGCATGGGCATTGGATCTCCCACGGGCGGAGGGGAAGACATCGACCTGTTCATCCGCATACTGATCGCGGGCCAGATCCTCGCGCGTGAGCCGTCCGCGATCGTGTGGCACCGCCACCGTCGGACTGCGGAAGATTTGGCAGTACAAATACGTAACTACGGACTTGGACTCGGTGCGTGGGCAACGAAGCTGGTGCTTCGGCCAAGGACATTGGGCATGGTGTTGCGACGCCTCGGTCCCGGCATCAGGCACATTCGCGACGTGACGGTCGTCGACCAGACGGACACCGTGGACAACGATCCGGGCCTTGACGCGCTTAATAAACAAGAGGTCAGCGGGGTCATTAATGGGCCGCTAGCCCTTGCGCGGGCGCGGCTCGCCGGCCGCAAGGCCAGGCCCCTAAGGAAGCGCGATACACAGCTTGCGCGTGCGTTCGACTTTCGTGGTGATCAGATGTGGGGCGACTCGGGAAGCTCGATTGTCGCGGGGCGGCTCGCGCTCGGCGCGGTCGTCGTCAGTTTGCTTGGGTCACTCGGGGCTGTCGAAGCCCTTCCCACCGTCGTTCTCGGGTTGGTCGTGGGGGCGTTCGTCCTATGCGGTCCTGGGAGCCTGATCATGTCCTGGTTTACGCACGTGCAGCCAGTTGTGGTCGCGGGACTGGTGCCGGTGCTCAGTATCGCGGCGTGCATCCTGGTCGTGTCTGGTCTTTTGATGGCGGGTCTCTACGCCCCCACGTTCGTCCTCCTCTCGTTGACAATCGCCACCACGGTCATCGCCTTGGCGCGGTGCAACTACCTCGCCCGACACGTGGCGCAGGTGCACCCATGACAACCGTCGCCGCAAACACCGTCGAGATTGAGACGACGCAACTCCAATCGCCGGTTTTGCGTCCGCATTCGCGGACCTGGTTGCCGTGGGCTTTGCTGGGTCTGTGGATAGTGCTCTTCGTCTACGGCGAGCGTTCGATCCCGTACGCCGGACCCTCGGAGTGGGGACTGATCGGTGCCAGTTCGCCGGCCTACGCGCTGTCGATCTTGCTGGTCATCGTCACATTCACAATCGCGGTGCGGCAACGGAACTTTAGGGCGAGTGTGGCGGCCACAATGGCCATGGTTGTGGTCCTCCAGTTACCGCGCGCCATCGCAACCGACATGCCGATGTATTCGTGGACCTACAAGCACCTCGGCGTAGTCGACTACGTGCAACACATGCACGCGTTGGCCAAGGGCATCGACGTGTACAACGGGTGGCCGGGGCTGTTCGGGTTGACGGCCTGGTTCTCAGACGTGACCGGTGTCTCCCCGATGGACATCGCGCATTGGTGGATTCCCTGCTTTCACTTGATCTTCGTCAGCCTCATCTACGTAGTTGCGCGCGCGTGGGGTCTTGATCCGCTGAAGGCGGTGACGGCGGCGTATGTTGCCGCATCTCTGAACTGGGTCCAGCAGGACTACTTCTCGCCGCAGGCGGTCGCACTGCTCCTCGCGGCTGGGATCCTTGCGCTCATTCCATCGCTTCGCAACGGCGACAGGGCGGGGTGGCTCGTCATAGTGCTCTTCGCCGCAATCACCATCAGTCACCCATTGACACCGTATTGGCTCCTGGTCATCATCGGCGGGTTGGTGGTGACCAGGCGGATAAGGCCGTGGTGGATCCTGATCCCGCTGATCGCAATCGCGCTCGCGCAGGTGATTTACAACTCGGACCAGGTGAGCCACTACTCATTCTTCTCGGGCGATTTCTTGGCGAACACGCAAACAAACCTCAGTCGGTGGCATTTTCAGCCCGTCCTCGGCCAAAAACTAGTCAGCATCGGAAACAAGGTCCAGGCGATCTCGTTTTGGTCGGCTACTGCGATATCGCTGCTGTACATGTGGCGTAAGAAGCAGCCAATGTGGGCCTTGGCCGTCGTCACTTTCGGGGGCATGTTCATTCTTGGCGGTGTGGACTACGGTGGCGAGTCCATCTTCCGGGTCTACCTCTACTGCCTCATGGGCTGCTCTGTCGTGCTTGCGCCCATGATTGTCGCGTTGCTTCAGGCCAGCATGAAGGTGTACCTCGGCGCGCTGGGAGTCCTCATCGTATGGACATCCCTTGCCGTGATGGGGAATACGGGTTCTTGGTACGCCAACGTAATGCCCAAGAGCCAGGTCGAGACCTCCAGGATCGTGCTGAGTCAAGCAGAGCTACCCGCATACCTCACCATTGTGGCGCCCACTTGGCCGGAGCGGAGCACGTGGCGGTACGTTGACTATGCCCGCTTCAACAGCGGTTTCGACGCCCCGATGATCTTGACGTCGAGCCTTGTCGGCAGGCACTTCGACACAGACGCCGACTACGCCACGTTCATCGAAGCGTTGGAATCACGGACCACGGCATCGACCTACCTGGTGATGACCGATCAGATGCAAGTCTATTGCTGGTATTTCGGCATCTTGCCGTGGGATGCGTTGCCGAACCTGAAGGCGCGGCTTTACCAAGACAAGCAGCACTGGGAACCGTTCTACGACGGAGGGGGCATTTCGGTCTTCGTTCATAGGGTGAATACCACCGCCTCGAAGTCGTCGGAAGCGGACGAACCGGCGGGTTCGGGTGGCGGCCCCAGCTCACCCACCGACTCGGCCCCCGCGGGCGGGTCGACTGAGCCCGAAAGTAACCCGCCTGACAGCCCGGCGCCAGGAGCGGGTCCGGTTGCTCCCGAACCCCCCGCGACACCGCAGGCAGCGGCGCCGACGGCGGCGATCGGTCCGCCCAGCGCGTCAGATGGGATAGGAGCAGGTGCGACGTTCTCGACTGGAAGTCAGCGATGACCGCCTCCTCAACGCCAGCATTCGACGTAAACACGTTGCCAGACTGGGCGTTCCGATGAAAGTTCCTGTCGCGCGGCGCGACCGGCCGTGGATTGATGCCCATGTCACTATTCTGCTCGGCCCGTTCGAGATGCCGTCGCTACGCGAACTTCGTGACGCGGTCGGCGCCCTGGCTGAGCGCTACCCCTGGAGTCGATTGACGTGGCGGCCAGATCAGCGCGCTCGGTATTGGCTGCACGATCGTTCGCCCGAATCGATCGTCATCGAACGTCCGTGGGGAGGCGAGTTCAACCTCGGCAAACGCCTTGATGATCTAGCGCTGGACCATTCGCTCGAGACGCCGCTGATCCTGATCAGATACCCGAACTGTTTGGGTCTTCGAATGTCTCATGGGTTGGGTGACGGTCGCGCGTTTCTAACCGTCATGTCCGCTGTGTTGCTTACTGCAATGACCGATGCCGTCGTGGACTGGCCAGCCGAGCCGGCCGGCCGGTTTCCCCTCGTCACTGCCGCGTGGCGTACCTTTGGTCGGCACCCGTCCGCGGTAGTCAGGGCGATCCGAGACCGTCCGGCGCGAGAATCGAAGACGAGCTCAGCGATCGAAAAACCATGGCAGCCCTCGCGACACACCGTGCACCGCACCATTTCTCGATCAACAACCGACGAGTTGTTCGCATGGGGAAAGGCAGCGGCCCCGGGCGCCAACGCGTTCGGTTTGAAGGCGGCGGCTCTACTGATTGCGTTCAGGGCCGCGGGCCTCGAGGTCTCGCAGGATGTGCGGGTGGTCGCCGACCTTCGGCGCTACCTCGATTGGAGATACATCGACGGTAACTTCCTCGCGGGAGTACCGGTTCGTCTCAATGCCTCCATGACTCCAGAGCACATTTCCGCCGTGGTCAAGACCATGAGTAGGTCTGGACGGCCGCTCGCTGGCCAAATGCTTACGGCGATGAGAGGTGGTGTTCGAATGGAGAGCCCGACGACCGTCGCACCAGACCTCTTGCCAACGGTGACCTTCAGTGATCTTGGCAAATCCCCAGAGCTCAATCGCCTGAGCTTTCTCCCCGACGGCCCGAGGCTCTTCGCGGGTAGTGCGCCTCCCGAGGGTCCGCTGGGTTTGACGGTCTTCATGTCAGAGACCTCCCAAGGTGTGACGCTCAACGCGACCTTTCACGACAACGTGGTGGATCCCGAGCGGGTGACAGCAGCGCTCGACATGGTGGCGACTGATCCGATCGCATTGCTAAAGCCTTCGGCGGACGCGAGATGACGGGTCATTCGTCGCTATCGGCAAGGGCACGAGGTAGGTGCCGATGATTTCCCGCATGCGCACCTGGCTTGCGTCGCTGATCACAGTCCTCGTCGTCGTAGTGACGTCGTGCTCGAACACGGAGGCCGCTGTCGAAAAGTACGACTACTTCAGGATCACCGTCGACGGTCAGCAGACACTCGGTGTCAGTGGGAAGGACAAGATCGTCAGAGGAGTGGTCATCTTCTTTCATGGCCTTGACGGTGATGAGTTCTCATTCAGCGCTGAACGTGTTCGACGAGAATTCACCGCGGAACTCGTCGATGCAGGATTCGCGGTGGTGTCGAGCGCCGCGGGGGGCAACGCGTTTGGGAATTCGAGTTCGCGGCAGAACTATCTATACCTGGGCGGGGAGGCCGCAAACCACTACCACACCGAGAATTTCTTCCTCGTCGCGGAGTCGATGGGCGCGCTCACCGCGGTGAACCTGATGGCATCCCTTCAGACGTTGAGGTTTCGTGGGTTGGCAGCGATCAACCCGATACTCGACATGTCGACCATCCCAACGAGATACAAGGGTGAATTCGATCGCGCCTATCCGAATGGCGATTTCGAGGACTCGAACCCGATCAATCTCCCGTTGGACAGTCTCCGCGATATGAAGATGAGATTCTATGTGAGCGAAGGAGTCTCGGATGTTCCGGCCGCTCAGAACGCGCTCGCGTTCAAGGCCCGTTTCGGCTATGTATCAAACATCTCTGTGGTCAAGTGCTCAGGTGGTAGCGGCGACGCGTCGTGTTTCCAAGGCCAGGACTTGGTGAAGTGGTTCAGCGGGGTAGAGAAGAAGAACCAGTAGGCAGCCTCATCTCGATGGCCGGGGCACCGACTCGTCGAGTGCCCGGAACGCGATGTGCTGCTGAGCCATCAGATTCTCACCTGGAAGTGTGGTCGCGGCCTCGATGAGTCCAAGAAGCGAGTCGGAGCGAAATGGCATCGGCACTCCCGCGCCTTCGAGAACACGCAGGACTGCGATGATCGGCCTCGCTGGGGTGGGAACGCTGGGGCGTCGTCGACGGGTCAGCGACAGCCCGGTCAAGATCGAACTGAGATCAAGCGGCGTTGGGTTTGCGAATCCAATTGTCTCGCTGGACATTCGGTCGTAATCGTCAATCACCGCGGCCATCGCCGGGCCAATGTCGCCGTCATGCACGAGAAAGAGCTTGGCAGACGCAAATCGAGGCCAAATCGGCAGCTTGGAGAGCGTCCGTAGCGTACCCGCCATGCCGCCAGGCGAGTCGCCGTAGACCAATCCGGGTCGGATCACTATGCCGCCCATGTCGAGGACGGTGCGTTCGACGGCCAGCTTCATCAGACCGTAAGTCTGCCGAGTGCCGAAATAGGCGGACATGGACGAAATGAAGATGATGCGTCCTACACCTGCCACGGACGCCGCTTCGACCAGCCGACGCGAGCCGACGACATTCTGTTGCCACAGTTCTCCGGTGTCCTTACCGCTGAGCACCCATGCCGCGTGGATCAGGATGTCAACATCGGCCAGAGATGAGGCCTCGATCGGCTCGTCGAGCTCGAAGTGACGCCATTCGAGGGTCTCGTCCACGGGTCGGCTTCTGGTCAGTGCGACGACCTGGCCGTACTGCGACATGTGTTGGACGAGAATAGAACCCAGATACCCAGTCGCGCCCGTGATCGCAATCCGAGGCGATCCCATCAGGCCCCCTCCAGTGCGCGAGTGGCGATGCGGTGCGCGTTGGCCATCACGGTCAAGGTGAACGTTGTCGCTGGGACCGTGGGAAACACGGAGCCGTCGACCAGGTGAACGTTGCGCCATGGGCCTACGCGACCAAGGGTGTCGCTAGTGAATTCTCCTGGGCCCTGGCGGGACATCGCGAAGGTTCCCCCGTAGTGATAACTCTTCGCCGCAGCCGACAACTTCGTTTGGCCCGGGATGGGGTGCAGATCGAGCGGGCGACCGGTGCGACGAAGGCGTCGGATCACTCTCTGCAAAGCGGGCCCAGTGGCTTCGTTGGGTCGAGACGTCACCCGGACGGAGGGCAGCGCGCCCTCGTTCAGCGGTTGTGGCCCTACTTCCAGTTCGACGAATGGTGAATCCCACGACGGCAGATACCCCAGACCGACGGTTAGTCGGCGCAGCCCTGCTGAGGTAATCGGCTCGATCGGAGGTTTCATCAGGAATGCCGGTAGTGAGTTCAACATGATGTCGTTGTATGGATAGCAATGTATGAGCGCGGCGTCTCTGCCGTCGCTGTCGAACGTGACGAACAGGTTGAACTGGTTGAGGGTGAACTCGCCGTCCTGGGTGAGCTCGCGCATCGGCCGAAGCGAGAGGAGGGGCATCATGAATTGCACCGACTCGACCAAATCGATCTTTCTGTCCGTCAGGCCAAGTGAGCCGGCCACGATCCGTGTCGTTCCGATCGCCCCTGCGCCAAGGAAGACGCGGTCGGCCCGGAACGTCACGGTGCGACCGGTAGCGACCTCGGTCGCGTGGACGGCGACCGCGCCGGAGTCGTCCTCCTCGACCCGGTAGACCTTCAACCCGGAGTGGTAGTTCACCCGTCCGTGCGCTCGGAGATCGTCGAATGTTTGTGAGGCCGTGTAGATCAATTCGTACGGGCAACCCGTCATGCACAAACCACACAGCTCGCAGGACGACCCCCTCAGTGCCAAACGCGCGTGGCCGGCGGTAACGCCATGTCGCCGCACTGCGATGCGATGGCGTTCATATCGGTTGAGGACCGCGGATGTGCGGGCTGTCACCTTGGGTAGGCGATCCGGACGGCCCATCAGCGGAAAGACTTCCTCCAGGTCGTCTGATTCGGCCGAATACGGGATCTGGGTCAGGATCTGACGGTAGTGCGGTTCGAGTTCTTGGCGGGTGATCGGCCAGTCTCGAAATGTGCCCGTGGAATAGGGCATGACCTGTGCGCCCCAAGTGTTCGAGAATCCGCCGTAGGCGCCGGACACCACCAAGTCGTTTGCGAGTTCAGCGGCGTCGATGTCGTCGAGCTGACCCAAATTCTCGAACGGGAAGTTCGAACCGTAGATCTGTTTGGTGGGTATCTTGCCGGGCGCGGCAGACTTCGGAGGCGCTGACAGTAATTGGAGATCGGCTTGATTCCATTGTTGCGGTCGGGACTCTGCCATCGCCGTACGGGCAACCACTCGCTCTTGCTCGAGTTGGCCACCAAGATCAAGGATTGTGATGGCGACGTCCGGCATGTGTTGCAATGCCAACGCGACAGCGGCTGCCGAGGGTCCCGACCCCACGATAACGACGTCCATTTCGCCCCCTCGTCAGATGTCACAACGTGTTCCGACGTTCTGCCCGGCGGTCAGTTTCCGTCGGGGCGAGTCAGCCGGATTCCGAACCTATGCGTCGGCGGACGCCTTGGCGCGCTCGACGTCGGCGGGACTCAGGCCAGTCGTCAACCGCGCCGACCCGGTTGATGTCGTGCGGTTCCGCACCTTGCCCAGCGGCTCCACCCGGCGGCCGAGGACGAACCTTGCCTTGGCAACCGCATAACCGCAACCAGCGATCACGATTCCGACCAGCGCAGTCAGCAATTGCACCAGCCGTTCCGGGTGGCCCGTCAGGGCCGCGAGACACGCTGGCGGGAACGACCTCAGCACGCCAAAGACGAACCGTAGCTCTGCCCGCATGTTGGCCGCTCCACCGAGGTCGGCCAATACGGTGGGTTTACGTTGGTTGGTGTAGTAACAGCGGCGCCAAAAGTAGGACCACGTGAGCCGTTCCGAGGACACGAAATGACGAACTACGGCCAGCGGTTCGTACAGGACCGATCCCGGACCGTACTGGTGTCCGATCCGTTCTGACAGGTCCATGTCGTCGTGATCGTCTTGGTGCCATCCGCCGATGTCGAGGATGGCCTCTCGGCGCCCACTCAAGCTCGTGCCGATCAGGCGATTTGTGGGACCGAGTTCGTCGGGCATCGACTGATAGTGACAACCGAGCACCCAATCGAACTCTGGGGGAAACCATCCGGGTCGCGGCGCTTCATAGTTTGGCAGCGGCGCACAGCCAACGGCGATGGCTTCGGGTCTGGTGGCGTAGACGGTGAGCACTCGTTCCAGCCAGTCGGGCGCCGCCTCGGCATCGTCGTCAAGGAAAACGATGATCTCGGATCCAGTGAGCAGAAGGGCGGTGTTGATGCTGGATCCCTTGCGACCCGCGAAACGGTTTGCCACCGCGAGTATTTCAACGGATGAGCCGCTCTTGCCGTTGCACCATTCCTGTTGGCACCGCTCTACCAGTTCGTCGTTGTGGTCCACAGCGATGATCAGCCGCTGCGGGAGAACACCTTGCGCCAGGACCGAATCGACTGCGCGCTCGAGTAACGCCCAGCGATCGAGAGCGTGCGTGCAGATGATGACGTCCGCGTACGGCAAGCTCGTCGCGTTTGCGGCCACCCGTACCTCCCCGTTGCCATCGCCAACCCCGTACGGCGATGCAGTCTGTGGCTCAAATGTTAGCGAACTCGCCGTCGGTTCGCGCAGTGGCGCTCTTGCAAAGCGTCGGAGGACGCGGTGTGGAACAATGACTCGCAACTGTGGCAAACCTGGGTGGGACTGATTCGGGAGGGGCACAGGGGTCGGAGAATCATCTGAACGGTCACGTGGTTTGACAGACTGACGCTCGCATCGCGTAGCCAATCGGCGATTCGGGGGAGGGAATATCACCGATGATTAGCTGTGAGGCCAGATGAACAGCGAGATGAACCCGCGGCAGCATCTCGTAACGGCATCCGTTGTGATACCAGCATTCACGTTCGATCGCTGGGACAATATCGTCAAGGCCGTAGACGCTGTTCAGGCTCAGTCGCGGCTGCCGGCCGAGCTGATCTTGAGCATCGATAGGAACCCTGGCCTGTTTCGTGCCTGCCAGGATCGATGGGGATCTGCAGAACTTCCCGTACCCGTAAAAGTCGTGGCGAACGACACCGCGTGGGTGCCCCGGGTTGCGACGGAGGCGAACTCCGATGGGGTTGCCCGCGGCTACGGCGGCGGTAGCGCGCGCAATGTGGGCGCCAGGCTGGCGACCGGCGACGTCATCGTGACCTTCGACGACGACGCCTGGCCTGATCCCGAATGCCTCGCATATCTCGTTGCCCCCTACGAGGATCCGTCGATAGCGGCCGTTGGCGGCAGCCCAATTCCCTACTTCGAGACTGCTCGACCACGGTGGTTTCCGAGCTCATTCGATTGGATTTTTGGATGTGCATACGAGGGACTTCCCACAGGTCTGGGACCGACGCCTCGCTTGATCGGCGCGAATTTGTCCGTCAGGGCCAGTGCATTTCGTGCACTCGGCGGGTTTCGAGTCGCTGACTTCGATGATCTCGACCTCTGCACCCGCTTGGCGAGCAAATTTGGAGACTGCGCCATCCTGTATGAGCCGCGAGCAGTTGCCCACCACTTCGTGCCGGCGAATCGGGTCACTTGGCGTTACTTCTGGAGCCGCAATTACCTGGTCAACCGAGACAAGGTACTTGCCTTCGCCCAGATGGGTGAAAGTGCCAGCTTGGCAGCTGAATTCAACTTCGTGCTTCGAACGATACCGCTTCACGTGGGTGCCGCCGTTCGCGGACTATTCGGCGGGAGTACGGCCGAGCTACTTCAGCTCGGCGCAGCCGTCATAGGAATTGCGCTCGCGGGGCTCGGCAACATCACCGGCCGACTGCAACCGCGGCGGGCCGGCCAGCGGCGTCCGCAGCGTGACCTGGCGGACCCGGCCCAGACGCCGGGTTACCAATAGTCTGTGCGACGGCGCCAGCTCTCACGCGGCATACCAGAGCAAGCAGCGCGCTCTATTGCATCGCGGGGCGTAAGTGCGTCGGCGAGCGCACCGGATAGGTACATGCCGTAGTCACCGGTGATGTGGTAGAGACTCGAGTACGGGATCATTCCTGCGATTACTTCGGGGCATGTTTGATCGCAGAACTACGGGGTGATGTCGATGAAAGTTGAGTCCGTAGCCGTTGCAACATTTTTCAGTATGTCGTTGACACGCAAAGCCCTCCGGAACGCCAAAGGTTGACGCGGGCCATCCATTGCGCGCAGCAAACCTGAAGGCTTGCCAGCCAGAGGCGATGCCGACTGGCGTTGACTGACGGCGAGAACGAATCCCTGCCGTCTGGTCAGATGCAGCGAGCTCACGTGAAGTAGGTCCATCCGGCGCTCTGCCACTGTGCTTTGTCCAGACACAACCTGCCGTCGATGACGATGCGTTGGCGGACCACGGAATTGAGGTCGTAGGGGTTGAGTTCCCGGAACTCGGCCCACTCCGTCAACACGAGGACCACGTCGGCGTGGTCACATGCCTCCAAGGTTGACTCGGCGTAGCTGAGCGTGGGGAAAATCGCGCGTGAATTCGGGTTCGCCTTCGGGTCGTACACCGTGACCGACGCGCCTTGCAGCTGAATCTGCCCCGCCACGTTCAACGCCGGTGAATCGCGAACGTCGTCGGATTCAGGTTTGAAGGCCGCGCCAAGTATCGCGACGTTGACTCCGACCAACGAACCGCCGCATGCTTCGCGCGCAACCTCGACCATTCGTGTCCGGCGCCGCATGTTGACGTTGTCGACCTCCCGCAGGAATGTGAGGGCTTGCGCAGCACCAAGTTCCCCGGCACGTGCCATGAACGCCCGAATGTCCTTCGGCAGACAGCCGCCACCGAATCCAATCCCAGCGTTGAGGAATTTGCGCCCAATCCGCGGGTCGTATCCGATCGCGTCCGCAAGGGCTGACACATCGGCACCAGCCGCCGAACATACTTCGGCGATGGCGTTGATGAACGAGATCTTCGTTGCGAGAAAGGCATTGGCGGAGGCCTTGACCAGCTCCGCCGTTGCGGTATCGGTGACGATGAACGGCGTGCCCTCTTCGATTATCGGTGCGTAGATTTCGCGGGTGACTGCCTCGGCGCCGCCGCCCGCGAACTGCCCCAGTACGAGCCGATCGGGATGGATCGTGTCCTGGATTGCAAAGCCTTCGCGCAGGAACTCGGGATTCCATGCGACCTCCACGTGGACGTCTTTGGCGAGTTCATTCGCTCGGTCTGCGAGTCGCTGCGCTGTGCCGACTGGGACCGTGGACTTTCCCAGGATCAACGCATCATGCTCCAGAAGCGGCACGAGTTCTTCGATGACGGCGTCGACGTAGCAGAGGTCGGCGGCATTTTCGCCACGCTTCTGGGGAGTACCAACGGCAATGAAGAATACTTCCCCCCAACTGGCGGCGGCATCGTAGGAATCGGTGACGTGCAGTCTTCCCGAATCGATGTGTCGCTTCAGGAGCTCGGGTAGCCCCGGCTCGTAGAACGGAACCTCTCCATCCTTGAGCTTGGCGAGTCGATCTGGATTTCGTTCAACTCCAAGAACCTCGTGCCCAAACTCTGCCATGCAAGCTGCATGAGTAGCCCCCAGGTAGCCCATCCCAATCACCGTCAGACGCACGTATCCTCCGAAAGGTTCTGTTGTGGATTCAAGTTCACCGTGTGCTTCTCGGGACTTCCGTCACGGCCTCGTGATGCTGCTGTCAACGGACGGCACTGCCCGAGTTGACGCCTTGGCGACACCATATGCACGGCGTTGCCGCACTGTTTCACGAACGTAGAGCCAGGGCCCCTGGGTCAACCCCCGCCGAGTGGCGCTCGTCAAATGCGCAGGCAAACTATCTTCCTTCACCTGGCGCGTTTGTGACTGCGCATCTTTGAAGCCGCGGGGGAGGAGGCTGACGATTCGCCAAACGAACTTGGGAGACGACATGAACATGCTCGTGTAGTAGGCCGTCAGACCGGCCGCATTGCCAAAGAGTTTGGTCGCCAAGTCCTGATCCGTAGCGCGGTGATAGTGCCAGGTAACGGCCGGGGGCCAGTGCAGGATCGAATATCCGGCTTCGAGTAGCAGGGAAAGTGCTTTGGTGTCTTCGCCTCCCCGCGTCAGAGTGCCTGCACCTAGACGGTTGTCGAACCCACCGATGTTCCTCAACGTCTCAGTGCGGAATGCCATGTTGCCGCCAGAGCCGAAGATGGGCCGAGGGTACAAAGGATCGACCACAGTCGGCGTCCCTGCGCGCAGCAGCTCGGGCTCCATACCGCGGCCCTTGTTATGGCCTCCGTAGCGTTCCCAGTCGACGGGCGCGGTCCCCGGAAGCTCGGCGGGGAACATCTTTCCCACAACGGCATTCGGTCGATACGGTGACGAAAATCCCTGCTTGACCCAGAAGATCCAGTCTGGATCGGCCACCTCGTCGTCGTCGAGCCACGCCACGAGTTCGGAGTCGATCTCTGACAGCCCGCGGTTTCTGGCATGCGAGAGTCCCGGCTTCGGCTCATGACAACAACGCATTGCGAGCCCATCGACATCCGTCATGGTCCGCGCTACATCGCCATGAGTTGAGTTGTCGACGACCAGGACGGTGAAATCGGGATCAGACTGCTCGGTGAGACTTGCCAGCGCTCTGG
>Ga0137413_10000179_pt1 | contig 18172 bp, 39 predicted proteins | sample CZODoug2_1_16fun_FD_108280 | JGI IMG/M metagenome (GOLD analysis project Ga0137413, IMG submission 108280) | Vadose zone soil fungal communities from Angelo Coast Range Reserve, California, USA - CZODoug2_1_16fungal (Illumina Assembly) | ecosystem: Environmental > Terrestrial > Soil > Vadose... | reverse complement strand
GCTCGGGGGGTATACCTATTAGACTTTACGTATATACATGCGTGCGTGCGCGTGTAACGATTGGGCATCACTGCCTGCGCTGGCTCGTATAACGAATGAGCATCGGTCATGCAATGGCAATGAGATACGCAATGGGTAATGGACTGCGCAATGGTAATGGTGAATGCACAAGGGCAATGCCATACGTCATTCACATAGTGCATAGTGCAATGCATGGCGTATGTACACCATAGGCATGGTGTTGCATAGCGCATGTGTGCATGGTGCTATGCATCAGGTGAGCGATTACCCTTATGGCTATTGCATGGTCCACATAGCACACTGTAGTTAGTGATGTCATGTGCTAGGTGTGGGTGTGTGGACCTAGGGTAGATGTGATCAGCAGTGAGTAGCCCCTCACCTACAGGGTGGGGGTCACGCCTGTACCCAGGACATACCCACCCATGCGCTCTCACCCACGTACCTATGCATTGGGTGCGTAGCTTGACGTGTGCCCTGCCTAGGCCCTTGTCCTCGTTGGTCAAGCGTTGACTAGGTGATCCACATGCTCTGCTGCATCGGGATCTAGGTGAGGGCTTACCGCACTTGAGACATGGTCGTAGTGCCATGCCTGCCCCTCCGTTGAGCACCTGCCTGCGCAGGTCACAGCCTTCGCATGTGCCTTGCCTGCACCTGAACCCCATGCGCAAGATGCTTGCTCTCCATGTGTGTATGTGGTAAGGTACTTACATACAGCAAGGGAGCACAACATGACCATCGCATACAACCCAGCCATCGAGTGGGCCAGGGAAGACCGCACCTACGCCACCCAGCCCGTGCTAGGTGCGATGGTCGAAGGCGACCTCTGCGATATTAACGTGGGCCGGCGGTATTGCAGCAGCGAGGGTATTCGTGAAGCAACCGATGCTGATGGCAGCACCCGAATCCTGTGCGCCGAGCATGCCGCCAAGTACTTCCCCACCAACAAGGAGTTCTGACAATGCGCGCCACATGGACCGGCACCATCAGCTACGGCCTAATCAACGTCCCCGTCAAACTGTTCGGCGCGGCCGATGACCACGCCTCGAAGATGCACAAGCTGCACAGCGAGTGCGGCAGCCGGGTATCCCAGAAGTGGGTGTGCAAGGGCGACTGTGCCGATGAGGTCGCGTTCGGTGACCTGGGCTCAGGCTACGAAGCAGCCAAGGACGAACTAGTTGCGCTGACCGATGAGGATCTGGCTAGCCTGCCGCAAGCGCCGAAGCGGGAAGCCACCATCGTCGATTTTGTGGATGCCGGCGAGCTCGAGCCGTGGCTACTGGGCAAGCCCTACTACGTGGCCCCGCAGCTGCCCAGCAAGACCAGCAACGCGAACGGCTCCAAGCCCTACGCGCTGATCCGTGAGGCACTGCGGCTGTCTGACAAGGTGGCCATCGTGCGGGTTGTGCTGCGTACCCGCGAGTCCCTCGCCGTGCTGCGCGTGCATGACAACATGCTGGTCATGCAGTCGCTGGTATGGGCCGATGAGGTGCGCGTCCCCGAGCTGGACATCCCCGAGGTGGAGCTGTCCGAGGCTGAGGCTGAGCAGGCCGCTGCGTTGGTCTCTAGCGCCACCGTCAAGTGGGAGCACGCTCGGTACGCCAACCGGTACCAGGAGGCCCTGGTGGAGCTGGTGGAGGCCAAGCGCGCGCCGGTGCTCGCGCTGGTGGACGCCGACGCGCAGGTCATCGACCTGGTGGCCGTGCTCGAGGCGCGGATGGCTGATCTAGTTAGCTGACAAGAGACTTGCGTGGTGCTCGTAGGTGTGGTAAGGTACTTACATCAGGCAAGAGAGATCGAAGGAGAAACCAAATGGCCGGCTACGAACTCAAGCCCCTCACCATCACCATCGACGACGAAGGCGGCGTTCTCGCTGTATCCGTCGACTGGCGACAGGGTCGCGGCCTCGAGTTCGCCGCCTCCTTCCCTACCGGCATCCACGCCGCCTACCCCGAAGCCCGCGAGCGCCTGCATGCCGATGCTGTGCGCGTGGCGAACGCCTACAGGGCCGAGCTCTTGGCCCGCTACCCAGACGGCGTCTACACCCGCGCTGCCTGACCGGACGTAACACCCGAGGGGCTCAGCAAGTCTGAGCCCACTCGGCGACCGCCCGGACCACAACCACGGGAAGAGACCGAGATGGCTCGCGAGTTCGACGTGATCGAAAAGCGCCCAGACGGAAGCGAGCGCGTGCTCGCCCGAGGACTGACCGTCGCCCAGGTGTACGCCTACGTCGTCCCGCCCAACTCGTGGGCGATCACGTTCCGCCAGCCAGCCTGACCGCCCAAGTAAGCAACTGACTGTATAGTCCCGAGGAGGTGAAGTAACTTGCGAACGGGGACGATCATGCCCAAGCTGTCAGCGGAGAAGCTCCGGGAGCGTATCGCCGAGCTCGAGGACGAGTATGAGCAGGTCGTGGCTCATCAGTACGACGATCTGCTTGTCCCACTCACTGACGCCGCTCACCTCGAGCGGGCGGCTAGAGAGCTCAAGGTGGAGCTAGCCCGACGGGCGCTCAAGCTGCTCGAGGAGGGTCAGGGGCCATCACGAAGGGCGATCGCTGAGGCTGCGCTGATCAGCCCGCAGGCTACGCATCAGAAGCCTTATAAGGACTGATGAGTAGCGTGAGCCGGCCACCCAGGCACACCGGGCAGATACACCTAGGCGACCAGCCCACCCACATGGACTACCCACGTCGGACACGATCCAAACGGAACTAGCCCAACAGCTCCGGCAGCTTGGCGCCGGTGAGGGTCATGTACGAGCGACGTTCAAGCAATGCATCGATATCAGCCTTGTACTGCTTGACTAGTCCACCCGGAGCCTTCGACGCTTGAGCGATGCGCACCTGAAGATCACGAATGTGGTTGTCCAAGGCCACAAGATCCGCACAGTGATACCGACGGCCTTGAATGACAGATTCAACCGTCTGAATCGGATCGAGATTCGGGGGAACGATCATAGTGACCTCCCGACTGAAAAGCTAGAGCTTGCAGCCCGAACTACCGGTCAGCGGGCCGACAGTGACCGGCAGACCAGCGACAGGGTTGACAATGATCGGTGCAACCCCGGTGATGTCTGACATGCACTTCTCAGAGCTGGACTTAGAGAATCCTTGACCTGCGACCCACCAGTCGAAGTGAGGCTTGGACATCTTCGAGGCACCTGAATCCTCGACAACGCCGTAGCGTTTGATCTTGGCGTAGTACAGGCGCGTCCCCGCTGGGTGCTGCATGCCCTGGCCGCCGGAGCCAGGCACGGCCACTGTGATTGGATCTTCGAACGTGCCAGTCCCACCAGCCTTCTGGTGAACCGTCGCACAGCAAATTTCAGCGGATGACGGCGGCGAATTATCAAAATATGAGAATCCGGTGTTCTCTGCCTGGATGGTCTGCGCGGAACCACCTGAAACAGCCCCGCCACCCGCCGGTGCTGCGGGTGCTACATCCGTGGAGTCGTCGGTGCTGTCAGCGCTGTCCGACTCGTCTGATCCGTTGTCGTCCGAGTTGTCGTCGGACTCTTCATTATCTCGTCTGTCGGACCAGGAATACCAAACTGAGTGGCTACGCACCCCATCCGACCAGCTGGGATCGTTGTGGTGTCGGTGTGAGTGGGAGCCACGGTCAGGGGACGCCTGCGCAGGTAGCGCAAAAACAGCCACCAGCAGAGCAGACGCCAAAGCAACAGTAAGTGCCTTCCGGATGGGCATGATGTACCGCCCCTTGGTGGGCATAAAAGAACCCCCGACCAAATGGGCCGGGGGCAACGGGAGCAAAGCTCTACCGCTGGCAACAGAGTTGCATACACCCGCCCCGCGGTCAAGTCAATCCCTGATCGGGCGCTTGTCGCGGAGTGCGATCAGGTCCTTTGCGCGGAACATGGGGTTGCCCCGTCGGTCTGTCCCGTAGTCCCACAGACCGCCTTCTTTGCGGCCGTAGCGCCGCCACCACGTACGGATGGTTGAGGCCGAGATACCCAACACCTTCTCCGCGTCCCGAGCCGAGTAGAGCCGCTCGTTCACGCGGCCTCCGCCTGATGCAGCTCCACATACTCGGCAGCCCTGCGTAGGTTCGCGGGGCTGTCTTTGAACTGCCCTAACGCCCGGTTACACAGGTGACACAGCAGGCCCCGCACCTTGCCTGTCGCATGGCAGTGATCCACGTTGAGTCGGGCGCATTCACAGCCCCCTGGATGTCCTCTAGTGCAGAGACCTTGGTGGCCGTCGTTGCCGCAGATCGCGCAGCGGCCGTCCTGGGCGGTGCGCATGTCCTCGAACTCTTCGGGGGTGAGGTTGTATTTGGTTTTGAGGCTGCGGGCGCGACGAACGGCGACGTCTTTACCGAGGCGGGCGCGGGCGCGGGAGTTGCAGCGCGGACCACAGGTGACGATGTCGCGGCGACGGTGGGAGATGTCTGTTTTGCATTCGGGGCAGCGTCGGGTGAGGCGCGGGTTGGTGGCCCAGTACCGGCCACGCTGTTTACAGGCATCGGAGCAATAGATTTGCCGGCCGTGCGGTTGGCTGATGACTGTGTCGCAGGCTGCGCAGTTGCGGGTGTCAGGGATGCCGCGTCTGAGCCTGTTGTATTCCCGGAAGCACGGTTTGCACCAGCCCCCAGAGAACCGTCGTCGCTGGGTGGGCGAAAAGTCATTAGCCGGTCTGTCTTTCTTGCAGCGGGAGCAACGGAATTTGCTCACGATGCACGCTTATCTCGGATCAACCGGGCCAACGACGGATATCCGGGCTTGTCGTCTTCCCACGAGTCACGGGTCCAGCCCCTACCGCAGGCCCCGCACTTGATGGTGCTGCCCCGGGTGGGGGCGTACAGGTTCGCGCCGCAGTCCCGGGTGTGGGGTCCCTCGTCGATGGTGTTCGGGCACCGAGCCAGGGCGATGCGTTTGTCCCCGGTCGCGGGCATGAGCTGGGACAACAGCCGGCGCAGGTCAGCGTGGAAGTCCTTGACGGCGTCTTGGCGGGTGATCCAGTCCAGGTGGGTATCCAAGAAGATACATAGACCGTCCACTGTGGACTGGCCGTGGCTGTCGATGCCGCGTTGCTCGGCCACGTCCCATGCCCAGGTGTCCAGGACCCCATAGACGGAAAGGGGTGGGCGTTCAGATTCGGCATGCACCCGACCATCGCCACCCACCCACACCTTGGCGTCGGTGGACGAGCGGGGGTCACGCATCACGATGATGTGCAAATTCGCCGGCGGCTTAGACCCGAAACCTTTAGGCGCGGGGGTGCCGTCGCCAGCGGAGCCCCCTGGGGAGGAATCCAGCTGGTCGTAGCGGGATGAAATGTCACCCAATGTGCTACGCAGTGAGTCGAAACAGTCCGTGCAGGTACGGAACCCGCGATCGGCCCGCCGCCACGACCGCGTACCTAGCGGCGGCCGGCACAGTAGGCATGCGTTCGCGGGGCGCTGCAGGGCCGCCTGCGAGGCTTTCTGCGCTAGTTCGGGGTGTAGATGGCCGCAGCCGCCTTGCACGCTGCAGGGGCGCTGGAAACCGCCGTGACACTCACAAGGACATACCGCCATCAGGATCGCCTCTCGAGTTCTGTATCCTCGGGACGATCGACGCTTGGTTAGGTTCCGCCTTCGCGCTCCCCGCGACGGTTAGCGGAGGCGGAACCCTCTAATCTTCAGCCGCCACAAACATCTGATACGCGGATTCCTGGCCGTCTGGCACTTCTACGCACCAGAGATGATCATGCTCGCCGCATACTTCGCACACCTGCTCAGGCATTTTTCTTACCCTTCAGCGTCTTCTGCGCCCTCGCTGTGCGCTCGTCCTCAAGCACCCGCACGCGCAGCTGTAGTGCCTTCAGCTGCACGATCCATTCAGGCTCGTAGTGGTTGACGCTGATCTGCTCTTCAATCCGGAACAGCCGATAGAACAACACGAGGGTGATGACCACCCACATGACCAGCCCGATGATGACCGCCCAGTTCATTTCTTCTCCCTCGCTGATGGATGACGTTTCATGGCCGCCTTCCGTTGCTCCGCTTGTTCCGCAGCGGCCTTCCGTATCGCCGCTTCAAGCTCCTTAAGCCCCTCCGCGTGGGCAGCGGCGAAAGCCGCCTCTAGTTCCCAGAGCAGTTCGTCTTCAGTCACGCCGCCTCCTCATCCACGGCCGTACAGGCCAGTTCCATATGGAGCCGGGTGGCCACGTCCAGGAGCTTCGGGTAGGCGGAAAACAGCTGGTAGCAGCCCTGGCACTCGTACAGCAGTAGGTCCTCTTCGACTACCGGTTCACGTTTGGCCCTGGCGAGTAGGACAGCTCGGTTGGCGTGCCACCAGGCGCCGCCCCACCACGCCAATCCGAGCGCGATGATTGCCCACAACATGCGTCTCATTCCTCCTCCAACGGAAAGCGGAGTACCGGGTCTTTTTCTGTCCAGCGCATCGAGTTGTAGGGCACCTTCGAGGCCTCCGCGCGGCACCAACAGCATTCGCGGGGGCACACCTCTTCGGCGCTCACCGATACCCTCGGCCCCACGCGATGACCACGTTCAGCCACATGAACAGCAACAGAATGAATAGTGGGCTCATGCCGCCCTCACCCGCCTATTCCAGCGGGCGTGCGCGATCGCCCAATCCACCACGTCACTCCAGTTGATGTCGCCACAGTGGCAGCGGCAACCTTCGTATTGGCAACGCGCCGTCCAATACCAGCCGCCCGCCTGCATCCGGGCGCCCTCAATGCGGCAGTGGTGGCTGACGAAATAGCCGATGATTTCCTCTTTCGACCCAGGGAGCTGAGGAACCTCCACGGTGGAACCAGGTTCATCCGCCCAGCCACCGAAGTACCGGCCGTGGCCATAGACGCTCACGGCTCCACCCGCTTACACGTGCAGGCATCCAGGCGCCCAGGTGGCTTACCGGGACATTCGTAGGCGTGCACCTCGCCGTAACCCCGGCCACGACAGACCGGGTCGCTGCACAGCACCTGGTCTTCGGGTGGGCACCACTTGCAGGCGGTGTAGGTCGAGTCGGGGGCGTTGAGTGGGTCGCCGAGCCACCAGTAGGTCATGCCGCGCTCCGACGGGGGGCCCGGGGGCGGGTGATGCATTCTCGGCAGCGCCGGTCGCCGTTCGCGATGATGATCAGGTTGGTGCCGGACAGCGGGTGGTTGTACTTGCACACATGGCGCTTCTCCCGGGGCTTCTGCGGAACGCCCTTGCGCTTTTTCCGGAGGTTGGCGTTGCGGCAGGCGCGGCAGAACCGACGGTTGGTGCCCCCGGCGGTACCGATGTTGCTGCCAATCATCAGGTGCCCACCTAGACGGCAACGCGGACCATTGCCGCCTGAGGGCTTCGCTGGCGGCTCAACGGCCTCGATGTGGAACCGTGGGTGCCCAAGCATGCTCAACACCTCAGCGAGCTCCTGAGGGGCCGCTACGCGTCTTACCGCTGAAGCGGCCAGGGTTAGGGCCGCCCTGGCGTAGTCCGCGTCGCTGATTTCCAGCGCGTACCGGGTTGGCTGCGTCCCGGCCGCCTCGATGGGGCTTGCCCGCTTGCTCACGCGGCCTCGTCACCGATCTGGATGCCGTAACCGGCGCAGACCTCCTCGACCAGCCACAGGTAGGGGGTGCCCTTGAGCTCTTTCCAGATGTCCCAGAGGGCGTAGGCCGAGGCGTCCTCGAACGCCGTCTTGGAATCGTCCGGGCCCGGTCTGTGAATCTTCCATGCCATCACGCCACCTCCATGGCTCGTGGATCGGGGAGCTCAGGCCACTCCGCCTTCACGGCGCGGTGCCGCTCGAGCGTCGGCACATCCATGCCCAGCCACACCGCGCCTAGGTGCGCGAGGCCAGCGGCGTCGGATACATCGGAGCTGGTCACGTCCACGTCCGGCCACAGCCGCATGAGCGCGACCGCGAGCGCGGCCTTGTCCGCGTTGCCGGCCCCGGCGATGGCCAGCTTCAACGAGGTGGGCGGCACAATCGCCACCGGAACTTCCCGGCGAATCAGCCCGCCGGCCACGAACCAGAACAGGGCGGCCCTATCGGTCAAGCTGCCGGCCTTCGGCCCGGTGAACAGCCCCTCGATCACCGCCAGATCGCACACGCCCGCGTGGTGCAAGATGCCGTTGCCCAGCTCGGTCAGCCGCGCGTGCCGGTCAATCATCGACGCGGCGCGCTTGCCTTTGCTGGTGATCGTGTCGGTGACCATCTTCGCGCCACGGCTGGTTTCGATGCAGATAGCGATCCCGGTGCAGGTCAAACTAAGATCGAGGCCGCAGGTCTTCACTCGGCCACCCGCTCGTCGGCCGACTCGAGCTCGGCCTTACGCCGTCCGAAGCGCTGCTTCAGTACCTGGTTCCACGCACCGGCGGCCTTCGCCCGCTCGTAGGCCATCTTCAGGTCAAACACCGTGCTCGCGTACTCGCACGTGATGGTGAAGTCCTCGACCACGGACCCGGCCACGATCGAGTTCTTGCCTCGGGCGTTGCGCCACTCGTAGCAGGTCCGGGCCGCCTCAGCGGCGAGGGCGTACTCGCTCAGGTCCACCCAGTGCAGCCGGGCCCGCCCAGACCCGGACGCGACATGGAAGATGACCGCCCAGTCCTGCCTCGGCGGGGCGTGCAGCCACGGGGTGCGCTTCTTCTCGATCGGGTCGTACGGGGTCGCGGTCGCGTAGGACCAGCACTGCACTCCGAACTTGCAGCCGGCGAAGTCCATCGACCCGGAGGTCTTCACGTCCCCGATCAGCACCGAGCCCGGCTCGACGACCGCGACCACGTTGCCGGCCTTGTCGGTGACCGGCAGCGGAACCAGCACCTCCACGGCCCGGTCCAGCGTGCCGGCGACCTGGTGGTCGTCCTGCACCACGAACAGTTCCGAGCTCAGCACCCGGAAGCTCTCGGTCAGCTTCCGGTACGCGGCCAGGTCCGGTCGCCACTGCTCCGGCAGGTGTCCGGGATCGCGTCCGAGGTCCACCATCTCGAACACGTCGTGCAGCGACGTGCCGATCGAGGCCTTCGCTCCGGACTCGACCACGTCCATCGCGTCCGCGCACAGCTGGTCCAATCGCTCCCTGGCCTTGCGCGCCTCGTCGGTCCCGCCCTCGAGCCCGACCTCGGCCCGAGTCACCGCCAGGCCGAGGTCGGCTCGGCGGGCGACGCCGCGAGCGACCTGCCGCAGCTTCCACAGCTCGAGGCGCGTGCCGTCCTCGAGCGGAGCGCCATAGGAGGACGACCGGCGATAGCCGACCTCCTTCGACCCGTCCGGCAGCATGATCTTGGGCCGGCCCCATCGGTCGCGGTTCTCATCGATCGCTTGCGCGAACGCGAACTTGCGCGCGGCGACTGGGTCGGTGGGTGCCGCAATTGATGTTGTCTGGCTAGCGCCCTTGATCATTCTCTAGCTCCCCGGGTTGATCTTGTACTGTCCTGTTGACCTTGGTCTTGGACTTGGCACTTGGCGCCCCACAACACGGCCACTTGGTCGGGGGGGCGCTTCGCTAGCCCCCCCACCCGCGTTCCAACCGTGTTTTTTGATGGGAAGGTTTTGGCGCGCGGGCGTTCCAACCTCGTACCAATGCAGGTCAGCGGCGTGCCAAGATCAGTCCAAGACGTTCCAAGATCTACATGAAGATCAGTCCAAAAGGCGCTCCAAGATCCACATGTGAAACGCTCTGACCTGCGGCTTGGACTGATCTTGGAACGTTTTGGACTGATCTTCATGAGGTCCCCCGCCACTTCAGGTACGGGGCCGCCAGAACGAAGGCCTGGTCCGTGTTTCCGGGCGCCACGACCCCTATTTCTTTCAGCATCAGCAGTGCCCGGCGCGCGGTCGTTTTCGAGTGCTCGCGCGGCGCATCCTTCAGGTGTCCGAAGATCGTCGGGAAGCTCATGCCACCCACCGGCGCCTCCTGGTTCAGGTACGCCAGGACGCGGAACAGGTCGCAGGCCGCATCGCCAACCGAGCCACCGAGGTCCCCGACTTGCTCCGGCAGTTCGTCGCGCAGCACGTTCCAGCACGTGTCGTCGCGCAATGGCTCGTTGCTCCCGACCCAGACCTCGTTCTTGTCCAGGGCGATGCAGACGGCGGGCGGATCCACGTTCACGGGTCGCGCAACGCCCTGGACCTGAACGAGTCGGAATAGCCACTGCGCGCCGTCGGCGCCCGATTTGTCCCGAGTTACCTCAGCGCGCCGGATGCCGTTGTCGTTCGAGACTCGAATCTCGGTCTCCACGCCGCCCTTCTGGGCGTTTGAACCGCGCGTCCGCCCCTCATCGCCGAGTCCGGAGTGGTCGATCAGAATGACTGCCGCGCCCCCGGCGGTCTCCCTGATCCGATGCAGCACGCGCAGCATCGCGCCGTAGTCGTCGCCTTGACTTTCCTTGCCTGCGAACATCAGGTTCTTGGTGTCCAGCACGACCATGTCGGGGCGGTCGCGTTCGACCAGTTGCATGTAGTCCCGCACCCCGGCCTCGGTCAGAATGACCGGCGTCGGGACGACCGTGAACCGTCCGCGTAGCGCCTCGCGCTCGATTTCATAGTGATGTAGCCACGCCCTGGTGCGCAGCGTGTTGGTGGCCTGGCCCTCGGCCATGACGTAGTGCACCGATCCACGCCCGAGCTGATGCTCGCGCCACTGCTTGCCGGCGGCGAGGCACAGTGCCACGTCCAGCACGAGGAACGACTTCGCCGCTCCGGGCGGGCCGAACACCACAGACAGTCCGTCGCGGTAGAACATCTTCGGCACTAGGTAGTCCGGCGAGGGAGCGTCCAGGAAGCCGTCCACGTCAAGGACCCGCAGCGGCTCACGGTTCTCCGCGTCCAGCTCCGCGCGAACCTCCCGCCGCATTCGCTCCTTGCGGACCTCGACGGCCTTCTCTCGCTCGTACGCAGCCTTGAGCGCGTCCGCATCCGAGGGCTCGTCCGGATCCAGCACTACCCACGGAGAGTCATTGGCCTTGGTCCGCGCCTCGTCGTAGACGATCGTTCGGTCGTCGTCGTTGGGGTCGGCGTTCCAGACATCTCGCACCGCCTGCTTGACCTGGCGCAACATCGTGATCTTGTCCAGGAGGTCGCAGTCCACGAGGCGCCACCCGTCCAGCGCGGCCAGGTAGAGCGCGTGCCGGAACTCCCCTCCATTGGGGCGTTGACCGGCCGCAACCGCCAGTGCGGAGACGGCGGCCAAGTGCCGGTCGTACTGCGCTCGCAGCACATCCGCCGTGCCATAGCGCGGGTCGTCGTTCCAGTCGCCGGATTTCGAGGACGTCCCGGCGCCGGCCGAGTTTGGATCGAGCTTCCTCTTCGGCGGCGTGCGCAGTAGCTGCTTGACCCAGCCCGGCAGCGGCACCGGCATGGCGAACGCGTCCTCGGCCTCGTACACATGCCCGGACCAGTGCACGGAGCCAGCAGCCATGACGTAGCCGCCGCTACCCTTTCCGCCGCGCACGTCGATATGCCAGTCCTCTAGGGCGCCGGCCGAGTTCCCGAACTCGTTCGCGGAGTCGTCGAAGTAGTAGTGCCAGCCACGGGAGGTGCGCACTCGGTAGGTGGGGGGGACTTTCTCGCCGACCGACTCGGCGAGCTTGCTCAGCGCGTCCGGAGTGTCCTCGTCCAGTACGAGTAGGCCCGATGGGCCGCACGCGAGTCCGACGTTGCGCAGCTCGCGCCCGAACCAGAGGTTCAGCATGCCCTCGGTGGGCCGGCTCGCGGTCATGGTGCCCCACCCGCCGACCGGGTGTTTGCCGCGCTTGTCCGAGGGGCAGTCCCCGAACTTTTCTCGGTTCTCCCGGCAGTTGCGACCAGTCCCGGCGCAGACCGGAAGGAGCGGGTGATCCGCCGGGAACGGTCGCCAATCCCGGCCCGCGATCATGAACGCGACTTCGAGCGCGTGCACTGGCAGATGCTCCATGGCCGCGCTCACGTCCGACGCTCGATCAGTCGCGCGCCGAGTTCATCGCGGGTCAGGCGCAGGGCGTCGCGTTCGGTGACCGGCACGAGCACTTGGATCACGGTGTCGGGATCGATCTTGGGTGCCGAGAACATTTGGTCGGCAGTCCGCCGGGCGATGAAGTGCGGGCTCGTTTCGGACACGAGCCAGAGGTCGCCACCCTTGCCGACGAACACGTCGCCGACCAGGACATGCCGGGCGCACAGCGGAACGGGCAACCATGCATCGTGGGGGATCATCGGGAGCCCACCTTCGCGCCGGCCTGGACGCCGCCGACCCGGATCCGGCCGTCACGCTGAACGTCAAGGATGCTGGTCTCGCCCGACTTCAGTGCGAATCGGCAGTACCGAGTGCTGAGGGCGGACCCGATGCGTTGCTGAGCGCAGATGCTGCCGATGGTGCTGCCCTGCTTTTCCATTGGCCAGATGAACACGTAGTCCAGCCAGACGCGGAACCTGGATGGCTCGAGGGTGAACACGGAGCGGCTGTAGTCCATGGCTTGCGCGATCGCGGGCCCGATCTTTTCGCCGGACCGCTTCAGCTCACAACCGACGACGCCGAAGTTCCAGCCCAGGTCAAGCAGGCGTGAGGTCGGGACCAAGACTCGATCGATGCGCATCTTTTTCTGTTCGCCCTGATCTGGCTCAGACCGTCGGTCGGCCTGAGCCGGGCGAGGTTGGATAAGGACTCCCCACACCTCGCGGTACACGACGAATAAGTCAGTGGGCACTGCCAGGTCGAAGGCGGCGGCGCTGTCTTTTTCTGTCGCCCAGTCTCCGAATGTGAACTCCCGCCGCCGGCGCGCGTCCAGTGCGCGTTGGCAACATTCCTCCTGGCGAGGGGCGGGGATCTCCATCGGCGCTGAAGCATTGATCAGACTCACGCCGCCACCGCCTCAAGTTCTTGGTCGACGACGTACGCGGCCAGCTCACGCGCGGTGAGCCGCTGGGGCGCCAGCTCCCCGGGAGCGCGTCCGCGCCAGGCCATATCAAGCTTCCAGCCCTGTCCGTGGCGCCGAATCCAAAGCGCGACCACCGCCCGCCCGTCCGGGTGCCGAGCGCGGACCAGTACCGAGTCCACGTCGTCGATCACCTCGACGCGGTGCCGCTTGCCGTTGCCGTCGGTGTCCTCGCTCAACGAGCCGAACTCCAGCTGACCCCGGGCGTGACGCACGCTGGTGGACCAGTTCTCAAGCTTGCGTAGCAGCGACCGCGTGGCGGTCGGCACGGCGCGCGCGCTTGTACCAGCTTCGGGGCACTGGTCAGATAGCGGTGGCACGGGAGGTCCGCCTTCGGTGTCGGTCGTCTCCGGGTGTTGGCGCACCGGGTGACTGATCAGTGAGAGAAGGAGGCGGCCGGTAGGGAGTTCCGTGGGTTGCGGTCCCCTACCGGCGCGCCGCGTCGTGCTGCTTACTTAAAGGACGTGCGGTATCACCCTCTGGCGTTAGGCCATCGGTGCTTATCGCACCTCGATCGGGTCATTCATCAGAACGGTGCGTCGTCGTCCTCGTTCTTACTGTTCTGAACCGGCACCTTTCCGCCGCTGACCTTCGCCAGCGCGGCCTGCGCCAGCTCCACATCACCGGCGTGCTCGGCCTGCAGGCCCACGGCCTTGCGGGTGCCGTACACGTCCAGCCGGCCCACGACGTCGTCGCCGACCTCGTTGAGCTTGTTGCGGATCCCGGCCTTCAAGATCCGCTCGTCCTCGTACACCGTGCCGGCCTGCGCCCCGGTCAGGACGATGACACGGGCCCGGACAGCGGCCACCTCACCGTTGCCGTAGTCCTTGGCCGGCAGGATCTCCTTGACCGTGCAGACAACGGCCGCGTTCTCCGCCGCCAGCACTGCCCAGTCGATCCAGTCGCTGTCGGTTGTAGTTGAAGCACCACGCAATGCCATGATCAATTACTCCCTTGTTCGTTCACTACCCGTGTACGACGAGTGCCGTCCGGGGTGTCTGTGACGTGTTTCCAGGTGACGCGCCGGACCATCTGTCCGACAGACTCAGAACTGATGCCGTACTCGGCGCCGAGTACGGCCTGCGTCACGCCGCCCGCCGCGTACCGCGAACGGATCGCGCGCACATCGTCCTCGGTTAGATTGGTTCGGGGGTGCCGAGAGCCTCGACACGACGTCTGACGACGTTTCCACTCGGACGACGGGCGCCGGTTATGGACCTGCTCAAACGGAGTGGCCCACCGGCAGTTATCGGGCGAGTATGGGCCGTCGTTGTCGCGACGATCGAGCGTCATCCCGAGCGGTTGGTCGCCCATGTCCGCATAGAAGTTCTCGAACATTGCCCACCTGTCGCAGACCGTGATCCCGCGTCCTCCGTACAGGCGGTAGTCCTTGTTGTTCACGTACTGGCACCGTGCGCGCATTCCCGCCCAGATGGCGAAAACTGGTGTGCCGCTCATTCCATGAGTGGCCCGGCGACGATTAGCCGCAGCTACGGCGAATCGGTAACCTGGCGTCAGGTCGCCGGTCATTGCGTACCCCCTACCGCCGCGGCGGATGCCGGTCGGGGTGTCTCGGTGGTGTGGCGTGCCCGAGCGCACGCCCGCTCGAATGCCGGCAGGGTCATGTCCAGGCGTTCCGCGACCTGACGGCGAGTGAGGCCGTACTGGCGCAACAGCTCCCACTCGGCCAGCACGTCGCCCCGGGCGTGGGTGATGCGCTCGAAGTCGATGTGATTGCCGACGTAGTACGCGTGGTCATAGCAGGGCCCACACAGGCTCCGGGCGCGGAGCAGACTGCTGCCGCAGCCGTTGCGGCAGGTGCTGCTCATGCCGCAGCCTCTCGGACTGCCCTCACTGCGGCTAGCCGCGCAAGCGCGTCCTGCTCAGCGCAGTCGACGTCCTCTTCGCCGCGCGGCGAATAAATTCGTCCAGCTAGGACGTAGAGCCGCTCCCCGCTCGACAATCGCCACCACGGCGAGAGATCGGGATCGCGTCCGTCCGGTGAGGGCAGGTGTCTGATGGCGCTCATGCCGCCTCTTTCCGTCGTAGCGCGCGAAGTCGGACGCGTTCGTCTTTTGACAGCCCACCGGCCACCCCGTGTGGCCGTGCGTTCGAGCTCAGGTCGTCTTCGCGGCAGGCCGCCAGCACCGGGCAGGACTGGCACAAGTTCTTCGCCCGGGCCACCACGAACGCGTCGTCGGAAAACCACCACTCCGGGTTGGACATCGGCCGCCCGCACACCATGTCGTTTTCGTCCGGGCGCAGAAAGCTGACATTGCCCCGGGCGAAGGCCCTCGAGGTGCTCCCCCGACGCTTGCGCATGTAGCACGCGTCGCACATTCCGTTACCGGCGTGCTGCAGGAACCCTGCTGGGCGCTGCTCGTCGTTCTTGGCCACCATTGGCCGGGCGCATTCCACGCAGGGGCTTCCGTCGAACTTCACGCCGCCCCCTCCAACGGCTCCCGCTGGGCGTGCACAACCCCGGGGATGGTCCACACCCACTCGACGCATTCGGTGGCCTTAGCGAAGCAGCAGGGCGTGTCAAATGGGACGAGTGGCTCCCGGGAGGCCTCTTCTTGGATGAAAGCTGACACTATGAGCTCAGCCAAATGCTCGGTTTCGCAGTAGTCACAAAGCATGGCTCAGCACTCGTCCCTCTCCCGCGCCCTAAACCCGGCCAGCTCGGCGCGCAGCTGCACGTTTTCTTGGCGGAGTTCGGCGAGCTCGAGGCGCATGGTGCGGATGATCTGGTCGGCGTCGTCTTGGGACCGCCACACGGGTAGCTGGACTTCTTTCATGCCGCCACCTCTCCTTCGTGGCCGAGTAGCTTGGCGAGGTGGTTGATTTCGGTGATGAAGTCATCCAGCTTGCCGTTGTCGGTGTGCCACTTCGACTCGCCCCAGAACTCGATGGTGAGACCGATGAGGTTGCCGATGATGGGCAGCGTCGCGGCGATGTCGTTGCGGGCTTTGTTCGCCGCGAGTTTGCCCGGTGGCAGTGGCGGCATGGTGTAGCCGAGGGGGTTCACGCGGTCCGCCGCTCTTGTTGCTCGATGATTCGCAGAATGGGCCGGTTCCGGTCCTGCTGGGCGTCGTCCTGCTGGCAGCGGCGGGCCCCGTTGTGGCATGTGTTGCACAGCCAGCTGACCGGATGGGTGGGCTTCAAATGACCACACCGGTCGCACCACATAACAAGAATCTCGGTAGTAGTCATCGCTGATACACCTCCGGGCAATTGCATTCGGCGTTCGGGTCGCTGGTAGCGGGGCAGCCGGACTGGTCTTCGCTGCCCTGCGGTGTCCACTCACTCATCCACCGCTCCCGCCCGTGTCCGAACCGCCAGAGCCGGACCCGGAATCTCCAGACCCCGACCCGCTACTACTGTCAGAGCTGCCTGAATCTGATCCCGAACTTGCTGAGTCACTGCTTCCCGACTGGGAACCACTTGAATCCCCGCTTGATTCAGAGCTTGAATCAGGACTGGATTCATCCACGTCAGATCCGTTTGAACTGGTCTTGGCTGGGTCATCGTTTTTGTCCTCAGGTGCCTGGGTGGTCTCCGGCGCCGGCTCAGTGGTCGGCTCCGGAGTACTGGTCGGTTCAGGTGTGTGCGGCCGAGGCTTCGGGAACCACGGCGGCCGTGGCGTCCAGGTGGGCCTAGGCGGCGGTGTGGTTGTTGGGGGCGGAGGTGGTGGGGTCGTTGCGACGGGTGGAGTCCGGTGCCGCTCCCCATGCGACTCCGACTCGCTGGCAGGCGAATCGGGAGTTGTCGCTGGCACTGGTCTCATTACCTGTCGTCGTTCGACCTCCGGTGTGGCCAGCCCGCCCAATTCGAGCGGCCGTACCTGCACCACCTCCGCCACTCGGGGGCGCTTAGGTACAAGCGACCCGATGTGGGGTTCTGGTGCCCGAACACCGGTCCCCAAAGTTGGTGGCGATTCAAGCCCTGGCGGTGAAGCCAGCGCGACTGCCGGAATGGGTCCGGTCTGTGAAGCGAGGAACCCGGCCAGGAGCAACGCGGCCGGGGCGCCAACCTGCACTGTCATCAGCGCGGAGAAGTTGACCTGCTGATTGAGCCGGTGCCGGCCTCGGTTGTCGTCAAGCCGATGCTTTGCCATCGGACACCTCATTTCCGAAGTGCTCATATACCGACCGGACCTTGCCCAACAGGTCCCACACGATTTCGTGTGAATCTGAGCGGGGCACGATGCGCATCGGAAGGGTTAGGGACACATCGCGCAGGACTCCGAGCAGAAAGTTGCGTTGTGCACGGAGCGCCTCGTTCTCGGTCTTCAAGGAGGCATAGATGTGGTGTGGGACTGTCGTGGGTTGACCGGACATCACACGTCACCGTCCCCGAGGTAACGGGCGAACACGGCCCCATCGCGGGCGCACGCCTCGAAATCACCGGCCGGTGTGAAGGCCTGTAGCTCGCCGCGGTTGATTTGCCACGCCATCGACTGCGCCGACCGCTTCGACCGTTCATGGACGAGGCCCCAACGTTTCGGGTGACTACGCAGGTCGTTCGCCTCGATCAGCCACGACACCCGGGAGGGACGTCGCCTCGGTGGGTCCTGCCAGATGACACTCACGACGCCTCCTCGAGCGGGTTGATCTCGGCGGTTTCTCGGGGCTGGTCGACGCGGGTGTTGCAGTAGGAGCAGCCGTGGACAACCCGCAGCGGTGCGCCGAGGTGGCCGAGCCACATGGGCCGGCGACAGTCCGGGCAGAGCGGCCAGCTCATCGGCTACGCACCACATGCTTGGCGCCGGCCCAGAGGGCGCGGGCGGTGGTCACGGTGCCGATCAGCGCAATGGCGATGGTGACCTCGGCGGCGGTTTTCACGACTCGTCCAAGGGCGGCTGCGACCAGGCCCACACGTAGCTGTTGCCGCAGCTGCAATGCCAGGCCTGACGTTCCCACTTCGCCTTGACGTGATCCGGGACGATGCACTCATGCGCGGCGGGCTCGGCCGGCACCAGCTCCACCGCGTCACTAGGTAGATCTGTTACCCGATACCCGGAAATGTCCGTCTCCCAGACGCTTGACTCGTCCTCGTCGTCTACGTGGAACCAGCCCTGCGAATCGGACCAGAAGATCCGCAGCTCTGGCCCGCCCGCAGCTCTGGCCCACCCGCTCACTGGGCACCCTCATTGAGGTGCGCCAGCAGGAACTGCGGCGCCACATCCGTGGTGTCCCGTTTCCGCTGTGGGCCCGCCTCGTCCCAGCGGACCCGAACTAACTTCCGCCGCACCTCAATGACGGTTCCGGTGAGCGGGCGGC
>Ga0137413_10000177_pt1 | contig 18292 bp, 30 predicted proteins | sample CZODoug2_1_16fun_FD_108280 | JGI IMG/M metagenome (GOLD analysis project Ga0137413, IMG submission 108280) | Vadose zone soil fungal communities from Angelo Coast Range Reserve, California, USA - CZODoug2_1_16fungal (Illumina Assembly) | ecosystem: Environmental > Terrestrial > Soil > Vadose... | reverse complement strand
GCCCCACCATCGCTACGACCGCAACGGCCCGCGAACAATGTCTACCAACCCCGCGTAGACATTCTCCCCTTTCCACCGTTGACACTCGCCCCGATCCGGCGGAGCTGGCACTGCCTCACAAGGGCAACCAGCCCACAGATCGAAGGAGCGAGTCAGATGACCACCAACTTCATCGCCACCACCGCCAACCTCGTCTACACCCCCGAGCTCCGCAGCACCCCGAACGGCAAGCTGGTCACCGACCTCCGCCTGGCGGTCAACTTTCGAGTCAAGGCCAACGGCGAGTGGGTCGACGGCGACGCCACCTTCTACCAGCTGGTGCTCTGGGAGAACGACGCGGAGAACGCGGTGGCCTCCTACAACGCCGGGGACCGCGTCCTGGTCGCCGGGCAGGTGCACACCGAGTCCTGGGAGCACGAGGGCGTCACCCGCAGCAAGCTGGTTATCACCGACGCCGAGATCGGCGCGACCACCAAGTTCGCCACCCTGGCGATCGCCAAGAACATGAAGCGCCAGCCGTAGCTACTCGCTGCGCGGGGCCAGCCCTTCGGGGTTGGCCCCGCCTCTGCGTTCAAGGAGAACTCCATGCGCGAAGTGACCTGGCTCGACTACCGCCGAGACCTGCACGCCGCCACCGCGTGGGCGCGGACCGGCAAACCCGCGCCAGCTGAGTTCCTCGAGCCGGCACTACCCCCACCGGGCGAGAACGAGCCGGACGACGACGACGATGGGGACGACGCCGCGTAACCGTCTGTGGAGTCCAAGGAACTGACTGAGGCCAGCACACCGTCCGGCGAACCGGGCAGCTCCATCCGGGTGAGGGGCACACGCCGGATGAAGCAGTCCGAACCCCCGATCACTGTGCATGGGAGCCCTCAGTTCCTTTACAACTCCACAGAGATCCGGAGACCGACATGGCTACCACCGACGCGCAGCTCGTGGCCGCGATCAAGCGCCACTCCGTACCCGCCAGCTTCGTCGTCTTGGACGTGGGCATCGGCGACTGCGAGCCGCGCATGTTGCTCGAGGGCGTGCTCCACTACGGGGAATACGTTCCTTGCGACGACCACCAGCACATGATCACCGACGTGATGCCGACATCGATCGTGATGGGCATCTAACACCAGCGGGCGACCCTAACCGGGTCGCCCGCTTTTTCGTGTTTCTAGTCCGGTGGCCAGTCCGCCAACAGCCAAACGAGGAACTCCGGCACAACCGTATCCACGTAGAACGGGTCGAGTGGAGTCCCATGGATCGCCTGAGCCGCGTCGTGGTCGAACTCGGCCAATGCGTTAAAGTACGCCTGACCAAGCCGCTGCTCGGGATGACCGATTCGGTACCTGATGGCCGCGAGCAGGAACCGCTGGTAGCGGTCAGGAGCCGTCACTTCCCCATCTCCATCGCTTCCACGCTGATCTCCTCGTAGCCGACATCCACCCGCAGCACCTTGACCCAAAACGACACCCGCGCCAGCGCGAACGGCAACCCCACGGTCGCCGCCGCCACCCAGCGGCCCATGTCCACGTAGCCTTGCGACCACAGGCCGGCCGACACCCCCAGCGCCACCGGGACCGCCAGCCACCACAAGCTCAACTCGCCGCGTTTTTGTCGGGCGGTCGGGTTGCGGTGCTCGTCGCGCTCGAGGCGGCGGGTGATCGGATAGAGCAGGAGCCAGGCGGGGCTCATTCCGGGCCCCTCTCGACAGCGGCCAGTAGGGCGTCAGTCAGCCGGTCCTGTTCGGGGAAGTGGCCATATTCGGTGGGGTATCGGGTCTTCCAGTACTCCACCAGCGCGGTCGCGGCCTCGACGATGGGCTCCTGCCAAAGCAGCTCGTCGCGCTGCTTGGCGATCACCTCGCCCAACCGCTGGAAGTCCGTCCGATACTTGGCGTTGTCCGTCTCCAGCCGCGCGATCCTGGCCTCGAACGAGTACTCAGTCACGGCGCCGGTCCATCTTCCCGGCCTTAGCGTCCTCGATCAGCTGGTCGTACTCGTGGATGCTCAGCTCGAGGCAGCCTTCCTCGTTCGTGCCGCGCTGCAGGAACACCTGTCCGTCCTCGGTCTCGAACACCAGCACCTCGACCTGGCCGATGACGTCGGTGTTGTGCGAGATCGCGTGCATCATCGCGGCAGTCCCGCCGTCATCAGCATGAGCGAGCCGATAACCACCAGTACGGCCAGCAACGCGAACCAGATCGTGTATCGGTTAGTCATCGTCGACTCCGCAGCGCCTGGATCACCCAGAGCACCGGACCGAACACCAGCACGACCATGAGAACCGCGCCGGTCGTCCCGTCGAGATGGATCTCTCCGTACTTCATCGCCGCGTAGCTCACGACCACGACCACCGCGAACAGCTTCAGGTCACCCTTGGTCACTTCCGCCCCAGTCCATAGCCGGTGATCGCGGTCAACAGCCGCTTGCGCTCGCCCCGACCTCCACAGCCGCCCAGCCACTTCGGCCAGATGCAGCGGTGGAACGTGGTGCCGTCGCCGTCCTGGCCACGCCGCTTGGCCCGGCCCCGACAGTAGGCGCAATCCGCGAGTGGACGCCACCAGTTGTGGATGAACCAGCAGGACAGTCCGGTTGCGCCGAAGCCGACCCAGCCGAGCTCGGCCCCCCACTTCTGACCGGCCACCATGCCGACCGCGGCCGTGAACAGCGACGCCCACCAGAACGGGTTGAGTGGCTTCGACTTAGCCATCACTGTCCACCGCCGGCTTCTGCTCGTCGTCGGTCCAGTTGGCCGGGTCCTGCGCGGCGAGCCAGTCCAGGTCCTTCTGGTGCAGGAACTGGGTGAAGTCGACCGGTGCATCTTCCGCGTCGACTGCCTGGACCTGCTCACAGACATCGGGCTGCAGCAAGTACTCCAGGTCCCAGTACTTGCGAACGCGGGCGGTTCGCGGGTCCGCTGAACGTTCCCTATCCCACCTTCGGAGAGCATCCGGGGACACGCCCAGCGCCTCGGCCGCTTCCTCGGTATTCACCCTCATCGGCGGACGCCCACGCGGGTCGCGGCGGTCACGGCGACCGTCGCGCGACTCGGGACTGAACAACAGAACGACCAGAACGATGACCCCGGCCGCGATGACGATGCCGCCCGCCGCCAGCACGATGGCACCTAGTACGTCCAGCATCACGTCACCGCCTTCACTAGCCAGTACACGAACGCGCCCACTAGCCACAGCGCCAGCACTCCGAGCACGATCAGCGTCAGCAGGTTCGAAAACCAGCGCCAGTAGCTGGACGCGACCAGCAACAGGAACACCACCACGGAAGCGCGGTTGACCGCGCGCCGCGATCGGTCCTTGATATCGACTTGCTCGTCCGCGTTCGGCGGCATGGTCGTGCTCCTTTGGCTGGGGTCTTAGCGTTGTGGTCGGTCGAAATACCCGCACTGGGCCAGTGCCGCGGAGATCGCCCAGGACGCCTCCATGTGCGCTTGGCGCTTCGCCAGGTCGACATGCCAGCCGACCAGCGCCGCGCGGATGACCGCCGCGTGCTTGCGTGGGTCGTCATTGGCCAGCAGTACCCACTCCGACGTACCGAACTTCGGCACGTCGCCGTCGCACTTAAGCGCCGGACTGATGTACTCGAACAGGGCTTGGACGATCTCGGCCTGGTCAGGCATTGGACTGCTGCATCCCGAACGACAAGATCTCGGGGTGGCGCAGAAACATCTCGCCAAGCCACTCGTGGATCGCGTCAACGGTCTGCTCGTGGCCTACCTTGACCTCGATCGTGATCGTGTACTCATGGACGTTGGGTAGCGTTCGCTTGACGGCCTTAGCACTCATCAGCTTGCTCCTCCGCGGTGATGGCCAGTTCCGACGCCCAAGTGCTCGGTGTCGGGGATGTCGAACTCACGGATGTCCATGCCCTTGCCTCTAGCCAGCGCGTAGGCCATCTCGCGGCTGGTGGAAGTGCCGATGTAGCCGTTCTGGTTAGTGATCACAACGATGCTCTCCGACATGTCGATTTTGTCGAAGTGCATGCGGTCCAGCATCCCCTTGAGTTCGCTGGTCTGATCCTGTGAGGCGACCACGCAGAACGGAGCGAGTACGATATTGCCCTTGGCGCTCTCGTCGGCGGCGACCTGCAGCATCTGCTCGAAGAACCGCATGCTTCCGCACAAGGTCACAATCACGGCTAGGCCTCGCCTCTCGCCTTGCGGCGGTACGAGAAAATGAAGTTGGCCACCGCGTAGAACAGCACGCCCATCCACACTGGAGTGTCAACGAGCCACATCAACCAGCCGGCGGTGGCGGCACACACCACCTCCACGACCAGGCCGATGACAAAATTCTCCGTAGGGGACAGCGTGCTGGACTTGGGCGTGATCATTGCGGCATCTCCTTAGCTGGGGGCGCATCACAGGCGCCGTAGGTGGCGCCATGCCATCGCATAGCAGAACAGTCGGTACACGGGGCGTTCGAGCGCCTGATCGCCGCGCAACCGCCACTTGTTCCCAACTATCAGCGACTTTCGAGCGGCACTAGTCATCACGCGCTCACCAGCTCTCGGGCTCGGGCCACTCGTCGCTCCGCGGTGCGCGGCGAACAGCCGAGCTCCGCGGCAAGTTCTCGCACAGTAAGAATGGCCCGCCGCTCCACCAGTTCGGCGGCGCGACGGGCCAAGGGGCTAACGTGGGTGACTCCCGCGGTACGCAGGGCCGAACGCTCGGACGCGTCCAGTCCACCGGCGACGCCGTCGGACTGGACGGCCAGCGCCCACTCCAAACACTGAGCACGCACCGGGCACCGAGCACAGATCGACTTCGCCTCGGTCACCTGGGCGACGTAGGCGGGCGTACCCTCCACCGCGACCGGGAACCACAGGTCAAGGTCGGTGCCGAGGCACGCTGCGTAGTGCCGCCAGTCAGACATGGGTGATCCCTCCTTCGAGGTGGTCGTGGTTTCTGGGTCCTTCTTATTCTCCATCAAGCCGTGCATCCTGTCAAGACGTTTGACACGTTCATCGGGGTGGACTGGCGTTTTGTCGGGGAGCCGGCGCATACTCCCTAGCATGAAGGGGACAACTGCCGTCACGTGGTTCACTCGATCTGTTGATGAGGTGCAGCAGCAACACCACCTCGTCGGTCGAGCGCGTCTCGCTGGGCGTGCCTCCACTCACACACTCAGTGGCTGCGAGCGGCACGAGGGTATGGACTCTGCCCTGTGGTGGGTCCTCGGCGCGGGCAGCTGCCCAATCTCCGGGCTCAAGTTCCCCTCCGCTGACACCACTGCGCGCATCGAGTGCGAAGCCGCGCTGTACATCGCCAGCTCCGGCAACGTCCCGACCGCTGTGCAGTGGAAGTGGTTCGGCCACGACGACCCGCCGCGGATCACGGTCGGGGACACCCAGGAATGGGCCTACGGCGTGTGGCGGGTCCTGGCGTGGTTGCTCGGCGACATCGACGCCGCGCCGCCGACCGAGGACGTCTCTCGGTGGCCGTGGCTGCCTCCCGCGGTGAAGGCCGAAGTTCGACACGCGGCGTTGCTGCGGCGGAAGTAGTACGAAAGGGCCCCGGAGAAGCTTCGGACATGGGTGACGGTCTTGCCCTGGTCTCCGGGGTTTCCGTACCGTACCTCCCTCAGTACAGCACGTCCTCATCCGCGGCCTCGTCCGCTGCACCCGTGACGTCGTCCCACCGATAGCGCTCGGCCTCGTCTCGCGTCGCCATCTCCCTGGCCGCATCGGCGGCCCGGCTGATAACCGCCGCCACCTCGTCGTTGTCCGGAACCCTGTCACGGGGCTTACTATCCGTGTCCTCGGACAGGTGGCGCACCGCGGTTTCCCGGATGTCCGGCACGGCGGTCTCCGGACCAGCCGGTGTCGCGTCGTCCGTCTCGGCGATCGGGACGTCCGCCTCGGTCACTTCGCGGGTCACCTCCGACTCGGCCTGCTCCCGGCGGTGCTCAGCTAGCCACTCGTCGGAGTGCACACGTCCGTCCGAACTGGACGGGTCGATACCCATCGCCTTGAGGTGTGCCTCGGACCGCTCAGCCTTGTCCCGGGTGACCGCGGTGTGCACCACCCACCGGCCGCGTTCTGCCCGCGCGGCCAACAGCTCCTGGTGCTTCGCCCGCTCCGCTTCCCCGCGGTCCCGCGCTTCGACAGCCATCGTTCGCAGTTCGTCCGTGCCCAGCTCGGTCGGCCGGGTCCGGGCGTACTCGGTCCAGATCGATGCACTCTGCTCATCCTTGCTGGCCTGCCGCGCAGTCGCCGCCGCCTCGTCGTCGACATGTGCCGGCGCCCACTTGCGTTCGTGATCCCAGCCGGCGATCCGCGCCCGGTGCTGTGCCTCAGACAGTTCAGCCTCCTCGGCGCGGGAGTCCGCCAAGTTGAGCTCGGCATGCGCAACTCGCCACGCCGCTCGCTGCTCGGCCGCCACCGCGCCGGGGTCGGGCCCCAGCGGCACTAGCTCGTCCGTCCAGCCGGCGTACTCGCGGTAGCCGGACGCCCATCCCGCCTTGCGCTCCCACTCCAGCTTGGCGGTCGGTTCGGTCGGCACCGCACCCAACGCCCAAGTTGCCCAAGCGGGCGGATCCGCAACCGTACGTGCGCCCAGCTCCCGGCGACGGTCGTCCGCCGCGGACGCCAGTCCGATGAACCGCTCACGGCTAGCCTCGTCCAGTCCACCCGGCACTAGAGCGGTGTAGTCCGCCATGACTGGCTGCAGGTCTGGCTTCTGTGAGGCAAGCCGGTGATAGAGCACCGAGGCCGCGTTGCGCGCATCGCCGAATCCTCGACCGGCGACCGCATCGATCAGGATAGGTTCCGGGTTGCGACCTGCCAGCTCGTGGCCACGCAGCAGCCGATCCACCAACTCCAGGCCGCGTTGGTCCACCGCCAGCGCGTGCCGGTCGGCCACCGACAACCGCCCCTCGGCGACCAGCCGGTCGAACATCGCGCTACTCCGTCCCGCGGTGACTTCGCGTAGCTCCGTCGACATCCTGTTCAAGTTCGTCCCCACGGACGCGGCGAGCTCTTCGGACTCGTACGCCACCGCCGTCGCCGCCCGGTTCGTCACATCGTCACGCCGGGTCATAGCGTCCGCCATCACCGCTTCGGGTGTGCGCGGCTCAATCTCCTGAACCTCGCCCACTTCGGTCTCCTGGCGGGCCTGCTGGGTGACGGCATACGCCGAGTTACAGTCCCGGCCCCGGGTCATCGGTACGTACACCGAGCCCGCGTCGCTACCTGCCGTGATCACCGAGTGTGACGTGTCCACAGTCCGGCCTTGCACGCTGTGCGCGGTTGACGCATACCCGAGCGATACATGCTCCGACACGTACTCGACCGGCAGGGTGATCGCGGTGGCGAGACGTTCGGTGCCCTCGAACCGACCCAACACCCGAGCGGCCGTCATCGATCCGTCCGCGTGGGTCTCGATCACTCGAAACTGTTCGCGGTTGACCGGCCCGAGCTGGCGATTGTTCTGCCTGGCGGTGATCAGATCGCCGACGCCGGCTACCTCATCGTACTTGCCCAGGTGTACACCCGCTTCCGCGACGTGCCCAATGCGCACCAGTTGGGCGCGCAGCTCCGCGTTCAGCCCGGTCGCCGACTCATTACTGGTCACCACCAGCACCGTATCCAGGCCCTGTAGGTGGTCGTTCAACCAACCGCGGGCGGCCTTCGCCTCGGTCTGCTCCACGGTGCCGCCGTCGAACAGCCGCCCCTGCACGGCGTACTCGCCGATCACGCTCGTGTCGCCGTCACGCAACCGCAGCGACGCTTCGCGTTCCCACTGCGCGGTGAACCGCCGAACCTCGACCAGTTCGTGCGTGGGCGCGGCGCTGAACAGATCCTGTAGCGCACCGCCGGGGCCGACCGCGCCGAGCTGACGCGGGTCGCCGGTTAAGAGCAGCTTCGCGCCGGCTCGCTCGCAGCGGGCCGCGATGTTCGCCAGGTCCGCGGTGGTCACCATGCCAGCCTCGTCGACCACGACCAGGTCATCGGCGCGAAGGCGCCAATCCTCGTCTGTCTCGCCGGTCTGGTGCGCATCCAGCCGTTCCTGGGTGTCCGACCACTTCTTGATGTTCGCGGTGTTCGTCAAGCCTTCGCCGGCTAGCACATTGGCGGCGTTCTGGCTGGTGGTCAGACCAAACACCCGGCGGGCGGGGGAGTGTGGTGCCAGTCGTTGGTCGGTCCATGCTCCAGCGAGGACGCCCACCACGAAGCTCTTGCCAGTGCCCGCCGCCGCCTTGATCACGTCCACGCAGGCGCCGCCGCCGAGCACCGCTTGGATCGCTCGTGCCTGATCGGCACCGAGCTCCCGACCGTCAACTCGCACACTGGCCAGTACCCGGTTGATTTCGCTGGCGGTGAACACCTCGCCGCCGCGAGCAACGGCGCGCGCCATCAATGCCTTCTCTGCCTGCAGCGTCCATGGGGCGGCGTAGTAGACCTCCTTGCCGTCATACTGCGACGAGCCATCGGTGCGCCGCAGGTGTTCCGGTACTGCCTCCTCGACGTGGGACAACCGGACCGCGTGCCCGAGTGCCTGCTCGGCTAGCCCGTTGAGTAGGTCGGGGATGTCTTCGGCCGGGATCCCTAGGTTTGCCGGCAGTCGGTCCGAGATCGCTCGAGTCAGATCGGAGCGCGTCCACGCGCCCTTGCGTTCGGCGGCCAGCTCGATGCCGCGCAACATGATGTCTCGTGGTGACCAAGTGGGTACCTCGCCGACCGCGTCGGCTACCCGCGACAGCACCTCGGCCAGCCCCGTGTTGGTCTCCCTGGCCGCCTCGGAGGCCCAGCGATCTAGCCGAGCTTCGATGTTCTCGCCAGTCTTGCTCTTGGCCGCCCGGGTCGCCGCCCAGGACTGGCTCATAATCTTGTACCGCTCCGCCGGAGACGGGTCGCGGTTGTACTTGGCCGCGAAGGCGGTCAGGATCTTTGCCGCGCGTTCAGTGACGGCGGTGTTGCGCGCGGAGAATCTTTTACAGAGCTCCGACGAGACCCCGACCACCTCCCGAACTTTGCCGTCTTGGCGCCACTCGAACGTGACACCGAGCAGCTCGGTCAGCTTCGCCTCCATCACCCGCTCGCCGATAGCCCCCGCCGCGCCCCGCTCTCGGTGGATCGCCTTCGAATCGAGAGCTCTCCACTTGCCGTCAACACAGAGTTGACGATTCAAAATTGCATTATGAATATGCAAATGAGGATCCTTAGACCTCGAATCGTGTTGCAGGAACGACGCGATCACCCACTGGTGCGCATCCTCCCAGCGCCCGGCGCCGCCGCCGTGGTGTCCGGTCCGCGCCAACCCGGCGACGTCTTCCAGGTGCGCGAGCATCGCGGTCGATCCCGCCCGGACCGCTTCCTCCACCGCCCGCGCTTGGGCGGCGTGATGCTCCGCCAACCCAGTATCGCCCGCCCGTCGCGCGTTCTGCGCGGCCCGCTCGTGCGCCACACCCAGCAGGCTCACCGACTTCTGGACCCCAAAGGTTACGTCGAGGAATGCCAGCGGCTGTCGCTGCGAGCTCTCCGCCTGCCGGCGCAGCTCGTCGCGTCGCTCCGGGGTCGGGTCGTGCTCGTTCGCCAGCAGATCTCGGTAGATCACCTCGGCGCTCTTGTACCGGTACGGCGGTTCGCCCAGCGTGTCCGCCTCGCCCCAGGTGCCCGGGTTGGCCGACCGTGGGTCCCGTGGATCGAGCAGGTGGTGATAAATCGCCGAGAGCTGGTCAGCATCTACGTCGCCCACCAGCCCGATGGCCGCCGCTCCGGCCCCTGACCACTGGCCTACAGGCTCCCCGGCGGTCACCGCAGACGAGTAGTAGTCCTCACGGCCAGTGGCCACGGCGTTCGTCAGGTACGACGTGTTGTACCCGCGTCCGATAGTCGCGGTCATGACAGTGCCACGCCCGACCGCTTCACCAGAGCACGCACGTCCACCGAACTCACATCTCCATCAGCATCAGAACCACAGGGACAGACCAGACCAACGACCAGACAGAACACAACACAGAACCAAGCACGAGCCACGAACAACAGCAAAACCAACAAAGCCCGCATATCTAACCACACAGTACACACCAGTAACAAGCCACAGACCAAGACCAAACGACGACGCCTAGCGAGGCATCAGTGATCTTGAGGAGCCGTCACGCGTCGCTTTCAGCGTGCGTGTCGGTACAGCCGTAGCGGAGTGTCGGGCACCCGAGACAGGCCTCTACTGGTCCCTCGGCGGCGTCTGCCGCTCCCAGGCGATACTCGACGTCGGGGGCGCTGACGTACGCCTGAAGACGCTCTACGTCCCGCAGGTCCGCCGAGTCCGCCTGAATCGGTAACAGCTCATCGAGCCCACCCGCGCGGACTTCCGCGTCATCCTGCACGTGCACACGCACCCACGCGCCGTGCTCACCGGGAAGCTCCACTTGGACTAGGTCGGCCAGGAAGCGGGCCTGCACGATGCTGGGGCTGTGATGGGTGGTGGTGCGGGGGACAACCCACGCGGCGCCGCCACTCTTGCCCTCGGTCAGTCGGAACACGACGCCGAGCTGAGAGTAGTTCGCGCGCTTGTTCATCCATGGCTGTGGCACTTCAGTGCCGTCGCTCTGTACAAGGAGGCCCTTGCGTGCGCGGACCTGGAGGTCTCCGGCGCCACAGCCCTTCGCGTCGATCAGTAGCCACGTTCCTCCGGCCAAAAGTAAATGATCGATGTTCATCGTGCCGAGGCTGAGTGGCTTGCGTTGTCTGGAAGATAGGTGGGCTAGATTGCGAATCGCCGAGACGCCGTTCAAGCCGACGAGATCGTGGAACACGTGGACGTCGTCGGGTCGTCCCGCCAGCCAGCTGTGGATCGCGCGGGCGACCAGTCTCTCGAAGAACGCCCCACGACGTGCATCTGACGTCCCCGACCTGGTCCAGTCGCTAGGCTCCGAAGAGCTTCGGCCTGCACAGCCGTGAATGATCGCGGTCATCCCCGCGCCCCGTTCATAGCGATCCGCCGTGCCATCGCCAGCTGTTCTTCGGTCGGTACCGGCAGTGGCTGTGCGTCGCTCCGGGCCGTCACGATCAGTCCCAACATGTCCGGTAGGACCACCACCGGCTCCTGCTCCCGGTAGCCGTGCGTGCCGGGCACGTGGCGGTCCAGGTCGCACTCGCTGAGTTCCTTGTTGATCCGCTCTACCGCGCTGGTGCGGAAGCGGCCCATCCAGTCGCAGACCCGGAACCAGTCGCGGCTGTCGAACGCGGCCTGGTGCGCGCCGCGCAGGGCGGTCAGCTCTTCCAGGACGGCGGCGTGGTAGGCCCAGCATGGTCCGAGCTGGGTGCCCGGGAACTTTAGGTAGACGCGCTGCAGCCAGTCCAGCAGGTCGGCGACGGCGGCCTCACTCAACCCGTCGAACGAGGACGTCAACGGCCCCAGGGCGCCGTTGGGCGGTAGCAGCGTGGCCACCAGCCGGGCCAGGTCGTCCTGGTTGCCCTGGGCCCGGTCAAGGCGTTGGTTGAGCAGCCCGATGGCCGCCAGGATCTCTTCACTCATCGACTGCTTCTTCCTCGTGGGCGTCCTTGGGTCGATCTTGGGTGTTCCAGTTCCAGTCCTGGGCGGCATATTCCCGTTCTTGGGCGTCGCGGTCGTCGCTGGCTTCCCGGGCGAGCGCCTTGCGGATCTGTGCCCAGTAGTCCTCGCCGCCGATAGCGACCCGGGGGAACTCCGGGCGGCCGAACTGCGCCCCGCCAAACTGCGGGTACGCCCCGGCGGCGGCCATGTTGCTGTTGATGGTGTCCATCGAGGACTGGGCGAGTTCGAAGTTGGTGGTCTGGGCGTCGCCGAGCACGTACGCCTTGTCGGCCTTGGCGACGCTGTGCCCGGCCTCTCGGGCGAACCACTGGGACTGGGTGAGGAAGGGTGTCTCCGCCCAGTCCTTCGCGTTGACCGCCGCGTTCTTCACCGCCGGGCCTACCTTGGCCGCGGCTGTCTTCGTCCACTCGGCCGCGGTGGTGGCGCCTTGTTTGACCGCCCGTCCGGCGATCTGGGCGGCGTTTCGGGCCGCAACGGCAGCGGTCCGCGCCGCCGAAGCGGACGCGGACCCTGCCGAGCTCAACCAGGCGAACATCAGTCGTCGCCGGCTTCGTGGACGTGTCCGGCCGCCGGGTGGTTGGCCCGTTGGTCGTCCCGCCAGTCGGTCATCTCGACACCGACCCGCCCGGCCCGTGCATTGAGATCGGCCCACACACGGTCCATGTCCGCTGGGCTGATCGCGGCGAGCTGGTCGCGTGCGGCCTTGTCCTCCCGCTGGGCGGCGGTCGCTCGAAGCTCTTCAATGCTGGGCGGTACCGCTGGCAGCTGGGTGGAGCCGCCGCGGAGGATGTGAGTTCCGGACTCACTGGTAGTGCCCTGCTGCCTCCAGGGCTGATCTAGATCGCCGTGATAGGGCGTCGGCCGGTCCTCGTCGGTGCTGTTGAACGACGAGTTCATGCCGCCCACGTTGGTCCTGTCCTCAGGTAGTGGTCCTGCCACCATGTCCTTCTCCTGTTCTTTTCCCCGGGTCGCCCCGAACTGCGTGTCCCGTGTCCAGCGCCAGGCTGCGGGCACCTCGATCGCGGACCAGTCATAGGGCCCAGATAGCTCGTCGTCGTTCTCGTCATACGGACCGTCGTGCGCCGGCGCACTCAGCGGCGTGCCGGTGTCCGCGTGCAGTCGGTACGTATCCAGCAGATCGTCGAAGACGTTCGCCGCTGCGTGGTTGCCCAAGTCCCGCTGGTCGTCGCGCTGCGCTTTGATCCAAGCCGCCACGTCGTCGTCGCGGTTCGGCTGGTGGGTGCGATGTTGATGCAGGTTGATCGTCACGTCGATGTCGGCCTTCTCTTCCCCGGTCAACGGCCCGTGACCGGTTTCGGCGAACGGATCGTTGGCGTCGCCGGCACCTTCCGCCTGCTCAGCGCTGATTTCGGACTCGACCACATCGGTGGCGGCCTCGTCGGGTTCGGAGGCGTTCCACGCGTCGGCGAGCCGCTCGGCGGCGCGGTTGGCCAGCGCGTTGTGCTGGTTGTACTCCTCGCCGTTCGGGTGGTCGTAGTTGGCTGGGTTGTCCGGGCCGTCGTCCCAGTCGTAGTCCGCTCCGATCGGCTCGGCGAGGCGCTCTTCGAGCCCGTTGTAGGCACCGGCCCACTTGGGGTCTTCCTGGAGTTCGGGGTACGCGGCGAGGTGTTCGTCGAGGGCCCGTTCGATCCGAACCGAGTTGTTGCTGTCGGGGAACTCGTCGGTCCAGCCGTCCTCGTTGCTGGTGGGGGTGTTCTCGTAGTCCATCTCGGCGAAGATGGCGCCTTGCAGACGGTCTGCCTCGGCGTGCGCCCATTCGGTGACCCCGGCGTCGGTGCCTGGCTCAAGCTGCAGGACCTGTTGGGCCTGCTCCATCGTCATCTCGGCGACGCGGGCACTGTTCGCCTCGATGAGCCTGTCGACTAGCCGTACGTCGATTTGGTCACCACCGCCAGCAGCCTCGGCGCGCCGCTCGTCAAGCCACTCAGCGTGCACGCTCTCCATCTCAGCCTCAGTTGGCACCGCAGCGGGTCGGTCATCGTAGCGGTCGCCGTACTCGTCTGAGTGGCGCCACGCGCCGTGCATGGCGGCGGCGTAGTCGGCGTGTGGAGCACGGCCAGCTTCGTAGTCGTTCCACGCTCGGTCGCCCTCGTCCAGATCGAGATAGGCCGGTTCGTCGTACGCGGAGTCGTACACCTGGCGGGCGGCCAGTACGTCGATATCCTGCGAACCGCGATAGTCGGCGAAGCCGTTCTGCTCGATGATCCGCACCGCCTGCTCCAGCGTCATCATCTCGGCACGGTTGGCGATGTCCATCTCGCGCAGTTGACGGTCTTCCCGCTGATCGCGGTGGGCTTGGAAGATAGCCTCGTCTTGCACTACCTGCTCCGCGGCGCGCAGATCGAAGTAGTCGGCCTGGTCGTGGGCGTGGATCGCGGTGGCCTGTTCGAGCATCATCCCCTCGACGCGCTTAGCCACCTCTCGGTCCTCCCGGACCTGCCAACGGGCGTCTTCGCGTGCCTCGCGGGCTTCGGGACGGAGGTACTCCGTCATACGGTTGAACCAATTGCCTGCCATGATCTGTCTCCTTCGTTATTTGGTGGATTGGGCGTAGCTGGGCGTTGGGTTGTGAACTGTGGGAGGTCGTTGGGCGGGCTTGGGCGCGGCCCCGGCGCGCCACCGGTTTACTGGGCGTCCGACCAGTCGCCAGCGCAGCGTGTTGCGCACGTCCGGGCGGCGCCAGGCCTTCGGCATCCTGCCGATCACCGGCGACATGTCGCTGTGGAACACGGTGGCCAGGCCATCGCCTGGCTTTGCCAGGATCGAGGTAGCCAGCACCGGCACCTTGCGGGTGCTGTGTCCGGTCGAGTTTCCGCTCTGGTCGAAGTTCTCCGCCTCCTCGTCACGCTCCCCGGCGAGGGTGGCCCAGTCCCGCAGCTCGTCCGCGTCGGCGGTTCCGCCGAACAAGATGCGGACACCGCAGTTGGTGATCAACCGTGCAGCACCGTGTGGACCCCAAACCTCGGCCATGTCCGCGCGCGATTGAAAGGCAACGATGAGGATGATGCCGTTGCCGCCCGCATCGCCGGAGATGTCCGGCAGGTCGACCTTCGCCACCCGCGCGGCTTCGTCTAGTACAACCATCGGTGACAGGTCGCAACGTCCGCCGCGCTGGCGGGTGGCGTACAGCCGGGTATCCCGGATGATCCGCCCGGTTAGCGCGCCGGTCAGCCCTTCGGTGTGCTGCGCATCGCGGCCGATCAAGTACACGGTGGCCCGCGATCGGATCAGCGCCGGCACGTCCAGCTGTGCGCCGCTGGTCAATGCCGCGACCGCGGTGGGGCACGACAGCCACGCGAGTGCCGGGGTGATTGAGTTGGTGATCGAGCTGCGGGTGCGATCATTGGTGGTGCGGAACTGCTCGAACGCGGTGATCAGTGCCTGCGCCTGCGGAGAATCCCGCAGCGCGGCACGGATCTGAAACGCGCTCTCGTCCGGCATAGCCGCCCAACTGGCGACCGTGTGCATGGTGAAGTGGTCGCGGTTGAGCGCAGCCGCGTGCAGCAGAATGGCCAGGACCGCGCGGGCGCGTCTGCGCCAGTCCTCGTTGTCGCCGTAGCCCTTGGCGATCATGTCCTCGGCGGTCTCGGTGGCTCGCTGCATGTCCTCGCAGCCGACAAGCGGATCAAACGCCAGGGTGTTCGGCTCCGGGCGGGGCTGCTCCCCGTTCTCGCCTTCGTCGCCGCCGTATGCCGCGGGGTTGAACGTGTAGAGCGGACCCTTCCGTCCTCGGTCCGCCTCAGTGAGCCGCTTGATGTCCAGACGTGTGCTAGTACAGAACACCGCGCCGGGGGCGTCCAGGATCCAATTGGCCAGGAGCGCCGTCTTGCCGCGGCGCGGCCCACCGAAGACCGCGACGGCGATCTCCAGCGACGACCAGATGGTCACCCCGCCGGCTCGGCACAGCTTCAGCGCGACCTCGGTGGTGGGCAGGCGGAGCAACCCGAACCAGCTCAGCTTCGCCAACGACGGCCGGACAATGCCTGCCTTGCGACGCACGGACCACGCCGAACCGTAACGGAGGATGTCGAACAACGACGCCACCCCGTGCTTGCGACGGGCCCGTTCTCCGGCACGGACTACCCGGGAAGCAGTCCGGCCGAAGTGCCAGTAGCCGAGTCCCCCCGCGATGGCCAGGAGCGCTACAACGATCAGCACCACCACCTCCACGACCGGTACCCCGTAGCGGAAGTACCCCGCCGCGAGAGCGACCGCGAACAAGAGCAGGAGGACGTGTCGCTTCATTCGCCGTTGCCGTTCCCGTTGGTTCGTGACTCGAGCTTCTTACGGACCGTGTAGTCGGTCAGCCCGGTGCGGGCCACCACCTTGCGGCGGCTCAGTCCTTGGGCGAGTAGCCGATCGGCGATCTCCTCGTCGGACAGCAACTCGAGCGAGGTCAGCTCGAGCACCATCTCCCGCCAGCTGCGGAAGGTCTGCACGGGGGCCAGGGCGAGCCGAACGAGCCGGGGATAGGGCACCGCGACCGGCGGGGGTAGGCCACGGTCACGCTGGATGCGACGGCGTAGCTCGGCCAGTAGCACCTCGAAGGCGAGGTTGGCGGTGATCGGCACGGCCACCCCGAGAACAACCGCTGCCAGATCCTTCTCGGTGCGCAGCCAGGCCCATGCACCGTTGCTGCCAGCGGAGGCGAGTACGGCGATGAGGGTGGCAAAGCGGGCGGCCAGAGCCGGGCGGGCGTCCAACGACGCGGCCCAGGCGACGCCGGCTACCGCCACCGCGAAGCCATCAATCACCAGCGGCAGCAGATACGGCAGCGAGAACCCCTTGGCCGCGGCGAACGCGCGCTGTTCGTCGAACGACCAGACCGCGCCGAGCAGCCACACCGCGGCGACCGCGAGCAACGCGGTGCGCATGGGTAGGGCCGCGGTGAACTGGCGCCAGCGGCGGGAGTCGGTCATCACTTCGCTCCGTGGTAGATCTGGCCGCGGGCGCACATGGACAAACAGCTTCGGCATTGCAGGCACAACGGGCACGCCGGGGACGACATGATGAGCTCCAGACCGGTGACGGCGACGGTCAGACCGCACTCCGTGCATTCCGGATGGTGGATCTCGTGCAAATCCTCCCGATCGACGATCCAACCGGCTCTGGTGCGGATGCGCTCGGGTAACGCGGAGCCCGCGGTGACCACTGGCCTGCGGGTGCGTCGAACCAGATCGGCTCGGGCAATCAGCGGCGGGAGTGCCAGTACGGCGACCGGCGCCGGACCGATCTGGCGTCCGCGAGCGCCGTAGCGGCGCCATAGCTTCAGGAAGAACACCGACTGCTCCGATCTGCTGACTCTTCGAAGTCTTGAGTCTCCACCATCCCGTGCATCGTGTCAAGTCGTTTGACATTGCGGGTGGGTCACGTCTACGCTGGCCGTCGAGAAGCTCAAGCTTCCGCGAATCCAGCGATCAACAGGAGACCCACGATGCCTCGCATCAGCAACCACCTCACCCTCATTGCCAATGTCGTTACCGACCCGACCCTTCGCTACACCCCCGACCGCAAGCCCGTCCTGGACCTGCGTCTGGCCGTCAATCGGCGAGTCCAAGACGGCGCCGGATGGAAGGATGGCGACCCGACCTACTACGACCTGGTGCTCTGGGAGGACGCCGCCGAGAACGCCGCGGTCAGCTATAAGGCAGGCACTCGGGTCATCGTCGACGGCGAGCTGCACACCGAGAACTGGGTGGGCACCGACGGCATCCGCCGTGCCAAGCTCGTCATCACCAACGCGGAGATCGGCCCGACTACTCGCTACGCGACAGTGTCGGTGCTGAAGAACGAGCGGGTCGCCGCGAAGTAACCTCCACCAACGGGACCGCGGGTAAAGCCGCGGTCCCGTTTCGCTGTGTAAACCCGGTTGCGCGTCCGGTGTGGTGTCCCTCTACAGTGGCCAGCCTCCCCATCGCCCGTGACCAGCCAGGAGATTTACATGGCCAAGTATTTAGGACAAGTGCTCGCCGTCGAAGCCGACGTCCGGCGCAACACGACCCGCAAGCTCAGCGACGCCTACTACCCGTTGCAGAAGCCCGCGATGCTCGAGGGGCTGACCGGGGAGTACGAGCCGAACACCGATCCCGGCGAGGAGTTGCCCGCCGAGGAGCAGCGTGTTCAGGCCACCGTGGAAGAGATGATCACCACCACTCGAGACGCACTCGCCGAGCTGTTCGACATCACGGCGGCCAGGGATTACACGAACGGGCACGGCGAGGCGCACGCCGACGTCGAGGTGGACGGTCGCGTACTCATCGCCCAGGCGCCGATCCCATATTTGCTGTGGCTAGACAAGCGCCTCGATGACCTACAGTCGTTCGCCCAGTCCATGCCGACGTTGAGCCCCAGCACGCTCTGGGAGGTGGCCGAAGACCGCGGTGTGTACAAGTCTCTGCCGGTGAAGACAGCCCGTACCGTGCAGCAGCACAAGGTCATCACTGTCGCGCCCGCGACCGAACACCACCAGGCCCAAGCGCAGATCGTCGCGGAGAACGTCAGCGTGGGTACCTGGACCCGGATTAAGTACTCCGGCGCGGTGCCGGTCGCCCGCAAGGAACAAATCTTGCGCCGGATCGCCACGCTGCGGGCCGCGGCGCACGCGGCCCGAGCGAAGGCCAACCGAGTCCAGGCCGATGAGCCGGAAGTCGGAGCCGAGGTGCTGGCGTATCTGTTCGACTGATACGGTGGCGGGGCGCAGGAGCGCAAGCTGAAGATTATTCTTATCGATGTGCACGTCCGT